>Ga0310345_10000439_pt1 | contig 63469 bp, 50 predicted proteins | sample HC15DNA20500_MG_FD_204667 | JGI IMG/M metagenome (GOLD analysis project Ga0310345, IMG submission 204667) | Marine microbial communities from station ALOHA, North Pacific Subtropical Gyre - HC15-DNA-20-500_MG | ecosystem: Environmental > Aquatic > Marine > Oceanic | place: Pacific Ocean: North...
TATGCGGTTCAGCTCGCGCTCGCTCATGATCAACATTCCCACGGACACACTCCAATCCTGCTTGATCAACAGGGAAGTGTGACATTTCTACTTTGCAGATGTGGGACATTTTAACTTTGCGCGTACACCGATCCGGCCCAGAATCAATGTTATGTTAACACAAGGCACGCCACGGGCGGAAGCCCGCTCTTGCCAGCGCCGCCCCGCGGTGGATATCTGCCGGCATGATGCAGCGCCTCCGCTCCGCCTTGTCACCCGCCGGGAGCGGCTCTCTCGCGCGTCGGGCGATGGGTGCCGGGCTCTGGTCGCTGCTCGAGACCGGCGGCGGCCATGCGCTGCGCCTGGCCAGCAACCTGATCATGACCCGCATCCTGATGCCCGAGGCCTTCGGGCTGATGGCCATGGTCTCCACCCTGCATATCGGGCTGGTCCTCTTGTCGGATATCGGCATCGCCAATTCGGTGATCCGCTCGGAACGGGGCGAGACGGCGCTCTACCTGCGGGTGGCCTGGGTGCTGCAGGCCCTGCGCGGCGCGGTGCTCGCGGCGCTGGTGGTGCTGGCCGGGCTGGCGCTGTGGTGGCTGGCGCCGGTGCTGGCGCCCGAGGGCACCGTCTATGCCGAGCCGGAATTGCCCGGGCTGATCCTGCTCTCGGCGCCGCTGGTGCTGATGGAGGGGCTGGTCTCGACCAATGTCTGGGCGGCGCGGCGGCGGCTGGAATTCTCCAGGCTGACCTTTCTGGCGCTCGGCTCCCAAGCCGTGTCGCTGCTGGCGATGCTGGCCTATGCCCAGATCTCGCCCACGGTCTGGGCGCTGCTCGGCGGCAGCCTGACCGGCACGGCGGCGAAGCTGACGCTCACGCACCTGGTGCTGGCCGGGCCGCGCATGGCGCCGGCCTGGGACCGGGAGATCGCCGCCGAGATCTGGCATTTCGGCAAATGGCTGCTGGGCTCTTCGGGGCTGACCTTCCTGGCCCAGAATGCCGACCGGCTGATCCTCGGGGCGCTGCTCACCACCCAGCAGATGGGCTTCTACGTGATCGCGCTGACCTGGGTGCAGGCGGCGGCGCTGGTCGGCCAGCAGATTGCCGGCCATGTCGGCCTGCCGGCGCTGAGCAGCGTGAACCGCGAGCGCCCGCATGACCTGCCGCGCGTCTTCCGGCGCTTCTCGACCGCGATCGACGCGCTTCTGCTGCCGGCCTGCCTGGTCTGCCTGGCGGGCGGGCCGCTGCTGATCGGGCTGCTCTATACCGATGCCTATGCCCCGGCCGGGCCCTATATGAGCCTGCTCGCTTTGCTGGTGGCCACGGCGCGGTTCATGCCTTTCGAGCATCTGCTGCAGAGCCGGGGCGACAGCCGCACGATGATGGATATCGCGGCCCTGCGCGCCGCGGCGATCTGCGCCGGGCTGCCGCTGCTCTATGCCGCCTTCGGCGTGCCAGGCGCGCTGCTGGCCACCGCGCTGGCGCCGATGGCCGGCGTGCCGCTGCTGCTGCGCCGCGCCGCGCCGATCCTGGCGGGCCGGGTGCGGCGCGACTGGGCGATCGCGGCGGCGATCCTCGTCGCGGGGGTGCTGCTCGCCTATGCGCGCGGCGCCGGCTGAGCCGCGGGGCCGCGCGCCGTTCGGCGGCGGCGGGCGGGTTCGGCGGCCGTGGCGTTGGCCGTGGCACTGGCCAGGCTCACCCTCTCGTAGCGCCCGGCCAGCGCGCCGCCGATCAGCCAGAGCAGCGGGGTGAGGCTGGCATTGGGGATCAGGTCGATCAGGTTCGCCACCTGCACCAGCGCCAGCGCCGCCGTCGCCGCGCCGAGCCCGAGGCTGCGTGCCCGCAGCGCCAGGCCGATCGTGGGCAGGGTGAGCAGACCGAACCAGGCGAGATAGCCCATCCAACCCGACACGCCCATCACGATCACCCAGGCACCGTCGGTCACCGAGATGTCGGCCCCGGTTTCGGGATCGTAGACCCGCGAGCGCCCCCAGGCGCCCCAGCCGAAGAGCGGTTTGACGCGGGCATGGGCGAGCAGCCTGTCCTCGTTGTCCAGCCGGGTCTGCAGCGAATGGGCGCGGCCGGGATTGATCGTGGCGACGGCGGCCTGGACGCGGTCCACCGGGACCAGCCCGCTGCCCCGCGCCATCGGGTAGACGAGCACAAGCGCGGCGATACAGGCAGCGACGATCATCTGCCCGCGCAGGCCGAATGTCAGCAGCACCGCACCGAGCACCAGCGCGATCACCGCGGCGCCGAAATTCTGGCTCGCCACCAGCGTGACGGCCAGCCACAGGGCCGCCAGCAGCCAGCGGCCGGTGCCGCCCGCCCCGTTACGCGTGGTGTTGCCCCCGCGCGCGCCCGCGCCCGCGCGCCGCATGAGGGTGCCCCTCTCCCGCGCCGCGCGCCACAGCCCCAGCGCGGCCAGCAGCGCCATCGTGTAATAGATGCCCACCAGCAGCCCGTGATTGAGGAAGACGATCGGCCGCCACAGCCCGTTGCCGCGGATATGCTGGATGAATTCATGGGCGAAGAAGCCGTAGAGCCGCTGGTTGATCTGCGGGCTCATCACCACTTCGAAGAAGACCAGCAGCGAATAGCCCAGCCCCGCGATCACCAGCACCCGCAGCAGCGCGACATGGGCTTCCTGCGTGGCCAGGTAGCGCCGGGCCAGCACGAAGGGCAGCAGCGTGACCGCCGCGCTGAGCACCGCCGAGAAGGAATCGTAGAGCCGCAGCGGCTGGATGAAGCGCGGCCCGTAGACCAGCGGGTTGGCATTGGTGAGCACGGTGAAGAACGGCACGACCAGCATCACCACGATCAGGATCGTGATCACCTGCCCGCCGCGCGACTGGCGGCGCGCCACGGCGGCGCCGCGGCGGCGGGGGGGGCCATCCTCGGCGGGCGCGCCTTCCGGCCCGCTCTCGCCCGCCCTCTCCATCGCCCCGTCCAGCGCCCGGCGCCGCGCGCGCCGCCCCGTCTCGGCCCCGGCGAAGGCCAGGCAGCACAGGCCCGCGGTGAGCGCCGGCAGAAGATCCTTGTCGATCACCGGCAGCATCGGCAGGTCGATCCCGGTGCGGGTGGGGATCATCAGGTAGCCGCCCACCACCGACCAGGCCAGCGCCGCCGGCACCGGCAGGCGGCGGAACAGGATCAGCACCACCAGCGGGAAGCCGAACAGGACGATATAGGCCAGCGGGTTGGGCATCGCGCCTCCGGCAGGGGACGATCCGGGCGGTTCGGCGCGCGCCCCGGGCCCGGTGCCCGGATGGCCAGTGCCAAAAGACCAGTGCCAAAAGTGGTGCAATCCCCGGCGGGATTTGTCAAACATCCCCCGGGCACACATCCCCCGGGCACCTCCGGGGAGCGGGGCAGGCAGGGCAGCGGGAGTTTCGGCATTGGCCGGACAGGAAGACAGGGTCGCGGGGGCCGCAGGGACCGCGGAGATCGCGGTGATCGTGGTCAATTACGGCACGGCGGCACTGGCGCTCGAGGCGGTCGCCAGCGTGCTGGCGCGCGAACATGGCGGCCGGGCGGTAGAGCTGCACCTCGTCGACAATGCCTCGCCCGGCGGCGACGCGGCGCTGCTGGAGGCCGAGATCGCGGCGCGCGGCTGGCAGGGGCGCGGCGTGCGGCTCTGGGCCGAGGCCGAGAACCACGGCTTCGGGCGCGGCAACAACCTGGTGCTGCGCCACCTCGCGGCGCGGGCGCAGCCGCCCCGCTACGTCTTCCTGCTCAACCCCGATGCGCGGCTCGACAACGAGGCGCTCGCGATCCTCGCCGATTTCCTCGATGCCCACCCGGAGGCCGGTTTCGCCGGGGCCGGCATCGCCAAGCCCGGAACGGGCCCCGAACCCCAGCCCGTCACCGCCGCCTTCCGCTTCCCCTCTGCCGCGGCGGAATTTTCGCAGGCCCTCTCCTTCGGGCCCGTCGCCCGGGCGCTCGCGCACCGCGCCGTGCCGCTGCCCGCCGATCACCCCGGCGGCCGGGTCGACTGGGTGGCCGGCGCCGCCGTGCTGGCGCGCTTCGACACGCTCGCGGCGGTGGAGTTCTTCGATCCCGTCTTCTTCCTCTATTTCGAGGAGGTCGACCTGATGCGCCGCGCCGCCGATGCCGGCTGGCAGACATGGTACGTGCCTCAGGCCCGCGTCATCCATGCCGAGGGCGCGGCGACCGAGGTGCGCAGCGGCGAGAGTGTCCGCCGCCGTCGCCCCGCCTACTGGTACCATTCCTGGCAGCACTACTTCCGCAAGCATCACGGCCGGGCGGGCGCGGCGCTGGCCGGGGCGGCCTGGCTCACCGGCGCGGCACTCAACCACGCAATCGCCGCCCTGCGCCGTCGCCCCGCCGCCGCGCCGCTGCGGTTGGGCCGCGATTTCTGGGCCCATGCCGGGCGCCCCCTGGCGGGGCTGGAGCCGCGGCGCGATGAGTGAGGGGGGCGGCGATATCAGTGTCTCCAACGGGGAAAACGGGGCAAATGACCCCCGCACGCAAGACCCCCGCTTCGCCCCCAATCCCGGCACGCGCAACACCAACCCGCCGGGGCTGAGCCTCGCCGCGCTGGTGGCCGAGGATTTCCGCACCCATGAGAGCGACTGGCTGGCCCAGGGCTTCTGGGCGCTGTTCTGGCACCGGTTCGGCAATTGGCGCATGTCGGTGCGGCCGCGCCTGCTGCGCGCGCCGCTGACGCTGCTCTACCGGGTGATGTACGCGCTCGGCCAGCGCAGCGGCGGCATCATGCTGCCCTATACGGTGCGCGTGGGGCGGCGCGTGAAGCTGGAGCATTTCGGCGGCATGATCCTCGTCGCGCAGCAGATCGGCGACGACGTGATCATCCGCCAGAACACCACCTTCGGCATCGCCGGGCTGGATGCGCTGGCCGCCCGCCCGGTGATCGGCAACGGGGTGGAGATCGGCGCCGGGGCGGTGATCGTGGGCCCCGTCCTGGTGGGCGACGGCGCGGTGGTGGGCGCCAATGCGGTGGTCACCCGCGACGTGCCGCCCGGCGCGGTGGTGGGCGGTGTGCCGGCCAGGGTGCTGAGGGAACGGGTGCTGCGCGAGCGGGTGTCGCGGGAGCGGGCGGATGACTGAGGTGCCCCCCGCCAAGGCCGCCGTCCTGATCGGCCGCAACGAGGGCGCGCGGCTGATCCGCTGCCTCGCCTCGGTGCGCGGCTTCGACCGGGTCGTCTATGTCGACAGCGGCTCCACCGACGGCTCGGTCGAGGCGGCCCGCGCGGCCGGCGCCGAGATCGTGGTGCTGGAGACCGACCAGCCCTTCACCGCCGCGCGGGCCCGCAATGCCGGGCTCGACGCCCTGCGCGCCGCCGGCCCGCGCCCCGCCCTGGTGCAGTTCATCGACGGCGATTGCGAGCTGCGGCCCGACTGGCCGGCCCGGGCCGAGGCCTTCCTGGCCGGGCATCCCGAAGCAGCCGTCGTCTGCGGGCGGCGACGCGAGAGGTTCCCCGAAAACAGTGTCTATAACAGGCTCTGCGACGCGGAATGGGATACGCCGGTGGGCCGCGCTTCGGCCTGCGGGGGCGACGCGATGATGCGGATGGCGGCGCTCGACGCGGTGGGCGGCTTCGATCCCCGCCTGATCGCGGGCGAAGAGCCCGAGCTTTGCGTGCGCCTGCGCGCGGCGGGCTGGGAGGTCTGGCGCCTCGATGCCGAGATGACGCTGCATGACGCGGCGATGACCCGCTTCGCGCAATGGTGGAAACGCGCGCGGCGCGCCGGCCATGCCTATGCCGAGGGCGCCGCCCTGCACGGCGCCCCGCCCGAGCGTCACGGCGTGGCGCAGAGGCGCCGGGCGCTGATCTGGGGGCTGGCCCTGCCGCTGGCGGCTCTCGCCGGCGCGCTGATCGTCTCGCCGCTGGCGCTGCTTCTGCTGCTCGCCTGGCCCGCCCAGGTGGCGCGGCTGGCCCGGCGGATGCCGCTGGAACAGGCTCTGTTCCTGGTGCTGGCGAAGATCCCCGAAGCGCTCGGCGTGGCGGAATACCACCTGCGCCGCCTGGCCGGCCGCCCCGCCGGGCTGATCGAGTACAAGTGAGGCGCGCGATGCATTTCATCAACACGTCCGACCTGATGGGCCCCGACTGGCGCTTCCTGGAGCCCTACGGCCGCCCCGGCGACGGGCTGAGCTGGGAATTCCATTACGGCCGCCCTGCCAACGCGCTGGAGCGTGCCCTGCCCCGCCCCGCCGTGGGCCGCTACCGCGCGGCGCTGGCGGCGGTGCGTTCGGCCCGGCGGCAGCGCGGGCGGGCGGTGCTGGTCTCGCACCTGCCGAACATGGCCGCCGCGGTCAACGTGCTGCGGATGCGGCTCTGCCCCGACGTGCCGCATATAGCCTTCGCCTTCAACTTCACCGATCCCCCCGAAGGGCGGCGCCGCGCGATCCTGGCCCGCGCGCTGGCGGGGATCGACGAATACACGGTCTTTTCCTCCTACGAGCGGCCCTTCTATGCCGATCTGCTGGGCCTGCCCGAGGCGCGGATCGCGATGCTGCCCTGGGCGATGGACCCGCCCGAGCCGGGGCCGGAAAACCCGCTGGGCCCCGATCCCGCGCCCTATCTGTGCTCGGTCGGCGGCGAGGGGCGCGATTACGCGCTGCTGGCCGAGGCGATGCGCCGCCGGCCCGATCTGCGCATGGCGGTGGTGGCGCGGCCGCGGTCGGTGGTGGGGGTGGATTTTCCCGAAAACGTGACCCTGTTCACCGATCTTCCCGGCCCGCTCACCTGGCGGCTGGCGGTGGACAGTCTGGGCATGGCCCTGCCGCTGAAGACCGACCGCACCGCCTGCGGCCATGTCACGCTGGTGGGGGCGCAATTGCTGGGCCTGCCGCTGGCGATCACCGGCTCGGAAGGGGTGCGCGATTACGTCGATGCCGAGACCGCGCTGATCGTGCCGGCGGGCGACGCGGCGGCCCTGGCCGAGGCCGTGGGGGGGCTGGCAGGTAATCGCGCGGCGGCGCTGCGGCGGGCCGAGGCGGCGCGCGCGACAGCGGCCGAGCGCAGCAACCCCCTGGCCTGGCTGGCCTATTTCGAGGCGCTGGCGGCGCGGTTCGGGGGGCGTGGATGAGCGAGGCTCCTGCTTCCGGCCCCATCTCTGGCCCCATCTCTGGCCCTACCCTGCCGCCGATCCTGATCGTGGCGCAGAACGTCTCGACCCGGTTCGGGGGCGAGGCGTTCCTGCCGCTGAAATACTTCCAGATCCTGCACCGCCGCGGCCGGGCCGTGACGCTGATCGCGCATGAGCGCAACCGCGAGGATCTCGAGGCCTTCTTCCCGCCCGAAGCGGCCTCCGACATCCATTACATCCCCGATACGATCTGGCACCGGGGCATCTGGCGCGCGGGCGCGCTGCTGCCGGGCCGGCTGCGCGAGGCGGCGGCGGGCACGGCGCTGAACCTGGTGAACGAGGGCTACCAGCGCCGGCTGATCCGGCGGCTGGTGCGCGCGGGCCGCGCAGGGCTGATCCACCAGGTGATCCCCGTCTCGCCGCTGGCGCCTTCGGGGATATACGGCTTCGGCGTGCCGGTGGTGATCGGGCCGATGAATGGCGGCATGACCTACCCGGAGGGCTACGAGGATCTCGAAAGCCCCGCCGCGCGGCGCGCGGTGCGGGCCGGCCGCGCGCTGGCGCGGGGGATGAACCGGCTGATCCCCGGCAAGCGCCGCGCCGCGACGCTGCTGGTGGCCAATCCGCGCAGCCGCGCCGCCCTGCCCTGCCCCGATCATCCCCGGATCGTGGAACTGGTGGAGAACGGCGTCGATCTCGCCACCTTCCCGCCGCCCGCCGAGCGGCCTCCGCGCGCCGAGGGCGCGCCTTTCCGGCTGGTCTTCATGGGCCGGCTGGTGGGCTGGAAGGCGGTTTCCATCACGCTCGAAGCCCTGGCGCAGGCCCGCGCCGGCGGGCTGGATGCGCGGCTCGAGATCCTCGGCGACGGGCCCGAGCGGCCGGCGCTCGAGGCGCAGGCGCAGGCGGCGGGGCTGGGCGAGGCGGTGCATTTCGCCGGCTTCCGCCCGCAGGCCGAATGCGCCGCGCGGCTGGAGGCGGCGGATGCGCTGATCCTCAATTCGGTGTGGGAATGCGGCGGCGCCGTGGTGCTCGAGGCGATGGCGCGCGGCCTGCCGGTGATCGGGCCCGATTGGGGCGGCCCGGCCGATTACCTCGATCCCGGCTGCGGCATCCTCGTGCCCCCGGTGCCGCGCGCCGATTTCGCCGCGCGGCTGGCCGAGGCCATCGCCCGGCTCGCCGCCGATCCTTCGCTCTGCGTGGCGATGGGCCGGGCCGGCGCGGCGAAGATCGCCGCCGAATACGACTGGGAGCGCAAGGTGGACGCGATGGAGGCGATCTATGCCGAGGCGGTCGCCTATCCCGACCCCGTCAGCCGGTAATAGCCCAGCCGCGCCGCCAGCCCCTTGAGCCGCTGCTCGCGCTCGTAATCCGCGCGGGTGAGCTCGCGATAGGCCGGGCCTGCCACCGGGGCGAGATGTTCGCGCCCGAAGCCGCGCATCGTGCCGGCCTCCACCGCCTCGGTCACCCACCATTTCGACGGGCCGCTGACATGGATGCATTTCACGCGGGCCAGCGGCTCCAGCTTCAGGGTCAGCCGTCCGGGCAGGCCGGCGGCCACGGCGAGGCGCTTGAGATGCCCGCGCTGCCAGCAGCGCCAGGCCAGCGGGTCGAGATGGCAGCCGCCGAAGCGCATCGCCATGGCCGACCACAGGATCGCCTCGACATGCATGAAGGGCCGCCACGCGGCGAGGTCGAGCGACCGGGCCAGCGTATCGAGCCAGTCGATATTCACCGCCCCGGCGCGCAGCTGGGCGACGCCGATATCGACATGGTTGGCCAGTTTGTAGCCCGCGTCGAACACCTCGCGCACCGCGCCGGGGGGAAACAGGCAGTTCGGCCCCTGGCGCATCATCATCACGCCCTCACGCGGCGTGGGTTCAAAGGCGAAGCGGTTGGGGAAGTAGAGATCGGGATCGCAGACGATGATCTCATCCTCGGGCTCCGACAGGATCAGCGGGTCGGTGACCTTGCGCCAGCAGGGATGGCCCTCGTGCAGGGCGCGCAGGCCGGCATGGCCGGGCCAGCGCTCGGCCAGCCGGGCGCTGACTTCTTCCTTGGCGATCACCTCGAGCCGGCTGCCCTCGGGCGCGGCGATATCGGCCAGCGCCGCGCGCAGGGTTTCGGCCTCGGCGGCATCGTCGGCGATGACGCGCAGATGCACCGGCTCGGCCGAGCGTTCCAGCATGGTGGCGATGCAGAGCCGCGCATAGGGCAGCGCGTGGCTCGACATCAGGATGAAAGCGCGGCGGGGGGTCATGGGGCGGGTTCCTTCTCGATCCCGGCCGTGGCGGGGTGGGCAGGCGCGGAATCGCCCGGTTCAGTGTCTGTTTTCGGGCTCTGTTGCTGGCCCGGTACGGGCCCCGGCACGGCCCCCGGCGCCGCTTTCTCGATCAGCGCGCGCAGGCGGGCGGCGGCCTTGTCCTGGTCGTGCCGGGCGAGGATGCGGGCGCGGCCTTCCTGGCCCATCGCCTGCAGCGCCTCGGGCGGGGCGGCGAGGCAGGCGCGCAGGGCGGCCTCCAGCGCGGGCACGTCGCCCGGCTCCACGATCCAGCCGCATGTCTCGTCGAGCAGTTCGGGAATGCCCGCGATCCGGGTGGAGATCACCGGGCGGCCGATGGCGAAGGCCTCCATGATCACGATCGGCAGCCCCTCGGCGAAGCTGGGCAGGACCAGCGCGCGCGCCCCCTCGATCGCGGCGCGCACCTCGGCGCCGGTGCCCCAGCCGGCGAGCACGACATTCTCCTCCAGCCCGTATTGCGCGACCTTCCCCTCGATCTCGGCCCGGCTCTCGCCATCGCCGATCAGCACGATGCGCAGCGCCGGAAACTCGCCGACCAGCCCGCGCGCCGCCTCGGGCAGCAGCGCCTGGGCCTTCTGCGGGCAGAGCCGGCCGACACAGACCAGCGTGTGATTGTCCGCCGCGACGGGCGGCGCGGCGGCGGGGAAATCGCCCATGTCCAGCCCGCAGGGCACGACATGCACCTTGCCGGCATTGCCCTCGCCGCCCTCGGCGGCCACGCGGCCCCGGCAATAGGCGGTGATCGCCGCGGCGAAGGCGGCATGGTGCAGCTTCAGCGGCAGGGCGTTGGCGGCGGTATCGAGCAGCTCGTCGGGGCCGTGCACGGTGAAGGAATAGGAGGGCCCGCCCAGCCGCGCGCAGATCAGCGCCACGGCGGCGGAATTGGTGGAGAAATGGGCATGCAGATGCCCCACCCCGTCGGCCTCGGCGCGGCGTTTGAGCTGCACTGCCTCGAGCAGGTAGGCGACATGGGCCACCACCCGGCCGCGCGCCGCGCGGGCCAGGCGCAGCGTGGCGGCGAGGCCGCGCGCCAGGCCCAGCGGGTTGCGCAAAGCCTCGGCGGCGAGGCCGGCCAGCAGGCGCGGCGCGGGGGCCAGCAGGTAGGTGGTGCGCGCCTGTTCGGCCCGGTCGGCGGGATCGACGAGCGGCCCCTCCCAGGGGCGGATCGCGTAGCGGCGCACGGTGAGGCCCTGGCGTTCCAGCGCGGCGATCTCGCGCCCGATGAAGGTGGTGCTGACCATCGGGTAGGAATTCATCACGTAGCCGATCGTCATGAGGCGGGCTCCGGCGGCGTCTCCAGCGCGGCGCGGGCCCGCTCCAGCACGCCGGCCACCTGCACCGAGAACCCGGCGGGCACTTCGGGGCGGCCCGCTGCGCCTTCGGCCAGCGCCGCCTCCACCGCGTTCAGCATCGGCGCATAGGGGCTGGCGCCGTAGGGCAGGTGGCGCGGGCGCGGCCCGGCGAGCGTGGCGCGCAGGCGGCGCAGGGCGGGCGATTGCCGCAGGTGCCGGCGCAGGCCCGAGGCGGCGGGCGGCCCCGGCTCCACCGGCTCGGCACGGGTGAGGCGCAGCCGCTCGGCGCCCAGCGAGGGCGGCCCCAGCTCGGCCGCGCCGTGGCTGCAGCCCAGCACCAGCCTGTCGGAGAGAAGCGCCCCCGCCGAGACGGCGATCCGCGACAGCCCCCCGCCTTCGTGGCGCAGGGCGAGCGTGACCGTCTCGCCCCCGCCCGCCTGTGCCGCGCTCACCTCGGCCACCGGGCCCAGCAGCCGCAGCGCCATCGCCACGCCGTAACCCGCCCGGTCGAAGAGCAGCCCGCCATCCTGAGGCGCCAGCAGCCGGGCGCGCGTGGCCTCGGCCACCGGGTAGCCGAAATCGAAGCTCAGATGCCGCGGCGCGCCGATCTCGCCGCTTTCGGCGGCGGCGATCAGCCGTGCGGTGGCGGGCAGGAACAGTGTCCACAGCGTTTCCATGAAGAACCGGCCCGAGGCGGCGGCGGCCTCGGCGATGGCGCGGGCCTCGGCCTCGGTGAGCGCGCAGGGCTTTTCGCACAGCACGTCGCGCCCGGCCTTGAGCGCGGCCAGCGCCGTGGCGGCGTGATCGCGGCTGCGATTGGCGATGTAGACCAGCCGCACGGCCGGATCGGCAAGGAAGGCGGCGCGGTCGTGATGCGCGGCCGGGATGCCGTGACGCGCGGCGAAGGCGCGGGCGCGGTCGGGCGCGGCGGAGTGCACGGCGGCGAGCCGCAGGCCGGGCCGCGCGGCGATCAGGCCGGCCATCTGGCCCGCCATCGCGCCGGTGCCGGCGATGCCCACGCCGATCTGGTCACTCATGGCCCGCCTCCATCACCCTGCCTCCATCGCCCAGCTCATCGGCGCGACGGGCGGGCACTCGGTTTCCATCTCCACCGCGCTGCCGGTGCCGGCATTCTGGATCGCCAGCGTCACCTCGTTGAGATGCAGCGCCAGGTCGGAGGACAGGCGGCAGGGCCGGCCCTCGGCCAAAGCGGCCAGCATCTCGGCCGGACCGAGGGCGAAGTTCATCGCCGCCGCCCCGGTGCGCTTCACCTTGGGATGGGTCGGCCCCTTCAGCCGCAGCCGCCGGGTGAGCGGCATCTCCACCAGCCTGCGACGCAGGCGGCGGCGGCGGCGCAGGCGCACGGGGGCGTCGTTGTCCCAGCATTCGGCCAGCTCCAGCGTGCCGGTCTCGCCCACGATCCGCAGGGAGTGATCGTGCCGCGCGATGATCGAGCAGGTGAGCCGCGCCACCACGCCGTGATCGAAGAACAGCATCGCGACCGAGACGTCGGGCGCGCGCGGGGCCCCGCCCTCCAGCTTGGCCACATCCAGCTCGGCCGCGGCGGCGGTGACGCGGCGCACCGGGCCGAACATGGCGATCAGCCAGGTCAGGTAATAGCCCGCATGTTCCACCGTGCAGCCGGTGCGGAACTCGTCTTCCCAGGGCCAGGGCGCACCCGAGGCGCTGTGCCAGTCGCGATAGGGCGCCTGCGAGATGAAGCCGTCATCGAGCTCGGCATAGACAAGCATCGGCCGCCCGATCGCCCCGTCGCGCAGGCCGCGCCACAGGGTCTGGCAGGCCTCGCCCAGCATCGAGCAGGGCGCCGAGGCCAGCATCAGCCCGCGTTCGGCGGCGAGCGCGTGCAGGGCGCGGGCGGCGTCCATCTCCATCGCCAGGGGCTTTTCGGAATAGACATGGCAGCCGGCTTCCAGCGCCGCCCGGCTCACCGCGGCATGGGCCGCGGGGTTGGTGAGGTTGAGCACCAGCCCGCCCTTCGCCCCGGAATGGAGAGCGTTTTCGTCGCTCGCGGCGGGCACGTTCCAATGGGCGCAGAAGGCGGCGAGGCGGGCCGCGTCGATATCCCAGGCGGCGCGCACCGTGATGCCGGGAAAGCTGGCCAGCGAGCGCATGTAGAGATCGGCCACGAAGCCGGTGCCGATGATCGAGACTTCGCCCGTCACTTCGCCCGTCACTTCGCCCGTCACTTCGCCCGTCACGTCTGCATCCCCTGCCCCGCTCATCGCCCCCGGCTCCATTCGCCGGTCGAGGGGCGCAGCCGCACCGCGGCGGCGACGGCGGCATAGACGGCGAAGCCCACCGGCACCCGCAGCGCCAGCGCCGCCAGCACGCCGGGCCCGGCGGGGGCCTTGCCCTCGTTGGCGCGCAGGGCCGGCCAGCCCTCATAGACTTCCTGCACCCCGCGATCCTGCCGGCGGCGCACCTTCACCAGGTTGGCGAAGCCCTCGACCATCGGCCAGTGATAGGCGGCCGGCACCTCCTCGCGCTCGTGGGGGGCGAAATGCAGCCGCACGAACGTGTCGTCCGAGATGATCTGGGGAAATACCTCCCACCGGGCGCGGCCGGCGGCGTTGACGGCGAAAAAGCCCGCCCCCACCGCGCCGCCGCGCATGAAGGGCAGGCGTGTCCAGCAGGCGGCATAGCGCCTCGTGATCCAGCTGCGCGCCGGGATCACGCGCAAGGTGCCGGTGGCATAGCGGGCCGCGGGGCCGGAAAGCGCGGCGCGCACCTGGCCCAGCAGCGCGGGATCGCAGCGCACATCGGCATCGAGATAGGCGCGCAGCACGCCGCGCGCCGCCGCATCGGCGCGGTTCAGCGCCGCGGCCTTGCCGGGCGCCGGATCCGACAGCACGTGCAGCTGCCAGCCGCGCGCGGCGCAGGCGGGTTCGCGCGCCGCGGCCTCGGCCTCGGTGCCGTCGGTGCAGGCATTGGCCGAGACGAGGATCTCCACCGGCCCGGCTGCCGCATCCTGGGCCAGCAGCGCGTCGAGGCAGGGGCCGATCTGGCCCGCCTCGTTGTTGGCGGCGATGATGACGCTGAACAGCGGGCCGCCACCCGCAGCCTGCCCGCCCCGCTCCTGCCGCGCGTTCCGCTTCACATCCGTCTCCTGCGCCCCCGCTCGCGGCGCAGCATATCCGCCCCGCGCGCGGCGCGAAACCGCCGCGCCGCGGCAAAGCGCTCTTTTCTCGGGGGATTCCAGCCTTTTGCCGCAATTGCCCCCTATTGCCCCCTCTTGCGGTTGGGGCCGGCAGGGCTAGAAAGCGGCGATGGAAGGAATTGCGATGCAGGGGCAGAGAGCCGCGTGGTGCGATCTGGGCGGCGGCGTGCGGGTGACCGATCCCGACCGCGCCGCGCTGTTCGACGATCTGGCCGCGCGCTGGCGGGCCGGACAGGGCTTCGCGCTGGCGACGGTGAACCTGGATCACGCGGTGAAGCTGCGCCGCGATCCGGCCTTCCGGGCGGCCTATGCGGCGCAGACCCATGTCGTGGCCGACGGCAACCCGATCGTCTGGCTGGCGCGGCTGGCGGGGCGGCGCGCGGCGCTGATCCCCGGCTCGGAACTGGTGGAGCCGCTGGCCGTGCTGGCGGCGCGCGAAGGTGTCTCGCTGGCGCTCTTGGGCGCCACCGCGCCGGTGCTCGAGGCGGCGGCGGCGCATCTGCGCGCCGTGGCGCCGGGGCTGGACGTGGCCGCGATGATCGCGCCGCCGGCGGGGTTCGACCCGGCGGGCGGCGCGGCCGAGGCGGCGCTGGCCGAGGTGGCGGCTTCGGGCGCGGGCCTGTGCTTCGTGGCGCTCGGCGCCCCCAAGCAGGAGATCCTGGCCGCGCGCGGGCTGGGCCTGGTGCCGGGCTGCGGCTTCGTCTCGGTGGGCGCGGGGCTGGACTTCCTCGGCGGCGGGCAGCGCCGGGCGCCGCGCTGGGTGCGGCGGCTGGCGATGGAATGGCTGTGGCGGATGCTGTCGGATCCCCGCCGCCTGGCGCGGCGCTACCTGGATTGCGCGCTGATCCTGCCGGGCATGGCCCTGGGCGCGCTGCGCCGGCGCGGGCGGCCGAGTGGGGCCTGAGCGGGGTGTGAGCTGCCGGAAAGAGCGGCACGGGCGCGCGGCACCCGCCTTCCAGTGTGCCCCAGTGCAGCCCGGCTGCAACGCCTGCGCCTCCACGCGCCTGCCCCGCCCGCTTGCGCCTTGTGCGGCGGGGGCGGGCGGCTAGGCTGGGGGCGAGCAGTCTGTCGCAGAACAGGTGGTCAATGAGTGCCGATTTTCCCCCGCCCCCCGAGGCGGCGGCGCGCGAAAGCGTGCCCGAGCATCTGCGCGGCACCCGCGCCGCGCTCTTCTACCTGTGGCGCGGCGGGGCGCCTGCCGGGCCCAGCTCGCAACCTGCCTCTCAGCCCGTCTCGCCACCTGCCCCTCAACCTGCCTTCCGGCCCGCCGCGTCACCCGTGCCCGCGTGGCAGATGCGCCCGTTCACCGGCCGCGTCGGCGCAGCCTTCGCCCCGACGACCGAGGTGCGGCTGAGCTTTCCGGCCCGTGAAACTCCCGGTGAGATTCCCCGTGAGATGTCGGGAGATGCCCTGCCCCATGCCGCGCCAGATGCCGTGCCGGGCGCCGCGATGAAGGGCAAGGTTCAGGCGAAGGTCCAGGGCAAGGCGCAATCCGGCGCGCCGGTCGCCACCTATCTGCGGGAAGACGATTTCGAATTCCTGCGCGGGGCGCCGTCGCCGGCACCCCGCGTCTGAGATCATCCGGGCCCGATACTGGCCCGGCTGGGCTCAGGTCAGCAGGGTCATCCAACTCAGATCGCTCTCGTCATGGCCCAGCAGCAGCACGCTGTCCTCGCCATTGCTGATCAGCAGGTTGCCATGCCCGTCTTCCGAGGCGTAATCGGCCACCGCCGCCCCGGCGCCGAGGCCGAGCGCGGTGATGTCGAGGATGTCCTCGGCCGAGAAGTCGAGGATCTCGTCGCGGCCGCGCCCGGCGATGAACAGGTCGGCCCCGCGGCCGCCATGGAAGGCATCGTCGCCCTCGCCGCCGTCGAGCGTGTCGTCGCCGCGCCCGCCGCGCAGGGCATCGTTGCCGGCCCCGCCCTGGAGCAGGTCGGCCCCGCCGCCGCCGCGCAGCGCATCGTCGCCCTCGCCGCCGACCAGCGTGTCGGCGCCGCGGCCGCCGCGCATGAAGTCGTTGCCGCCCAACCCGTGGAACGTGTTGGAGAAATCGCCGCCGATGAAGATGTCGCGCACCCCGGTGCCGGCGATGACGCTGGCCTCGGTGATGATGCTGCCGATCGACAGCGCCTCGGCGACCGGGTCGTTATGGGCGCCGTCTTCGCGGGCCATGCCGGCGGCCTCGGCGCGGTCGCTGCCGCGGCGGACCAGCACGTAGGTGCCGGTCGCATCGTCGTTCGAGACGCCAAGCTGTTCGCCGAGCGCGCTGTCGGTCTTCACGCCCATGACCACCGCCCCGTGGGAGGCATCCTCCTCAAAGGCGGTCACGTGGTCGGCGCCGGTCACGATCCGGCCGTCGGCGCCCACATGCAGGGTGTCTTCCTGCGGCGGCGTACCGGGATCCTCGGGTTCCGGCTCGGGCACGGGCACGGGGTGGGGCACGGGATCGGGCAGCGGGGCGGGCTCGGGTTCCGGCTCGGGCACGGGGCCGCCATACATCTCTTCCAGCGTCAGTTCCGGGCCCTCGTCGAAGCGGAACGCCTCGATCGAATGCAGGTAGTCGCTGCCGTCGGGCCCCTTGAGGCGGAAGCCCCGGCCCTCCACGGCGAGCGTGTAATCGGCGGCTTTGCCCGACAGCACGATCGTGTCGTTGCCGGCGCCGCCGCTGATCCCGTCATTGCCCGCGCCGGCATGGATCACGTCATCCCCGCCGCCGGCGTTGATGTAATCCTCCTGCTCGGTGCCCCAGAACACCTCGTCGGCATCGGTGCCGACCTTGCGGATGCCGTTGAGATAGGCGGCATTGGCCTCGGCGCCCCACCAGTTCTCGGTCGTGGCGTTGAGCAGGTCGAGCAGCGCGGCGCGCGGATTCTCGTCGTCATGGTCGGTGCGCAGCCCCCAGGAGCCGCCCCGATCCGCGCCCGAGAAATCGCCGTATTGCATGAAGGCGCCGTCGGAGACGCTCTCCCACATGCTCCACAATTCGCCGTAGAGCGTGGCCATGTGCTCGCTGCGGGTGAAGTCTGCGAAGAAATCGCCGAGCAGCGCCATGTCTTCCTTCGAAATTCCGGAGATCGCGTAGGAATGGTGCATGTGCTGGCCGCCCTCATAGGCGATCAGGTCGAGCCCGTGGCGATCGGCTACCTCGCGCTGTTCGAGCAGCCGGTTGAGGATATAGGGGATCGAGCCGTCGACCGAGGGGTCGCGCATCTGGTCGAGGATGTAGCCCACCGGATCGCCGTCGGCTTTCTTCAGCTCGGCCAGTAGGGCATCGTCGTGGATCAGCCCGTGGCCGAAATAGGTGGTCACCGCCAGCGCGTCGAACACCGTTTCGGGGTTGATATAGGCGTCGGGTTCCTTCTCTTCCCAGACCCGGCCGATCATCAGCCCGCCCGAGATCCAGGCATTCACCGCCTGGGTCGCCATCACGTTGGTGAGCCTTGTATCGGCCTCGTCGCCGAACACTTCGTCCCAGATCACCGCCACCTCGGTGGCGCGCTTGGTGTGATAGTCGAACGGCGCCGAGACGCCCCATTCTTCGATCGAGCGTTCTTTGAGCCAGTGGAAGGCGGGAAGCGCGCCGTTCCAGGATTCGTTGGTGTATTCGACATGGGCATTGAGCCCGGGATCGAGATTGTCGCGCACGTATTCCGCGAATTTACGGACGAAATCGTCATCGGCCATGTGCGGGATGGTGAACCACGGATCGGCGCCGGCCTGGTTGGCCAGTTCCACCATGATCTCCACCGAGACGCCGTTCTTCGTCCACCAGAAGGCGAAATCGCCCTCGGGGTGATCGTCCCACGTCACCTGCTTGGAGCCGTTGGTGCCCTGCCAGTCCATGAAGCGCAGGGTGCGGCTGTCCTCGATATGATTGAGGTAGCCGGGATCGAAGATCGCGCCCGCCTCGTGCAGGGCCAGGTTGTCCTCATGCACGATCGAGATGTCGCGGATGTAATCGCCGGTGCCCGCGGGATCGGTGGCCTTTATGCTCATCAGCATCGTGCCGCCCTCGGGGTTCTCGAAGACGATGCGCCCGGGCTCGGAACTGATGATGTTTACGCTCTGCAGTTGGATCGTGCCGGTGCCCTCGTAGGTCAGCACGTAGGTGCCCGCGCGTTCCTCGGCGCCGGCGGGGCGGCTCCAGTCCCACACGGTGCCGATCGAGCCGAGGTGATCGGGGATGGCGGTGGGCCAGCCCTGTTCGTCGATATAGCCGCCGGCCTGAAGCTCTTCGAACGTCATTCCGCCCCAGCCTTCAGGGCGGTGGCCGATCCAGGTGCGGGCGGTCTTCATGATGTCGATGAACGGCTGCGTGGTGCCGTAATCGCTCGGTATGAAGAGACCATAGGCAAGCGTCGGGTCGTCCAGGCCGACACCGGCGGAGATCGTGTCCGTCATCTTTTCCCTCGTCCTGCTTCGTCCGTGGGTGCGAGTGGCACACCGCACGGCGGCAATGTTGTTTCCAGCGGCGCTTCAGGCGGTCAACGATGGCCCGGGAAGGCCGCTACTGTCGTTTACCAACCACCGGTTGATGTTCATGAGATGGCGAAGCTGTGGCCGCTCGATGTTCCTCGCAGATATTGATTTCAGAATTGTTCCCATTTGGGAAACAAGGGGAGCGCCAGCGGCGGAAACATGCCGAAAAGGACACGTCTGCCCCCAATTGCGGCAGCATGCGGGCCCCCCGGGCAAGCAGGAAGCGGGCGGGCCGGCGGGCCCGCGAAAGGGCCTTTCCGCCCCGCCGCGCGCTTGCGATGTGCGCCACATGGGCTAAACACGGAAGCCGTAGCAGGGCGCGCCGCGCGGGCGCCGGCAGGAACGAGGCCGATCCATTGACCATCACCCCCGTACTCCTCGCCGGCGGGTCCGGCACCAGGCTCTGGCCGCTCTCGCGGCGCAGCTATCCCAAGCAGTTCGTGCCGCTGACCGGCGAGGATACGCTGTTCCAGCAATCGGCCAAGCGCCTGTCGGGCCCCGATTTTGGCCGGCCCATGGTGCTGACCAATGCCGACTTCCGCTTCATCGTGACCGAGCAGCTGGCCGGGGCCGGGATCGATCCGGGCGCCGTGCTGATCGAGCCCGAGGGCCGCAACACCGCGCCCGCCGTGCTGGCCGCGGCGCTGCACCTGAACGCCACCGATCCCGAGGCGGTGATGCTGGTCGCGCCGTCCGATCACGTCGTGCCCGACCCGGCCGCCTTCCGCGCGGCGGTGGAGCGCGGCATGGCGGCGGTGGCCGACGGCCGGCTCGTCACCTTCGGCATCGCCCCCGACCGGCCCGAGACGGGCTACGGTTACCTCGAACTTGCCGCGCCGCCCGATGAGGGCGGCGCGCCGGTGGCTCTGAGCCGATTCGTCGAGAAGCCCGATTCGGCCCGCGCGGCCGAGATGCTCGCCGCCGGCACCTATCTGTGGAATGCCGGCATCTTCCTCTTCGCGGTGCGCGACATCCTCGCCGCCTTCGAGAGCCATGCCCCCGATCTCATCCCGCCCGTGCGCGCGGCCGTCGAGGCGGCGCGCCCCGATCTGGGCTTCCTGCGGCTCGACCCCGAGGCCTGGGCCGGCGCCGGCGACATCTCGATCGACTACGCGGTGATGGAACGCGCCGCCAATCTCTCGGTCGTGCCCTTCGCCGGCGGGTGGAGCGACCTGGGCGGCTGGGATGCGGTCTGGCGCGAGGCCGGCCCCGACGAGAACGGCAACGTCGTCTCGGGCCATGCCGCGGCGATCGAGTGCCGCGACACGCTGCTGCGCTCGGAAAGCGAAACGCTGGAAATCGTCGGCATCGGGCTGGAGAACATCCTCGCCGTGGCGATGCCCGACGCGGTGCTGGTGGCCGACATGCGCCGCGCGCAGGATGTGAAGAAGGCCGTCGAGGTGCTCAAGGAACGCGGCGCCCTGCAGGCCGGGCAATTCCCCAAGGATCACCGGCCCTGGGGCTGGTTCGAGAGCCTGGTGATCGGCGGCCGCTTCCAGGTCAAGCGCATCCATGTCCATCCCGGCGCGGCCCTGTCGCTGCAATCGCATTTCCACCGCTCCGAGCACTGGATCGTCGTGGAAGGCACCGCCAAGGTGACGGTCGGCGACGAGGTGCGCCTGGTGACCGAGAACCAGTCGGTCTACATCCCGGTGGGCGAAAAGCACCGGATGGAAAATCCCGGCCGCGTGCCGATGGTGCTGATCGAGGTGCAGACCGGCTCTTACGTGGGCGAGGATGACATCGTGCGCTACGAGGATGTCTATGCCCGCGGCCAGGGGGCCAAGGGGTGATGCGGCGGCTTGGCGGAAGCATCCGGATGCCGCGATGATCGTCTGTCACAGCCGCAAGTTCGTCTTCTTCTCCTTCCCCAAGACCGGCTCGGAATCCCTGCGCGCGATGCTCGCGCCCCATGCCGAGGAGCCGGTCGGCCCCTGTCGCGCGGCGACGCGGGCGCGGCCCTTCTATTCCCACATGTCGCCGGCCGAGGCGCGGGCGGCCTTCGCGGCGCGGGGGCTGGATCTGGGCGGCTACACCACCTTCACCATCACCCGGAACCCGTTCGCGCGCATGGTCTCGATCTACGAGATGGTGATGGCGGTGGACGGGATCGAGAAGCTCCGCCGCCGCGCCGGCCTGCCGCGGCGGCCCTTCGGCGCCTGGCTGGCCTCCACGCGGCCCGACGGGCGCGGCGCGGGCGGGCGGTGGCACCAGCGCTGGCGGAAATACGGCACCTGGTCGACCCGCGCCTGGATCTCGGGCGAGGATGGCGCGCCGCTCGTCGCCCATGTGCTGCGGCTGGAGCATCTGGCCCATGACCTGCCGCCGCTGCTGGCCCGGCTGGGGCTGGAGCCGCCGCAAGCCATCGCGCATCGCAACCGCCGCGTCACCACCGACTGGCGCCGCTATTACGATGCCGAGAGCCGCGCCCTGGTGGAGGCGCGCTATGGCGGGGATCTGCAGACCTATGGCTACCGCTTCGATGCCGGCTGAGCGGGGCCGGGGCGCGGCGCGCGGCTCAGCCGTCTTTTCCGTTTCCCTTCCCGCCCCCGCCCTTCCCGCCGCGCAGCGCCCGCAGCACGGCGCGCCAGCCGCCCCGGCGCAGCTTCTGCCAGACCAGCGGGTCGGCCGCGGCGGGCGGGATGCCCAGCACCCGCCAGCAGATCGCCGACGAGGCGGCATTGCTCAGGATCGTCACCGCGGCGAAGGCCCAGGCCACGCCGATCGGCCCGAAGCGCGGCGCCAGCCAGATCACCGCGAGGCAGGCCGCCGCGGCCGAGGCGAGCGTGATGAGCGCGCGGGCCCGCTCCAGCCGCGTCATCGTCATCAGCAGGCCGACCGGGCCGAAGACGGCGAAGCTGGCCAGCCCCGCGACCATCACCAGCAGCAGCGGGAAGGCCCCGGTGAAGGCCGGGCCGAACAGCGCCAGCAGCGCCCAGCCCAGCACCGCCAGCCCCGCGCAGGCGCCGCCCACCAGGGCGAGGAACAGCAGGCCCGCCATCGCGGCGGCCTCGCGGAAGGCGGGGGCGGTATCGGGCGCGGCATGCAGCACCGCCAGGCGCGGCCCGGCCACCACGCGCACCGCGTCGGCCACCATCACCCCGATGGCCGCCACCCGCTTGGCGGCGAGGTAGAGCCCCGCCTCCACCGCGCCCAGCAGGAACCCCACGAGCAGCGCGTCGGCATTCTGCTCGATCACCCGGCCGATCCCGACCAGCCAGAGCCAGCCCACCGTACGCCGCTCGGCCCGCCGGTCGGGGACGGGGGGCTCAAGCGGAGTGTCGGGCACGGAAGCCGCCCGCAGCCGCGCCGCCAGAAGCCACAGCATCCAGCAAGCCACCAACCCCACGCCGAGCGCGAAGGCCCCGGCCGCCTCCACCGCGCCGGGCGGCCAGACCAGCCCGGCCAGAACGGTCAGCGCCAGCGGCACCCAGAGGCGGTGGATCGAGGTGGCGGTGATCGCGATCCGCAGATCGCCCATGGCGCGCAAGGCACTGGCCTGGAGCAGGATCGCCCCCGAGACCAGCGCCATCGCCACGGTGAGCGCCGGCAGGCCCGGCGCGGCATAGAGCAGGTTGCCGAAGTCTCCCACACCCGCCCCCGTATCCGCCCCTGCCCCGGCCCCCGCCCCCAGCGCCAGCGCCCCGGCCAGCACCGCGCTGCCCGCCACGAGGCCCAGCAAGGCGCGCATCAGCAGGCGGCGGAAATCGCCCGCGCGCCCCTCGGCCCAGGCCGGCGCGCCGAGCCGCAGCATCGCCTGGCCGTAGCCCGCCGTCAGCAGCCCGGCCACCAGCGTGGCGGTGTTGATCGCGTAGAGCGCGATGCCGAACGCCTCGCCCGAGAGCTGCCGCGCCAGCCAGGTCGCATAGGCCAGCCACAGCACCGCCCCGGCGCCGCGCAGCCCGAAGGCGATCAGAGAATTCCTGAACATCCGCTGTCTTGCCCTGCCCTTCCCGCGCCTGCTGATCGAGGGCGACATCCGCCGCCGGGCCTTCGGGCAGTATCTCGATACCGACCGGCGCGAGGGCCTGCTCTCGGTGCTCTCGGGCGAGCGGCGGATCGAGGATGTGGTGATCGCCGATCCCCGGATCGGGGCCGACGTGCTGATCGGCGAGGAAAGCCGCACCAACGCGGCCGACGTCTTCTCCTCGGCGCGGTTCGCGGACTTCCTGCGCGAGATGCGCGAGATCTACGACGTGATCATCATCGACACGCCGCCTGTCCTGGTGGTGCCCGATGCCCGCGTGATCGCGCAATCGGCCGATGCCGTCCTGTTCACCGTGAAATGGGACAGCACCGCGCGCCCGCAGGTCGACGAGGCGCTGCGCCTGTTCGAGACGGTGGGTCAGCGGGTCTCGGGCCTGGTGCTCAACCAGATCAGCCCGCGCGGCATGCGCCGCTACGGCTATGGCGGGAAATACGGGGCCTATTCCGCCCATGGGCGGAAATATTACGCGGGTTAGGGCCTGTTTCTTCGCCGCTCTGAACCGCCCCCAACCGCTTCCGGCCGGCACGAGGGCCGCGCCCGACCCTGGGTGGGCGCATCCGAGGGTGAGGCGGGGCAAGGCGGCGCCGCGCGTACCACCTCGGTTCGAGAGAGAGAGACATCACCAACGCGCCCTCCCGGGGGGAGGGTCGGGCGCGGCCCGGCGGTGCCGCCGGGCGCCACGCTCTAAGCCCGCCGGACACGCCCCCCGAACAAGCCCACCGAACGCCGCTCCAAGCCGCCGTTAACCCGGCCCGGCCTATTACCGCTCCCGTCGCCGTCACCACTTGCCACGACCGTCGCCACACCACCACGAGACAGGAGCGCCCATGTCCCCAACCCGTTCGAGAACCGCAGCCTGCCGCCGGGCGGCCCCGCCACCGATCTGTCGCCCGTCACCCCCGACGACGCGACCGACCTGCCGCATATCGCCACCGCGCTCTATGCCGAGACCGGGGGCACGGTGGCCTTCGTCTCGATCACCGGGGCGACGCGCAGCGTGACGCTGGCGGATTTCTCGATCCTGCCGGTGGGGATGCGCCGGGTGCTGGCCAGCGGCACCACCGCGACGGGGCTGCACGCCTTCACGGTGACCGGATGATCCGGCTCGACCCGGCCAGCCTGGCGCTGTGGCGCGGCCGGCCCGCGGGCGGGGCGCTGGTGCTGGGGCTGACGGCGCTGCCGCTGCCCGCGCAGCTGGCCTTCGCGCGGCCCTCGCCCGGCGCCGCCTTCGGGGCCGGCGGGCTGCTGGCCCAGCACCCCGCCGATGCGCCGCGCATCGCCCACGATCCGCTCACCGGCGCGGCGCGCGGCCTGCTGGTGGAGCCCGAGGCGACCAACCTCGTCGCCCGGTCCGACGAGCTCGCCGATCCCTACTGGAGCGCCAGCAACCTCACCGTCACCGCCGGCGGCGGCGGCCAGGGCCCCGACGGCACCGCGCTCGACCGGCTCACCTCGGCCGGGTCGGGCGCCGCGATCCAGCGCAGCATCCCGGGCGTGACGCTCGGCGCGCCCCATGCGGTGAGCGCGTTTCTGCGCCGCGACGGGCACCGCTATGCGGGCTTCTGGGGCTTCGGCAACCACAATAGCGGCGTCGGCTTCGATCTCGTCTCGGGCGCGGCGCAGATCAACGGCAACTGGCTCGCCGCCGGAACAGAGCCTGTTTCGGCCGCGATCATCCGCATCTGGGCGGTGCTGGAGCCCTCGGGCTCCACCGTGGTGAACCTGGGCTTCATGACCGGGACGGGCGGCGGCAAGGCGGTGGGCGCGGGCGCCGTGCTCGATGCCGGCGGCTTCCAGGTGGAGCCGGGCAGCGCGCCGACCAGCCCGATCGCCACGACCGGCACCGCCGCCACCCGCGCCGCCGATGCGCCGGGCCTGACCGGCATCGCCGGCAGCTACGACGTGACGGTGACGCCCGCCGAGGGCGCGCCCCTCGTGCTGGCGGGCCAGAGCGTGGGCGAAGGCTGGTGGCCCGCCCTGCCGCCGGGAATGGACGTGATCGCCGGCCTCCGGCTGGATCCGGTCTGAGGCGGCCCCGCGCCCCCTCCCGAGCGCGCTTTCCGCCGCGCCCCGCTTCGGCTAGAAGGGCCAAGCGGGGGCGCGCTGCAGGATGGCGAACGGATCTATGGAACACGGCACGGCGCCTGGCTCTCTCCCCGGCTTATCCCCGGCCTCTCCCGATGGCACGCTGCTGCTCTACGTGCCGGTGGGTCTCTACCGCGACGGCGAGGGCCGGCTCACCTTCGAAGCGCAGGCCTGCAACGGGCTCGCCCGCTGGGCCGACCATTTCGCAAGGCTGATCCTCGTCGCCCCCGAAGTGCCCGGCGCGCCGCCCAAGGGCTGGCGCCCGCTCGACACGCTCGACCCCGCCCTGCGCGCCCGGATCGACCTGCGCCCCGTTCCCGCCACGCCGCGCCCGCTCGGCTTCGCCCGCGCTTTGCCCGCCTCCCGGCACCGCCTGCGCGCGGCGATCGCCGAGGCCGATTACCTCTGCCTCGCCATCGGCGGGCTGATCGGCGACTGGGGCGCCGTCGCCGCGCTCACCGCGCATCGCATGGGCAAGCCCTATGCCGTCTGGACCGACCGCGTGGAATCCGAGGTGATCCGCGCCGGCATCACCCATCCGCGCTGGCGCGCGCGCTGGTTCGCGCGCCTCACCCACCGGCCCACCGCCTGGCTGGAGCGCGCGGTGATCCGTCGCGCCGCGCTCGGCCTCTTCCATGGCCGCGAGACATGGGAGGCCTTCGCCCCCCTCTGCGGCGGCCCCTCCGAGATCGTGCACGACATCCACCTCCCCGCGCAGGACGCGATCCCCCCCGAGGCGCTGGCCGCCAAGCGTGCCGCGATCACGGCCGGCGCGCCGCTGCAGATCGCCTATGCCGGCCGCGCCGATCCCCTGAAAGGCGCGCTCGACTGGCTGGCGGTGCTGGAGCGGTTGGCCGCCCAGGGCGTGGAGTTCCGCGCGCGCTGGTTCGGCGAGGGCCCCGACCTGGAGGCGATGCGCGCCCGGATCGAGGCCGCGGGGCTGGCCGACCGCATCGCCCTGCCCGGCTTCACCGCAGACCGAGCCGCGCTGCTCAAAGCCCTGCGCGAGACCCACATATTCCTCTTCTGCCACAAGACCCGCGAAAGCCCCCGCTGCCTGATCGAGGCCCTGATTTCGGGCGCGCCCATCGTGGGCTATGACGGCGCCTATCCCCGCGATCTGGTCTCTGCCCACCAGGGCGGCCGCTTCGTCCCCCGCGGCGACATCCCGGCGCTCGCCGATCTCGTCGCCACGCTCGAGGCCGACCGCCCCGCGCTCGACGCGCTCGTCTCGGCCGCCGCCGCCGATGGCGCGCCGTTCAACGATGCCGCCGTCTTCGCCCACCGCTCCACCCTGATCCGGCAGCACCTGCCCGCCGGGGCGTCTTGATGCCGGGATTGCGCAGCGCCATCGGCCACCGTCTGCGCGAGGCCGCGCTCTGGCCGCGCCTGCTGGGCGACATGGGGGGCGGGCCGGGGCGCGGGCGGGGCCCGAAAGTGCTGTTCCTGCCCTCCGACGCGCCTTCCGGGGCCAGCCTGCTGCGCGCCCATGAAATGGCGCGCGCCCTGCGCGGGCTGGGCTGGCGCGCCCATGCCCTGCCCTTCCAGCTGGAGGCCGTCCAGCGCGACCGGCTGATCGCCGCCTTCGATCCCGACCTGCTGGTCTTCCAGCAATGCCGCCACCCGCTCAACCGGGCCGAACTGGCCCGCGGCCGCCCTTTCGCCTTCGACATCGACGATGCGGATTTCCACGATCCCGCCCTCACCGGGGCCATCGCCGCCATGTGCCGCGAGGCGCGCGCGGTGATCGCGGGCAGCCGCTACATCGCTCAATGGTGCCGGGAGCAGGGCGGGGCCACGCATGTCGTCTGGACGGGCACGCCCGCCACGCCCGGCCCCTGGCCCGATCACCACGACCGCGCGCCGATCCTGGCCTGGGCGCAATCCGGCCCGCTCACCTACGAGCGCGAGCTGGAGCATGTCGCCCGGCTGCAGGCGGCCCTGCAGGCCCGCGGCGTGGAGTTCCGGCTGCGGCTCTACGGGCTCGACAGCGAGGGCGCGGTGGAAGAGGCGCGCCGGCGCACCGGGGCGGGAGACCGGCTCGAGGCGATGCCCCACCTGCCCTACCGCGCCTATCTCGCCTCGCTACGCGAGGCGGCGGTGGGGCTGTCGCCGATCATGACGCAGACGCCGTTCAGCCGCGGCAAGAGCTTCGGCAAGGTGCTGGGCTATCTCGACGGCAAGGTGCCGGCCGTGGTGTCGGACGCGGCCGACCACGCGCTGTTCTTCACGCCGGAGAGCGGCGTGGTGACCAATGATTTCGACACCTGGGTGGAGGAAACGGCCGCCCTGCTGGCCGATCCGGCGCGCCGGGCGGCGATGGCCGAGGCGGCGCATCGCGACTTCCTCGCCCGGCTCACCACCGGCGCGGCGGCGGCGCGGCTGGACGGGATCCTGCGCGCGGCGCTGTAGCCTTGGCCGGACGCGCCGCCGGGACTCAGGAAGGCGAAGCCTAACCGCGCGGGACAAGGGGCGCAGCCCCGCCGCGCGAGCGCCGCCCCGTCCGGGCGGGGTGGCGCTATTGCTGACCGCCCGCGCTACGGCGAGGTCGGATGTACTCGGCCACCATAAAGTGCTCAACACCAGCGTTGGCAGCGCCACCCCACGGGGCGACGCCCGCGCTCTGTTGCGCTTCACTTTGTCCCAAATACCTCGGAGGCCGGAGCAGCCCCCGGCCTGCCCCTATTCCGGGAAGAACCGCGGCAGGGCGGGCAGCGTCTCGCGCAGCATGCTCACCAGGCGCGCCTCGGCGGCGGCGTCGCTTTCCTCGGGCCCGATCGGCGTGATCAGGCGCACCAGGCCGCCATCGTTGCGGCCCTCCATCACCTTGCCGCGGGTCAGCGTCAGCTTCGCCGTGAAGGCCGAGGCGGTGCGGCTGCCCTGCTGGTCGAACCAGTAATAGACAAGCATCCGGTCCAGCCCCTTCTGGATCACCGCGCGGTTCAGCGTGAACGGCCCGCCCGGCGCCGGCACCGGGCTGTCGATCTGCTCGAGCGCCGCGATCTCCCATCCCGCGCCGGGCAGGCAGACCTCGGGCGAATGGGTGCCGCCATCCATCTGGTCTTCGTACCAGGCGGCGAAGAGCTCCACATAGGCGCCGCCGCCGGGCCGGGTGAAGAAGGCGGAATGGTAATCGTCCGCCTTCAGCACCGCCTCGATCTCGGCATCCAGGTATTGCGGGGGGCCCGATGTCCACTCGCCCAGGCGGCGCGGGAACAGCGTGAAGGGATCGCGCTCGATCGCCACGCCCTGGCGCTCGGGCACGGCCAGGAAGGCCACGGCGCCGGCCAGCATCACGCAGGCCGCCAGGATCAGCGCCCGCGAGGCGCGCACCAGGCGCAGCCGGCCGAGCTGCGCGCCCAGGCCCGACGTATCGAGATCCAGCGCATCGACCAGCCCCATCTTCTGGGGATGGAAGACCAGCATCAGCCGCGCCAGGCCGAACAGGATCAGCACGCAGGTGACGAAGATCACCCAGCCTTCGAAGAAATGCGAGAACCCTTCCAGATGCGCCAGCCCGTAGCGATCCACGATCACCCCGGCGATGGCGATCCGCACCGAGTTCATCACCACGGTGATCGGCACGGCCGAGATCAAGAGCACCGCCTTGTGCCAGACCGGCCCGCGATAGAGCGCCGCGAAGATGTAGGAGAAGCTGAGGATCGGGAACAGGTAGCGCAGGCCCGAACAGGCCTCGGCCACGTGCAGCTTGTAGACGCCCAGGTCGATGATGTTGCCGTCGAGGAAGACCGGCACCGAGAGCAGGCGCAGGAAATCCACCCCCATCTCGGACGAGATGATCTGCAGCTTGGTCGACACCCCGTAATAGAGCGCGCCGGGCAGCGGCAGCATGTAGACGAGGTGCAGGATGGCCGGCCAGAACTGCCAGCCGCGCGACCAGCCGAACGAGATCAGCACCACGCCGCCCGTCCACAGGATCAGCCCGTAGGCGACGATGTCATCGATGCCCACGATGCGCCCGAAGGCCGCGGCCAGCATCGCCACCAGCGCCACGGCGAGGCCGGGATAGCGGTCGTCGACGGGCCCGTGATGCACCGGCACGCGCTTGAGGTGGCGCAGCATCAGGAAGGCCGAGAGCACCGGGATCAGCGGCCCGTGGCTGTATTCCGGCGTCTGCCAGGCGGCCAGCAGCGCCGCGATGCCGGGCCAGAAGAACAGGCCGGCGCCGATACAGGCCAGCAGCAGCCAGGCCAGCCCCGGCGTCAGCCAGCTGGTCAGGCCCCGCGGCGCGCGTCTGAGATCCTCGGAAACCGCCATGCCCGCCTCAATCCCTCTCATCAATGCAACCGGGCCCCGGCAGGGGCCCGCAATCGGAATCCTGGAAATCCCGCGTGAAATACCTCGGAGATTTTCGGCAAGTGCCCGCCACATTGCAAGCCTGAGCAGGTAAATATTGTGGCATCTCGTGCCCTTTCAGGCCCCCTGCCCCGGCCCGCTTTCCCCGCCCCGGCGACAGCGCGGCGGCAGGGGCGGGATTGTCGCGCGCGGCGAAATTCCCGCCGCGCCCTGCCCTAGCCTTCCGTCCCCAGCCGCTTGCGCAGCCAGCCCAGGAAGGCGCGGTCGGGGGCGCGCAGCCGGGCGCGGCCGCCCGCCTCCCAGAAGCCGTGCCATTCGGCCTGCAGCGCGTAGACATCGGCGCCCGGCGCCATCTCGCGCGCCCGCTCCAGCGTCTCGGCGGCCAGGACGGGCGGGCGGATCCGCGCCTCGAGCACCTCGCGCGGGGTGACGCAGATCAGATCGCCCGGCTCTTCCTCCATAAGGTAATCGGGCAGCGTGTCGGCGCGGATGATCTCGCGCAGCATGGCGCGGAACACCCGCCGCGGGCTGGCCGAGCCGGATTTCTTGCACAAGGTCTCGACCGAGACGCGCCATTCCGCCTGGCGCCCGCAATGCTTGCGCGCCAACTCGTAGAGCCGCCGCTCCAGCGGCTTGCGCAGCCTGAAATAGTCTCTGTTCAGGGTCAGGACGGATTTCGACAGCACCGCGCGATACAGCCATTCCGACAGCGTCACCGACACGCTCACCATCCGCCCCGCCCGGGTGCGCCGCACGATCTGCCAGTTCTCGATCAGGCCGAACCCGTCGGTCACCTCGACCTCGCCGGTGGCGATGTTGGTGGTGATGCGGGTGCCGGCCAGCCGCTCCAGCGCGTCGCGCAGGCGGCGATAGCCGTCGCCCGAGGTCTCGCGCCCGGTGGCGAGCAGCAGGTCATGCGCGGTGAGCGTCAGCCGGCGCGAGGTGGGCCGCCCGGCATTGATCGCCGCCATCAGCTGGCTGATGCAGAAGATCAGCACGTCGGCATCGAAGATCGTGGCGCGGCCCTTGACCGAAGGCGTGATGGTGATCTCGGCGCCGTTATGGCTGTAGCTCAGGATCCGCCGGTCGGGCCGGGTGGAAAGCGAGAAGACCGGATGCTCCATCGAGGCGATGTCGTGCTTGGGCATCGCGGCGAGGATGTCGCAGACGAAGAAATCGGCCTGGGGATGCGCCGGGGACTCGGCTGGAAACAGATCCCCCGATGTGGTGATGGCGCCCGCTCGCGCTCCGCCCCGTGGCGTCACTGCCTGTCGCGTCACTGCCTGTCCGCCTGCTGCCTGCTCTGCGCCCCGAAGGCCTGCCCTGACGCCGGTTTTCCGGTTCGTCGTTTCATTGACACCCACGCTAGGCGGCGGGGGCGATTCCGTCCAGCCCGGCTTCGTGGCTTCGGAATCGCCTCAGCGTGGGATCGGAGTCGCGCCATCGTGGGATCGGAATCGCCCTGCCCCGAAATGAGCGGGAATCCGCCCGCGATTCCACGGACTTGCCGCAAGGCGCCCGGTGCCTTAACAGATTCATAACGGGACTCGTAACAGCATGTTTTTTGCCGAGGCCCCCGTAATGGGCCCCACACCACCCATACGCGGCCCCGAAACGCCCCGAATCTGCTGAGAAAAGACAGGTGATGTTCGCATCTGGATTGCATGTATCGCCTTTTTCGCTACACTGGCAAAAAAGCGATACATGGGCGGTGAAACCGGCCATGACAGGCAAGCGAATACAAACAACCCGAACAATCAGGGGGCAGCGAGGGGCATGAGCAGCGACGGCCTTCCTCCGTATTTCAACATCTCGCCCGATGCGGCGCTCGACAGCCTCGGCGGGCCGGTCGGCACCGGGGCGCTGGCACGCATCGCGGCGGCCTGCCGCCAGGGGCGCGACGATCTCGCCGGGCGCGGGCTCGACGAGACGGGCGCGCGCCAGCTGCGCCTGTTCTCGACATGGGAGATCACCAAATACCTGATCCCCGTCGCCCCCCAGCATTTCCGCCGCGTGCTGCGCCAGAACCCCGACCTGCCCCAGGGCCGCTCGGAAAGCGAGGCGGGCGCCAAGTGGTTCACCCTCGACGAAGTGCTGCGCCTGCGCGCGCATTTCGCCGCTGCCGGCTCCAAGGCGAAGGATTACCTGCCCTACCGCCCCGTCGGCCTGCCCGCCAAGATCGTCGCCGTGGCGAATTTCAAGGGCGGCGTCGGCAAGACCTCGACCTGCGCGCACCTGGCCATGTCGGCGGCGCTCGACGGCTATCGCGTGCTGATGATCGACCTCGACAGCCAGGGCTCGATGACCTCGATCTTCGGCGGCCAGGTCGAGGATGAATGGGGCACCGTCTATCCCCTGCTCGCCCGCCATTATGCCGAGACGCTGCGCGCCGAGAACCAGCGCCGGGCCGATCGCGGCGAGGCGCCGCTGCCGGTCGACGATGCGCTGGATGCCGCGGCGAAGATGCGCGCGCAGGATGTGATCCGCCCCACCCACTGGCCGAATATCGACCTGATCGGCGCCCAGCTGAACCTCTACTGGTCGGAATTCCAGATCCCCGTCTGGCGCATGCAGTCGCGCGGCTGGAAGCTGTGGGATGCGCTGACCGACATGCTGGAAGCCGACGGCGTGCTCGATGCCTATGACGTGATCTTCGTCGATACGCCGCCCGCGCTCGGCTACCTGTCGATCAACGGGCTGGCGGCGGCCGATATCCTGCTGGTGCCGCTCGGCGCCTCGTTCCTGGAATTCGACAGCACCGGGCGGTTCTTCGACATGCTGCATTCCACCTTCGAATCGATCGAGGAGGGCGAGAACATCGCCGCCCGCGCGCTCGGCCGCGACGGGCTGGCCTTCGAATGGGATGCGGTGCGCGCGGTCATCACCCGCTATGACGGCGCCCAGCAGGCCGAGATGGCGGGGCTGATCCAGGCCTATCTGGGCCGCACGCTCAGCCCCTACCGGCAGGATTTCACCGCGCTGATCGGCCAGGCCAGCGAAAGCGTGAACGGCATCTACGAGGCCGATTACCGCGATTTCAACCGCGAGACCTATGCCCGCGGCCGCGCCACCTTCGACGAGACCTATGCCGCCTTCAAGGAGCTGCTGCTGGCGACCTGGCGGCGCGACGAAAAGGCCCGAGAGGGCGCGGGCGAAACCGCGCAGGATGTGGCATGATGGGGCGGGATCAGGCGGTGCGATCCGCACGATATATGGCTAACACCTTGAAAAAACATACTTTTTCCAAGCATCGTTTCGCGTGCGAAACGGAAGGGCAGGTGGCGCATGGCACGGCGTAAACGGCTTTCACTCCCCGATCCCGCCGTGTTGGAGCCGGGCGGAATGCCCGCGCTCGAGACGAAATCGGCGTTTCCGCCGGGGCCGGGCCCCGCCCCCGACCGCTCATCCGGCCCGCGCCTGCAGCCGTCCCCGGTGGCCCCCCCGGTCGCCCACGTCGCCGGCGATGCCGCCTCCAGCGCCGCGCTCGCCACCCTGGCCGAGGAAATGCGCAGCGCCCGCGAGGGCGGCCGCATGGTGCAGGAGCTTCCGCTCGACGCGATCGACGCCGATCACCTGGTGCGCGACCGGCTGGTCGCCGACGATGCCGAGATGGCGGCCCTGGTTGAAAGCCTACGCGCCCGCGGCCAGCAGACGCCGATCGAGGTGGTCGATCTGGGCGGCGGCCGGTTCGGGCTGATCTCGGGCTGGCGGCGGCTCACCGCCCTGCGCCGTCTCGCCGAGGCGGGCGAGGGCAAGGCGACCGTTCTGGCTCTGCTGCGCCGCCCCGACAGCGCCGCCGAGGCCTATCTCGCGATGGTCGAGGAAAACGAGATCCGCGTCGGGCTAAGCTATTACGAACGCGCCCGCATCGCGGCGCGCGCGGCCGATATGGGTGTCTATACCGACGAAAACGCCGCCCTGGCCGGGCTCTTCTCCAGCGCCAGCAAGGCCAAGCGCTCCAAGATCGGATCCTTCCTGCGGCTCTATCGCGCGCTCGACGACCGGCTGCGCTTTCCCGCCGCGATCCCCGAACGGCTGGGCCTGGCCCTGCTGAAACGGCTCGAGGGCGATGCCGATTTCGCCGCGAAGCTGCGCGACCGGCTGCGCAAGACGCCGCCGCAGAGCGCCGAGGAAGAGCTCGCCGCGCTGGAGCGCGCCCTGGGCGGCGAAAGCCCGCGGGGCAGGGGTAAGGGACCGGAAAGCGCGGAAGGCGCCTCGGCGGCCCGCTCAGAGGCTGCCAGCGCCGTTCCCAAGGCCGGCGGCGCCCCCACCGGCGTGCGCTTCGCGCGGCGTCACAACCGCATCACCCTCACCGGGCCCGGCGTGACCGACGATTTCGCCGCCGCGCTGCAGGCCTGGCTGGTCGAACAGGGGCACTGAGATGGCCGAAGCCGCGAACACTCCGAAGGCGGCGCCCGCGAAGGCGCCCGCCCCCGCACAGCCCGCACAGGCCCCCATACAGGCCGGCCTGCGCGGCGTGATGTCCGGCAGCCGCCGGGCGCTGCTCTCGGTTTTCATCTTCTCGGTCTTCGTGAACCTGCTGATGCTGACCGGCCCGCTCTTCATGCTCCAGGTCTATGACCGGGTGCTCACCTCCCGCTCGGTAGAGACCCTAACAGCGCTGTTCGTCTTGGTTTCGTTCCTGTTCGGGATGATGGCGATCCTCGATTACGCGCGCGGCCGCGTGATGGCCCGGATCGGCGCGCGGCTGCAGCGGAGGCTCGACCGGCGGGTCTTCGACGCGACGCTGACGCGGCGCGATCCCAACGACCCCGCCGCCTCGGGCGCGCCGCTCGCCGATGTCGACGCGGTGCTGGCGCTCTATGTCTCGCCGGTGCTGCTGGCGCTGATGGATCTGCCCTGGACGCCGCTCTTCGTCGCCGCGATCTTCGTCTTCCACCCGATGCTGGGCTGGGCCGCGATGGCCGGTGCCGGGGTGCTGGTGGTGCTGGCGCTCGCCAACCAGGCGCTCACCGCGGGCCGCCTGCGCGGCGCGGCGGCGGCGGGGCAGCGCGCGCAGCGCACCGCCGGCGCGGCCCGATCGGGCCGCGAGCTGGTGCTCAGCCAGGGCATGGCGCCCGCCATGGCCGGGCGCTGGACGGCGCAGCGCGAGGCGGCGCTCGACCGCACGCTCGCTGCGAATGACTGGAGCGGCAGCTTCACCTCGCTGACCCGCACGTTCCGGCTCTACCTGCAGTCTCTGATGCTGGCGATCGGGGCCTATTTCGTGATGAAGGGCGAGATGTCTTCCGGCGCGATGATCGCCAGCTCGATCATGCTGGGCCGCGCCCTGGCACCCGTCGAGCAGACGCTCGGTCAATGGGCGCTGGTGCAGCGGGCGCGGGCAGCCTGGATCTCGCTCAAGCGGTTCCTGGCGGGCGCGCCGCCGGCGCCATCGCGCATGTCGCTGCCCCGGCCCGAGGCGCAACTCGCGGTGCGCGGCCTCGCCGTGGCGGTGCCGGGCAGCCGCCTGCCGACGATCCGCAACGTCTCGTTCACGCTGGAGCCGGGCAGCGCGCTGGCGGTGATCGGCAGTTCCGGTTCGGGAAAATCGACCCTCGCGCGGGCGATTCTGGGCTATTGGCCGCCGATGCTGGGCGAGGTGCGGCTGGGCGGCGCGACGATCGACCAGTACGATCCCGAGGAGCTGGGCCGCCATGTCGGCTACCTGCCCCAGAGCGTGACGCTGTTCGACGGCACGGTGTCGGAAAACATCGCCCGCATGGCGGCCGCGCCCGATGCCGAGGCGGTGGTGCGCGCCGCGAAACGGGCCAATGCCCATGACATGATCACCGGCCTGCCCCAGGGCTACAACACCCGGCTCGACGGCGAGGAAACGCAGCTCTCGGGCGGCCAGAAGCAGCGTATCGCGCTGGCCCGCGCGCTCTATGGCGATCCCGTCCTGCTGGTGCTGGACGAGCCGACATCGGCGCTGGATGCCGAGGGCTCGGCCGCGCTGAACGAGACGGTGCGCGCCTTCAAGGCGGATGGCCGCGCCGTCATCATCATGACGCACCGGCCCATGGCGATCGCCGAATGCGAACTGCTGATGGTGCTGGAAAGCGGCACTGTTACGGCGCTCGGGCCGCGGGACCAGGTGCTTCAGAGCCACCTGCGCAATGCCGAGACGGTGCGCCGGGGCCTGCAGAGGGTGGCGGAATGAGCGCGCGTGAGAAAAAGAACGGCGCCGAGGCGGCGCGCTTCCCGCTGGTGGCGGGCTGGCTGGCGGTGCTGCTGCTGGTGGGCGGCCTGGGCTATTGGAGCGTGGCGACGCGGATCGCCGGCGCGGTGATCGTGCCCGGCGTCATCCAGCTGGAGAGCAAGAGCCAGGTCATCCAGCATCCCGAGGGCGGCGTGGTGGCCGAGATCATCGCCCGCGACGGCGACGCGGTCGAGGCGGGCGACGTGCTGATCCGGTTCGACGCGACACGGCTGAACTCGGAACGCAGTGTCGTGTCCGACCAGATCGGCGCCCTGCGCGCGCGGCGCCTGCGGCTGGAAGCGGAGCGTGACGACGACGATGTGATCACACTCGATCCCGCGCTCGAGGCCGAGGCCGCCGACGACCCCGCCCTCGCCACCCAGATCGCCAGCGAGCGGGCGCTGTTCCAGGCCCGCCGCGAGGCCTTCGAGCAGGAACGCGAGCTGCTCGCCGAGCAGACCGCCCAGATCGAGGCCCGCGCCCAGGGCACCGAGGCGCAACATGCGGCTCTAACCCGGCAGAAAGAGCTGCTCCAGCGCCAGATCGACGACCAGGAGGCGCTTCTGGGCGAGGGTCTGGCACAGAGCTCGCGGCTGATCGAATTGCAGCGCGAGGCGGCCGATCTCGACGGCCGGATCGCCCGGCTCGAGGCCGATACGGCCGAGCTGCGCGGCCAGGCCACGGGCAACCGCATCGCCGGGCTGCAACTGGCCACGGCGCGGCGCGAAACCGCGCTGACCGAGCTGCGGCGCCTGGAGGCGGAGCTGTTCGAACTGACCGAGCGGCGCATCGCGCTCGACGAGACGCTGTCGCGGCTCGACGTGCGGGCGCCGGTGGCGGGCATCGTCTACAATTCCCAGGTCTTCGCCCGGCAATCCGTGGTGCGCGGGGCCGAGCCGATCATGTATCTCGCCCCGCAGGATCAGCCGCTCGTCGTGGCCGCGCGGATCGCCGCGGTGGATATCGACGCGATCCGCCCCGGCCAGCCCGTCTCGCTGCGCTTCCCGGCGCTGGCGGGGGCCGACATGCCCGAATTGCAGGGCCGGTTGCAGCGGATCGCCCCCGACGCGGTGACCGATACCGAGGGCGGGCAGAGCTATTACGCCGCCACGATCGTGCCCGACGAGACGGCGCTCGCCCTGCTCGACGATCAGGATCTGGTGCCCGGCATGCCGGCCGAGGCCTTCGTCGAGACCGGCTCGCGCAGCCCGTTGAGCTATCTCACCCGGCCGCTGACCGTCTATTTCGACCGGGCGTTCCGGCAGTAAAACCGCTGGTTAGAGCCTGTTTTGCCGGCCCGGCGCGGCGCGGTTGCCACAGGCGCGAAAATTCTGCGGGGCCCGGTGCGGCGGGGCGGTCGGGCCGTGGTATCGTGGCGGCAACGAAGAATGGCCCCCCGCGCAGACGGGGGCGCAAGTGAGGCAGACGCAGTGAAACTCCCGCAAGGCTCGATCTCATCGGGGCGGCAGGCGGCGTGGCGTGGCGCGATCCCGGCGCCGTCCTCCAGGCCGACCTTCATGCTCGCCCCCGCATTGGCTCTCCTGCTGGCGGGCTGCGTGCCCGGCACCGGGCCGGATTACGAGCCGCCGGTGACCCGGCTCCCCGACCGCTACTCGCTCATCGCGCCGCGTCCGGCCGAGGCCGCCGCGCCCTGGTGGCAGGCCTTCCACGACCCGGTGCTCGACGGGCTGATCGCCGCGGCCAAGACCGGCAATCCCGACCTGGCCGCCGCCCGCAAGCGCATCGACGAGGCCGCCGCCGTGGCGCGGCGCGACGGGGTGCTGCTGGAGGGCGATACCAGCCTGTCGGTGACCCGCGTGCTCGACAATACCGGCGGCGACGTGGCCGTGGCCTCGGCGGGGCTGGGGCTGGATCTCTTCGGCCAGCGCGCGCGCCGGGCCGAGGCCGCCGCGGCACGCCTCGGCGCGGCCGGGGCCGGGGCCGAGGCGGCGGAGCTGCTGCTTCTGTCGGAGGTGACGCTGGCCTATCTGGAGCTGCGCTACTACCAGGAGGCCGTCGACCTGGCGCAGCGCGCCCTGCGCTCGCGCCGGGCCACGCTGAACGACATCCGCACCCTGGCCGAGCGCGGCGCGGCGACGCGGCTCGACGTGCTGCGCGCCCAGGCGCTGGCCGCCGAGACCGAGGCCGAACTGCCGCGCCTGGCCGCGCAGGTGACGCGCCAGCGCAACCGGCTTTCCACCCTGATCGGCCGCCCCGCGGGGCTGGAAGGCGCGGCACCCGGCAGCGGCGCCCAGCCCCTGCCGCGGGGCGAGCGGGCGGCGGGCGTGCCGGCCGACCTTCTGCGCCTGCGCCCCGACGTGCGCCAGGCCGAGCGGCTCTATGCCGCGGCGGTCTCCGACATTGCCGCCGCCGAGGCGGCGCGCTGGCCCTCGCTCACGCTGAGCGGGCGGATCACCGCGCCGCTGGCCGGCGGCGCGCTGACCCCGGCGGTGACGGCCGGGCTGGCCCTGCCGATCTTCGAGCAGCCGCAACTCGCCGCCGAGGCCGATGCCGCCCGCGCCCGGGCCGGGCAGGCCTTCCACGCCTGGCGGGGCGAGGTGCTGGAGGCGGTGGAAGAGGTGGAAAGCGCGCTGGCCGCGCTCGCCGGATCGCGCCAGGCGCTCGAGGCCACGCGCGAGGTGGTGGCCTATAACGAGGAGGCGCTGACCCTGTCGCGCCGGATGCTCGACACGGCGGGCGAGATCACCGTGCTCGACCTGCTGGAGCGCGAGCGCGCGGTTTCGGATGCGCGGCGGTCGCTGGCGGTGGCGCGGCGCGACTATGCGGCCGATTTCGTCTCGCTCCAGGTGGCGCTGGGGCTGGGGCTGCGGCCGGGCGTGGCGGGCTAGGGCAGGGGGCTCGGCAGGGCTCGCCGGGGTTGGACAGGGGGCTGGACGGGGGCTTTCCGTTGCGGTGCCGCGCCGCGGCGACTACCCTGCGCGCCGGGGGCGGAAGCTGGGCGGAAGCGGAATCGGCGGCGTGACGGACGAAACGGCAGAAATCCCCGATAGAGGGTCTGATTCAGGGTCTATCGCGGGGGAAGGCGCCTCGCGCGCCCATGCGGCCTATCTGGGCACGACGCATTTCCGATCGCTCGACGGGCTGCGCTTCCTCGCCATCGCCGCGGTGCTCTGGCACCACGCGCCGGTCTATGGCGCGATGGCCGATCCGCCCCGCCTGTTGGAACGCGGCTTCGTCGGCGTCGATCTGTTCTTCGTGCTGTCGGGCTACCTGATCACCACGCTGCTGCTGCGCGAGGCGGCGCGCGACGGGCGCTTCTCGCTCGCGGGGTTCTACCGGCGCCGGGCGATCCGCATCCTGCCGGTCTATTTCGTCGTCGTCACGGCTATGGGGCTGTGGTTCGTGGTGGTGCGCGGGCAGACGGAATATGCGCCGCTCTGGCCGTTCTACTACCTGTTCCTGTCGAACTTCCTGGTCGCCGACATCCCCAATCTGGGGCCGACATGGTCGCTCTCGGTGGAAGAGCAGTATTACCTGATCTGGCCGCTCCTGCTGTTGCTGCTGCCGCGCCGGGCGGTGCTGCCGGCGCTGGCGGTGCTGGTGGCGGTGAACGTGGCCGGGGCGGCGGGGCTGCTGGCGCCGCTGGGCATCGTGCCCGTCGAGGCGGGCGTGCTGCGCCTGGCGCTGCCCAATGCCACCTATGCGCCGATCCTCATGGGTTCGGCCGTGGCGCTGCTGCTCGACCGGCCGGACGGTTTCGCGGCGTTTTGGCGGTGGCTGGGGCACCGGATGGCGGCGCCTCTCTGCCTGGCCGTGGTGGTGGTGCTGGTCGCCGTGCTGCCGGAGGATCTGCGCGGCTGGCCGAATTTCGTGATGCACCTGGCGATGTGCGCCTTCGTGGCGGCTTTGGTGATCCGCGAGGATAACGCGCTGGCCGGGGCGCTGTCGGCCCGGCCCGTCGCGCGGGTGGGCGAGATCAGCTATGGCATCTACCTCTATCACCTGATCGCGCTGGATATCGTGCTGCGCCTGCCGGGGCTGGCGGGCGTGGCGGCGGCGCCCACCTGGTGGCCCTGGGCGGTGCTGGTGCTCTACACGGCGCTGTCGCTGGTGATCGCGGAGATCAGCTTCCGCACGCTCGAGGCGTGGTTCCGGCGGTTCCGTACCAAGCCGCGCAAGCGGGTGGGGCAGGGCGAGGGCTGAGGCGACGGGGCTTCAGGTCGGGGATCAGGAGAGCGCGGAGCGGCCCGTGACGTGGTGCACGGCGGGCGCGTGGCGCGCGGCGCTGCGGGCGCGCAGGGCGCCGAGGGCAAGACCGGCCCCCGCAACGAGCAGCATCGCCGCCATGCCGAAGCCCGCATGGGCCACCAGCGCGCGGATCAGCCCGGCCCCGGCGGCGAGATGGGCGATATTGGCGATCGTGCCGGCCAGGAAGCCCGCCACCAGCATCGCGGGCAGCAGCGCGGCGCCCGGCTCGCGCCCGGAAGGCTGGATCATGCTGTTCTGGGCCTGGCTCACCTGCATCTCTCCCCGTCATTGAATGCGGTTCGGCTGCTTCATTGGTGGAGGCCGATTCAGCCCAAAATATGGCAAAAATCGACAACCATAGGTAGTTTACCAAAATATATGCACGGAAAAGTGGTAAATAAGAAGTTAACACGCACGAAAAAGGCGGCCCTGGAGCCGCCTTCCGTGAGGTCATGGGCCCCGCCGCGCGCCGGGTTGGCCGGCGGCGGGGCGTATGTGGGGGCTCAGGCCGCCTTGCGCCGCTTGCGGGCGAGGCCGAGGCCGCCGAGCGCGCCGATCAGCAGCAGGCCCGAGGCGGGCAGCGGGATCGCCGGCACGTCGTTCCATTTCACGGTGATCGACTTCACCTTGAACTCGTCGCCCGAGCCGGCCGCACCGATGCCGAACATCGTGGAAGCCATCGTCGGCGTGCCGAAATTGTACCAGCCATAGCCGTGGCCCGAGATGTCGATCGTCGAGTCGTAGCTGGCCAGCGTGGCGCCGTCATAGAGCGAGAAGGAGAAATCGTCCGAGCTGTCGACGTATTTGAAGGTGATCTGCGTCAGCGAGACCTTCTCGGAGAAGGAGAACTTGATCACCTCGTCGGAGCCGGTGCTGTCGACGTAATGTTCGTCCGTATAGGTGCACCAGAGGAAGCAGCTCTTGTCCTTGTAATTGGTCACGCCCAGGCCGTTGCTGTACTGGCCGATGTTTTCGAGCTGGCCGATCGTGCCGTCGCTGTTGAGCAGGTGGCCGGTCGTCACCAGGGTCAGCCCGCCCGAGGAAAAGGTGAACGCCTTGGCGGCGGCATCGTAGGTGCCGTTGCCGGTGGCGAAGTTGAACGTCGTGGTCGTGGCGGCGGACGCCGCCGTGCCGGCCAGCGCGAAAGCCGCGGCAGCAGCGAGAAGCCGGATCGAATTGAAAGTCATTTTTGTACCCTCCTGTCGGCGCGCCCAGGCAGGGCCCGCGCGAGAACTGGAAAAAATTCGGAGTCTGAAGAACCCACCGCCCGCACGATAACAGCGCCGTGAGCGGCTTCCAGAGAAACCGCCCGTGCGGCCATATTTTTGCCGCAATTACATACTCATGGGGAAACAATCCGCCGGAGGATCGCGGATTGGTTGTGGTTCGCGCCCGGCCTTGCCGAAAAGCCGGGCGACTCAGTGCGTCAGGCGCGCTTGCGGCGGACGAGCCCCAGCCCGCCCATCGCGGTGACGAGCAGCAGCGCGCCGGCAGGCAGCGGCACCGCGGTCACGGGGGCGGCGGGGGTGGAAGCGGGCGCCGAGGCCGAGGCCTTGCGGGCGCTCACGTTCTTCACGCCGAAGATATCGCGCCCGGTATCCTTGAAGGCGCCGGCGGGCAGCGGCTTGGAGAAGCTGAAGCCGGTCGGCGCGGTGGCGCGGGCGATCTCGACCCCTTTGGTGGCGCTGGCGTGTTTCAGCAGGTTCGCCATGCCGAGTTCGTGCGACACCGTGGCGGCAGCGGCAGGTCCGGCGGCCAGAAGCGGGGCCAGAAGGGCGGCAGCGATGGTGATGCGGCGCATGTTGTTCTCCGGTCTTTCGAATGGGCCCGCCGGTGGAAGCGGGAGTTGGGCAGCAGGTAGGGCCATGAGGCACCCCCGGCAACACTTCCGCCACGATTTTTTCTCATTTTTTTGAATGCGGTGGCAAAGGCGCCGCAATGGGCGGCACAGGGCCGGATTGTGCGTGAGCGGGAAACGGTGGGGGCGGCGAATCGTGCCGGGTGGAGAGGCGGGGACGCGCTCAGTAATAGCCGCGGCCGTAGCCCGCCTCGCTGTCGGGATAGCGGCACTTGTTGAGCACCGTGCCGACGACATTGGTCATGCCCGAAAGCTCGCGCTCGCAGACGTCGATCTGCGAGATCGTGGTGCTTTCGGCGGCGGCGACCAGCATCGCGCAATCGACCCGGTCGATGAAGGCGAGCACGTCGTCATTGCCCTGCAGCGGCGGCATGTCGAAGATCATCACGTCGGGCGCCCATTCCGCGGCGATCCGGTCGAGCGTGGCGGCGACCTGCGGGCCGCGCAGCAATTCGGAGCTCTGCGCCACCGGGCGGTGGCCCGGCGCGATGGCGAGGTTGGTGCCGAAGCGCAGCGCGTGTTCGGCGAAATCGGCATCGCCGTTCAGCAGGTCGGCCATGCTGGCCTGGCCGGGCAATTGCAGCATCCGAGCGAGGCCGGGGCGGCGCAGGTCGCAATCGAAGAGGATCACCCGCAGATCCGGCTGCCGGGCGAGGCTGAGCGCGAGGTTGAGCGACAGGGTGGATTTGCCGCAGCCCGCATTGGGCGAGGTGACGGCCAGCCGCTGCCAGCCGGCATCGCGCATCCGCCGCAGAAGCCGGGCGCGCAGCATGTCGTAGGGGATGGCGGCGCGGCTGCCCTGCAGCGCGCCCAGCCGGCTGCGCCGCACGGTGCGCGGCGGGATGTCGATCTCGCGCAGGGCCAGCCAGTCGGCGCGGGGGGCGGTACGGGGGGCGGCGCGGGTCTCGGCCGCCGCAGACACGCCTGCCGGCGCATCGGGCCCGTCCTCGGGCAGGCCGGCCTCGCGCCGTGCCTTGCGCCGCGCCTCGCGCGCCTTGGCCATCGCGGCTTCAAGTCGTTCCATGCCGGGCCTCGCTGTTGTGCCTTTTGCCGATCATCGCCACGCTCACAGGCCGATCCTCTCGGCGATCTTCTCGATGATCAGGTCGATCGGCAGGTAATAGGTATGCACCGCCCAGATCGCCGCGGGAAGCCCGCCGAGGGCGAGCAGCAGCAGCAGCGCCACCACGATGCGGCGGCGCGCCACCTCGCCCGGGGTGCGGACATAGGGCACCGCGCCGAGCGGCGTGATGTCGAGATGGCGGACGAGATCGGTGGGCCGGCGCACCGCGCCGTTGAGCATTTCCAGCAGCACCACCATGCCGGCGCCCAGGCCCAGCCCCGCGACGATGCCCATCGCGGCGATCTTCACCCGGTTGGGGCGCGTCGGCTCGCTGGGGATGGTCGCCGCATCGAGCACCGCGATGCGCTGGCCCTTGGAGAGCACCTCGATCCGCTCGCCGGTCGAGGCCTTGGCCAGCCGGTCGACCGCGGTGTTGTATTGCTGCTGAACGTTCTCGTAATCGCGTTCCAGCCCGGCCAGGGCGATGGCGTTGGTCGAGGTGCGGGCGATGGAATCCTTCAGCTCGGCCAGTTCCGTCTGGGTCTGTTCGCGCTGGCGGGTGAGGCGCTCGATGCGGTTGTCGATCTCTTCGGTCTGGATGTCGAGCAGCGAGGGCGGCGTGGCTTCCGCGCCGGCCTCTTCCTCGCCCTCGGCCGGGGCCTGGCCGGCCACCACGCCGCGCAGCCGCTCGACCTGGGCGCGCAGCATCTTCACGCGGGGGTTTTCCTCGGAATAGATCGCCAGCGCGGCGCCCAGCTCTTCCTCCAGCGCCTCGAGCTGGCGCAGCTCGGGGCTGCGGGTATCCTCGTCGGCACCGCCGCGCACCCGGCCTGTCGCCTCGTAGAGCTGCACCAGGCGCTGGCGCTGGTCGCGCAGCGCCGAGATGTCGGCCTCGATCGTGGTCAGCCGTTCCTGCAGGCTGGATTGCTGTTCCAGCCGGAAGTTCAGCGTATCGGGCAGGGCATCGGCATTGTCGTTCTGGAACTCCAGGATGCGGGCGCTCTGGCGGCTGATCTCGTCGGCGAGGCGGTCGACCTCCTGCTGGAAGAATTCCAGCGTTTCCTGGGCGCGGTCGGTGCGCAGGGCGACGTTGTCGCGCAGGATCAGGGTGACGAACTCGTTCACCACGTTGGCCGCGGTGACGGGGTTCTCGGCGGTGAAGCCCACGGTCATCAGCGTCGCCTGGTCGCGGCCCGCGCGGCTGGTGATCCGCGTGGCGGCGCGCATCCGGTCGACGATCTCGTCGGGGCTCATGTCGGGGGCGGGGCCGAACACGTCGAACCGGTCGGCGAGCGACAGGAGGTTGGCGCGCGTCATCAGCCGCTGCTCGATGATCTGCAGCTGCTCGATCGCGGCGGTGTTGACGGTGGGCGCGGCCAGCTCGTCGGGGATCTGCGAGGATTCCACCAGCAGCCGGGCCTCGGAATCGTAGCTCGGCGGCAGGGTGAAGGCGATCGACAGCGCCGCCGCCGAGACCGCCGCGAAGATCAGCAGGAAGATCGGCGAGCGCCGCAGGAAGACGGCAAGGTAATAGCGCAGGTCGAGATTCATTCGCTGGAGGGGCCTTCTGCATCGCCGGAGCGCTGAGCGGCGAAGAATACGCCGTCGTTGAGGATCATGTCGAGCACGGCATCGTCGGCGGCGGGGCGCTCCAGGCTCCAGGCATAGAGCAGCGCCATGTCGCAGATCTGGTTGATCAGCCGCGGCACGCCGCGCGTCACCTCGTGGATCCGGGCGTGGCAGGCGGGATCGATCTCCTTGCCGGTGCCGCCCACGCAGCGCAGGCGGTGGGCGATGAATTCCGCGGTTGTCTCGGCGTCGAGCGGCTCCAGATGATAGGAGACCGCGATCCGCTGGGCCAGCTGCTCGAGCCCCGGATTGCGGATCAGGTCGCGCAGCTCCGGCTGGCCGACGAGGATCAGTTGCAACACCTCGTCCTTGTCGGAGTTGATGTTGGTGAGCATGCGCAGTTCCTCGAGGCTCTCGACCGAGAGGTTCTGCGCTTCGTCGAAGATCAGCACGACGCGCCGCCCGGCGGCGTATTCGGAAACGAGGAAGGTCTGCAATTGCTGGAACAGGGTCACATATCCCGCACCGGAATCGAAATCCTGCCCCAGGGCGTTGAGCACCCACTGGATCAGTTCGCCCCGCCCGCCCTGGGCGTTGGAGATCAGCCCGACGGTAGTCTCGGGATCGAACTGGGAGAGCAGGCGGCGCAGCAGGGTGGTCTTGCCGCAGCCGATGCCGCCGGTGACCAGCGTGACCGGCGCGCGCGACATGACGCCAAACTCCAGCACCGAGAAGGCGCGGCGGTATTGCGGCGCCCAGAGGATGAACTCGGGATCGGGGACCAGCGAGAAGGGACGTTCGGAAAAGCCGAAATAGGGGGCGTAGAAACGGTTCTCGCGCTCGGGCGCAGCAATCGTGAAGCGCGGCGCCGGGCGCGCGGCGGCGGACCCGTCGTCTTTCTGCGTCGTCATGTGCGTGTCCCCGTGGGAGGCCGGTTCGGGCCCCCGCCGCGCATCGGACGACCCGGCGGAGGCCGAGGCCATCCTATGGGCGAGTTTCCGGTAAAAATCAAACAGAGCCACGAGGCCCCCCAGCCTGGCGCCGGGCGGGCCGGGCGAATCGCCACCTTTTCGACATCCGCTTCGGAAACATTCTGCCCTAGGGGCAAGCTTCATGCGAGAAGCGGAGACAATCAGGAGGCGAGCCCGGCCGGCATTCCGGCTTTCCCGCCCCAATTCGCATGAATATCGGGCGAGACTCGGGCGAAATCGTGGCAAATTCTGCAGTGCAGCCATTTTGCCGGTTCCTGTCCCGGGGGTTAATTTGGTATTAAGAAGCGTCCGCCGCCGCAGACCGGTCGTACCAGTGTGTCGGGGAGGTTTTGGGTTCCGATCGGCCGATGGCCGGGGCGCGGCAGGACGATTTGAAAAGAGGTATTGTTGATGACTGCGCAGCCCAAACACCATTACGGGGCCTTTGCACCGGTTGGCCCGGTCGGGCAGGTGGACGCGCCCCGCGAGGTTCGGCGGCAACCCGGATTCTACGTCATGATCGGCAAGCGCGTGTTCGACATCTTCGTCGTGCTCTGCCTGTCGCTTTCCGTCGTGCCGCTGATCGCGGTGCTGGCGGTGCTGATCGTGGTGTTCGGCGGCGGCTCGCCCTTCTACTGGAACGATCGTCTGGGCCGCGGCGGGCGCACCTTCCGCATGCTCAAGCTGCGCACCATGGTGCCCGACGCCCATGAACGGCTGGAAGCCTATCTCGCCGCCGATCCCGAGGCGCGCCGCGAATGGGAATCCAGCCAGAAGCTGAAGAACGATCCGCGCGTCACCCCGATCGGCCGCGTGCTGCGCAAGACGTCGCTCGACGAGCTGCCGCAATTGTGGAACGTGCTGCGCGGCGACATGTCGCTTGTCGGGCCGCGCCCGATGATGCCCTCGCAGCGCTCGATGTATCCGGGCCTGGCCTATTTCGCCCTGCGCCCCGGCATGACCGGGCCCTGGCAGGTCTCGGATCGCAACGAATCCGAGTTCGCCGCCCGCGCGCGGTTCGACCAGGATTACGCGGTGCGCCTGTCCTTCCGTGAAGACCTGTCGCTGCTGGCGCGCACCGTTTCGGTGGTGTTCCGCGGCACCGGATACTGATAACCTGCACGATGCGCCCCCGCGCCGCCCCCGTGGCGGCGGCGGCGGCGCACCGGAAGAGCGCCCCGCCGGGGTGCGGCTGTGACAGGGGATAGCGTGATGCTTGGCTCAAATCTGCTGCGCAGGGGCGCGATGGTGCTCCTCTTCGTGATGGCCGGCTCGCTGGCCGCCTGCGATACCGCCGAGGAGCGGGCCGAGAAGCATTACCAGACGGCGCTGGAGCTGATCGAACAGGGCGAGCCCGAGCGCGCCATCGTGGAGTTTCGCAACGTCTTCGAACTGAACCCCGAACATGTCGAGGCGCGGCTGGCCTTCGCGCGGCTCCTGGAAGAGGGCGGCGATCCCGCCGCCGCGGCGCGCGAATACCTGCAGGTGGCCGAACGCCAGCCGGAAAACGCCGAGGCACGGCGCGCCCTGGCGCTGCTGGCCGCGCAGCGCGGCGACTGGCAGGAGGCCGAGCGCCATGTCGGCCCGGCGCTGGAAGCCACGCCCGAGGATCCCGCCCTGCGCGCCGTCTCGGCCGGGCTCGCCTATGCAAGCGCGCTCGAGGCCCGCGACGACCCGGCGCGCCGCGCCGCCGCCGAGGAGGCCGCCGCGCTGCTGGCCGAGGATCCCGACCGGATGCTGCTGCACCGCGTGGTGATCGACGATGCGCTGCGCCGCCGCGACCTGCCCGCCGCGCTGACCGCGACCGAGGCCGCCATCGCCGCCGCCCCGCAGGAACGCCAGCTCTACATGCAGCGCCTCGCCGTGCTGACCGAGATGGGCGAGGACGGGCAGGTGGAGCAGGGGCTGATCGACCTGATCGAGACCTTCCCCGACGATCCCGCCCATCGCGGCACGCTGGTGCGCTGGTATGCCTCGCGCGGCGAGATCGACAAGGCCGAGGCGCAGCTGCGCGAGGCGATCCCCGCCGATGATGCGGATGCGGATGCCGACAGCGATCCCGGCCCGCGCCTGACGCTGATCAACTTCCTGCGCGAGACGCGCGGCCCCGAGGCCGCCCTGGCCGAGCTGGAAGAGATGATCGCGGGGGGCGCCGACCACCCGATCTTCCGGGTGATGCGCGCCGGTTTCCGCTTCGACGCGGGCGAGCACGATGCCGCCATCGCCGAGATGCGCGAGGTGATCGACGCCGCGACCGAAGCCACCGACGAGACCCGCACCTACCGCGTGACGCTGGCCCAGATGCACGACCGCCAGGGCGATTCCGTCACCGCGCGCTCGATCGTCGAAGAGGTGCTGGCCGAGGATGCCGGCCATGTCGAGGCGCTGAAGCTCAAGGCCGGCTGGCTGATCGAGGATGACAAGCCGGGCGAGGCGATCTCGCTCCTGCGCCGGGCGCTCGACGAATCCCCGCAGGACGCCTCGATCATGACGCTGATGGCCCGCGCCTACGAGCGCAGCGGCGATCCCGAACTGATGGCCGAGATGCTGTCGCTCGCGGTGGAGGCCTCGAACAAGGCGCCGGCGGAATCGGTGCGCTATGCCGCGCTTTTGGCCCGGCAGGGCAAGTACCTGCCCGCCGAAAGCGTGCTGATCGACGCGCTGCGCCTGAGCCGCGACAATCCCCAGCTGCTGGAGCCGCTGGGCCGGGTCTACCTGGCGATGGAGGATTGGGGCCGCGCCGACGGGGTGATCAAGGCGCTGGAAGGCGTGGAGGATCCCCAGGCCCGCGCCGCCGCCCGCGCCCTGCGCGCGGCGATGCTGGAAGGCCAGGGCCGGGTCGACGAGACGATCCAGTATCTCGAGGGTCTGGCCGAGGGCGCCGATGGCGAACAGGTGGAAGGCGCGCGTCTGGCGATCCTGCGCACCCACCTGGCCGCCGGCCGGATGGAGGAGGCGAAGCGCTTCGCCGACGAATTGCTCGCCGAGGATCCCGAGGATGCCTCGCGCCGCTTCATCCATGCCACGGTGCAGGCGGCTGCGGGCGATGCGGGGGCGGCCGAGGCCACCTATCGCGCCCTGCTCGAGGAGGATCCGAACCGGCTGCGCGTCTGGACGGCGCTGCACCGGCTGCTCACCGGCGAGGGGCGGCTCGACGAGGCCGAGGCCGCGATGGAAGCCGCGCTCGAGGCGATGCCCGAGGCGACCGATCTGCTGTGGATCCGCGCCGGCGACCTGGAGGCGAAGGGCGATATCGACGGCGCCATCGCGATCTACGAACAGCTCTACCAGCGCGACACGGATTCCACCGTCCTGGCCAACAATTACGCGAGCCTGCTGGCGAGCTACCGGGCCGAGGATCCCGCCAGCCTGGATCGCGCCTTCGCGGTGGCGCGGCGGCTGAAGGGCACCGATTTCCCGCCCTTCCAGGATACCTATGGCTGGCTCATCCACCTGCGCGGCGACAGCCGCGAGGCGCTGAGCTACATGGAACCCGCCGCCGAGGCGATGCCCGACGATCCGCTGGTGCAGTATCACCTGGCCGAGATCTATGCCGCGAACGAGCGGCCCGAGGATGCGCTGGCGCAGTATCGCCGGGTGCTGGAACTGGCCGGTTCGCGCGACCCGGCGCCCGATTTCGTGACCGCCGCGCGCGAGGCCGTGGCGCGGCTGGAAGCGGGCGACGCCGAAGAGGGCACCGAAGAAGAGGGTGCCGAAGAAGAGGGCGGCATCGACAACTGATCCCGCCGCCCTGCTGCTCCGGTGCGGCACCCGGTGTGGCAAAGGCGGAACGCTTGCCGCCCGCTCGCGGGCGGGGCGGCGGAAAGGCCTGTCTTTTCAGCATCAGGCAGGGAATAATGGCGAAAACGAAACGAGAGACGGCAGCCCATCCCATGACCAGATACCTGACACGCCTTCTCCTGCGGATCGGGGCCTTTCTCGGCCTCGCGCTGATGATCGCGGCCCCGGCCTCGGCCCAGAGCTCCTACGAGATCCGCCGCGGCGACACGCTGCAGCTGGAAGTGCTGGAAGACAACGCGCTCAACCGCTCGCTGCTGGTGCTGCCCGATGGCAGCGTCTCGGTGCCGCTGGTGGGCACGGTGCGGGCCGCGGGCCGCACGCTCGACGAATTGCGCGGCGATGTCGCCGCGGCGCTGGCGCCGAACTTCGCCAGCAGCCCGACCGTCTTCCTGTCGGTCGGTCAGCTGGCCGAGCGCACGGGCGGCGGCGGCACCCGCAAGCCGGTGACGATCCCGGTCTACATCATGGGCGAGGTGGCCGCGCCCGGACGGCAGGAAGTGGCGCCCGGCACGACGCTGCTGCAATTCCTGGCCACGAGCGGGGGCCCGACGAAATTCGCCTCGCCCAAGCGGATCGAGCTGCACCGCAAGGACGGGGCGGGCGGCCAGATGACCTATCTGCTGGATTACCAGGCGCTGACCAGGCCGGGCAGCAGCAGCGCCGTGGTGCTGAAATCCGGTGACGTGATCGTGGTGCCCCCCCGCCGGCTCTTCGAGTAGCCGATGGGCGAGGGGGCGCAGCAGGGACACGCGCGGCAGGGGCAGGCGCGACGGGAGCGGCGCGCGGGCGGCAGGCTCCTGGGCCTCGCCGTGCTCGGCCTGGCGTTGTCGGGTGCCGGCGCGGGCGGGCAGGGGCTGGTCTTCGACATCTCCACCGGGATCGAGCGCGACAGCAACCTCACCCTCGATCCGGCCGATCCCGGCCCGACCACGCGATCCGACACGACGCTGGGCTTCACCCTGCTGAGCGAGACGCCGGTGCAGCAGCTGGCGCTGCGCGGCGAGGGCGTGCTGCGGCTGATCGACGGGCCGGGCGGCAGCGCGGCGGGATTCGAGGATCCCTCGCTGCGGCTGAGCTATGGCACCGAGACGCGCGACAGCACGCTCGACCTGGTGGCGCGCTGGCGGCGCACCGACCTGGCCTTCAGCGATCCCTTCACGGTGCTCGAGCCCGACGCGCTGCCCGAAAGCGGCGACCTGGTGCTGCGCCCCGAGGGCACGCTGATCGCCACCGGGGGCGAGCTGCGCTACGTGACCGGCCGCGAGGGCCCGTTCGGCGCCGACCTGGCGCTGCGCTACGATGCGCGCGATTACCGCGGCACCAGCGATCCCGATCTCTATGACCGCCGCTCCGCCGCGCTCTCGGCCGCGCTGCGGGCCGAGCTGGCGCCGGGCACGGACGGGCGGCTGAGCTTCGGCTACGAGATCGAGCGCAACGACGATGCCGCCGAGACCGAGCGGCGCACCGCGCGGGTGAGCGCCGGGGTGAGCCAGCGTTTCGACGCGGCCAACGTGGTGGACCTGTCGCTGGGCTACACGCGCGTGACCACCGAGGCCGGGCTCGGCGCCGGGCGCGGTACTACCACCGAGGCCGGGCTGACCGGCGCCGTCGCGCTGACCCGCGACCTGCCGCGCGGCAGCGCCACGGCCAGCGTCGCGCTCGACCGCAACGCCAACGGCGCGCGCACCGAGTTGCGCTTCGGCCGGGTGATGGAGCTGCGCCGCGGCTCGCTCAGCGCCGATCTGGGCTACAGTTTCGGCAATGGCGGCGGCGCCTTCGTGGGCAGCCTCGCCTATGCCGAGGAGTTCCGCACCGGCCTGCTGCGCGCCGATCTGACCCGCAGCGTCAGCGTGAACGACGACGATGCCGATATCGTCTCCACCCGGTTCGGGCTGGGCTACGATCACGAGATCGACCGCGTCTCGCGGCTGGGCCTGTCGATGGATCTGGCGATGATCGAGGGCGCCGGCTCGGGCGCGGTGGAGGATCAGACCCGCGCCACCGTCACCGCCAGCTACAGCCGCGACCTGACCGAGGATTGGGCGCTGACCGGCGGCTACCGCTATCGCTATGGCGAGGACGGGGGCGGCAGCGCCGCTTCCTCGGGGGTGTTCCTGACGCTGTCGCGCAGCTTCGAGTTCCGCCGCTGAGCGGCGCGTGACGATGCCGCCGCCCCGGACATCGCGCCTTGCCCCGTTGCGGGGCTGGCTGGCGGGCATGCCGTGGGTGATATGGGCGATCGTGGCGGCCTGCCTGTTGCCCGAGCTTGTGCTGGCGGGCGCCGATCTGGGCCTGTGGGGCGGGGCGGAATGGCGCCGCGCCGCCTATGCCTGGGGCGGGTTCTGGCCCGGCCTGCTGGGCGATTGGCGGCCCAACTTCCCGTTCCAGGCCTGGGTGATGTTCGCCAGCTACGGCTTCCTGCATGGCGGGCTGGCGCATCTGGTGGTCAACATGATGACGCTCATCTCCTTCGGGCCGGTCCTGGTGGATCGGGTGGGCGCCGGGCGCTTCGCCGCGCTCTATGCCGCGTCGCTGGTAGGCGGGGCGGCGGGCTATGCGCTGCTGTCGGAGGGGCTGCGCCCGATGGTCGGCGCCTCGGGGGCGCTGTTCGGCCTGGTCGGCGCCTTCATGGCCTGGGAATATGCCGACCGTTTCGCCGCGCGCGCCGGCCTGTGGCCGGTGGCGCGGATGGCGGCGATCCTCGTCGTGCTGAACCTCGTCCTGTGGTGGGCGATGGCCGGCCAGCTGGCTTGGGAGACGCATCTGGGCGGCTTCGTCGCTGGCTGGATGGCGGCCTTCCTGCTGGACCCGCGGGCGCGTCCCGCGCCCGGGGAGGAGCCGGTGGAGGAAGATACGGGGGAGAGCACCTAGCGCCAAAGCAAAAGGGCCGGCGCAATGGCCGGCCCTTTCGGTGTGTCAGTGCTGTGCCGTCAGGCTCAGGCAGCCTGCTTGCGGCGGCGCAGGACGGCGATGCCGCCGAGGCCGGAGAGCAGGAGCAGCGCGCCCGCGGGCAGCGGGATGGCGGAGATCTTGATCACGAGGTCATCGTAATCCGAATCGCCGGCACCATCGCCGAACAGCGCGTAGACGGTGTAGTCGTCGACCACGTAGAAGCCGATCGACAGGCCGGCCGAGGCGCTCGCCGTGTCGTAGTTGGCGATTTCCTCGCCATCGGTGATATCGCGGAACAGGAAGTCCACGAAGCTGCCGTCATCCCACGCCGAGGCGGTATCGCCGATCGACGAGGTCTTGTTGTTGAACAGCGTGCCGAAGGCCAGTTCCACGGCGGTGTTCACGTGCGCGGCTTCCGAACCGTAATAGGTGTAGGTCACCATCGAGGGATCGGAAAGCACCAGACCGCCGACGCTGGAGGCGCTGAAGATCGTGATCGGCGCACCGACCACGAGTTCGGGCGCCTGGCCGCCGCTGTGGTTGGAGAAGTCGGCAGGGATGCTGCCCGACGTGCCCGAGCCGCTGAAGCTGAGCGTCGCCGCGCCGGCCGCGGTGGCGCCGAGGGCGAAGGTTGCTGCAATGACAGCCGTCTTGAGAAAATTCATTTTACCACTCCTGAGGAAAACGTCCCTTCCAGCATACATGTTCGGCGGGGCGGTCACAAAGGTTAAGACAAGATTTCGCCATGAAATTGCCCTCTGGACAACCAATAGGCGAGCAATTGGCCGCGATGGCCTGCGCGTTAGGCGATAAGCGGGGGAATGTTTCCGTATCGGAAATGACGGGTTTCCGGATTTGGCCGGAATCGGGCCGGAATCGCTCTGGACACAGGGCGCAAGGGCACTAGCGGAAGAGCAGGACCTGCCGCCTGGCATTGCCGCGCCTCAGTGGTGATTCGCCCGACCGGCGCTCCGATTGTTGCAACCAAGTAGAAATGTCACCCGGTCTGCAAAGTAGAAATGTCCCACCTGGGCACAGAGGGGAGCAAAGCCTGACAGGGCGGAGACCTCAGATATCGCAGCCCTGGCCGGCTTTGCGGGCCTCCCGCTCGGCGCGTTTTCTTTCGTAGTAGGGTTCCATCAACGAGGGCCGTCCCGTGGGCTTCCGGCCGGTTGGCTCGTAGCGGGTACGCTGCTTTCCCGCCCGGCGTTTCTTGGGTGGGGCCTTGTCCTGTTCGGCCTTGATGTATTCTAGCACGGCGCTCAGGTTCTTGTTCTCGGTGATCGCCGCATGCGTGACGCGCTGGTCCTTGTCGAAGACGGAGTAGGGGAGCGAGACACCTTTCCAGCGGAACTCCAGCCGACCGTCCGGGAACTCGAAGCTGTCGACATACTTTCCGGGCAGCCCGCGCGTGATCTCATTCTCTTGCAGGATGATCCGCAGCCGCGCGTAGGAAAAGGCCAACTGGTTGCCAACATACCGCTCGTCGCGGAAGCACAGAATCTCCGCCAAGCGATCCGGCTCCACATTCAGCGCGCGATGCAGATCGTCCGGGCGGCGCGGGGCCTTGGCGAACCTGGCGTTGTAGCGTTCCATAAAATCCGGAAGGAACGCGTTGGCATCCTCCATATCGGAAATGCCCGCCAGTCGTAGTTCCTTGACCAACCGGTCCTGCAGCGTCCGGTTCGCGCGTTCGACACGGCCCTTGGCTTGGCTGCTGTTCGCGCAGAGGATCTCGATGCTCAGCTCGTTCAACGCCCGGCCAAACTGGGTCATACCGTGCCCGGACTGCGCACCTTGCTGGGCCACACGGAACACCGTGTGCTTGTCGGAGTAGAAAGCGACGGGGCGGCCATGCGCTTCCAGGTATCGCTCCAGCGCGCCGAAGTAGCTGAACGTGCTCTCAGACTTCACGAACTGCAGATGCATGAGTGTGCTGGTGGCATCGTCGATGAAGACCAGCAGGGTGCAGGCCGGGCCGCGATCCTCGAACCAATGATGATCCGACCCGTCGATCTGGATCAGCTCGCCGTAGCATTCCCGGCGCAGACGTGGCTGGTGGAACGTCCGGCGTTGCTTGCGTGAGAGCCACAGTCCAGCGTCCTGCATCCATTTGCGCAGCGTCTCGCGTGACACTTTCAGCCCGTGATCTTCCGCAAGCTTCTCCGACGCAAAGGTCGGGCCAAAGTCGATGTAGGTCTCTCGCACCAGTGTCACCGCAAAATCCCGAACCGCCGGATCGGTCCGGTTGTTCGAGGCCCGGCCGCGCGCCTTGTGCCGGATCGCTGCCGGACCCTCGGACTGAAACGCCCTCAGCAACCTGTGGACCTGCCTGCGGCTCAATCCGAGCAGGTTGGCGGCCGTCACAGCCGTCATCCGGCCTTGGGTCACCTGGCTCAGTACTTCTATGCGGTTCAGCTCGCGCTCGCTCATGATCAACATTCCCACGGACACACTCCAATCCTGCTTGATCAACAGGGAAGTGTGACATTTCTACTTTGCAGATGTGGGACATTTTAACTTTGCGCGTACAGTGCATACACGCGTATTGTTTATTATGTAATATATTGGCAGTATCAATCAGCTTTCCTTCGCTAATCAGCAATCCAAGCTTGACCTTCCAGTTGCTGGAAGCCCCATCTTAGGAATTGGCATCATTTTGGAGGGCTAGAGCATGATACAGGTAACAGAACCGCACCCGCGAGAGCGGTCATCCGATCAGGCCAAGGATCCAGTTTGCGGCATGTCCGTCACTATGTCTCCGCAGGCCCGTCAGGCGGATTATGACGGTGAAACCTTCTACTTCTGCTCCGATAAGTGCCAGACCAGGTTCGAGGCCGATCCGATCTACTATGCCTCAGGTACGGCATCGGATCACAGCATGACCCCGAAAGCCGGAACTCAGTACACCTGCCCAATGCACCCCGAGATAGTTCGTGACGAGCCCGGCGCCTGTCCGATCTGCGGCATGGCGCTTGAACCGATGGTGCCGTCGGATGAACCCAGCGAAGAACTGACCGACTTTACCCGCCGGATGTGGATCAGTGCCGCCGCAGCCGTTCCTCTGGTTATCCTGACTATGGGAGAGCTGGTCGGTTTGCCGGTCCGGGACTTGATCGGACATCGGCTGGCGACATACATCGAGTTCCTGCTGGCGACGCCTATCGTGTTGTGGGCAGCGAAGCCGTTTTTCGTGCGGGGATGGGCGTCGATCGTGAACCGCTCGCCCAACATGTGGACGCTGATCGCGCTTGGTGTCGGCGCGGCCTACATCTATTCGCTGGTCGCCACATTCCTTCCGGGCGTGTTTCCGGAGGCTTACCGGATGGGCGCGGGAGTCGGCACCTATTTTGAAGCCGCCGTCGTTATCATCACTCTGATTTTCGTCGGACAGGTTTTGGAATTGCGGGCGCGGGAACGGACCGGCGATGCCATCCGGGCACTGCTCGATCTGGCCCCGAAAACGGCGCGGCGCATCCTGCCCGACGGCACGGAATATGACGCGCCGCTGGAAAACATTGTGGAGGGCGACCGGTTGCGGGTGCGCCCCGGCGACGCGGTCCCCGTCGATGCCAAGGTCGTCGACGGCACGTCATCCATCGACGAGAGCATGATCACTGGCGAGCCGTTGCCGGTCGAAAAAGGTCCGGGCGATACGGTCACCGGCGGCACAATCAATAAGAACGGCTCCCTTGTCATAGAAGCCGCTCGTGTAGGTGCCGACACGATGCTGAGCCAGATCGTCGAGATGGTCGCGAACGCGCGGCGATCCCGCGCACCGATCCAGGGGCTTGCGGACAAGGTTTCTTCCTATTTCGTGCCGACCGTTGTCGTGGTCGCCATCCTTTCCTTCGCCGCTTGGCTCGGCTTCGGGCCCGAACCTGCGCTCGTCTTTGCCATCGCCTCGGCGGTGTCAGTGCTGATCATCGCCTGCCCCTGTGCATTGGGCCTTGCGACGCCGATCTCGATCACGACGGCTGCAGGGCGCGGTGCACAGGCGGGTGTCCTGATCAAGGATGCCGAAGCGCTGGAACGCATGGCCAAGGTCGATACGCTGATCGTCGATAAGACCGGCACCCTGACCGAAGGCAAGCCGAAGCTGACCGATGTGAACGCTCTGGGCGACGAGACCGAAGAAACCATTCTGAGCCTCGCGGCTGCCTTGGAAAAAGGCTCTGAGCACCCGCTGGCAGAGGCCATCGTCGAAGGCGCGAAAGAGAGAGGTATCAAAGTCGGCAATGCCGAGAACTTCGAAGCCGTGACCGGCAAGGGTGTGAGCGGAACCGTCTCGGGCCACGCCGTCGCGCTTGGTAACACCGCGATGATGCGCGACATGTCCCTCGACACCTCCGCAGCAGAGGAGGCGGCAGACGTTCTGCGCAGCGAAGGCAAGACGGCCATGTTCGTGGCCATAGAAGGAAAACTGTCCGGCATCGTCGCCGTCGCCGACCCGATCAAGGAAACGACGGCCGAGGTCATCAAGGAACTGCACGAGGCGGGCCTGCGGATAATCATGGCTACGGGGGATAACGAACGCACTGCAAGGGCCGTGGCGCAGCTCCTCGGCATCGACGAGGTCCGGGCTGGAGTTCTGCCGGAAGACAAGAAGGCGCTGGTGGACGAGCTGCACGCGAATGGCAAAAAGGTCGCCATGGCCGGCGATGGTGTCAACGATGCACCGGCTCTGGCCGCAGCGGACGTCGGCCTGGCCATGGGCACGGGTGCGGACGTGGCGGTTGAAAGCGCGGGCATCACTCTCTTGAGCGGCGATCTGAACGGTATCGTCAAGGCACGGACGCTGGCCGTGGCGACGATCGGTAACATACGCCAGAACCTGTTCTGGGCCTTTGCCTACAACACGCTCGGTGTGCCCTTAGCTGCGGGCGTGCTCTACCCGGTATTCGGGCTGTTGATGTCGCCCATGTTCGCCGCCGCCGCAATGAGCCTCTCGTCGGTCTCGGTCATCGCGAACGCGCTCAGACTACGGCGATTGAGGCTTTAGACGATCCGCGTATTGAACGTGAAGCTGGACGATACTTCTATTTCAGCAAAACGTGTATTGCTGCATGAGGTTGCTGACCTTTGCCACTGGAAGCGTTCACTGAGAAAGCCGGAACGACGAGCGCAAGGGCGCATGTGCAGGTTATCAGGAAATTCATAATGCTCGGCTACCTCCGTAGCGCTTGATTTAATTGCCTCAAAGCGTTGGGGCCGGGCATGTACGCCTCGGCCCCAAGGTCAGTCTTCACTTCATCTGCGTGACAGTAAGCTTGCCCTTGACCCGGTCGGCAACAAACTCGATGTCCTGACCTTCTGCCATCTTGGCCATTATCGCTTCGTCCGCGCGGAATACCATCGTCATCGCGGGCATATCGAGGTTGACCAGAGGGCCGTGGATGATTGTGACCTTGCCGGCCTTGGCGTCGATCTTCTTTATGGTCCCGCTCGTGTATTCCACGTCAGCCTGAGCCATCTGGTCCCCCACCGAGACCGCACGGTGCATGCCGGATTCGTAGTGACCCGGGATCAGGCACGCGGCTTCGAACGTACCAGCATTCGCGAACGTCCAGACGACCTCGCCCGTGGCACCCGGATCAAGACGGATACGGTTCGGGTCGTCGTGTTCCATGTCCATCTTGGCCATTTCGATCTTGTGCTCGGCGTTATTTTCCAGCGTGTCGAGAACAAACTCGTGTTCCAGCTCACCCTTGTTCGTGATGTTGAAGCGTATGGTTTCACCCTGCTTGATGGTCATCTCCTCACTCTCGATCAGCATTTCGCCTTCGTCGTTTTCAAGCAGGGTTACATCAATCGTCCGGTCGACTTTTGCCGTATGGCCGGGCATACCGATGGCCATTTTGGCATGACCAACGTCAGCGAAAGCCCCCGTTGAAGCGAAAAGGACGAGAGAGGTGCTCAGAAGAAGTTTTTTCATTTGGTTTTCCTGTAGGTTTGGTTTGGTTGGAGTCGACGAAGGGCCGTTCAGCCCTTCGAGTTTGGTTTTGGTGTGAGAATGGTCTTGGGACTGTTGTTCGAGGCGAACTCGGGCAATTCGCCAGTCCATTCGTAGGCCATCTCGCCCGGAGGATTTTCGTACCAGCCGGGATCGGAGTAATCGTCCGCGTCGATGCCGTCCCGCACCTTTACGACCGAAAACATGCCGCCCATCTCGATGGGGCCGTAGGGCCCCCAACCCGTCATCATCGGGATCGTATTGTCAGGCAGCGGCATTTCCATTTTCGCCATGTCCCCCATGCCGGACATGCCCATGGGCATGTATTCCGGCTGGAACTGACGGATCTTCTGGGTCAGCGGCTTCTTGTTGACCCCGATGAACGTCGGCACATCGTGACCCATGGCATTCATCGTGTGGTGCGACTTGTGGCAGTGAAGCGCCCAGTCACCCAGATGGTCTGCGACGAACTCATAGGCGCGCATCCCGCCCACGGGGATGTCGATGCTGACCTCCGGCCATTGCGCTTCTGACGGCACCCAGCCACCATCCGTGCAGGTGACCTTGAAGTCATAGCCGTGCATGTGGATCGGGTGGTTTGTCATCGTGAGGTTGCCGACGCGTACTCGCACCTTGTCGCCCTTGTTCACGACCAGCGGATCGATGTCGGGGAAGATCCGACTGTTCCACGTCCACAGGTTGAAGTCCGTCATCGTCATGATGCGCGGCACATATGTGCCGGGATCGATGTCAAAGGCATTCAGCATGATCAGAAAATCGCGATCCACCGGCATGAACGTGGGATCCTTGGGGTGGACCACGAACATGCCCATCATCCCCATCGCCATCTGCGCCATTTCGTCGCCATGGGGGTGATACATGAAGGTTCCTGATTTCACCAAGTCGAACTCGTAGATGAACGTTTTGCCTGGCGGGATGCTGGGATGACTCAACCCGGAGACCCCATCCATGCCCGAAGGCAGGATGAGCCCGTGCCAGTGCACTGTCGTGCCTTCCGGCAGCTTGTTGGTGACGTAGATGCGGACCCGGTCGCCTTCGACTGCTTCGATCGTTGGGCCGGTGGACTGGCCGTTGTAACCCCACAAATGCGCGATCATGCCGTCGGCAAGTTCGCGCTCTACCGGTTCGGCGACGAGGTGAAATTCCTTGACCCCGTTGTTCATCCGGTGCGGCAGGGTCCACCCGTTCAGCGTGACCACAGGTGTGTAGTCCGGCCCCGACGACGGACGCGCCGTAATCGCCGTTGCCGCACTGTCCATCTGCGCGGCTTCGGGTAGGCCCATGTTCAGGGTTTGACCCCAGGCTTTTGAAGAGACCAGCGTTGCGCCTGCCGCGCCGGCTCCGAGTAATTGACGTCTGTTCAACATGTCAGTTCCTTTCAGTGTCCTGCACCGCCACCGGCGGCAAGCGTTGCGCCTTCTCCACCAGCACCACCGCCGCCTTCGCCGCCGCCATAGATCGCGGCGGTCAGATCGGCCTGTGCCATGTAGAATTCGCGTTTTGCATTTGCCGCTTCCAGGGATGCGCCAAGTTTCTCGCGCACGTCAGTCAGCAGCTCGAAAGTGTTGGTGATCATGCCGTTGTAAGACAGCAAACCCTCTTCTTCGACGGTCGTGCGTAGCGGCACCAGAACGTCGCGGTAGTGGCGCGCGATTTTATATGCGGCATGATAGGAAGTCTCAGCACCTCGCGCTTCGGACCGGACGTTCACGGCCTTCTCTGCGAGCACGTTGGCCGCTTGTAGATAAGACAATTCCGCCTTGCGCATCCGGGCCTTGCCGGTGTCATAGATCGGGATCGCGAACTCCACTTCCACCTGAGGGGTGGTCACGGTTTCCGTTTCTCCGTCCTCAATTTCCCGCTCCGCCTCGAACCCGGCAATGAACTCAAGATCGCTGACAATGCGGGTCTGATCGGTCAGCCCAAACGCCTTGGCCTGCGCTTCCAGGCCAAGTTTGGCAACACGCAGATCCACCCGGTTTCGGAGCGCCTTGGCCTCGATGTCGGTCACACGGCCGACAGAACGCGGCAGTGCAGGAAGGGCATCTGGCACATGGTAATCGACTTCGGTGCCCCAGAGACCCATCAACCTGGTCAAAGCCTCCTTGGACCGAGTGGCGTTCAATCGTGCCTGTGCAAGTTGCCCCGCCAGTTCGGCATTGAATGCCTGTTCGCGGGCCTGCCCAGCTTTGTTGAGTGCGCCGGTCTCGCCCAACCTCATCGCCAGTTCAGAGCCGGCGTCAGAGGTCGCTTTCGCGCGCCGCAGATAGCTCACTGCCTCGAAGGCGGCGACTGCATCGACCCATGCCTTTCGCGTCTGATTGGCCAGCGCAAGTGTGTCGTTCACGGCATTGAGCTGAGCCTGCCGGAAGCTTGCATCAGCAATGGCCATGCGCTGTTTGCGCGTGGTGGCATCGAGGACGTTCGACCGGATCAGCCCTTCGATCGCTCTGTAGGCACCGAGCTCAGGCGCACCGATTCCCAAAACACCAATTGATACGATCGGGTTTTCCGGCGTCGATTGCTGCCAGGCCTCAGCGGCCGACAGGCCAACATTGGCGTAAGACGCTTGCAGACCTTTATTGTTCAGGAGCGCGACCTGAACGGCGGTGTCCGCCGAAATGGTCTTGCGATGCACCATCGCATGCACCTGCTTTTTCAAAGCCTCGTTTTCGGCCTGGGTTTCGGCGAAGGCAGTCCGTTTGCCGATGGCCGGTGTGACTTGGCTGGAAATGTTGGCGAAGCCGGCTTTCGGTTCCGTGTAGATGCCCGGTACAGCGGTTGCGCAGGCACCCAAAATTAGCGGAAAGCCGAATAGCAGAGGAAATTTCGATAGCCGCATCAGTTGCCCTCCGTCTGCTCTTGATTGACGGAACGCCAATCACGGGGACCCGTCGGACCACGATAGGTGTAGCCAGCCAATGGATCTTGATAGCTGATCGGAGACGAAACGGTCGCGTTGACGACAGCCTGTTGTGTCGCAACGGAGGGCAAAGGGGTAGGCTCATAGGCGCATGCGCCAAGCCCGAGGGCCGAAGCCCCCATAAGTAGATGAATTTTCATGAAGGTAACCTGATTGATGAACGATGTCTCACGCAGAGTCTGCGCAAGGCTCACACCCGGATTGGGCGCCGTTTCAGATCAGGAATCGAGGGGGCCGCAGAAACCCTGATGTTTCGACGGAATGCGTCTGACCGCTCAGGATCATATATTTTTTCGCAGCAATAGGATCCGGGAATACCAAGTCTGCGTCTGGAATGACGACAGAAATGCATATTCCGTTACAACACTGAGTTGATTGATGCTCTGTTTCACCAATGTCGGAGGATATGTCATCCACGTCAACTGTCGCCGGGTGTTTCATGTGGTCGGCGTGGATATCAGTTCCCTGACCAACTGTCGGTTCGCTGAGAAGGGCGCTGATCGATCCAGAATGCTGACCATCATGCATTCCCGAGGCCGCGTGTGCCGCAGAAGGTGGAGACAGAACCAATGCCAACGCAAAAGCGAAGCAAGTGAGGAATTTCACCCATACCGAAGTGGCGACACGCATTCTCATGAACGGAAACTTGGACGTTTTGACAAATTAGTCAACGCTTACAGCGCGGGAAGGTTTGGCACATTCTAGCGAGGCAGGCGAATTCTCGCTGCGAGCGCTCAAAACTGTTGCGCAATAGATACATAGCAACGTTCACCAGTCAGACAGAAGACGCGAAAATGGTAGTGAGTACTTCAGTAATGACTGGAAGTGCCGGGACTAACTCAGTCTTTGCGATCCGTAGCCCGCATCGTGAATCGCTGCCTTCAGAGCGCTTTCATCCAATGCGCTATCTACCTCGACGGAACGCGCAGTCAGGTCACAGGTGACAGTCGCGTGTGGGTCTATCGTCACAATGGCCTTCTCTATCGACGCGGTGCAATGTCCGCAGTTCATGTCCGGCACGCTGAACCTGATCATCACGATCTCCTTCTTACTGCTGCCATCTAGGCCGTCCCCCTATGGGAAGGTCAATGCCCGAAAAAATTCCTCGATGCATCTGTTGACCTTCCAGCGAATGGAACCCTTATCTCTCGGAGGACCAGGATCAGGAGTCACCCATGTCGGATTCGCATACCCTTCGACTTTCCCTGCAGAACATGTCCTGCGCCTCTTGCGTCGGGCGGGTGGAGCGTGGGCTTTCCGGCCTGCCGGGCGTCAGCGACGTTCGAGTCAACCTCGCCAGCGAAACCGCTCAGGCGCAGATCGACGCGCCAGAGCGCATTTCGAACATCGTCGAAAAGCTGGAAGAGATTGGCTATCCGGCCCGTAAGCAGAGCACTCGCCTGAACGTGGCCTCCATGTCCTGCGCGTCCTGCGTCGGTCGGGTGGACAAGGCTTTGGCGGCGATGCCAGGCGTGCTGGCCGTGAACGTCAATCTGGCCTCGGAAACTGCGACGGTAACGTATCTCGAAGGCGCGGTTGCGGTTGCAGACCTGCTGAAGGCGGCGGGTGACGCAGGCTATCCCGCGACCTTGCCGCAGGACAGAGAGGCGGAAGACACGAGTGTCCGGAAGGATGAAGAGGCGCGGATGCTGGCCCGCAGGACCGCCCTGGCGGCGGCCCTCACCCTGCCGGTGTTTCTGCTGGAAATGGGCGCGCATCTGATCCCCGGCATGCATGGTCTGATCGGCGACACGATCGGCCATCGAGCAAGCTGGCTGATCCAGTTCGTCCTGACCACGGTGGTTCTGCTCTGGCCGGGGCGCAGCTTCTACACGCGCGGGTTTCCAGCCCTGCTCAAGCGTGCGCCGGACATGAACAGCCTTGTCGCGGTCGGCACTTCTGCCGCCTATCTCTATTCTCTCGTGGCGCTATTCGCGCCCGCGCTGCTGCCCGAACGGTCGCGTGCCGTCTATTTCGAGGCGGCGGCGGTCATCATCGTGCTAATCCTGCTGGGCCGGTGGCTGGAGGCGCGCGCCAAGGGCCGCACCGGCGCAGCGATCCAGAAGCTGCTGGGCCTTCAGGCCAAGACCGCCCGCGTGCTGGTGGACGGAGAGCCTGAGGACGTGGCCATCGAGCGCATCGCCGCGGGCGACATCCTGCTCGTGCGCCCCGGAGAGCGGATTGCCGTGGACGGTGAAGTGACCGAAGGCAGCGCCCGCGTCGATGAGAGCATGATCACCGGCGAGCCGGTGCCTGTCGCCAAGTTGGTGGGCGATCCCGTCACCGGCGGGACCGTCAACGGTTCCGGTGCCTTCCAGTTCCGTGCGACACGCGTGGGAGCGGATACGACGCTGGCGCAAATCATCCGCATGGTCGAAGAGGCGCAGAGCGCCAAGCTGCCGATCCAGGGGCTGGTCGACCGGATCACCCTGTTGTTCGTGCCGGCGGTCATGGCGCTGGCGCTGCTTACGGTTATCGTCTGGCTGCTGGTCGGCCCCTCGCCCGCCCTGTCCTATGCCCTCGTTGCGGGTGTATCCGTGCTGATCATCGCATGCCCTTGCGCGATGGGGCTGGCCACGCCGACCTCGATCATGGTCGGCACCGGCCGTGCCGCTGAAATGGGCGTGCTGTTCCGCAAGGGCGATGCGCTGCAACAGCTTTCGACAGTGGATGTGGTGGCGCTGGACAAGACCGGCACGGTGACCGAAGGGCGCCCCGAACTGACCGATCTGGTGCTGGCCGACGGCTTTGAACGGGCCGAGGTGCTGGCCCTGGTCGCGGCGGTCGAGGCGCAGTCGGAACACCCTATCGCCGAGGCCATTCTGCGGGCGGCGGAAGCCGAGACGGTCACTCGACACGACGCGCGGAACTTCACCTCCATCACGGGCCACGGTGTCCGGGCCGAGGTCGCAGGCCGCGACGTGCTGGTGGGGGCCGACCGTCTGATGACGCGCGAAGGGGTGGACATCGGCGCGTTGGCCGACGCCGAGCGCCGCCTGGCTGAACAGGGCCGCACCGCGCTTTATGCCGCCATCGACGGGCGGGTGGCCGCCGTCATCGCCGTGGCCGATCCGGTAAAGCCGTCCAGCGCGGCGGCCATCCGGGCGTTGCACGATCTGGGCCTGAAGGTCGCCATGATCACCGGCGACAAGCGAGAGACGGCAGAGGCCATCGGCCGCGAGCCCGGCATCGACCATGTGATCGCGGGCGTGCTGCCCGATGGCAAGGTGGCGGCATTGGACGATCTGCGCGGCCCGAGCCAGCACATCGCCTTTGTAGGCGACGGCATCAACGATGCGCCCGCGCTTGC
>Ga0310345_10000440_pt1 | contig 63211 bp, 54 predicted proteins | sample HC15DNA20500_MG_FD_204667 | JGI IMG/M metagenome (GOLD analysis project Ga0310345, IMG submission 204667) | Marine microbial communities from station ALOHA, North Pacific Subtropical Gyre - HC15-DNA-20-500_MG | ecosystem: Environmental > Aquatic > Marine > Oceanic | place: Pacific Ocean: North...
AAAGTAAATGATACAAACAATGAACAAAGTGAAGTAATTGAGAAAGTAAATGATACAAACAATGAACAAAGTGAAGTAATTGAGAAAGTAAATGATACAGGTGTTAATGAATCATGAGTGCAGGTAACTTAGTAGATCCAAAATATTTTGTTTTAATTTTTATAATTGTGGTAATTGTGACTTTGGTACCACGGGTTTACAGAAAACTAAGGCCAGTAAAAATTAGAAATATATAACATATAAAATGAATTATGAGCATTGCACTTTTGTTTTATATCATTAAGAATCCAATTCCATTCATAATACGTTCACGATTTGCAGTACCTGAGGGAATGACTAAAAGCGAGGTGCAGATAGCAGTAGGTGTAATTTTTACAATTTTGTTAATTATGTTTTTTTTACCACGGTTTTATAGAAAACTAAAGTCAAACGATATTACAAGAGAACAAAATGACTTAGGTAAAGAAAACAACAGCAGAGAGAATACAGAATAACTATATACATTTAGTTTCAGACAGCAACGTCTTGATATTTTCTCTATCGAGTTCAATTTTATTCAATATAGTATAACGATCAGGGCGAATTGTTGGAGCAATATTAATAGCTTCAATCATTTCATCAGGAGTTATACCGATCTCAGCAATCTTAGTAGGACAATTCATTCGTATAAGAGTATCACGTATATTTTGCCAATCGAGACCATGTAGCTTTGACATAAGTATAGTAGAAATTCCACATTTTTCTCCGTGTAAACCGTTACCTGGAGAAATTACATCAAGAGCATGACTAATAAGATGTTCAGAACCACTACAAGGACGGCTGCTACCAGCAATACCTGCAGCTACACCAGTACTTATCAGAGCTTCGACAATATTTCTAACGCTATCAATTCTATTTTGAGCAAAGTTCAAAGATTGATCAAATAAAATCTGTGAACTCATATAAGCTAAACTCGCGGCGTAATTACCAAATCTTTCGCCAGATTCAATATGTGCCAATTCCCAATCTTTCACAGCAGTTATTTTTGCAATTAGATCACCACAACCACTAGACAACAATCTATCTGGAGCTTGGGAAATTATTGCAATATCAGCAAATATTCCAATCGGAGGACTTGCTACAAAAGAATACGGCCTTTCCAATCCTTTAATCGAAGCAAATGGACTAGATATTCCATCATGAGATGCGCTCGTAGGAACACTAATAAATGGAATATTTTCCTTGTATGAAGTCAACTTAGCAACATCAACTGATTTTCCTCCACCAACACCTACGATTATTTCATAATTATTATTCTGACAAAGTAATGAAACTTCATCAATGACCTGATTGGTTGCATGTTCAACAATTTTCCAATCAAAAGTTAGATTAGATGAATTTAATGAAGTTTCCAGTTTATCTTTCAGTACAGTGTGAACTTTTGGACCACTAACAAATAAGATATTGTTAGTAATACTAAGATCAGTAAGAAAATTACCAAATTCCTGAATAATATCAGTGCCAATTAATACACGGCCGGGTAATTCCATCAAGTGGCCTTTTTTAATAGAATTCAACAGAGTTTAAAAACGAATTGACTTTAATATCTATTTAACTTTGTGGGGTAAATTAAGAATCATTAAGTTGAAGCTTAATCCAGTAAATGATTAGTTCTACAGCAAAATCCATTTGAAATTGATTAAGAATCAGACCTTTAGGCACATTATACCATTTATTCATACATTTACGACAACAAGTTGCAGTAGCATGCTGCGCCACAAAAACAGGATGATTTTTAAATGGAGTTTGTCTTCCGTCATTTTTAGGAAATGCAGGAGATAATCTAGTAATAATAAACTGGGTAGCGTGAAGTCTAATTTCATCAAGTCCATGTTTTTGAATGTAGTGACAGTCAGAATCAGACAAGTGAAATTTGCTACGAAATTTTGATTTACTCAATTTCTTGATTTGAAAAGGAATATTAAAATCGTTCAATAATAAATAATTAACGTAATCTCTATAAGTAATCTTTGAAAATTATCAATGTGTAAACATAATTGAATATTGTTCACTTCAATGTATATAGGAACCCAAACATAGGCGTTTTCATTCGTTCGAATGATAATTCAGTATTAAGTCCTCCGGGTATCTCTGCTGATAAAATACGACAAATGAAAACACATTTGAAAGTATCAAATATTACAACATCAATAGGAGGTTCGAATTTGCTAGGGGCATTATCTATAATGAATAACAATGGAATAATTGTATCAAAGTTAATAGAAAATTATGAAATAAATATTTTATCAAAGGAAACAGGACTAAACATACAAAAATTGAATTCAAGATTCACTGCAGTTGGAAACTTAATTACAGCAAACGATTATGGAGGAATAGTATCTAGTCTAGTAAGTGAAGAACAAGCAAAAGAAATTTCAAAAAGTCTAAAAGTACCCGTAAAAAGAATGGAAATATCCAATAAACAAACAGGTTTTTCACCAATATATCTAATAGGCGCCATGATCAATACGACTAACAAAGGTGCAATTGCACACCCCATTATAAACAAAGATGAAATGAAAATTATAAGTGAAATACTTCAAGTAGAAGTAGAAAATGCAACAGTCAACAGCGGAGTGCCATTTGTTTCCTCAGGAATTATCTCAAATTCGAAAAACATACTTGTTGGAAGTCAAACTAGCGGTCCTGAATTAGTAATGCTTAGTAGAGCATTTGGAATTTAGAACAGATATATTTTTAGCAATAGTGTTTTAAATATCCAAAACAAATCAGAACTAAATTGAGCGCAGAACAACAAGCACAAGCAATGATTCAACAAATGAGAATGCTAGAATCTTACCTAGAAGAAATCAACAATAGAGAAAATATTTCAATCAAGGCAATAATAGAAAGCAAAGCAGCAAGCAAAGCTACTGAAAATCTAGAAAAAGCTAATTTTGAAGATATATTATTTCCAATAGGATCAGGGTTATTAATAAAATTGGGAAAAACACCCACATTTCTAGTAAATATAGGAGCAGGAATAACAATAGAAAAAAATGCAGAAGAAGTGAAAGAATTCCTCAATACAAGAATAAAAGATATAGAAGAAGCAATGAAAACATTAACAGTACAAAAAAATGAAATGACACAACAATACAATAGTATTAGAACAGCTTTGAACACAATTGTGCAGGGCCAACAAAATGTTCGACAAAATTAAAAATACAGTTTCAAATATTTCAAAAATTGCTGTGGAAAAAAAAATTTCAGAAGAAGAATTAAATGGAATATTGGAAGAATTTGAAATAAATTTATTGGAATGTGAACTACCCTTCAATTTAGTTGAGAAATTATCTCAAGATTTAAGAAATGAATTAATCAATAATACATTTTCAAGAAATACAGAATTTAATAAGATAATTAAAGATAGATTTACCTTATCAATAAACAACATATTTGATCAAATAGAAGAAATTGATTTAATAGAATTAATCAAATCAAGTGAAAAACCATTCAAGATATTAATTGTTGGAATAAATGGATCAGGAAAAACTACAACAATAGCAAAAATAGGAAATTTATTAAAAACAAATAACCTTAGCGTAGTCCTGGTCGCAGCAGATACATTTAGAGCAGGAGCAATTGAACAAATCAAAGAACATGCAAACAGATTAGATATCAAGATAATCGCACAAAAATATGGATCAGATCCAGCAGCAGTATCAAGAGATGGTGTTGAGTATTCAAAACTTCATAATATCGATGTTGTGTTAATTGATACATCTGGACGTGTTCAAACAAGTAATAATCTCATGCAAGAAATATCAAAAATTAGAAATGTAATAAATCCAAATTTTACAATATTCGTAGGTGATTCACTAACTGGCAATGATTTGGTATCACAAGCTCAGGAATTCTACAAATTTACAGAGTTTAATGGGTCAATTCTGACAAAAGTAGACGCGGATGTCAGGGGAGGAGCGTTATTAGCAGTATTGAGTGAAACGTCAAAACCAATAATATATATAGGGACTGGACAAGAGTATAAAGACCTTGAGAAGTTTAACAAGGATAGATTTCTATCAAATTTATTCAAGGAACAAGGAAGATAAAAATTGAACAAAAAACTCGTTTCAATAGAAGAATTAGATGCAAAGGAAATTAAAAAATTAGTAAATCTTGCAAAAAAATTCAAAACAAACAACAAAATATCGACAAAAACAATTAGAAATAAAACACTAGCATTAATTTTTCAAAAACCATCAACTAGAACTAGATTAAGTTTTGAAGTTGCAATGAGAGAACTAGGCGGAAATTCTATTTTTTTGAGTTATGCAGATTTACAATTATCTAGGGGCGAATTAATTAAAGACACATCTAGAACATTATCTCAATATGTCGACATTGTGGTTATTCGTACATTTAACAATTCAGATATTCTCGAATTTGCAGAAAATTCTTCAATACCAGTAATAAATGCTTTATCAAATACAAATCACCCATGCCAAGCATTATCAGATATTCAGACAATTATAGAAAACAAAAAGAATATTCAAAATCTAAACATATCTTGGATTGGAGACAGTAATAATGTATTTAATGACTTTATGATAGCATCATTAAAACTTGGGGCAAATTTTTCAGTTTCTTGCCCAAAAAGATATTTTCCAAATAAGAGGATATTAAAACTTGCTAAAGAAATAGCAGATAATAATGGAAGTAAATTACTCATAACTACAGATCCAATTAAAGCTGCAAAAGATGCAGATGTAATATCAACAGACAAAATAATATCAATGGGAGATAAAAATATAAAAGAAAAAAGAAAACAATTTCTTCCAAAATATAAAATAACACAATCACTTATGTCTAAAGCGAAAGATAATGCAATATTCATGCACTGTTTACCTGCAGTTCGTGGAGAAGAAGTATCAGAAAAAGTAATTGATGGAAATAATTCAGTGATTTGGCAACAAGTTGAAAATAAATTGCATATGCATAAGGCCTTGATATGGTCTTTATTAAAATAGAAATTTTTGTTTATAATGCTGTTATATATATAAACAAGCTGATTATGAATCATAGTATGACAAACATTCAATCTGACAAACAGAATAGAAGAGATTTCATAAAGTATGTTGGAGGAGCTGCTATAGGATTAGGAATAGGAGGATTAGGATTTATAAATTCCAATAACAACCTGTCTGCAGAAAAAGAAGTAAATTCAAGATTACAAACTAATATTGATTCTTTGAATAATCAATTAGGAGATCTTCAAAGATGGGCAATTTTTGGTGGAGGAAGTAATATTAAGAAGATGCCAAATACAGTCGATAAACAACCAACAGTAAGAATGGATGAGACATTCTATTTTGACCAGAAAAATGCAATTTGTCGAGTAGATAACAATCCTGAAGCATTTATAATGCCAACATATCTAATGGGAGAAATACCAATTAAAGAAAATACTTTCTTTATGTTAATGTCTACGTCGAATCTATATGTAAAATCAATTGAAGAATCTGAAAACTCAACATGTATCTTAGAAAGTGATACAGGAGATTGTTTTACTGAAGCTTCTGCCGGAGGAAATATATATGGATCTAGAATAAAACCAGAACCATTCAAATCAGAGATTGTTGCAGTAGATGGAAAAGCATTTTCATATACGGCATTCTTTGATGAAAATGAAGCACCAGTCAATTATGCAATATTCGGTCCAAAATTTACTTTTACGGGGGAATTAGCTACAGGTTCAGTAACTGTAAAGAAACTAGAACAACTAGCGAAATCATTACCGAAATCATCATAGAAATGAATAGAGTAGTAATGTTAACAATTATTGTGTTAACATTACTTCCATCATTTGCACTAGGCCAGTATCAAGAAATTATTGTGTCGGACTCGTATAGTTTTAATGGTTCAAATAACAACAAAGAAAATTTAAATTGGGGCGAGGCAAATTTAACTCTTCGAAGATTAGCTAGTCAGGCTTATTCAGATGGAATATCAGAATTGTCCAATAAAGGCAGCCCTAATGCTAGAGTTATAAGCAACACAGTATGTGATCAACAACCAGACTTGAATATCATTGATGAAAGGAATTTATCAGATATGAATTGGGTATGGGGTCAATTCATCTCCCATGATATAGATTTCACACCTACAGCAATTTTTGATACAAAATTACAAAGTTTAGAAAGAATTCAAATTAGTGCACCAGAAAATGATCCACATTATCGAGAAAACCAAACAATGATGTCAGTATTTCGGAGCCTATATGACGTAAGAACAGGATTTTCAAGAGAGAATAATCGTGAGCAGATAAACACAGTTACGCCTTGGTTAGATGGTAGTGTAATATATGGAACTTCAGAACAACGTGCAAACGAATTAAGAACATTTGAAGGAGGTAAATTAATTACAACAGAACATAAAAATGGAGATTTATTGCAGTTAGCACCTGCAAATTCAATAGAAATACAACGAGTAAGGGGTTTGGCTTTCTTTTCAGGCGATATTAGAGCAAATGAGAATATTGCACTTACAGCAGTTAATACGTTGTTTGTAAGAGAACATAATCGCATTGCTGAAGAAATATTGAACGACAATCCAGAATTAAGTGATGAAGAGATATTTCAAATGGCAAGAAAGATAAACACAGCAATAATCCAATCAATAACATATAACGAATTTATACCATCGCTAGGGATTGAACTAGAGTCATATAATACATATGATAAATCTGTGAATCCACAAATTTCGCATTTATTTTCTGTTGTAGCATTTAGAATTGGACATAGTCAAATAGGAGAACAATTCGTTCTAGTCAATGAAACAGGTATAAATCAAATGGTTGCAATGGAAGATGGGTTTTTCAATCCGTCAATTATTCAGAAACATGGAATTGATTCAATAATAAAAGGAGTGGTTGTAACAAAGCAACAAGCGAATGATATATACTACCACAATAGTATAAGGAACTTTTTATTTGGTGAACCTCAAAGGGGAGGTTTAGATTTATGTGCATTAGATATTATAAGAGCAAGAGACCATGGAATACCCAATTATAATTCAATACGAGAAGAAATTGGGTTACTACCTGTAATGGAATTTGATGAAATAAATTCAGATCAAGAAGTAATTAGACGATTGAGTCAGACTTATAGAAATGTTAATGAATTGGATCCAATTATTGGGATATTAGCAGAAGAACATTTAGAGGATTCTACACTTGGGGAAACTGGATATTATATAATAAAAGAACAATTTGAAAGAATAAGAGATGGAGATCGTTTATTCTATTTGAACGACCCAGACTTGGAATATTTAAGAGAAGATATTTCAAACACCAAGTTATCAGATGTTATTAAAAGGAATACAAGAATTGATGACATACCAGATAATGTATTTTTTGTATCTGAAATAGAATCTAATTATTCGGCATCAGAACAACGTACATTATGGACATATGTTTTAGTATTATTGAGCGTCGTCTTCGTTATTTATGTGCAATATAAAAACACAACAAGGAAATGAAGAACAAGCCATCTATATATCATTAAGTTAATTATTATACTGGCAACAGGTAGGGTTGGGGTGATAGCCGTCCCCCGTGCTGAAACCGGCTATATGCAGCGCCAGTAACCATTGGTTAAAATATAATTTGCAAGTACCTACCTTCTTGCTTGAATGAAATCACGCCGTGATTGGTGGTCATAAGGGATAGCTATCTCGAAGGAAATAGTGATTCCTCAATTACTGAAATCGGACAGGCCCGGGAGGGAGCATCCGTATAGTGTTGTGGTTGCGCTTTCACGTCTACGTGAATGACTTTGTAAGATTGGAAAAGGGCCTGTTTGATATATGAATCCCTTTGGTGCTGTTGCCAATATTCTTAAAGGCATTTATGTTAACTAATATTATAACGATGTCTGAAAGTAATAAGATAAAACAATTTGGAATAGCAGGGATCGCTAGTCCAATAATTGGACTTTTACTGGTATTGGTTTCTGTTTCTTTTTCACCATGGTTTGATTGGCCAGTACATGCACTTAGTGATTTAGGAGTAGAACAACAAGGTGGGACACAAATTGCAATATGGGTATTCAATGGAGGAATGATTATAGCTGGAGTATTAATTGCCGTATTCGTTTTTTTTACTAGAAAAACAATTCCAAATAATTTGATGAGCAAGATAGCTTATTCTATATTATTCATAGGAGGAATTAATCTTGCATTAGTAGGTGTATTTCCATATGATATTTCTGCATCAATTCATAGAAATGTAGCATTAATTTACTTTATTTTTACTCCAATCGGTTTAATGATAATTGGAGCAGAAAGATTCTCTAGAGATAGAAATTTTGCAATATTTTCAATTGTATCAGGAATAATTGCATTAGCAGTAATCATAGGAGCAGTTCTTTCAATATTGGGATCACCAATAAGTACAATATATCCTGAAGGAGTAGCAATTCCTGAATTTATAGAAGCAGTTATTCTTGGATTATGGGTAGGAATAGCTGGACTGAGAGTTTTGAAAACAGGAAAAGTCTAGTTAATTCGTATATTTGTTTCAGTTTTTTTTAAACGTTAATAATGGCAATAACGACATTTCTTATGCCGTGGTTGCCTAGCCTGGTAAGGCGCAGGATTGCTATTCTGCAAATATCCTGTCTCCGCAAGGAATCGTGGGTTCAAATCCCACTCACGGCGTCACAACGATAAAAAAAATTTATCTGTATAAAATAATAATATAAAACATGGTATTAGGAGAAGCACTACCAATAATATCAATAATTATTTATGGAGCATTGGGAGGTTTAGTAGCAGGATATGCATTTAAACGAATTGCAAAACTAATTGTTGTATTAATTGCTTTACTGATATTTGCAGTGAATTACTTGGGATATACTGAATTGTTTGGTGTAAATTATAATATTGTGTCAGAGTATATAATTGAACAAACAGGGCTATTATCGTCTTCAATATTAACTACAGTTATAGTAAACATTCCACTTTCAGTTGGCTTTTTGTTAGGTTTTATAATTGGAATAAAAAAATTGTAAAATACTCATGATTTGGTGGCGTCCAAACTAATAACTGGATCTCGTCCAATAACTTTAGCAGTATGAACAGTACCTGCAGGAACTAATAACATGTCGCCAGGACCTAAAATGAATTCATTTCCCAATGCAGTCATTAAAAATTTACCAGATAATACAGAATCTTTTTTATCTACTGAATGTGAATGTTCGGGAAAATACGTACCAGGACTGTAAGTATAGCAAACAACACTAAACCCTTCTTGTTCAAGTTTCTTACGCATATTCAATTCGTTCAATTCACCCCAATCAGGGTTCCATGACTCGACGTTCATATTTATAATAACAACATCATGAGTTTAATATTTTTCATTGTTTGAAAGAATCATATCAATAATATCACACACACCAAGACCGTTTTTTTGTGGAGATACATAAACAGATTTCTTTTTGACCAATTTATGAGCATTGGAAACTGCAATAGGATAGGCAACAGAATCAAAGGTAGATAAATCATTGAGAGAATCACCAATAGCAACAACAGTTTCAGGATTTATGTTTTCAGATTTTAAAATATTAGTAAGTGCAATTCCTTTATCAATTTCCAAAGGAAGAATATTTATCATTTCGTCTGATCGAGTTATATTTAATTCGAGATTTTTTTCAGATAGAACATCTGAAACTTCATTAACAAAATCATCAACATCAATCCTGGGATTACGATCAAGTGCAAGTATTATATTCTTATCATGGTGAGCTTCACGAGGAATAATACAAAAAGGAAGCCAAGAAGATAAATTTTCTTTAAGAATTGCAATATTTTCAGAATTCCCATTGACCAACAAGTTATCATTCCTACAGTCATAAATTATTGTACCTTCCTCACAAATGACTATATCATTAATGCCCAAACAGCGGACAATACCTAGAACATAATGCAACGTACGACCACTAGAAATAATTATTCGAACTCCAGTATCAGTTAGTTGACGTATTTTTTCGATTTCCTCAATTAAAAGTCTAGAAGATCCAAAAACAGTTCCATCAAGATCAAGAACTAAAAGTTCAATTTTACAAGTAAAAATCTCTTTATTCACAGGATAGAATTAAGAACTTTCTATATAACTAATTGTGAATGCCGAGAGCCGGATTTGAACCGGCGACAGCTCCGGCTTCAGCGGAGTGCTGGAGTTTTACAATCTCTCCCAGGCTGAGCTACCTCGGCAGTGAATAAAGTTCAATTATCATAGAATATAATGTTTCCAATTCATATAGGTCATTATATATAGAAATGCGGTCGACGGGATTTGAACCCGTGTTCCGGAGTTGGAAACCCCGTGTCCTAGACCAGACTGTCCCCTAATAAAAGGACTGGACGACAACCGCATAACTGTATGAAACAACTAGTAGATAAAAAATATTTACAAGATTCCAGGTACTTTTTCAAGTTCGTATATCATTCTTGAACAAACAGTATGTGATTCTAATTTATAATTACCAAGAGAATATGTAGCGTCAACTGAATCAAGAACTTGCTTAGACATTGTGCCATGAGAAAAACCACCTACAACCAACACTGGATTTTTTGAATGAATTAATTTATCAGTAATATCTTTTGAAGTAATGTGAGTTCCATGTCTGGAAAATGCAACTACATAATTAGAATTAACAGAGCTTACAAGCTCTGAAAAAGAAGAATCATTTAATGTTATAAGAGAACTTAAATTTTTATTTTGAGAAGAATGAGAAAATAGTTGTTCAAACAAACCAGTAAATCTATGATAGGATTTAGGTAAACGAACACCCAATCCTATATCAAATACACAATTAGAAGATGTATGAATATATAATTTAATTTTTTTTTCCAGATATAATGGAGTAGAAGTAATCGACATAACACTCATGTGTACAATATCAGGTCTTCCGCGTTTCTCACGATCAACTAAACCTTCCATGAGATGAGAATGAAAACTTTTATCCAACAGGGTCTTTTTGTTTTTTTTATCAAGACGTGTTGAAGGATAATTATTCAATAATTCATCAGGTATTGGTTCAAGAGCAGATTCCGCCAATATTATTGTCAAAGAGTTCATAATATAGTTAAAAATTTTTATTTTAAATGCGTTACTAATTATACATGAATCTAAAGAAATACAAGCGTCAACTAGCAGAGAGAAGAATTAGTGGTTTATTGAGAAATTCTCTAAATTCAGCTAAAGACGACTATAGATTTGCAAATATTCAAGCAAACAGGGCCAGAGATTTTGCTAAAAAATTCAATATAAAATTAAGATTCTCAGATCGGATATTATTTTGTCATAATTGTAAAAGATTCATAGTTCCCGGGTTTAATTCGCGCATACGACTTTCAAAAATAAGAAAATCAATGAATATAACATGTTTATTTTGTGGATTTACATATAGGAAAATGATCTACAATAGTCAAACCTAAATATCATATAGATTATTGTGAAACTGAATTGACAAATGTGAATGAAGTACCTGCAGATGTATTAATTCAAACATTAGCAGAAACGTTAAAAAATGAAGATGTAATAAACCCACCAGAATGGTCAAACTATGTAAAAACAGGATCACATGTAGAAAGACCGCCACAAAACGATGAATGGTGGTATGAAAGATGTGCGTCAATCTTACGTAAAGTTTATGTGCATGGTCCAGTAGGTTTAACGGATCTCCAAAAGATGTACGGAGGAAAAAAGAAAATAAAATTTTCAAAACATCATCAAAGAGATGCAGGACAATCAGCAATTAGAAAACCATTACAGCAATTAGAAACTGCCGGATATATTGAAAAGAAAAAAACAGATGGAAGAGTAATAACAGGGAAAGGAATGAGTTTAATTGACAAAACTAGTGCGACTATATTAAAAGAATTAGCGAAAAACAATTCTGCACTATCAAGATACGTATAATATTAGAAAATATTTAATTATAATAATATGAAAGATGACAGAATATGGGGAATAGTTATTGTTAGCAATATTTGATACAGAAGGAGTTTTAATTGATGGGGAATTTTTACCAGAACTAGCAAAAATAATCGGGAAAGAAGATGAAATTTTAGAAATTACGAATAAAGGAATAAATGGAGAAATAAACTGGGAACAAGGATTGATTGAAAGGATCAATCGATTGAAGGGAATTCCGTACAATGAATGTATTCAAATGGCAAATAATTTACCGATTATGCAAGGAGCAAGAGAAACGTTTGATGAATTACGTAGATTAGGATTTACAACATTAACAGTATCAGGAGGTCCAGACATACTAGTAAATAGAGTTAAAAATGAATTAAATATTGATTATGCAGTTTCAAATCCATTAATTTTTGTTGATGAAAAATTAGATGGAGTTGACTTAAAAGTAGGCTCAAATAAAGTAAGTTCAATAAAATCGATATTAAAGGAAATAAATGAAACAAAAGAGAACACAGTAACAACTGTTGATGGAGCAAACGACTTGGCGTTATTAGAAATATCAGGATTAAAAATATCTTTCAATGGAACAAAAATGATAAATGAAAAATCAGATGCTATTGTTTCGGAGAAAGATCTAAGAAGTATTATTCCAATAATTAAAGAAAAATTCGGATTAGAATAGACAATATCATTGATTGGTAGTTGTCGCTATACTAAGTTTATTTTCCTTCAACCAATAAAGACCTTCAATAAAAACCTCAGCTAATTCAGGAGTAGTTATTACAGGAATTCCTAATTCGACTGCTTTTCTGCGGATAAGATATTCGTCTTCTATTATAGAATCTGCATGATTAGAAGATTTAATCATAGGAATGTTGATGATTAAATCGAATTCACGTTTAATTAAATAATCTTCTAAATTGGGTTTCCTTTCATATTCACCAATTTTATAGAGTGCAATAGAATCAATATTATTAGAATCAAGAAAATCAGCAGTGTGTTCAGTAGCAAATGTCTTAAAACCAAGTTCAGAGAATTTTTTGATTACTGGTAAGAGTTTTTGTTTATTTTCGGCACCTCCAATACTTACAAGTATACTACCATTTTTACGCGGTATATGATAACCAGCAGAAATTAGTGATTTAAGAAAAGCGTCGTAAAAATTTTTACCAAAACATGCTACTTCGCCAGTCGATTGCATTTCGACTCCAAGATTAGGATCGGCCCCTTCTAATTGCATAAAAGAGAACTGAGGAACCTTTACACCGACATATGGAATATTTCTATAATTATGGAAATCTGAAGAAATATCTTTTCCTAATAATGCATTAGCAGACATTTGCATAAGATTAACACCGATATATTTCGACACAAATGGTATAGATCTAGAAGCTCTTAGGTTACATTCGATAACTGAAACGGATCCATTTTTAACAATGAATTGAGCATTAAATGGACCTTTAATTTGAAGTTGTTTTGCAATTTTGTTTGTATAATCGATGATAAGTGCTTCTTCACTAGGATCAAGATTTCTTGGTGGAATAGTCATTATTGCATCTCCAGAATGTACACCGGCTTTTTCTATATGTTCAAGAATTGCGCCGATAAACACATTATTACCATCAGATACCGCGTCTAACTCTATTTCTCGTGCATCCTCAATGAATTTACTAACAACTACCGGATAATCAGTATTAACTTTTGCAGCATTTTCAAGAAATGTTTTAAGATTTTCATCAGTCCAGATTACTCTCATTGCTGCACCACTAAGGACATAAGAAGGTCTTACGAGAAGAGGATATTTTTGCTCAGTAGCAAATTGATATGCGCTATCTAGAGAAGTGAATGTTTGCCATGATGGTTGAGAGATACCAATTTCATCTAATAAGGCACTAAATTTTTCACGATTTTCTGCTCTATCAATATTAGAACTAGAAGTTCCAAGCAATTTAACATCATAATTTTGTAATTGATTAACAAGATTATTTGCTACTTGTCCGCCAACACATGCAACAAGACCATCTGGTTTTTCTTTATCGTAGATATCAAGAACTCTTTCAAGTGTAATTTCTTCGAAATATAAACTATCACTCATGTCGTAATCAGTAGAAACAGTTTCAGGATTACAATTTACAACTATAATATCATAACCGCGTTCCTTTAATGCCCACACCATATTCATTGTAGACCAATCGAATTCAACCGAGCTACCAATTCTATATGTACCAGCACCGAGAACGATAAGTTTTTTATTATTAGAATATGTAACGTCGTCAAGAGAACCATCATAAGTTACATACAGATAATTTGTTTGTGCAGGCCATTCAGCTGCAAGTGTATCAATTTGTTTAGTTCTGGGTAAAATACCATGATTTATTCGTATTTTGCGGAGTTCAGATTCATCTTTATCAAAATAAAGAGACAGCTGTTTGTCAGAAAATCCTTTCTTCTTTGCCTCAAGAATGAGTAATTTATCACTTGAATCGGGATTTTTCAATAGTTTACGTTCAACATTAACAACGTTATTGATCTTATCAACAAACCATTTGTCCACAGTAGATATTCTTGATACTTCTTCAGGAGTCATATTTGAACGTAGGGATTCAACGATATGAAAGAGAATTTCATCAGTAAAGTGAACTAGGTTATCTTCAAGAGTTTCAAGATTAGAATCAGTATGGAAATCAGGTTGGCATAATCCTAATTTATCTATATCAACCATACGAATGGCTTTTTGAAGAGCCTCTTCGAAAGAACTTCCAATAGACATAATTTCTCCAACTGATTTCATTTGTGTTCCAATTTTTCTTGATACATTTTCAAACTTTTTAAGATCCCATCGAGGCATTTTAACCACAATGTAATCAAGAGATGGTTCAAAACAAGCAGTAGTGACACCAGTAACTTGATTAAAAAGTTCAGGAAGAGTTTTACCTAATATAACTTTAGCAGCTAGATAAGCTAATGGATATCCAGTTGCTTTTGATGCGAGTGCAGAAGAACGGGATAACCTTGCATTAATTTCAATTACATTATAATCTTCAGAATTAGGATCTAAAGAGAATTGCACATTACATTCACCAATAATGTCACAGGCAGTTGCTGCTTTAATCGCGATTTCGCGTAATTTATGATATTCACGATTAGTAATTGTTTGTGATGGAGCTACAACAATATTGTCGCCAGTATGGACTTTCATTCCAAGAACATTTTCCATATTACAAACAGTTACACAATTTCCGTCAGAATCACGCATTATTTCGTATTCAATTTGTTTCCAATCTCCAAGATATTCTTCAATTAATACTTGTTTTGTCAAACTATTAGCAGTTCCTTTGATAACAATCTCGTCAAGTTCATATTCATTATGAGCTACTCCACCTCCTTTACCACCTAACGTATAAGCTGCACGAATCATAACTGGATAGCCAAGTTCTTTAACCAATTCTTTGGCTTCTTCGAGAGAATAGACTGCTCGACTTTTGGGTGTAGCAATACCTGATTCAGTCATCTTTTGTTTGAAAAGATCTCTATCTTCAGTAATCTCAATTCCACGAATTTTAGTACCCAAGACCTTGACATTATATTTAGACAATATTCCTTGTTTGTCAAGTTGAACGCCACAGTTTAAAGCAGTTTGACCTCCAAAACTTAGTAAAATAGCATCTGGACGTTCCTTAGCAATTACTTGAGTAACAAATTCTGGAATAACGGGAATAGAATAGACGTTAGGACAGATACGTGAATCAGTTTGAATTGTAGCAATATTTGGATTAATCAGTATAGTTTCAATGCCTTCTTCTTTAAGGGCTTTGATACATTGGCTTCCTGAATAATCAAATTCACCTGCTTCGCCAATTTTTATTGCACCACTACCAAGAACTAATATTTTTTTAATTTTATCAGTCAAGTTAAATCACCGTCAATCATATCAAAGAAAACATCAAAGACATAAGAAGTGTCATAAGGACCAGGATGTGCTTCTGGATGAAATTGTACTGCAATGCAAGAATTATTTTTATGTTTAACACCTTCTAGAGAATTATCGTCAAGATTAACAAACCAAGGTTGTAATTCTGTATTTGATAAAGAAGTTGAATCGACAGCATATCCGTGATTTTGACTAGTAACATAACTTCTTCCACTAATTAGATCGCGACAAGATTTATTTTGACCGCGATGTCCATATTGTAATTTATAAGTTGATGCACCAAGTGCTAGTGAAATTAATTGATGACCTAAACATATCCCCAAAGTTGGAATGGATGAATTACAAATTTTATTGATGGTATCAAGATATTCGGTGCAACGTTGTGGATCTCCGGGGCCATTACTAACAATTATTCCTTTAGGGTTGTATTCCATGATTTGTTCAAAGCTGTAATTATATGGAACCACTATAGTTGAATAATTTCGTTTCAATACATTCCTAATAATTCCGTTCTTTACCCCAAAATCTAATATTACGACATTCTCTTTATGATCACCATAGACTTTAGGTGATTTAGTACTAACATACTTGAAAAATTCAAATGTTTCATAAGATTTGGCTTTACTCAGAATAGAATCAAGATCGACAGCATTTTGTTCATAACTAATAACACCCATCATAACGCCGGATTCTCTTATTTTGATAGTAAGGCTTCTAGTATCAATATTGCAAATTCCTGTTATGTCTTCTGATTTTAGCCATTCGTCAAATGTTCGTGTAGAACTCCAATGATTAGGAGATTCACAGAGTTCATTTATAATAACACCATTAGTTTGAATTTTTGTGGATTCAAAATGAGCAGGAAGAGAGAACTCATCGAGATTAGAATAATCAGGAACTCCGTAATTACCAATCAACGGATAAGTGAAAGACAATAATTGCCCTCCATAAGATGGATCAGTTAAGGATTCAGTATATCCAACCATTCCAGTATTAAAGACTACTTCGCCAACAACAGTAGAAGGTTTGCCAAAACCCCGACCAAAATACTTAGAACCATCTTCTAATAGAAGTACTGCGTCAGATCCCATAGAATTATTCATTAATAATTAAATTCATAGCGACAATATAAGAATTTTAAAAATTAACAACACGCAAGTGTATTATAAATCCAGAGTGGAAAATAATAAAAATCAGTTATTATAAAGTGCTTTTGATTTTCCGGTCGTTATAAGAAAATCTCAAGAGAATAGGACTAATAATAGTACTAATCATAATTACTGTCATCAAAACAACATAAGCATAACTATCAATCAGTCCGGCAGAATAACCAATTCCTGCAACAACCACTCCAACTTCACCACGTGATGCCATACCAATACCTATTCTTTGTGCTTGTACCCTATTACGGAGAAATACAAATGCAGGAAGTCCACAACCAATAAATTTACTAATTAAAGCTAGCACAAGAATTAATGTCAAAGCAAAAACTTCGATACGAAATATTTCTGCAAGATTAATCTGAGCACCAATAAAAGCGAAGAAGATTGGGGCAAAAATAATTCTAATGTGATTAGTAAATATTTCAATCTGATGTTTAAACCGTGAACCAGCAATTGCCATACCTGCAGCAAATGTTCCAACAATTGGTGACAAACCCATATAATATGCAAGTGCACCCCAAACAAGAATAATGAATATCGATAGAGTCTCCAATGTTGAAGGCACGTTAGGGTGTTTTTCTGAATCGTCAGTTAATTTAAGCGGATGAACACGGGAACCAACTATATCCAAAAATTTCGGCAAGAAATAAACAGAACCAAGTAACAAAGCAATCCATAATGAAAGAGTCAACAGAGTAGTTGTAGCTATGGTAGATATATCGGGAATTATTCCAGTATTTCCAATTGCAAGAACAACACCAAGAACAGTAAGACCTAAAACATCATCAACTACAGCAGCGTAAACCATAATTTCAGATTCAACATTTTTTAATTGACCAAGTTCCTCAAGAGTTCTTATAGTAATTGCAATACTTGTAGCAGTTAAAGCAGCACCAATAACAATAGATTCAATAAATTCAAAACCAACATATAAACTACCATAGTATCCAAGAACAAAAGGCACGACAACTCCTGCAGTACCAATTACAAATGCAGGAAATCCAGCTTTTCGAAATTGTTTAAATGTAAATTCAAGTCCTGCGCTAAATAAAATAATCATACCTCCAATTTCAAAAAACGTTTCAAGGACAGGATTTTCACTAACAGGCCCATTAAATAGAGGTTCTCCCGCCAAGAAAATTAGACCTCCTATTGCAAATGGTCCAAAAATTATGCCAGCAATAATTTCTCCAATTACTTCAGGAAGTTTCAAACGTCTAAAAATTAAAGAAAAAATTTTTGCAGAGACAATCAGTAAGCTAATTGCAAGAATTGTTGTAATAGGATTAAAAGTGGACAAATTATGCTATCTAAATAAGAAAACCTATATGAATATTTAATTATTTATTGTTTGAAGTAATTATATAGTTTTTTTCATTTTTAGATCGTAATTATCGTCTTCTATTTTACCATCTTTTACTGTAATAACTCTAGATGCCTTCATAGCAACGTCAGGATCATGAGTAATCAATATTATAGTCTTCCCAGTTTTTTGGTTCAACTCTGATAATAAGTTAATAATAATACCAGAAGTTGTAGAATCAAGATTACCTGTAGGTTCGTCTCCAAGGATAATAGGTGGATCGACAGATAATGCACGAGCAATGGCCACACGTTGTTGCTGACCACCACTAAGTTGATTTGGAGTATGGTTCCATCGATCGTCTAAACCAACAAGCTTAAGCATTTCATATGCGCGTTTTTTTCTTGCCTTAGCCGAGATTCCAAGAATAGATAAAGGTAATTCAACATTAACGAGTGCAGTAAAACGTGAAATTAAATTAAATGATTGAAAAATAAACCCAATTTTTTTATTGCGTAATAAAGCAAGACCTGCAGAATTAAGAGCAGTAGTTTCTATTCCATCAAGAAAAATTTTACCCGAAGTAGGTGAATCTAATGCACCAATTAAATTTAGCAGAGTGGATTTCCCACTTCCAGAAGGCCCCATAATTGCAATAAATTCTCCTTTATCAATTTTAAGGTCAACTGCGTCCAGTGCAATAGTATCATGACCAGCACCGCGATAGATTTTGCTAAGTAATTCAGTGTATAATATATGCGAAGTCAAGTTATCTACCTAAAATGGTTTGTCATTTCCACGACGTCGGAGGAAAATAATTGTTAACAATATAACAAATGTTCCAACACCAACTATTGCATAGGGAGAAGTTAAGAGATCAACAGGTCCTGAAGGTTCTTCAAGAATAATTGGTTGTAAATCATCAAGATTTCCGCCAATTTCAAAAGTGAAAGTTTCAAGTGTAGAATATTTGTTGCCATAAGTATCTTCATAATTAATAACAAGAGTAATAGATGTAAATCCGTCGTTCGATGAATCGTCAATTGCAAATTTTAAACTAAAAGGTATCAACCCATCTTCATCGATTTCAGCAATATATTGCGAGCTTTCTGAATTTACAATTACATCATCACTGTTCATTATAGAAATAGTAAGAAACTTAGCATCGTCATTTCCTTGATTTAACAAATTACCAACTATAGTTGCATTTGCTCCTGCTGGAATAACCGGTAAACTGAATTCTATAGAATTATATGTCAAGTCAATCATTCCACGAACGGTAAAACCGACAGCTCTAACTTCTGTATGAGGGAATCCATGTTCGTCAAGATACGATATTTGGATTTGTACAACAAATGATGTATCTGATGAACTTAATGCGGAAAAAATTTCTGGATCAAGAAGAAGTGATTCTCCAGAATTCAACCTTGAATATTCCCATATAGCATTACCAGAATTTAGAAATATAGGAAAAGCAGATTGAAGTGTAGGGAATTGAAGTTCTATTTTCATATCATGAATAGAATTATCTCCAGTATTTTTAATATCAATAGAAGGAGAAGTAACACGACCAGCTAAAAGAATGTTATCAGGGACAGTTATAGAAAAGGGAGATGACCAATCTTTAACAAGGATACCGAATTCTTGTGATTCAGTTTTCTGTATTCCATTAATATCACGATATTCTACAATGAAAGAAATTGGATATAATCCTTGTGAAGCAGTTGGTGAAACATATGTAGGAAAAGATAACAACATTCGAGCATTAGGTAATAGCTGAGTTATTTTTCGACTATTATCTTGGTTAGATGTAGAAAATATTCCAGAAGATGAACCATAAGAAATAGAAACAGTAACAGAATAAACAGGAGCAGTTCCTAGATTTTCAATTGCAAAAGATAATTCATTTTTTGTACCACTAGTAAAAATATTGTTAGAAATAGTTGTTTCTAGATTACTTTTTCCATCGATGTCAACAGAAAACAATAATGTCTCAAATCTCAATATTGAATCCTTGTCGAGATAAGAAAATTCAATAGTTAGATCATATGTTCCCACATGAGTAGTTTTATCTATATTGAGAAGGAAATCTGCTGAAGAAGTACTTCCACTAGATACAGTTGAACCGAAGAAACTTGAGAGAGAGTCATCTCCATTAGAAGAAGCAAAGGGATCGCGAAGAATAAGATTTCCTTGAATTCCACTAATAGCACCATCGTCTCGATTTTGGATAACAACATTAAGTTTTACTCTATTATCTCCAGGTTCGACGGAAATTTTTTCTGTTGGACTTCCCCAGAAAGTCTCTACTACAATTATTCCACTACTTACTGTCTCACATTGTTGTTTTTCAGAATTCCAAATTTCATTCGCTTCTATATCACATTGTTGAGCTGGCTCATCATCAACACGAAGAGAAATGGTACGAGTTTCGGAAATAGTTTGGCCAAACGTATTATCATAGACAAAGTTTCCAATAATTTGATAATACTGGCCTGCAGAACTTTTTGGCGCGAAAATAGAAGTTGTAATAGATAGCTCCTCACCAGGTTGTAAAGATGTTAATTTCCATTTATTATCTGAACCCAAGAGATTGAGTGGAGAAGGAATGGTCAAAGATAGATCTATCGAACCAGTACTAGCAGTTCCTTCATTTTTTATTGTCAAGTCAACATCATTGGAAACTTTTGGTGAAAGAACTTGAGTACTTGATTCAAAGTTAATGAAACTTCTTCCAGTTATATGAACTGAAATGATTGATTCAATTTCAATTCCTTTGATATTATCAGGAGCTTGATAATTTATAATCATAGGCAAGTAAATTGTTTCAATATCTGTCTGTTCATTAACATTAACTAGAAAATTGAATGTATTAGTGGAACTCGAAATCATATTGGTAGTAGAAATAGCATATAATGAATTTCCTCCAGTACGATTACTTAAGGTATCAGGTAATGACAAGTCAATAGATAAATCGCTGATATCAAAGGGACCGCTATTTCGCAAGACAATTTGTAGATTTGTACCAAAATCTCCAGGGGCAACTTCCAAAGGATTAATCTGAGTACCCCAATCTGAGAATAATACATCAAATTGAGTAACAAAAACTGTCAAGTCATATGCTCCAGAACCTGAATATTTTTGACCAGTGAGTTTAAGATAGTGAAAACCAGATTTTGAAGCTGTAAATTTAATATTTTCGTCGTCTCCGTTACCAATTATCGTTGAAGAAGCGACTTCAAATTTTTCATCGTCTGTACTATCAGGATCATAAAGATAGATATCAACATCAGTTCCAAAAATTAAATCTAAATTAATTGATACAGTTTGTCCTGACAATATATTAATTTTATAATATTCAGAACCACTGGTCCAGACACCATTTAATTTTCCAGATTTTAATTCAACGGATGAAGCTAACGAAGAGCTGCCTTGACCATGTGCAGCAGGAGATAAAATTAACAAGGAACTAGAAACTAAAACAACTAGTACAAACAATATTTTTAGTCTTTCAATATTTTGCATAATTATACCACGTTGTCAATTATTAATAAGTTCAATATATGATTTTCAATATATTAAATTAGTTAGGCATTAGAAAGATAAATGGACTGGGAGGGATTTGAACCCTCGACCTCCCCCATGCCAAGGGGGTATCCTACCAAACTAGACGATTAGCAATTATTACATACCAGCCCGTCGTAAAGAATAGAACAACCTGTCCAACTATAGTAAAAAAAAAGATGCTTAAGAGTTTTGGGATATTTGTAAATTGCAAGTCAAGGAAGATGTGTTTTTATGAGAGTAGCAGTATCTTGAAGTTCTTTTTCAGTAAATATTTTTCGTGTTGGCCAAGAACCGTCAACACTATCATTAACAAAACGAGGAATAATATGTACATGTACGTGAAATATATCTTGACTGGCAGCTTTTCCATTTGATTGTCCAATACTTATTCCATCAGCAGCAACTGATTTCCAGAGAGATTTGGAAAGTAAATTAACAATCTTAAATAATTCTGATACTTCGTCATCGGACATATCTGTTAAGAAATCATAATGTTGCTTTGGAATTACTAAAAGATGCCCTCGATTAATTGGATATTTATCCATGAAGGATAGAATGTTCTTAGTTTCAAATATATTAACTGAAGTTCTTTCGCCCTGAATGATTTCACAGAAGATACAATTTACCATACTAATTCACAAAATAGAAATTTTCTCAAAGTATAATGTATTTCCCGATATATTTATATCATAATATTTGTCGTGTACAATAAGTGAAGGGATAAAAATATGAAAATACATTACCAGATTATTGCTATCTCAGTCGTAGTATAAGTAGTTATTACTATCTAAAAGTGAATTTTATGTTAAAAAATTTAATAGAAACAACAGGTGCAGATGCATTAATTAAAGCATTAGACAATGAAGGAGTGAAGGGAATATTTGGACTTCCAGGTGGAGCAAATTTACCAATTTATGATTCGTTATATGACAGCGATATTCGTCATATTTTAGCAAGACATGAACAAAATGCAGCGCATATGGCAGACGGTTACGCACGTGCGTCAAGAAAACCAGGAGTTTGTTTTGCAACTTCAGGACCAGGTGCAACAAATCTAATCACAGGTATTGCAACTGCTTTTGCAGATTCATCACCGATAATTGCAATTACCGGACAAGTTGCTTCAGATATGATAGGAAAGGATGCGTTTCAAGAATGTGATACAATAGGCATTGCAACGCCAGTTACTAAATATACTTATCAGCCACTTACATCTGCAGAGGTACCACAAGCAGTAAAAAATTCTTTTTATATTGCAACTTCAGGAAGACCAGGACCAGTTCTTATTGATATACCAAAAAATGCACAAATAGAAAAAATGGAAGTAAATTTTCCTACAAAACCAAATATTCGAAAGTTAAATCAAGTACCAACTGCAGATCTTGAATTAATTGATAGAGCAGCAGATCTTCTATTAAAAGCAGAAAGACCAATGATAATGACAGGCGGCGGAGTAATAATATCTGGAGCATTTAAAGAACTTCAGGCCGTGGCAGAATTTTTAGTATCTCCAGTAGTTTCAACTTTTAAAGGAAAAGGAGGTTTTTCAGAAACACATTATCTATCCTTAGGTCCAATCGGAATGCATGGACATATTGAGGCAAATAAATTAGTAATTGAAGCAGATGTTTTACTTGCAACAGGAGCAAGATTCTCAGATAGATCAGTAGGTAAATGGGATGAATTTGGTAATGAAATGAAAATAATTCATGCAGATATAGATCCATCAGAAATTGGAAAGAACAAAAAAGCAGACATTGGATTAATTGGAGATATAAAAAATACATTAGCTCTACTTTTATCTGCAATGGAAAACAAAGCAAAAAAAAGAAGTTCAGAATATGCATGGATGAAAAGAGTCAACGAAATTAAAGATATTTGGAGAAGCAAACCTCTTCCAGCACCTAGAGAAATAACAGGTCCAAGATTAATGAAGAAGATGAGAGAAATATTACCGAATAAATGTTTGGTAACAACAGAAGTCGGACAACATCAAATGTGGGCTTCATTACACTTCGATGTTGCAGAACCTGGAACGTTTTATACTTCAACAGGATTAGGAACAATGGGATGGGGATTACCTGCAGCAGTTGGAGCAAAATTTGCAAGACCAGACCTACCAGTTATAGATATAGCAGGAGATGGAAGCGTACAAATGACTGAATCAGCACTTGCAACTTCAGTAACAGAAGATTTACCGGTTATAACAATTATCTTCAACAATGGTATGTTAGGAATGGTAGCACAATGGCAAAGATTATTTTATGATAGAAAATACATCGGAGTAGAACTCAAAGGAATTCCAGATTATGTTAAAATAGCCGAAGCATATGGAGCTCAAGGAATAAGGGCCCAATCAATGAATGAATTTGATAAAGCCTTAAAAAATGCATTAAGCAGCGACGTGGCAACCATAATAGATGTGCCAATTAATCCTGATGAAGATGTATTTCCATTTGTAGTGCCAAATACAGCACTAAAAGACATGATAATTGCCTAATAAGTAAAATAAATTAGCAAAATGCCTAAGTTTTATGGAAAAAACGTAAATGATTTATTCGAATGCGAATAAAAAATTTTAAGATTGCCAAGAAGAACAATAAATAACAAACAGATAGGACAAAAATTGCAGAAACCGGATTGGCTTAAAGTTAATCTCACACAAGGAAGCAATTATGAAAAGGTCAAAAAATCAGCAAAAACCTTGAATCTTAATACTGTTTGTCAAGAAGCAAATTGTCCAAATATATACGAATGTTGGAATGGAGGAACTGCAACGTTTATGTTATTAGGAGATATTTGTACAAGAGGATGTAAATTTTGTCATGTGAAATCGGGAAATCCAAAGGGTATGATTGATATATTTGAACCAGAAAATATAGCAAATGCAGTAAAAGAATTACAGTTAGAGTATGTCGTTTTAACTTCAGTTGATCGTGATGACTTGAACGATGGAGGTGCATCTCATTTTGCAGATACAATTAAATATATACACAAAATTAACAACAATACATTAATTGAGGTTTTAATACCTGATTTCTCTGAAAGCTTAGATGCATTATCAATTGTAATTAAAGCTAAACCAACAGTTATTGCACATAACATTGAAACAACAAAAAATTTAACGCACTTTGTAAGAGATAGGAGAGCTTCATACCAAAGATCATTGAATGTATTAATGAATGTAAAGAAATTAGAACCAACAATTTTTACAAAATCATCGATAATGTTGGGATTTGGAGAGAAATATTCCGAGGTAATAGATACTATAAAAGATTTAAGAAATGCAAATGTAGATATTTTAACAATTGGACAATACCTGCAACCATCAGACTTTCATATTAGTGTTAAACAATTTGTTCGACCAGAAAAATTTCTTAAACTAAAACAGGTAGCTGAAGATATGGGTTTTAAATATGTTGTATCAGGTCCTCTAGTAAGAAGTTCATACAAAGCAGGAGAATATTTCGTAAAAAACATGGTGAAATAAAACAATGTTAATGACATTAAATCAAGCGGTTAAAAGTGCATTAGACAATGAAATGGAAAAAAATGACAAAATAGTACTTTTGGGAGAAGATATTGGAAAAAATGGCGGTGTTTTCAGAACTACCGAAGGACTTTATGATAAATTTGGTCCAAAACGAGTAATTGATACGCCTCTGAATGAATCAGGAATTATAGGAACTGCAATAGGCATGTCACTATATGGTTTAAAACCGATTGTAGAAATACAATTCATGGATTTTATATTTCCAGCATTTGATCAAATTGTTTCTGATCTTGCTAAATTTAGATATAGAACAGGAGGTGCTTATGCATGTCCAATGGTAATAAGAGCACCATATGGAGGAGGTATAAAAGGTGCTTCTTATCATTCACAGAGTGGAGAAACATATTTTGTCCACACAGCAGGATTAAAAGTTATTGTACCATCAACACCGTACGAAACAAAAGGATTATTAATTTCAGCGATTAGAGACGAAGACCCAGTAATATTCTTTGAGCCAAAAAGATTCTACAGAGCATTAAAAGAAGAAGTCCCAGAAGAAGCTTATACAATTCCTATTGGTGAAGCAAATATATTAGAAGAAGGAAATGATGTGACTATAATCAGTTATGGCGCCATGATACAAACAGTAAATGAGTCATTAGAGATGATAAAGAAAGACGGAATTACTGCAGAATTAATAGATTTAAGAACACTTTCTCCACTTGATTCAGAAACAATAATTAAATCAGTAAAGAAAACTGGACGTTTAGTTATTGTACATGAAGCACCAAAAACTTTAGGAATGAGTGCAGAAATATCCGCACTAATTGCAGAGAATTGTTTAGAGTATTTAGAAGCACCAGTACAAAGAGTAGCAGGTTTAGACACTCCATTTCCATATTCATTGGAAAAAGAGTACCTACCTGATGCGAAAGTTATCTATAATAAGATAAAACGCACAGTAGAATATTCATAGTGATCTGAATGGTATACAATTTTAAACTTGCAGATATCGGTGAGGGAATAGTTGAAGGAGAAGTAAGTAAATGGCATGTAAAAGTTGGAGATATAGTAAAAGAAAATCAACCACTTGTAGAGATTATAACTGAAAAAGTAACTGTAGAATTACCATCACCTGCAAAGGGAGTAATAACAAAAATTGGACCTGATGTGGGAATGATTGTCAAAGTAGGAGAAACAGTAGTAATAATAGATGACGGAAAAGAAGAAAATAATGAAATTATAGAAGAAACACAACAAACAGAAGAAAAGCAAAAAGACAAGTTAGTTAAATTAAAAGAAAAACAACAAATTAGAAGAATTATCGCCACTCCCGCTGTGAAAAGATTAGCAAAGGAAATGGGAATAGATATTAATCAAGTTAAAGGGACAGAAGAAGACGGAAGAATAACAGAAAAAGATGTAAAATTACATTCTAAATTAAACGTACAAAGCAATGAAGAAAGGATTGCTTTTAGAGGAACACGAAAAACAATAGCTGAAAGATTATCAAAAGCTTCTGATAGAGTGGTACAAGCATGGATTATGGAAGAAATCGATATGACAAAAGTAACAGAATTGAAGAATAAATTAAAAAAATCAAATTCAAATAATATTAAATTAACATATATGCCATTCTTTGTGAAAGCAGTAATAAAATCATTAAAATCCAATAAAAGAATTAACGCTTCGTTAGATGAAGAAACAGAAGACATTGTAATAAAAAAAGATTATAACATAGGTATCGCGACCGATACAGAACAAGGACTAATAGTACCAGTAATTAAAAAGGCTCAAGATAAAAGCATTTCAGAAATAGCTAAAGAAATAGAAAGACTATCAAGGGAGGCAAAATCAGGAAAATTAGAAATAGAAAGTACAAAAGGTGGAACATTTACAATTACAAATATCGGTGCAATTGGAGGAATATCTTCTATTCCAATTGTAAACTATCCAGAAGTAGCAATATTAGCAATAAATAAAATAATGAAAAAAGTAGTTTCATGGGAAGATAAGATTGTTGTAAGAGATAGAGTATACTTGTCATTATCATTTGATCATAGAGTATTAGATGGTGCAGATGTAGCACGATTTTTGAATTCTATCAGAAAATATTTGGAAGAACCAGAGAGTCTTATTAAAGAATGAACAATCTAAATATTTTGGAATTGGGATTAGTAGAATATCAATATGCACTCAAATTGCAAAAAAAATTAGTAAAAGAAAGAATGAATAATTCCATTCCAGATACATTATTACTACTTGAGCACCCGGATGTAATAACATTAGGAAAACAAACAAAGGACAAAGATGTAATTGAACAGTCAATACCAATTGTAAAAATAGACAGGGGAGGTCGTGCAACATACCATGGACCAGGTCAATTAATTGGATATATCATAATGGATTTAAAGAAAAAAGGAATAACAATTCCTGTGCTTATTACAAAGATTCATGAAATATTAATCACAACCTTAAGAGAATTTAATATTCCTGCAGAACGAAAAGAAAGTCCAGGAATATGGATTGATCAAAAAAAGATTGCTTCAATTGGATTATCGGTAAAAAACTGGATAACATACCACGGATTTAGTTTGAATATCAACACTGACTTGGATAAATTCAATATGATTAGACCTTGTGGATTTGACGGTCAGATTATGACTTCAATAAAACTCAATAACAATAAAACAATATCTTCAAAGGAGATAAAATCAAGCGTGATAAAAAATTTTTCAGAAATTTTTCAATATAATGAAGTCATAAAGAATTAATAAAAAAATAATATATCATAATCAGGTGAATTCGTCTAACAATTCCTTAGCAATATGTTGACCTTCGTCGAATGGCTGCTTAACCAAGGGTCCATTTTTCAATACAGGTTCGTCAGAATCATAAGTAGGTTTTTCAACCTGATAGAATACACCAGTTGGAATTTTTACATCCCACTCATGAGATTTTTTTAGTGCTTGTTCAAGATTAGTAACATCGTGATCTTCATCTTCTAATTTGTAAACACGATCTCTAAACCATTGATAAGTTTGGATTTTATTATAAGTGACACACGGACTAAGAACATCAACTAAAGAAAAACCATTGTGTGCAATAGCATTTTGAATTATAGTAGAGAGTTGTTCGACAGTACCAGAAAAACCTCTTGATATATATGTAGCACCTGAAATCAAACCCAGCGCAATAGGATTAACTGGAACTTCTAATAAGCCAGAGGGCGTGGATTTTGTAAGCATTCCTCTATCACTAGTTGGTGATGCTTGACCAGTTGTCAATCCGTAAATCTGATTATTCATGACAATATAGGTAATATTGATATTACGTCTCATTGAGTGAATAAAATGCCCCAAACCAATTCCATATCCATCTCCATCTCCGCCGGCTGCAATAACAGTGAGATCAGTATTAGCAAGTTTAATTCCAGTAGCTACAGGAAGAGATCTACCATGAATTCCATGAAATCCATAAGCATTTACATAACCAGGCAAGTTTGATGAACAACCAATTCCAGAAGTTATAACAACATTTTCGGATTTAATTTTCAGCCGAGCTAGTGCAGTATGAACACCACGTAAAACTGCAAAATCACCACAACCAGGGCACCAATCAGGTGTTATATCTGATTTATAGTCTTCAATTTTAATGGGTTCTAATACCAACTAAATCAAATCCTCTACTTTATCTATTATCTGTTCTGGATAAAAAGGCTCCCCGTCATATTTAAAAAGAGTATGGTTGATTTGAAAACCAGTTTCCATTGAAATGAGTTTAGAGAGTTGTCCACTATAATTTACTTCTACTACAAGAGTATTTTTACTACGAGAAAGTATTTCGCCAATTTCTTTATGTAAAGGGATTAAATATTTTATATGAAGGTGATTAACATTTTTGTTCTTAGTGCGAAGTATTTCAATTGCTTCATGAACAACATTATAGGTAGAACCCCAACTTACAACTGTAAGATCGGCATTATCAGGACCTTCCAATTTAGGAGCTGAAAGGGTTTCTTGAATAAATTTCATTTTTCTCATACGTTTAAGCATAATCTTCGTACGAATCTCAGGATCAGTAAATACATCACTAATTATATTCCCATAATCGTCATGTTCATCGCTACTAGCCTGAAATATAGTACCGGCGGTACCAGGAAATGCACGAGGAGATACGCCATTGTCAGTATATTTGAATCTTTTATAATCACCGTTGGAAGTATCTGAAGTAATAATGTCCCCGCGATTAATTTTACTATTAAAATCTAAATCTTCTATAGATTCCATATGCTCAGATAAAAACAAATCAGAAAGAATAATAACAGGAATTTGAAATTGATCGGCTAAATTAAAAGCTTCAATTACAGAATAATAACAATCTTCAACTGTTGATGGTGCAACTATGACTTTAGGAAAATCTCCTTGCGACGCACCAATTGCTTGAAAAAGATCGCCTTGCTCTGTTTTTGTTGGAAGACCTGTTGATGGGCCACCGCGCATAGAATTAATTATTACTAAAGGTGTTTCGGTCTGACCAGCTAATCCAATAGCTTCAGACATTAAAGCAAAGCCTCCTCCTGATGTTCCAACCATAGAACGTGCACCAGCAAATGAAGAACCAATTGCCATATTAATAACTGAAATCTCATCTTCAGCTTGTTTAACAACCATACCGGTTTCTTTAGAATGTGCAGTTAACCAATGTAAAATTGAAGATGCAGGAGTCATTGGATATGCAGCATAGAATTTACAACCAGCTAAAACAGAACCAAAGGCAAGTGCTTGATTACCGGTAAGAACAGGTCTTCTTAGATCATAATTCGGATTAAGATTAAAATCAAATTTTGGAAGGTTAGATTGAGAATAATTATAACCTGCTTCACAAACCTGAAGATTAATTTCCATAACAGATTGTTTCTTTTTCCCAAAATAGTCACTAATAACGCCTTTCATAACATCTAGATCAAGATTAAGTAATTGTACAACTGCACTCAATGCTACTGTATTTTGGAGTATAGGGTTTTTACCAATATCTTTCAATATTTCATTTACAGGTAATGGACAAAGAATTACATCCTTGGGAATTGTTTCTTCATCAGGTTTTATTTTATCAGCGTTATATAAGACAGCACCGCCAGCTCCAACATCAACAATATTTCGTTGAAATTCAACTGGATTTAATGCAATAAGAAAATCCACCTTATTACCATGAGAAAGTATTTTATTACGTCCTGCCCGAAGTTGTAGATAAATAAATCCACCTCTTATTACTGATTGATAGCTATTGTACGCAAGAAGATGTAAACCACTGCGAGAACAAATTTTTGCAAACGACTCACCAGTGGATGCAATACCATCCCCAGCAGCTCCTCCAACTCGTAAAATAACTTCTTCCCTAGCCATCAGTAGGAATAATTGCAAAAGTTACACTATTTAACCTTACGAATTAAAAAAACACTATTTAACTTTACGAATTAAAAATTTAAGTAATTTTTCACGTTTATTAAAGAAAAGTAATTCATTTCCTGATTTCTTTACCCAAGATGTAATATCCTCTTCTGCAACAGGATCATCAGCAAGTACTTCTAAGATTTCTCCTTCTTTCATATCCTGAATATTTTGCCGTGTTCGAAAAACAGGTTCTGGACACAAAAGTCCTTGCATATCAATAACTCGATTTGGTTTATCAGGAATATCTTCTTCAGACATAACTAAATTTTAGACATTCATTAATAAATAGTTATTCAGTTCAACATATATCATACAAGTACAATTAACTGGTAAATCAGATTGTTATGGTAGGAAAGTGTTGATGTTTGAGTTTTAGATTACCAAGAGGAATGAGAGACATAGAAGATAAAGAATATATCAGAATTGAGAAGATAAGAAGTGCGTTCAATGAAACGTGCAAGTTATTTGGTTTCAAGATGTTCATGCCATCTCCGATAGAAATGCTTGAGACTTTAGAGGTAAAGAGTGGTTCCGGGATAAAGGATGAAATATACCATTTCAAGGACAAAAAGGAAAGGAATCTTGGACTAAGATTTGATCTAACAGTTGGAACAACACGTCATATAGCCGGTAAAAAGGATTTACGAAGACCTTTCAGAGTAGGAACGTTTGGAGACATGTTCCGCTATGACGAACCGCAAAAAGGCAGATACAGATGGTTTCATCAATGGAACGCAGAAATTTATCATACAAGCGGAGAATCAGAAGAATGGGTTATTGAGTTGCTTAATTTTACAACATCTTTACTCAACAAAATTGGAATAAATAATTTTAAAATAAAATTAGGAAACATAGAGATAGCAGAAGAGTTTGTGAGTAGATTATTGTATGAGCAAAATGTTGATTCGTTTAGATCATCAGAAAATAAAGTCCAACAAGTAACAGCTACACTAAGATTATTAGATAAAATTGGAAAAAAATCAGAAAAACAAATAATTGACGAAGCAATTGAAATTGGATTAAAAAAAGAAAAAGCTGAAATGTTAATTAGATTTGGAAATATTAAATCAAATGATATAGAAAAAATCAAACAAGAAGTCAAAATAATATTCAAAGAATCAGGAATAATGGTAGACGAAAAAAATAAAGGACAAAATATGGAAAGTTTTTTGGAGAATTTTATATCATCTAGATTGGGAAAAGGAAAATTTAATTTAACAAAAGATATGGAAAATCTTGAATATGACTTGGGATTAGTAAGGGGTATGGATTACTACGATGGTTTTGTGTTTGAGATAGTTGATTTAAACAATAAAGATATCGGTTCAATAGCAGGAGGAGGAGAATATAGTCGTTTACTCGAGAGTTTTTCAGGTCCACCAAATTTATCCGCAATTGGAATAGCAGGAGGAGTTGAAAGAATGATGGAGTCAATAAGTAAGCATGATGAAAAAGAAAAATTAGTCATAGTAATAGATGATGAAGAGATTGAAGGAGAACATACAAATGATAATGCACAGGCATTAATTAAAAAATTACGAAATAACAATGTACCAACAACTTTTCTAGTAGCGAACGATTTCAGGAAACATATTAAATTTGCGGAAGCAAACAATGCAACAATAGTAATAATAGCGGGTAAAAAAGAACTAGTTGACGGGAAATATAGAGTAAAGGACCTGAAAACTGGAAAAGAGGAACTCGTTAAGAAAGAAAGCTTGATTAATTTCATTAAAGAATTAATATAATTAGTGTAGAAATATATCAATGAGAAATATCTTACTTTGTTGCTTATCGGTCGCCTTAATTATATTTATGATTCCATCAGCATTTGCAGTAGATATAGACAGCAGTAATAATTTTGATATAAATATTGAAACATTAGATCAAACAAGTACAATTACAGAAATTGCAGTTACAAAGGGAAGTAGTAAATCACTAAGAATAGAATTATCAAGAGAAGTTTCCTCATCGTTCAATGGAACAGTAAGTATTGAAATTAGTGGAGTGCCAACAGGATTAGGCACTTCTGTGTCACAACAATCTTTTGAATATTTTCTTAATGGTATTGCGACAAAAAATTCTACATTAATTTTAACACCACAACTTTCAGCTCAAACGGGTAATTATCAAATAACGATTAAAGCAGTAAATAGTGGAGATTCTACAGATTACGCGCAAAAAACTATAACTTTGTATATTTCAGATTTTGAAATAACGGCAGACAAGAGTACGATATCATTAAGGCCGGGTCAACAAGAAGACGTAACACTAACAATTAGATCAGCTAAGGATACAAACACCGTCGATACAAGATTTTCAGGGCCAGTTGAATTAGAATCAGTGTCTATGACAGGAGCCACAATAACTTACATAGGAGATATAAATGTGCCGGAAGGAGGAGAAGATACAATAACAGTAAGAGTAATCGCAAACAGTAACGCTGAAGCAAATGGTGACGGTGTATTATTAAATCTTAAAGGGAAAGTTGGTACTCTTGAACATACTATAAGTCTCAGAGTAAAAATCTTATCAAATCCTTTATCAATTACTCTTTCAACAGATTCACCATCATTAACAATTTTCCAACCAACAACTATAACAGCAACAGTAACGGATTCATCAGGCAATCCTGTAAGTGATGCTTCAGTAACATTACAAAGAATAGGAGGAAATGGAACATTTGTAAATTTAGCAACATACATAACAGGCACAACAGATGCAAATGGAAAATTTAGTGGGACATTTACAGCCAAAACTTCAGAAACAGTAACAATAAGAGGAAATGCAGATAAACCTAATTATGCGCAAGATGAAAATAACCTAGTCCTTACAGTAAAAGGAGGATTTCTTCTTTCAATTACGCCTGATGCAAATCAAATCAATGCAGGAGATTCAAAGAGTCTAACCTTAACGATACAATCAACTGACGGATTTAGTTCACAAGTTGAATTAAGTCATGAAAATATGGAAATTGGAATCACTTTATCCTTTCTTGAAAATAAACTAACACCTGAAGCTAACGGGGGAACAACTACAACAGTAACAGTATTTATTGATAGTAACGTAGAACCAGGAACTCACAGTGTACAAATCAGAGGAAAATCAGGTGATCTAACAAGCAGTGCATCTTTTTCAGTCGAAGTTCCAATAGCAGAATTTACATTAAGCCTTAGTAAAGCTGAGTTACAAATGTGGCAAGGTGACACAGAAAGAATAAAACTAGTACTAATACCAGTTGGAGGCTTTAGTGATACAATTGAATTAAGAACAAACCTAGATAATAGAGAAGACATAGTAATTACATTCTCAGACAGAACTGTTCCATTAGACCAGTCACAAACAAAAGAAGTTGAGCTTTTTATTAAAACTACAACAGAAACTCTAGCAGAACCCACTCCACTCATTATAACTGCAACATCACTAAAATCAGATACAACGGCTACGGTGTGGTTGGATATACTAAAGTTATTTGAGTTAACAATAGGTTCAACAAGCAAAGAAAATGGAGACAATATTGCCACAATTGTTTTAACCTGTAATGAAACAACAACAGTCAAATGCGGTTCTACAGCAGGAGAAGAATGTGAAAACGGTTGTATAAAGCAGCCAGATCAACTCCCATTTACAAAACTAGTTAAACAAGGTTCAAGTTGGACTATACGACTAGAAAAAGAAATAATACCAGAAGACGATTCAACTAGATATAAATTTAATTCATGGAGTGATGATGATGTAAATCTTGAAAAAGTTTTAGAAATTGAAGGATCAATGACATTCACGGCAGAATTTGACAGGGAATTTTTATTGAACATAAGAACTTCCCCAGTTGGAGAATTTTTAGGTTTAATTGACGCCAAAGGAGCAGGATGGCATAAAGAAAATTCAATAATAACTCTCAGTACAATAGAAATACTTGACATATCAGAGGGAGAAAGATATAGATTCGATAAATGGACAGGAGCAATAACAGCAAATCAATTTAATTTGGATTTAATGATAGATGGTCCAAAAACAATTTATGCAGAATACATTAAACAATACAAATTAACAAAAATAGTAGAACCTCCATTTTTAATTAATTTAGTAACGACTTTTGATGAAGAATGGGTAGACGATGGATATGAATTACAGCTAGAAGCAACGAAAAAAGTAGATGAATATGGGTTCATGCAATGGGTTATAGAGTCGGCAGATGGATCAGAACTGAGAACAGCAAACCCCACAAATCTAATCGTGACCAAACCCCTAACCATAAAAATTCAATATGATTTACTCCCAATGGTCATGATAGAATCAATAAGAATGTCAAATACTGGATTTGAAGGTGAAAGTTCTCAAATTTGGGTGACTCTTTCAAATACAGAGCTTCGAGGAGGATATGTAGTAATTAAAACTTCTACGAACATTAATGGATTGATCATCTGGCCAACTGAAAAAGAGATATACTTGGAACCAAATTCTGAAACAAGTTATGCATTTTCAGTAAATTATACTAGAACAGGAGAAGGTTCAATAAACATAATTCTTGAAAAAACTGGAAGCAATAACAAAGAAGCTAATAAAGAACTAAAAATTTTCTCGATGAATGATAAAAGACAAATAGCCAACATAGGAAAGGTACTAGGTGCAAAATACCTGCCAACAATAAATGAACTAATGATACCGGATGAGAAAGTTAAAATTTGTGCGTCTGAAATTTTAGAACAATCAAGAGTAAATGAAAATGCACTAGAAATAGATAAAGTAAAAGTAATTTTGCAATTTGTAGGAGACAAAATTGAGAATACACAAGATGTCAATATGAGAAAAGCATCCGACATTGTTGAAGAGTTTGGAATAAGTGGTTGTATAAATAATGGAAATAAAATTGAAGGAGATTCCAGAACGGCGCAAATATTATTTGGAAGTTTATTAAGATCTTTAGAAATAGAAGTCAGACCAGTAATAGGTACAATGAGCGTATCTGCAGACAATGAAGTTCCGAGTGCATTAATGAAAACATGGGTCGAGGCAAACATAGATGATCAATGGTTAGTCATTGAACCTTCTACGATGATAATATCAAGTGATATAGAAATGCCAATAAACATAAAAGAAAAGTTGAATTTTCGTTTAGCGTATGCTGCAATTCCAGAACATGGTGGAGTTTTATCAGCGTTGATTTACGATTGTATAACTATTTGTAATGTTGATATAACCAATGAATATAGATTTTCAGATTCTTTGATTAGTATTGGATCAATAATACTGGTAGATGGGATAGTAAACATAGAGGTACAAGATTCAAACAAGAATTTCATTGCAAACGGTTCAAAAAGCAATTATCAATGGTCAAATAATGACATAATGGTAAAAACACAAAATCCAGTAAGTATAATTTTGCTTTCAGAAGGAGTAGATTTAGAATATATATCAATTATAATCAATGGAGAATTAGGAACTAATTTTGAACTATATGGAATGAAAATAATTGATTTTGAACCACAAACACGGACATTAAAATCATCACTAATTTCAAAATCATCGTTAGAATTCAGAATAACAACGAAAGAAAGGGATTTCATGATAACGGAATTTTCTGAATTAAAATTCGATGACACAAAAATTGAAATACTTTCTACGTCGTCGTTAATTAATCATATAGAACAAAAAAGAATCGATGCAATACAATTAACAATAGCAAAAAATGAGAATTATAATTTAATGTCAATTATAAAAATTCCCAACTCATTATTTTCTGAAATGGAATCAGATTCGTCAAGAATAATAGTAACAATGAACGACAAGACAATACCAGTAGAAATTATTGATGAAGGATTAATAATAACAATAATAATTAATAGTCTAGAAGATAATTTACCAGAAAATAAAATAACAATATATCTAAAATCCTATAAAGTAACAGTAGAATTAAGAGATCCATTCAATCGAATTATTAATAATGCAGATATTACAATGATTGGTGAGGTGCAAAACAAGACACTAACGAGTGAAGAATCAGTTTTTGATAAGCTTACACCAGGCAATTACAAGTTTTTTATTGAATATAGAGGAGAACAAGAAGAAATTACAAAAAGAATTACCAATGACGATGTGGAACTCCAAGTAAACATGTATAGATCAGATTCTATGATTACTTTTATCACCGCAGGAATATTTACAATAATTATTATTCTTTCATTTATTATAAATAAAGCAATGGAAAGAATACTTCCCAATTACAACAATAACAAGATGGATTTATCTTAACAAAAAATCAATTTGGTTTTAACAATTTAGCAAGATTTTTATCATAACTGGTAATTGTATTTTCGAATTTTTTAAGATCGTCCTCATTAATTTGAAATTCATCCCATAAATCACGTTCTCTAATATATTCTTTAAAACGTTCATAACCCGGTTGTACAGACTGGATAATATTCTGTAATTTTGCACCGCCAAGAAGCAATAAAACATCCAATCTATCTGAAGTCTCTTTAACAGGTAAGACATAAACAAGAGATTCTTTTAATGAAGGAAACCTCTTGCGGTTCCACAAATTACAATCAGCTTCAATACGTTTTTTGGAAACAACATTAAGTACATTTTCAGGTGCTCGAACTATTATAACATTAAGAATAACAGATTCATATTGGAAAGGTGATAATGGAAAATATGCAGCATCGTCGAGAATATTTTTTAGATTATCGTAGATTTCATAACTTCTTCCATAGACATATACTGGTGCAAATGCAAGAACTTTAAGAGACTTTGCAATTTTACTTAGACTATTAATTGCAGAACTATTATTAGTTAACAGATTTACCATACGCGGAATCAAAAAATCAGAACCTAATTTTTTTCCAGATCTATCTATACCAATCATTTTTTCCAACGCATCACCTTGTAAAACTACCAAAATATCTCCAGAAGTTTTTTGATTACGAATAAATCTAGACACACCGCAAAAAGCATTAAAATGTACTTGATCGGTATCACTAGTAGCAGGTAAAGAAGTTAAAACTAATCGAGAAGTTTTAGGGTTTATTTGTTTAATTTTTTTTAGTAATGGAGGAGTCATACCTGAAACCAGAGTTTCACCCATAGAACCGGTGAGTATTGCAGTTTGTTCGTCAATATTATTATTAAGTCCAATTCTACGAATCTTATCTTCAAGTTGATCGAATTGAGAAAAATTATTTTCAAAATTACTCCATATATTAGTTTTTGAATCATAATCATTATCAACAGAATAGGAATTATGTTCCAAACTATCATCGTTGTCAGGAATAAGTGAATCAACATTGGAGCCTTCGTAATCAATCATAAGATAATTAAAAAGCTGTTCAGAACCAAAGTCATTTTTTAATGATAATAATATTTGTGATCCAAAAGTTCCAAGTCCAAAATTAATTATTTTATTATGTTTTTCACCATTAATACTTTCAAGATTGGATATCAAAGTAGAAAGTTCTTTTCTAAAATTTATAAGAGGCATGTTACAAGAAGCGCATTCATCCAATCCACTTACATTTTTATGACCTACAGGACAAAAAATAAATGAATCATAAGTGTAAAATTTACGATTATTTGTGCCACTCATAATAATATATCAGACAGTAGGATAATAAAAATAATTGGTTAAAAAATACGTAATTGCTATATTTGATTACTAAATAATATAGAATATGATAAAAAACAATTCCAAGGTCATAGGAGAATACAAATCAGTAATATTAAATCTTGAAAAAAAGAAAATAAAGGGCAGGCTATTCATAACAAAAGATGGAATTTCATTTGAAAGAAAAATAGGAATATTATCTAAAAAATTTGAACCGGAATTTTTTATAAAAATAGAATCAATAAGTATAATTAAAAAAGAAGGATATTTTGATATATTAATAACTCAAAAGGAGGATAATCAAGTCGTAACATTAACAATCGATACACCTGTTGAAACAAACGAAATAATAGAAAATATTAATACACTTGTAAATGAAAACAAAAAACGTTACGTAGACAAAAAGCAAAGTGAAATTGATGAAAGAATGAACCAAATAAACTATTCAACTTATATTTATGACACAATTTTTAAAACATGGACATTTGTTTCGCTATTATTCGACCTAATTAATGAGACAATGAAGTATAATTGGGACAGAGTAGATGAAATGATGAATGAATTTGATGAATTATCTTCGACATTAAACAATAATAAAATAAATTTACAGGATGACACAAAAAAAATTAAAACGGCAATAAAAAGTAGAGATTCTATTACAATAATTAATTCGATCAAATCAACAATGGATTCATTAGGTGAAATTCTATATGGGCAAATTCCTTACAAGGAATGGAAAGAATTTACACCGACAGTAAAACCAGTTTGGCAAAATTTACAATTCTTTTATCTATTCACAGTAGCTATATTTCAAGCAGATTATTTTGATAAGCTAGGAAAGAAAGAAGAAAGAGATAGAGTGCAAGCCAATGTACTAAAATACATTCCAATAATAAACAATCATTTCTCCGATAATTTGTTTGACAATTCTAAATATTCAACAAAAACATTTAGAGAAACAGAAAATACAATTAAGCAATTAATATCCGAAACTGAGGAAAAAATAGAAAAACTATTAAAAGATTCATTAAAGCAAGTTAGTTTGCTAGTTTAGTTTTTAGTAATTTTTGTCAATGTATCAGTTTTTGCATTGAAAGTAATTTTAGATTTACCAAATGCAAAAAGTTGCAGATATTGTATAGCATACTTTGATTTCACAGGAAGTTGTTTGGGAAGAACTTTTCCTTCAATACTAATTAAAGAAGAAATAAGAGGTTCCATATTAACGTAATTTAGAATAAATTCATTCATAATAAGATATTTCTTCAGTGTATTTGCTTCATTTTCAATAATTTTAATCCCGTATTCAATATTTGACAACCGATCAGAGAGATCAGTTTTAGATTGGTCGTCTAAACGGCGTAATGAGGATTCAATTTCAGAAATTAATTGAGTATCTTTGCCCCAATGAAAATCCATTGGTACTCGTGAATCATTTCGTTTTTCAAATTCTCGCAATAATCTCAGTAATTCACTAATAACTGTATGAGTACCGGATTCTAGAAATTCCAACCTATACATAACATCAGGTAAGTAAAGAATACCTTGAAAACCTTGAAGTTCGTCAGAGTGAAGATTAATCTCTTTTGCAATAGAACCGGTTTTCTCGTCATAAGGATTTTGTCCAAGAGATTCGTTCAATGGAAGAACATGAGATTCGTGTATTTTGATTGAACGCTGGATTAAGCGTTTAAGACTACCGATTGTTTTTTCCATCGTGCGATGATATCTTTTATGTAGAGACTGAATTGTTACTATAAGTGACTCTAAAGCTTGTTGTCCTTTTCCTTGGTGAATAAAATTATTGCTAATAGATATAGAGGTTGGTTCAAGAGTAGTGTCAAATTCTTTTTGTACAACTCCAACTAAGCTTTCTGTAACTTTGATAGTGTTCTGAGAAATCTCGATGAGAAAATCATTTAGATCTCTTTGATTAGCAAGAACATCAGTGAAACTTGTTTCAGTGTTATAAGATAAATGCGTAGAATCAATTGAAGGAAGATTATTAATACCTAAACCATCTAATGTTTTAAGCATTTTTTGGCATTGATCTAATTGATCATTATGATAATTCAGTACTTTAAAACTAATTGAATCTGCACGAGAAGATTGTCCATCAGACAGATGAAAGAGTTTTTCAGATTTCTCCTTAAGTCCTTTATAAGAAAGCGTATCAAGAACATCCAAAGTAATACTAAGTTCTTCTTTGTATTCATTCATCTGAGCAAATTCTGCATTTATATCAATACCAGGACATACAGATAGTATTTCATTGAGTTGATTGTTAGATTCATCGACAATGTCTAGAGATTTAATGCAGTTAGCTTTTACAGATTCAGTAAGTTCAGCACCTTCATAGCGATTGGATAAATTAATCGAACTTAATGAAAGAACAAGACCAAGGGCCCCTGCAATGGAAAGGGATTTGATAGAATTAAGTGAATCAAAACTAGTATAGTAGTCAAATGGTATTTGCATAGTTTGTAGAGGAATAATGAAAAACGCAGTGCCCAAGATAAGTGATATAATTGAAGAATAACGAGGAAGTATACTTAATTCAACTTCACGTGCTTCCATCCAAGGCCATATTCTCTCAAGAACTCCCATAATAGAAAATGAAAGAACAAGTAAAATTGGAATAAATAATAATACGAGTTTATCGATAAGTATATACAAAAATGGATTAAATAAATTATTTTGTATAGTTAAAAGACCAGAAAAAGAATCAACAATAACAGGTATATCAAAAGACACCAATCGAGATTTTTGGTCATAAATAATTTGTGTAAATAAAGGCAATGAACTGTCAATCATTTTATTATAAATTGTTTGTTGAGTCATTGTACTAACATCTAGCAGAAGATGTTTAGAAAATGCAAGAGCATTAAAAGGAATAAAAATAAATAAGAAACCAAATAATAATCCAGTATTTCTAAAGAATTCAGAATCTTTTCGAACAATTCCATATAACAACATTAGCGGTATAGAAACAAAATAATATGGAGTTAAAAATAGTAGACCTGAAATAATACCAAAGACAAGAGCAAGTATATGACTTGAATCTTGTGTAGATTTTGCTAATACAACTCCAATAATAAATAAATTAATCAAAAGCCACCAAAAAGGAACCGATGTTTGATATAAATAAGCAGGAATGAATAGGAAAAAAGAAAATAAGAAACCTGTTAAGACTGAACGAAAACCAATAACGGCAGAAACAATAGAGAATAGGAAAACAATAGGAACAGGATATAATGGTACAAGATAAAGAAGAGATACACTAAGTAAGAATATAGTACTAGCAAGAAAAATTTTTTTTAAATTCTTTCTATATTCTATTTCACGTTCAATAGCATCAGCTATATCGGTTGACGGTCGAAATCCAACTTTATCAATTACAGAAGAATTGATTAATTTAGACAATGTCTATCACTTTAGTCAAAGAAAATTAGTTTCTATCCTCGACTTTTTCTGTTTTAGATAATTGATGACCAGGAGAGACATGAACGCCTTGTTCTAACAAATAAGAATGTGAAAGTAATTTTTCGCCTTGAGTTGTTGAATTATAAAGAATATCCATTTCTTTGAATGTCTCTAGATTATTAGTAGATGCTTTGGCAGCAATAATAAGAAATCTCATCGTCCAAGGATCAGATGAATCAACTTCCCGAATGTAAATACTTTTTGAAGCATCTTGAGAAACATATCCAGATAACATTGTTTTAGCCTCGGAATCAAGATCTGAATCCCATAGACCACGTGGACTAACCACAGTGAACCATAAATAATCTGTTCTATAATCTGCATTTAATCCCAGTGTAGCAGGAATTCTAAATATACCCAGAGCACCTGAAAGATATTCTTTAAGATGTTTCCTATCAATAATTTCATTTAACATATTTTCTTGAGTAAGAGAAGCTTCATCTTCAAGAAGTATTTTTTGCATGATCTTAAGTTGTTCATTTTCAGTTAGCTCAGCAACACGATCATAATAGCCTTTGTCTTTCATTGTTGTATTTAATTTTTCATAGTAAGAATTTTCTAATGAAGTTGCTTCAGTGAGTAATTTTCTATATGTAGATGCAACTTCGAATTTTCTTTCTATATTTTGAAAAGCGCTTAATTTAGCTTCTACAATTTTTCGCTCTTCAGTAATAGAATGTAATTGTGATTCAATTATTTTTACTTCATGACCTAAATCTCCTGCTTTATTTTGCATAGATTTTTTCTTTGGTCCAAGAAAACCAAATCTAATACTTCTAGCTTTCCCACCAACTCGATTTTTTTCTTGTTCGCGACCGCGTTTTTTAATGGTAAGTAATTCTTCTTCAGATTTTAATTCGTCTAATCGTTCACTGGTTAATCTTTTTATGACTTGACAATCACTTAATCTTGCATCCAATGTTTTTACTTCTGTATTAATAGAAGACAATAAAGAAGAAAGAAGAGCAAAATTAATTACAAGTTCTGGATTAAGTATTCTCTGTACGGCTTCTTTCATTCTTGTATGTAATTGAGTTGTTTCACTCTTTTCAAGAGTTTTAAGAAGATTATTAGCTAAATTGGAAATTTTAAGATATAATTGCAGACCTGTAAGATAACGATTAATTAAATCAACTAGATTAATAGTGTCGGTAATAATTTGATTTTGTCTTGGTGTAAGAGACTGAGCACTAGGTAAAGTACTACGTAAATCTTCTGTCAATTGATTAACCTTGGACTGAAGTTTTTGGTAGTTCTGTGAAAGATTGGTACTAAGTGAGATTAATTCTTCAGAAAGAGATCTTATACGAGCCTCTACAGTTCCATCGGCTGCGTCAAGACCAATTGATAAGACAGATCTTGATAGATCGTCAATTAAAACACGAGTAGAATCTTCAACTCCTCTTATATGCATGATTAAATCTGCTTCCATTGAAGTTCCTTCTTCAAGAAAACTTTGAACATTTTCTTCAAATCGAGATTCTTCATATGTATTCTTTTCAATACTTAGACGTTTGTATATAGATTTTAATTCGTCAAAAGAGGAAGTCATAATTGTTTCCAAGCCAGAATATTGGTCATGTCCACTGTAAATATCCAATTTTTCTCTTCTTAATTCTCTTAATTTATCGAGTTTATCAAGATAAATTTTTGTTAGATCAATAAATTCAGCAACAGGATATGAAACTTTTAATGTTGATATTACATTAACCCACTTTCCGCCTAAATCAACATTCGATCCAATATTACTAAATAAATCAGCAAGATCAAAATTCAATGATTTCATCAGAATATCAACAATTGCTTCGTCAACAAGTTTTCTAGCATCTATTACACTACCAGTTCTACTGTATGCAGGCCCTAAAGACATCATAAGGAAAGCAGTAAATGGATTTTGATAACTTTCTCCATAAGTACTCACAATTTCATGATTTAATGTACGATCAATAGCATATTCATGTTCAAGTAATGATGCATAACAAGAAGAACCTTTAGCAGGAGGATCATCACCACCACAAGGAAGAATTCCAAGTCCAATAATTGGTATGCCGCTTCCTATTTTTTTACGTAAATGTCTAGCAAAATCTAGTGCAGTTCCACTTCCAGAACCACCACCAAGCCCATAAACAAGAAAGATAATTGGTTGAATGGTTGACGTGAAGACATGTTCCTTAAACTTGTCCATATAACCATCAACAAGTTTGAGATGATGATAATTTAATCCGTAAATAGCTTTAGATAGTGCGCGTTTTCTTCCTACACCGCCGGCAAGAGGAGGAATTTCCATTGATGAAGATAACCAAGGTTTAAAATCATCAGGTACTGTTGCACCTTCGCGTCTTAAAAATTCCGGATAATTTTGAATAAAATCAAACATAGATTCAGGAGTAGGAAACTTCATTGTTTTACTAACAAGATTAATCTTATCTGATGGGATATTATGTGTTTTCAAATCATCAGTCAAGTTTTTGTATGTCATATCAAGACTTCGTATATCATGATCAGCTACATCGAGTGCAAGAAGAGATACTTTTATTCCTTCATTTTTGAGTAAAGGAACTAAATTTTCACGATTTTGGAGAAACGCCTCGATAACATTTACTCCAGTTCCACCTAGACCTACTATTTGTATTGAACTAGTATAATCAGACAACTATTACCACTACTCTAATTCCTTAAGCTCCTTTTTAATAGTTTCAATTTCATTAGACAGATTTTGATCGAGTCTTGAAGCTTTTATTAATAATAAATCTAGTTTGTCTGCTTTTTCATTAACACTACTAAGAATGTAAGAACTAGTAGATCTAGATCGAATAAATAGAATGCCAAAAAGAATAGACGTGATTACAAAAACAATAGCGGCGACCAGATACAGAGTTGCTGCAACAGGTGGATCAGGATAATCCGAATCAGGTATAGTATCAAGTAATTTTATTGCATCATCATAAAATCCAAAAGTAGTTAGATATTCAGCTTCAGAAATTATTTCAGAAGCTAATAATTTATATTTTTCTTCCATAGAAGTTGAATCAATATTATTTTTCTTTGAAGTAAGTATTTGATCGTATGATATAATTATCTGGTCGGTAATTACGTAACTACGTTGGTCAAGAATGTCCATAGAATCAAGCTGGAGAATTAGAATACGCTCCTCCGCTAATGCATGAACAGTTTTTTGAACTTCTGTTAACTCACGCTCGGTAATTGATTCAGATATTTTACCTTCAAGAGTAAATTCTGCCACACCTTCAACGGCTTGAAATGTAATTGATTGTGAACCAGGCGTCCAAGTTGAAGTATCTATTCCCTGATAGTTATTTTCTAAAGTCCAAAATTCATTACCAGATTTTTCCATATTAGTAGATAATAATATTTTATCAGTTAATGTTGCACCAACTTCGATAGTAAATTTTACAGTATAACTACCTCCTGCCACAAGAGATTCACCTGTAACATCATTACCATTAGGATCTAAAACTTGAAATGAACTAATGACAGCAGGTGCTTGAGAAAAAGAGTGTGGAACTAATGTTACAAATAAAAGTAAAGATAATATCAACCAAAATGAATAATCAATTTTCACTAAATGCATGTCTAATATATTTTTTATTCAAATATATATTTTAACTAAAATCACTGCAAAAATGAACCAGTGAACCAATTAATCATTGGAAAATGCAAGAATTATTGCGTCTTTAGCATTATCTGCAACATGAAAAGTGGAGCCTAAAGACAAGTTTTGATTTGAATATAACCAATCCACTACACCTCCAGTGTTGCGAATTAATATCACAGGTTTGTTAAGATTCATAGCCAAAGACAGTTCAGATAAGGTACCCCATCCACCTGCAATGCCAATCACAACATCTGCAAGACTTACAACAAAAAAATTCCTAAGTTTTCCAAGAGAAGTAGGAATATGAATATCAATATATTTATTTGATTCAGATTCAGTATCGCCAGGAAGAATACCAACAGTTACACCATTAAACATTTTTGCTCCTCGAGAAGCAGCTTCCATAACACCACCCATACCTCCACACAACAACACTCCATTGTGTTTAGCAATTTCAGAACCAATATTCTCAGCAATGCCAAGAGTATCTAAAGAACTTGATGAATTACTTCCACAAACGGCAATTTTTTTAAAATTACTATTCAGTGTCAATGTACTCACCCCTGTAGTAAAGCAAAGGATTCAAATTTTTATAATTTAAAGTTATTACTTTCCCAATAAAAATATTATGATCACCAATAGAAAATACTTTTTCAACTCGACAATCAATATAAGCTAATGAATTTACAATAATTGGAGAACCGGATATTTTTTTTATTGTTTTCACACCGCGAAATCGATTTTTATTCTGTGGGTCGGAAAAAATCTTACTAAGGTGTTCTTGATTATGTTGAAGAATATTTACAGCAAATATTTTACTTTTTTTAAGAATTTTAGATGATTCTGTTTTCTTATCAATACATATCAATACTAATGGAGGTTTTAATGATAAGGAAGAAAATGCATTAACAGTCAATCCATGATTTCTGCCATCAAGGGAAGTAGTTACAACAGTAACACCGGTTGCAAAAGAACCAAGAACTTTTTTAAATTTTTTAATATCAATTGTCATTAAGGATTATTCGAAAAAACTGCATATATATTATATATATAAAAAGCTTTTTTGATGATTATTGAGATTATTAAAATACATGATAAACTGCGTAAAATGTAAAATGAGCAAAGATCCAATAGAATCAGCCATATTTAAAGGAGAATTCTTCAAAGAGATGGAAAAATCAGTATGTAACGAGTGTTTTTTAGAATGGGAAAATGATATGCAAATGAAAGTAATGAATGAGTTCAAATTAGATTTATCCAACAAAGAACATAGAGATTTAATGTTTAAGAAAATGAAGGAATTTTTAAATCTAGAACAAGAAGAATTATAAAATTTTTGAACGTAAAACATTCAAGGCAGATCCTTTCTTAAACCATTCAATTTGTGACTTATTATAAGAATGCAGAAATGTAATTTCTTCATCAGAATGATTCTCATGTTTAATAATTGCAGACAAACTTTGTTTTTCAGAAAAATTTGATAGACCAAGAATAGTAATTTTATCAGATTCAAGTAATTTATTATAATCATCTGGATTAGAGAAAGTTAAAGCTAAAACACCTTGTTTTTTTAGATTAGTTTCATGAATTCGTGCAAAGCTTTTTGCAATAACCGCAACACAGCCTAAATATCTAGGTGACATAGCAGCATGTTCTCTGCTACTGCCTTCCCCATAATTATCATCACCAATTATCAACCAAGGAATATTTTGTTTTTTATATGATCGAGCAATTGAAGAAAAACTATCAACAGTATTAGTAAGATAATTATTTCCTGTGCCTATGTCTTTGTTAAAAGAATTAGTTGCACCATTTAACAAGTTATCACTAATCTTATCTATATGTCCACGATATCTCAGCCACTTACCTGCAGGCGATATATGATCAGTAGTACATTTACCAGAAACTTTGGCAAGAATAACAATATTGGAATAATTACTTTCATCCCACTGATGAAATGGTTGCAAAGCTTGTAATCTTACACTATTAGAATCAATAATGACTTTGATATTAGAATCAGAAGATGGTGGAACAAAAAGATCGTCAGAAGAAATAAAACCACGTGATGGAACATCAGGAACTTTTTTTGGAGGTTTTAATTTGAATTTATCGCCATTAGAATCAATTAAAAAATCTTCAAGAGGATTAAAGGATAGACTACCACTTAATGATAATGCAACGACAATTTCAGGACTTGCGATAAAATTCATAGTTTCGCGACTGCCATCATTCCTACCAGGAAAATTTCGATTGTAAGAAGTCAGAATTGTATTATTGAGGTTTGTAAGTTCAGGTCTATTCCATTGACCAATACAAGGCCCGCAAGCATTAGCAAAAACAGTAGCGCCAATAGACTCAAGATTCTCCAGTTGTCCATCTCTCTCAATAGTAGCACGAATTTGTTCAGAACCGGGAGTTATCATAAGAGGAATATTAGCAACAATTCCTTTCGATTTAGCTTGTAATGCAATATCTGAAACACGAGACATATCTTCATATGAAGAATTCGTACAGCTTCCTATTAGAGCAACAGAAATATCATCAATGTAATCGTGATTCTTTACATCTTCAGCTAATTTAGAGATTGGACGTGCAAGATCAGGAGTATGTGGACCAACAACAAAGGGTTGTAATAAAGAAAGATTAATTTTAATAACTTGATCGAAATATTTTTCAGGATTTTTTTCTACATCGTCATCTGCTCTTAGAAGATGAGAATATTTTTCAGCTTCATTAGCAACAAGACTACGATTTGTGAGTCTTAGATATGTTGACATATAAGTATCAAATGGGAATATAGACGCAGTAGCACCTAACTCTGCACCCATATTAGTAATTGTTGCCTTTCCGGTACAACTAATTGAATTCGCACCTGGACCAAAGTATTCAATAATAGAATTAGTTCCGCCAGAAACTGTTAAAATTGAAGCTAAATAAAGAATTACATCTTTAGGAGAACACCATCCATTAAGTTCTCCCGTAAGATAGACGCCAATTTTTTTTGGTAATAGAATTTCCCAATCAAGGCCAGCCATAACTTCCGAAGCATCTATACCACCAACACCAATAGCTAACATACCCAAACCACCTGCATTGGGAGTGTGAGAATCAGTACCAATCATCAGACCGCCCGGGAAAGCATAATTTTCGAGAAGAACTTGATGAATTATTCCTGCACCAGGTTTCCAAAAACCAATTCCAAATTTACAGCAAGCAGATTCTAGAAACTTATAAACTTCATTATTTTCAAATAAAGATTTCTTAATATCTTCAGTAGCAGAAACTTGAGCCTGAATAAGATGATCACAATGAACTGTTGTTGAAATAGAAACTTCTTCTAGACCAGATTGCATGAATTGTAATAAAACCATTTGACCAGTAACATCTTGCAATGCAACATGATCAGGCTTTAACAAGATATAATCTCGACCAGGAACAACAGATGAAAATGAGTTATTAGATAAATGTCCAATTATAAGTTTTTCAGAAAGTGTTAAAAATCTGTCATTAGTAGAACGAAAATTAGTAATATTTTCTTCCATTTTCGCATATAAACTAGAGATCAGAGCAACATCTGTGTAAACGGTCATAATTCTAACTAATGAGTGGTAGAATTTTCTATTTAAAAATAATTATCCTTTTACGGGTACTCGTAAAAGTTAAATGACTATAATCTGATATCAACCTATATGTCAATTAATGACTTCTTTGGATTTATGGATACAATATTAGCAGTACTTTTCATATTGGCAATAATTATGATTTTTGTCTATGAATATCAGGCAAATAAGATAAAGAAATAAACCAACATGCATAATCAAGACTTCGAAAAAAGTGTTATAAAAAAATACACAAACATGGGGTTCAATAATTTAACAGAAATTCAAAAAAAATCATATACAAAAATAGCTAAAGGAGAAAATGTTTTACTAATTGCTCCTACTGGATCAGGTAAAACAGAAGCGGCAATAATTCCAACAATATTAGGCATAACAAAAAATTCACAAAAAAAGAAGATACAAGTTTTATACATCACGCCATTAAAATCATTAAATCGTGACATATTTAGAAGAATTATCAGATATGCAGAATCAGAAGATCTGCGAGTTGAAATAAGACATGGAGATACATCTAGAACGCAAAGGAGAAAAATGATTGAAGAACCACCAGAAATTTTGATAACAACACCTGAAACATTGGGAATATTATTAACAAATAAATCGTCAAGAGAAATACTAACTGAAATAAAATATGTAATAATTGATGAATTTCATGAACTAATTGGTAATGAAAGAGGTACACACATGTCATTGTCGTTAGAAAGATTACAAAAATTAACTAAATTCAAAATTGTGAGAATTGGATTATCAGCGACATTGGGTGACGTAAGTACAGGAATGCGTTTATTATCAGGAGAGAGTAAGAAATCAACTGCAATATTTGATCATACAAAAAAAGAATATGATATAAAAACAAAATATATCAATGGAACTTTGTTTGATGTTGCAAAAATTATTCTAAAAGAAGTTAGTTCAAGCAGTAAATCAACTTTATTATTTACAAATACAAGGGTTGAAGCTGAAGCAATAGGATCAATATTAAAAGCAGAAAACCCTGATTTTCCAGTTGAGATTCATCATGGTTCATTAGCAAGAGAGGTAAGAGAAGATGCAGAAATCAAACTAAGAGGTGATCAACCAGTATTAGTTGTATGTACGTCTTCTCTTGAACTTGGAATAGACATCGGCAATATAGAAAGAGTAATGCAATTTGGTTCACCTCGTCAAGCAATTAAACTAATGCAACGAATTGGTAGAAGTAAACATAAAACAGGACAAACATCAATAGGATTAATTTTAACAAATCGAATTGATGATGAATTAGAATCATTAGCATTAATTGACAGGGTAGAAAGAAAGGACCTAGAACACATAAATATCCACGAAAATTCCCTTGACGTTCTCGCACATCAAATTACAGGAATGGTAATGGCAAACGTGAATGTTAGTCTAAAAGATGTATTAAATATCGTGAATAAATCATATCCCTTTAGAAATACATCGGAAGAAGAAATAATTGAATCAATAAATTTGTTAACCGGTCAAAACATACTAAGATTTGATGGGACAAATATAAAAAGAGGATATAAAATTTTTGAATATTATTATCAGAATTTATCAACAATACCGGATTCAGTTCAATTTGATGTAATGGACGTTTCAAAAAAAAAGAGAGTAGGAAAATTAGATCAATTATTTGTCGGAGAACATGCCGAACCAGGAAAACAATTTATATTAAAAGGAAATTCTTGGCGAGTTATTTCAATTGATGATGATAAAAAGACAGTATATGTAGAACCAATGTTTTCGGATATATCAGAAATTCCTCATTGGATTGGAGAACTAATTCCTGTGGAATACAAAACTGCACAAAAAGTAGGTGTGTTAAGAAAAGACATCATAAACGGAAAAGAAAATAGAGTGAGTGTAAATCAAAAAATACTCATTAAGGAAACAAAGAAATTACTCGGAGTAATTCCTCATAATCAAAACATCGTAATAGAACAACCAATAAAAAATGGAACAATAGTAATACATTCATGTTTTGGTACTAGAGTAAATCAAACAATTGCCACATTACTCTCAACTTTAATTTCGTCAAGAAATGGAGCGCTAGTAGATTCAAGATCAGATCCATACAGAATAGCATTATCTTCTAGAGGTGTAATATCAAAAATGGATATTGAAGAATCATTACAGCAAGATATTGACATTAAAGAAATACTAAAAGTAGCAGTAATAGGAACACATCCTTTGAATTGGAAAACATGGCATGTTGCAAAGAGATTTGGAGTAATAAACAAAGATTCCAAATATGATAAACGTGCAGCAAGATTAATTAGAAAAAGGTTCAAAGACACACCCCTTGATAAAGAAATAATGAGAGAATTAATTCTAGAAAAATATGATTTAAAAAATTCTCTCGAAATAATTAATAATATAAAAAACAATAAAATAAAAATAGAATATAAAACATATAATGGAGAATATTCACCACTTGCTAAGCCAATACTAGACTATGCTAATACATTTGCAGCATTACCACTAACAATTGAAAACAGTATAATAAAATTAGTAAAAAAAAGATTGAATGAAACAAATAATAAATTAATATGTTTGAGTTGTGGAATTTGGGAAACGGTAACTAAACCAAAAGATTTAAAAAATAACAACATACAATGTCCCAGATGTAGATCTAGAATAATAACAAGAACTTACGTCACAGATACCAATATCATCAAAATAATAAATAAAAAGAAAAAAAGAAAAAAATTAACACAAGAAGAAGATAAATATTTCAAAAAACTATGGAAAGTATCATCTTTGATACAAAATTTTGGAATAGAAGCAATAATTACACTATCAGCATATGGAATAGGTCCAGACACAGCGGCACGAGTATTAAGGAATAGAATAGACGACGAGGATTTATTTAGAAGAATATATTTAGCAGAAAAAGTTTATGTAACAACGAGAGGTTTTTGGAAAGAATGACAGGAAAAAGAAAAACATTTTGCATTTCACATGGAAAGGATGTAGACGGAATAGCATCTGCATCATTAGTAAAAATGGCAACTAATGCAAAAATCTATCTGGTAAATTATGACAAAATTTTAACAACATTAGAAAAAATTGATGATGATTCAGAAGTATATGTATGCGATTTAGGTATGAATGATGGAATTGCAGAAGAATTTATCAATGAATGTAGAAGAATCACAAAACATGGGAAATTTACATACATAGATCATCATATTCTAAAGCCAAATATTAAAAGAAAACTACTTGAATCGCAGATTACTCTGGTACATTCAAAAAATGAGTGTGCAGGAGTTCTCACATATGAATATTTAAAGAAAAGAGTACCAAAGAGTTCATCAATACTTGCATGTTATGCGGCAATAACTGATTATCTAGATAACAAACCCATTGCAAAGAGTTTGATTAGTAATTACGACAGACAATTACTTTTACTCGAGTCAACTATGTTAGCGTACGCACTTGCATATGATGGCGCTAAACCGCAATTTGGTAATAAAATTGTTAGTGCATTTCAAGATTTAAAATTTCCACATGAAATAAATAATGTCCCAGAATTAGCAAATAAACAAGCTGATAGAATGAAACAGATGATGAAAAAGATAACCAAAGAAGCAAGATCATATAAGAATTTTGGATGTATGGAATCAGACAGTCCTACAATAGGATTGGTAGCAAACATGATAATTGGGGAATTAAATACTCCAGTAGCATTTGTATATAGACATAATATAAATGGACATTATGAAATGTCGTTTAGAGCAAGATATGATTCGAAAGCAAAATTAGGAAAGATAGTATCAGAAATAACATCATCAATAGGAGGAAGCGGCGGAGGACATAACAAAGCTTGTGGTGCAAGAATTCCAGATGACAAACTAAATAAGTTCATCAAATTGTTTTCAAAACAATTAAATGAATAATCATGGAATAGGTTGTATAAATCCAGATTCCATTTGATTTTTAGTTATATCCCGAGATCGTTTAATGACTCGTAAAGCATTTTCGTAAACTTCAGATTTATCTAGTTTTAATTGTGCCACACCTTCATCGATTGCTTTCATTGCAACTGCTGCAGCTTCACGTGCAAAAACCTCAAGTTCGTCCATAGTAGGAACGATTTGTGTGTCCGATAATCCTTTTTCTTCAGCATAAGAAGCAATTTCATAAGCAGCTGCTAAACACATACCATCAGTAAGTTTCAGAGCACGAACGTCAAGTGCTCCACGAAAGAGTCCTGGAAAACCTAGAGAATTATTAACCTGATTAGGAAAATCTGAACGGCCAGTAGCAACAACTGAGGCTCCTGCATTTTTAGCTTCCCAAGGCCATATTTCAGGAACAGGATTAGCACATGCAAAAACAATAGGATTATCAGACATCTCTTTAATCCAAGATTCTTGAATGATTCCCGGGCCAGGTTTAGAGAGTGCAATACATGCATCTGCATCTTGTAAAGATTCTTTTATACCTCCTGTGATTTGATTCTTGTTTGTTGTCTGAGCAATATTCCATTTAATATCATTAGATCGTAATTCATCACGACTCAAGTTAATTATTCCTCTACTATCCACAACAACAACATTACTAAGATCTACACCAGCTTTACCCAACAAACGCACTAATGCTACATTAGCAGCACCACTACCTATTAGACTGAGTCTAAGTTTAGAAAATGATTTATTAACAAACTTTGCGGCATTTATCAAACCAGCAATAACAACAAGAGCAGTTCCTTGTTGATCATCATGCCAAACAGGGATTGGTAATGTTTTCTGAAGTTCAGATAGAATTTCAAAACATTTTGGACTTTCAATATCCTCAAGATTAAGTCCACCAAATGTAGGTGCAATAACTTGGCAAAATCTAATTATTTCATCTTTATTTTTCGTATCCAACATTATTGGAACTGCGTCAACACCACCAAGATATTTGAATAAAAGAGCTTTTCCTTCCATAACAGGTAATCCAGCTTCAGGTCCTATATCACCCAAACCCAACACACGTGAACCATCACTTACAATTGCAATAGAATTTCCTTTGTTGGTATGTTCAAAAACTTGTGATTTATTATTACTAATATCCTTACACGGTGCAGCAACACCAGGAGAATACCAAACGGCAAAATCGTCAAAAGATCGAACAGAACATTTCACCATAGTTTCAATTTTACCTTTATAAAATGGATGTAATTTTAATGCGTCTATTCCAGGTTTTTGGGCGTCTTTTTCCAGTTGTTCTTTAGTTTTTTTCGACAAACAATAATAAGGTAATATTTATGTGGTTTTATTTCTTTAGGTTGTTATCACTAAAATTCTTGAAAAAAAGAGCATAACATATAAAGAAATAAAATTACTTTGAATTATTCTTGAAAATCGCAATAATTGGTTTAGGGGTAGCAGGTTCGTATTTACTACATACACTTAGTTCTGAACATGAAGTCATTGGATTTGAGATGCAAAAAGAAGGAGAATTCGATTCTGTTTGTGCTTGGGGAGCAGCAAAAAGTGAAATGGAAAGAATTTGTGCTCGGATTAATATTGATTTCAACGATTATGTATTTTTCAATGGTAATAATATCAACTTAGAATTAAAAGGAAAAATAAGAAAAGTGAGTTGTAAGGGTCTTGTCACTTATGACAAACATCAATTAGAATTAGATTTGACAAAGGGTTTGAATGCCAAATATGGTGAAAGAATTACGCCAAATACTTTCCCGTCAGACGAATATGATTTAGTGATTGATGCTACAAGTTTGCAAAGAGTAATGTTACCAAAAATTAAGGATCAACTACTCGTGCCATGTGTAGAATATATGGTAGAATATGAAAAGTTACCATACGATGATTTTTATGTAAAACCATTTAGTACTGCAAGTGGATATTTTTGGTACTTTCCATTAATGAAGAATACTGCATATGTGGGAGCAGGAGATTATTATCGAAAACATATGGAAGAATTAGATTATTTCAATAACAAACATGGTGGAAAGATAATAAAAAAAATTGGACGGCCAATAAGATTATCAGCTCCAGAAGTATGTCAGCCATTTACTCAAGGTAATGTTGTTGGAGTTGGAGAGGCAATAGGTACTGTATTTCCATTGATTGGAGAAGGAATAATCCCAAGTCTTCAATGTGCAGAAATATTACATAGAAATATCAACAATATTCCAAAATATATAGAAGAAGTAAAAGAACATTTCAAAGTATACTCTGACGTATACAAAGTTATTAAATTAAAAATGAACAATAAATTAGGTCCCTATACATTCATCAAAAATTCAGGCGCTGTGTGGAACACCTATCGTACAATGAAGAAACAGGAAGAGAGATTTGGTCTAGAAGTAAGAGTAAGAGATATGGCCGAAATATTACTAACTCAGTTATAATCTTTATATCAAAGGCATTTCTATTGTAGGTTGTTAAACAATGATACATGATAATAATTATGTAATGGGTGTTAATTTAATTGCCGGAAAGTATAGTAAAATATTTAGCAAAACTAAGTTTCGAAATAGATGGAGCAGTTGACAAAGCCGATATAATTGGAGCAATATTTGGACAAACAGAAGGTTTGTTTGGTCCAGAAATGAATTTAAATGAGCTTCAAAAAAATTGGAAAGTCGGAAGGATAGAAATCACATCTAACTCAAATAATGGTAAAGTCAGTGGAACTGTTATAATTCCTATGAGTACAGATATATCCACAGTTTCATTAATAGCTGCAGCTGTAGAACAAATTGACAAGGTAGGTCCTTGTGGTTCGCAATTTAAACTATTATCAATTGATGATGTAAGAGCTATCAAAAGAGATGCAATAGTAGAACGCGCGAAAGGAATAATGAGAGATTGGGCTTCAAAATCATCAAGTGAAGGAGAAGACATACTACGAGATGTTACACAATCTACACAAAAAGGCAAAGTAATTGCATTTGGAAAAGATGAATGTCCAGCAGGTCCATTAATTAATTCTTCTAAAGACATAATAATTGTCGAAGGAAGAGCAGATGTACTCAATCTCATGAGAGCAGGAATTGAAAACACAATTGCAGTTGAAGGAACTAGTGTTCCGCCAACAATTGTCGAATTAGCAAAAACAAAAAACCTATCGGCATTTCTTGATGGAGATAGAGGAGGAGATCTAATATTAAGAGAATTAAACAGCGTAGTAAAATTAACAAAAGTTTCTCGTGCACCACGTGGAAAAGAAGTAGAGGATTTAACCCCTGTAGAAATACTTGAAAACTTAGATAAAAAACCAGAAAAAGATTGGAATAAAAAACCAGAAAATGGATTCAAAGGAAGAGGTTTCCCACGCAGGAGAGAATATTCCAATAGATCATATTCAAGAGATAAAGAATCATATTCAAGAGATAAAGAATCATATTCAAGAGATAGACAAGAAAAAGAATATTCAAAAATAGAGGAATTTCCAGATGAATTAGTTACAAAGGCAAAAGAAATAATACCAGATCTAGAAGGTAGTCTAGAAGCTCACATTTATGATTCCAATATAAAAGAAATTTTAAAAATACCTGTAAATGAATTAGTTAAAACTTTAGAAACAACAGATAATTCAGAACATATAGTATTTGATGGAATAATAACACAAAGACTAATAGAAGTAGCAGAATCAAACAAGGTTAAGACATTAATAGCAAACAGAATTGGAAATATCAGTAGTGAAAGTAATTCTCTAAAAATGATAAGCTTCGATAAAATCAGATAATTATGTTAATCAATAGGTTAAAAAAAAAGCCTGGAATAGCATCAGTAACACCTGAAGATAGTGAAGATCTTTGGATATTAAGACGAATAATAAAAAATGGAGATATAATTTCTAGTAATACAAAGAGAGTAATAAAAGATCAAAAAGAATTCTCACGTCCAGATAAAGGGGAAAGAATCAATGTAAGATTAAGCATAGAAGTAAACAATATTTCATTGGATCAATTACTTGAAAGAATACGAATATCAGGAAAAATTATTGAAACAACTGATGATTCAATAAGCAAAGGTTCTCATCATTCATTAAATCTAACAATAGGAAATTCAATAGTAATTTCAAAGAAGATAATCGAGGATTTTCAGATTAAATTATTAAAAAAGAGAACAAAAACTTCAGAGAGACATATAATAATTGCCATTGACAGAAGACTGGCTGGAATTGGATTAATCACAGGAACGCATCTTAGAATATTTTCCGATATACTTTCAGGGCTAGCAGGAAAAAGGTATAAAACTAAAGCAACATATGGAAGTTTTTTTGATGAATTAATTAAAAACATTATCAGTATATATTCAAAAGATACAAAAATTTTAGTAACAGGTCCTAGTGAAGTAAAAAGAGAATTTGTAAATCATGTAGCGTCAAATAAATCAGAAATTCATAAAAATATCACGATAATTGATGGAATAGACCTATCAGGTCAAGAGGGAATTTATATTGCTCTAAAGCACCCAGGAGTAAAAGAATATATGAAAAATTCAGAATTAGCTGCAGCGTCACTAGCAACAGAAAATGCAATAAATCAAATATCTAGGGATAGTAAGAAAATTGCATATAGCGTAAAAGATGTTAAAAAAGTTGCAGAAATGGGAGCAATAGACAAAGTAATGATATCAAGTAAAATTTTTGAGCAAGTAGAAGAAAATGAAGTGGTTAATTTATTAGATAAAATTGAAAAATTTAATGGAAAAATACATCTTCTAGATAGCTCGACTGAAACAGGGAAACAAATAGATTCAATAGGCGGAATTATAGCATTATTAAGATATTCTATTCACGACATGGATTGAATTAACCAATCAAGATATGGTTTATTTACATTATTTAATTCAAAATCAATAATCTCAGGAACATCATAACTATGACGAGTAGATATCAAATTACGTAATTTAGACACATTAGAATTAGTAGTTTTAAAGATTGTAAGAAATTCATCTGAAGATTCGACAGAATCATTCCAAGAATAAACTGAATGACTTGGTATTATGTTAACACAAGCAGCAAATTTTTCTTTAATTGCTTGATTGGCTATATCTTTCGCATCGTCAAGAGTTGGAAAGGTTGAAATCAAAATTACACATTTCAATAATTAAACTAAGTAAAACTAGTGAATAAAGTTAATCCAAAGTGTTATATAATAAGTTCAAATATTCCTTCTCGGATTAATCGAATTGCAACAGCTCCAATTAACAACCCCATAATCCTTGAAACTGCTTGTGATCCATCTTTACCTAAGAATTTTAATAATCCAGATCCAAGACGAATGCTATACCAACAAATTAAAATTGACAAAATAATAACAAAAAATTTTAAAAATAATCCAGGCATAACTAAAACATAACTAATACTCCCAGGACCCGCAAGAATTGGGATTGCTAATGGAAAAACAGCAAGATTAGTTTCAGAATTTTTTTGTAAATAATTAACATTACGTCCAAGAACGTAATCAATAGAAAAAATAAGTAAAATCAATCCACTAATTAATTTAAGATCATTCATAGTGATTCCAAGTAGAATGAGTAAATAACCTCCAAAAAATCCAAAACCAATCAATATACCTGTAGCGATTAGAAAAGCTTTGTTAACAGTTTTTACACGTTCTTTTTTAGATAACTTACTAGTTAATGAGGAAAAAACAGGAATATTACCAACAGGATCAAGTATAGCAAGTAAAGTAATCATTGATTGAAGAAATAACATTATATTAATATCGGCAATAGCAGACATATGCAAACATTCGCATACTAATGAATAAGTCTATTTAGAAGATATACTTCTAAATTAATATGGAAAAGATATGTAGCAAATGTCCAGAAACTCCAGTATATTTTAGAAAATATTCAGGGGAAAAATTATGTTCAAAATGTTTTTCAAAGTCAATCATTGACAAAACAAGAAAAACAGTAGCAAAACATAAAATGCTAAAATATGGTGAAAAAATAGCAGTAGGAGTTTCAGGAGGAAAAGATAGCTTAGCTTTATTAGATATCTTGGTAAAAATACAAAAAGAGAAAGAATATGAATTAATTGCTATAACAATTGACGAAGGGATTGAAAATTATCGTGAAGAGGCAGTCCAACTAGCAAAAAAAGCTTGTAATAATTTAGGAGTAGAACATGTAAATATATCATTTAAAGAACTATTTGGATTTACATTAGACAATGTTTTAGATAGCAGAGAAAACAAGAAAATAACTTCTTGTTCAATTTGTGGTCCGTTACGAAGACGGGGAATAGAATTAGCTGCAAAAAAGATTGGAGTAAATACTATTGCAACAGGACATAATTTAGATGACATGATACAAACATTTATGATCAATATTTTAAGTGGCGATGTATACAGGGTCAAACAATCAGAACCTTATTCACAACCAAAACAAGGATTTCAATTTAAAAAAATTAAACCGTTAATGGAAATATATGAAAATGAAGTTGCATTTTATAGCTTTCTCAACGAATTACCATTCCAAACAGCAGATTGTCCACATATGAATGAAAATATTAGAAATGAAATAAGAGATACATTAAATAATTTTGAAAACAACCACCCAGGTATCAAATATAATCTTATGAAATCAATTTCAGATATAACAAAAAATATCAAGTTAAAACATAAAGAATTAATCATCTGTCAGATATGTCAAAATAGTTCATCAAGTAATCCGTGTAATGTATGTAAAACAGAGGATTTAGCAAAAAATCTGATGAAGTTAGAATGACAAATACAATGTTTTTGTACTAGTAGGTAACATTCTGTTAGTAACATTTATAGTGAGAGTTTTATACCAGAATCAAGTAAGTAATGACAATGATTGATAATAATCAAGAAATTGGAGAATTACTTGATCTTTTAGGAAATAATACAAGAAGAAGAATATTAGAAGCCCTAACGAACGAACCAAAATACTTTATACAATTATCAAAAGAAGTAGGAATAAGCCAACAAGCAGTACTAAAACATTTACTTCAACTTGAAAAATTTGGATTAATAGAATCATACAGAGCAAAAAGTAATTTAGCAGCCCCAGATAGGAAATATTTTAAATTAAATAAATCAGTGTTTTTGAGTGTAGGAATAACAGGAAATTCAATGGAAATAAGAATGGAGAGTATTCAAAATAGAAAAGAAGATATTTCATACGAAATTAATACAAATAAAAAACAACCAGATAAAGAGATGACGAATATTATAATAAATACAAAGAGTAAGATTGATAATATTTCTATAAAAATAAAAGAATTAGAGGATGAAAAAATTATTTTATTGCAAGAAAAACAGAAAATTTTAGAAAAAGCACATCAAATAATTAGAGAATCATTAGAAGAGGATCTTGCAAGAAGAATTTTTTATTCACATCTGAATTCAGGGGGGATACTAGACATAGAAGAACTCTCTGAAGTATTAAATACAAGAGAAAAAGAACTAAAAGACATAATAAAGAAATTAGAAAATAGATTTTCAGTTGAATTAAGCTAACTTTTCGCTTGGATTTTTCGCTTGGATTGGAACAATAGATATTGAAGTTGGTTGTGGAAGTTTAGATGAAGCAGTCTTCAATGCACGTTTGGCGTCAGCAGTAAATCTTTCATAAGTAGAAATTTCATATAGAACAGTTCCAATTTTAACACGCGCAGCTAATCCCATAGGTTTGCCATACGCACGACGCATACCCTCTTGAAGCCTATCTGCACCAGCAGCAGCAAGCATTTTATTTTCACTAATAACAGTATGAGGATATAGTTTAACAGATAATTTATAACTTGTTTCTGGAACAATTTTATTCATTTTCTTATTTGCAGCAACTCTAGCTGCTTCAAGTGCATTATCACGTATTTGGCATTTTTCTTTTGAAATTAATCTAATGTTCACTTCATAATCGGAATTAGATGCTCCAGTTTGGAAACGAGCTATTCTAATATCAGGAGTACCAGGCGCATATTTTTTACTCAAAGGCATACCATTTGGAACTCGGTAATTTCCTCCATGCATAATATTATATTATAATATTAAAGGTATAATTAAATGTGTTCTAATAAAGAAAAATACAAAGAAATGTCAAAATACTTTATAACATTAGTGTACGAAAAGCTTTCTCAATCTGAAATAATTATTAATTTAACAAGTAAAGAAATTCCATATAAAATCATAGAAAAAAATAATATTTTTATGATTTTAGAGACAGAAATGGAAACAAAATTCAAGGAAATAGGAGGAATATACAAAATTGGCAAAATTATATGTGAAGATGATTCAATTGATAAACTCGATAAAAAAATTTATGAAAAAGAAATATTATCAAATTTACAAGAAAAACAAAAATGGAATATGAGTTACTATTCTAAACATACGATCAACCCACAATCATATGAACAAATTCATAATATCATAAACAATCAAATAAAAAATAATATAAAAAAAAGTAAAATAATAAAAAACAATATTCAATCAAATAATTTTTATGAATTATCAGTAGATAAAGAAAATCAAGAATACCTAAAAATATTATTAGGTTATAATGGAAAAAAATATTACTTTTCAGAAAGTACAGATAGTATAAAATCATCAGAATTTATAGAAAGAGATTTATCAAGACCGTATCAGGATTCAAAAATAAGTTTATCTCCAAGAACAGCAAGAATATTAGTAAATATATTAGGATTAAAAAAAGGAGATACGATACTAGACCCATTTTGTGGAACAGGAACTTTTCTAATGGAGTCATTAATTAAAGGGTATAAAGTAATGGGAAGCGATATAAGAAAGGAATGCGTGCTTGGCACAAGAAATAACTTAAAATGGTTAATAAAAAAATATAAATTAAAAAATAAAATCAAACGAATCAATCAAGACAATGCTGAAAAATTATTCAATGTAGAATCAAATTCAGTAGATGGAATAATAACAGAACCAATTTTATTACCAAATTATAAAAAATACCCTACTTTCGATAGTGCGAAAGAAGATTTGAAAAAATCAAAAAAAATTTACGAAGAATCATTAAAATCAATAAGAAGAGTTTTAAAAAGAAATGGGAAACTAGCAATAGTTACACCAAGAATTAAAACACAAAATAATGAATTTGTTAGATTCAAATTTAGAGATATGATAAAGAAAACAGGTTTAATATTTAACAATAAATTAGACAGTCAACCATTTATTATGAAATCGTCAGATGAACAGAAAATAATTAGAGAGATATGGTTATTAGAAAAATATTAGAATTTTTTTCTCAAATGTAACTTAATTTTGTGTGCAAAACCAAGTAAAACACTATTTTCTCTAGGAGATGGACGAGATCTTTTAAGAATATTTTGAATACTAGTTCGAATTAAAGTGAGTTTATGTGACGGTAAACCGATGAGTTCAACAACGTCTACATATGCATCAATAGTTCTATTTATTTCAGAATGATCAGCAATGAGTTTGTCAACAAGCTCATAATTTGTCAATTCATAAAGAATGATAGATAATGCATGACTAATATTCAATGTAGGATATTCGGAATTGGTTGGAATATGTACGACAACATCAATATTTTGCAGCTCCTCATTAGTAAGACCGGTTGTATCTCTTCCAAAAATAATACAAATTTTATTACCCATTTTTTGAATACTCGATTGAAGTTTGGAAATAGAAATACTTTGCCTAGGACTAAGTCCTCTTTGACTTGTTATGGCAGTAGTAGCAATTAATGTATCATATTGATAAAGATCGTCGAATTTGATATGCTCAACATTCTCCAATATTTCAACGGCATGAGACGCAAAAGGACGTGCTTTAATCAAATCAGCCTCAGAATCAATTAATAGTAATTTTCCAAAACCAAAGTTTTTCATTATTCTTGCTACATAACCAACATTAATAGAATATTTTGGCTCAATTAGACATATAGCAATTTCTTCAAGAGGAGAATCAGACACGTTACAGACAACACACAAGATATAATAAAAACGATTTAAATATAATTATTTATTCCTAATTACTTTAACTACAGATAGTTCCTCATAAAACAATTTC
>Ga0310345_10000441_pt1 | contig 63117 bp, 58 predicted proteins | sample HC15DNA20500_MG_FD_204667 | JGI IMG/M metagenome (GOLD analysis project Ga0310345, IMG submission 204667) | Marine microbial communities from station ALOHA, North Pacific Subtropical Gyre - HC15-DNA-20-500_MG | ecosystem: Environmental > Aquatic > Marine > Oceanic | place: Pacific Ocean: North...
CTTCGGCATGATGGGTGGCCGTTTTCTGGAATCTGTAGCTCGTCAGCCTGAACTGGCTCCGATGCTGCAAACCCGCATGTTCATCATCGCTGGTCTGCTGGATGCTGTGCCGATTATCTGTATCGCTATCGCGTTCCTGCTGATCTTCCAGTAATCGATCGCGTTTGATCCGGTAAATTACCTAACGCGATTGAGGTGATGGCATGAACATCAACATGACGATCATCGGCCAGGCTATCTGGTTCGCTCTGTTCGTATTCTTCTGCATGAAGTTCGTCTGGCCGCCCATTTCCCGGGCCCTGGAAGAGCGCAAGCAGAAAATTGCCGAGGGCCTGAGCGCCGCAGATCGTGCTGAGCGCGATCTGGAACTGGCCCAGGAAAAGGCGACCGCCAATCTCAAAGAAGCAAAAGAGAAGGCGGCCGAAATCATTGATCAGGCCAATCGCCGGGCTAATCAGATTGTGGATGAGGCTAAAGAAGCCGCGCGCACCGAAGGTGAGCGTCTGGTAGCCAAAGCCCAGTCTGAGATTGACCAAGAAGTTAATCAGGCTCGCGAGCAGCTGCGTAAAGAAGTGGCAGCCCTGGCGTTGTCTGGTGCCGAGAAGGTACTGGGCGGCGAAGTAAACCAGGACGCGCACAAGCAGATGCTTGAGCAGCTGGCGGCTGAACTCTGAGACTACGGGTAACCCATGGCTGAACTGACCACCATCGCACGCCCCTACGCCAAGGCCGCCTTTGTTTTTGCAAAGGAACAAGGCGCCCTGGACAAGTGGGAAAAGATGCTGGGCCTGGCAGCAGCAGTGGCAGGTGATGCCAGCATGCGTGCCTACCTTGACCAGCCGGAACTGGATGACGCCGCCAAGGTTTCTGCCTTTGCAGAAGTCTGTGGCGACGAACTGGACGAAAGCGGGCGCAATTTTATTGCGCAGCTGGCGCACAACAAGCGTCTGCCGCTGTTGCCGGTCATCCTGGAACTGTTCCACGCGCTTCTGGCAGCGGAACAGCAGTTCACCGACGTGGAGCTGGTCTCCGCGTTCGAGATGGACGACGCTGTTGCCGAAAAGCTGGTAGCCGCTTTGAAAAAACGCCTTGGCACCGACGTGAATGTCACCACGTCTGTGGACCAATCACTGATTGGAGGCGTGCTGGTGCGAGCCGGCGATACCGTAATTGATGGCAGTGTGCGTGGCCGACTTAACCGTCTGGCAGAGCAACTGAACTCTTGAGTTTGAGGGATTAGAGATGCAGCAACTCAACCCGTCCGAAATCAGCGAGATTATCAAGTCGCGCATCGCGAAACTTGATACCTCCACCGAAGCACGTAACGAAGGTACGGTGGTTTCCGTATCCGATGGTATCGTGCGTATTCACGGTCTTGCCGATGTCATGTTCGGTGAGATGATCGAGTTTGAGGGCGGCATCTACGGCATGGCCCTTAACCTTGAGCAGGATTCTGTTGGTGCCGTGGTACTGGGTGATTACCTGGGCCTGGCCGAAGGCCAGAAGGTACGTTGTACCGGCCGCATCCTGGAAGTTCCGGTAGGTCCGGAGCTGCTGGGTCGTGTGGTAGACGCCCTGGGTAACCCGATCGACGGCAAAGGCCCGATCAACGCTTCTGCCACCGACGCGGTAGAAAAGGTAGCGCCCGGCGTTATCTGGCGTAAAGAGGTTAACGAGCCGGTTCAGACTGGCTACAAGGCAATCGACTCCATGGTGCCGATCGGTCGTGGTCAGCGTGAGTTGATCATTGGTGACCGTCAGATCGGTAAGACCGCGGTAGCCGTCGATGCCATCATTGCCCAGAAGGGCACTGGCGTTAAGTGTATCTACGTTGCGGTTGGCCAGAAGCAGTCCACCATTGCCAACGTGGTACGCAAGCTGGAAGAGCACGGTGCAATGGATCACACCATCATCGTTGCCGCTTCCGCTTCCGATCCGGCTTCCATGCAGTTCCTGGCCCCGTTTGCCGGCTGCGCCATGGGCGAATACTTCCGCGACCGCGGTGAAGATGCCCTGATCGTATACGATGACCTGACCAAGCAAGCCTGGGCGTATCGTCAGATCTCCCTGCTGCTGCGTCGTCCGCCGGGCCGTGAAGCGTATCCTGGTGACGTGTTCTACCTGCACTCCCGTCTGCTGGAGCGCGCCGCCAAGGTTAACGAAGAATACGTAGAGAAGTTCACCAACGGTGAAGTGAAAGGCAAAACCGGTTCTCTGACCGCCCTGCCGATCATCGAAACCCAGGGTGGTGACGTATCTGCATTCGTACCGACCAACGTGATCTCCATCACCGATGGTCAGATCTTCCTGGAAACCGACCTGTTCAACTCCGGCGTACGTCCGGCCATGAACGCCGGTGTGTCTGTATCCCGTGTTGGTGGTGCAGCCCAGACCAAGATCGTTAAAAAGCTCGGCGGTGGTATCCGTCTGGCGCTGGCTCAGTACCGTGAACTGGCGGCCTTCGCCCAGTTCGCTTCCGACCTGGATGATTCCACTCGTGAGCAGCTGGAACATGGTCAGGCCGTTACCGAGCTGATGAAGCAGAAGCAGTACAGCCCGCTGAGCGTTGCTGAGATGGGTGTTGTTCTGTACGCCGCTAACGAAGGTTACCTGAAAGGTATCGAAATCGAGAAAATCGGTTCCTTCGAAACGGCCATGCTGGACTACATGAACAGCGAAAAGAAAGCGTTGATGGACAAGATCAACGAGAAGGGTGACTACAACGGCGACATCGAGGGTGAGATCAAGGAATCTCTTGATCAGTTCAAAGCCACCCAGACCTGGTAATTCGCTGATAAAAGGTACTTCCTATGGCCAGCGGTAAAGAGATCAAAGGCAAGATTGCCAGCGTCCAGAGCACGAAGAAGATTACCCGTGCAATGGAAATGGTGGCAGCTTCCAAGATGCGTAAGGCACAAGAGCGTATGGCGGCTAGCAAGCCGTACGCCAGCCGTATGCGTCAGGTGGTTGCCCATCTGGCCAATGCCGATCTGGAATACCGGCACAGCTACCTGCAAGAGCGGGAAGTCAAAAACGTTGGCTACATCGTAGTGACCTCCGACCGGGGTCTCTGCGGTGGCCTCAACGTTAACCTGCTCAAGAATGTCGTCAAAAGCGCGCAAGAGTGGAAAGAAAAAGGCGCCAAAGCCCAGTACTGCGTAGTGGGTTCCAAAGGTGTTTCTTTCTTCAAGAGCGTGGGCGGCAATGTGGAAGCCACCGTGAACGGTCTGGGTGACACGCCTCACCTGAACGACCTGATCGGCTCCATCAAGGTTATGCTGGACGCCTATGACAATGGTGCCATCGACCGTCTGTACATCGTGTACAACGAGTTCGTGAACACCATGACCCAAGCGCCCAAGAATATTCAGCTTCTGCCGCTCGAAGCCGGTGAAGATGAAGAACTGAAGCGCCACTGGGACTACATTTACGAGCCTGCCCCGAAAGAGCTGCTCGACGAACTGCTGGTGCGGTTCATCGAGTCACAGGTCTACCAGGGTGTGGTTGAAAACAATGCCTGTGAGCAGGCAGCGCGTATGATCGCGATGAAAGCGGCCAGCGATAATGCCGGTGACATCATTCGTGATCTGCAGTTGGTGTACAACAAGGCACGCCAGGCTGCAATTACGCAGGAAATCTCCGAAATCGTTGGTGGTGCTGCTGCGGTCTAAACTGATAGACCCGGCAAAAACGCAAGTTAAGAGGATGCAAGCATGAGTAGCGGTCGTATTGTTCAGATCATCGGTGCTGTGATCGACGTGGAATTCCCGCGCGAAAACGTACCGAAGGTATATGACGCCCTCACCGTGGACGGTACTGAAACCACGCTGGAAGTTCAGCAGCAGCTGGGCGACGGCGTAGTCCGTACCATCGCCATGGGCTCCACCGAAGGTCTGAAGCGTGGTATCACCGTGACCGACACTGGTGAGCCGATTCAGGTACCGGTAGGCACCAAGACCCTGGGCCGTATCATGGACGTGCTGGGTCGCCCGATCGACGAAGCCGGTCCTATCGGTGAAGAAGAGCGCATGTCTATTCACCGTGCGGCTCCTACTTACGCTGAGCAGGCAGCTACCAACGAACTGCTGGAAACCGGCATCAAGGTAATCGACCTGGTTTGCCCCTTCGCGAAAGGCGGTAAGGTTGGTCTGTTCGGTGGTGCGGGTGTAGGTAAAACCGTAAACATGATGGAGCTGATCCGGAACATCGCGATCGAGCACTCCGGTTTCTCCGTGTTTGCGGGTGTGGGTGAGCGTACTCGTGAGGGTAACGACTTCTACCACGAAATGAAGGACTCCAACGTACTGGATAAAGTATCGCTGGTTTACGGTCAGATGAACGAGCCGCCTGGTAACCGTCTGCGTGTAGCGCTGACCGGTCTGACCATGGCCGAGAAGTTCCGTGACGAAGGTCGTGACGTACTGTTCTTCGTCGATAACATCTACCGTTACACCCTGGCCGGTACCGAAGTATCCGCTCTGCTGGGTCGTATGCCTTCTGCGGTAGGTTACCAGCCGACTCTGGCGGAAGAGATGGGCGTTCTGCAGGAACGTATTACCTCCACCAAGGTAGGTTCCATCACCTCCGTACAGGCCGTATACGTACCTGCGGATGACTTGACTGACCCGTCTCCGGCGACCACCTTTGCTCACCTGGATTCCACTGTATCCCTGAGCCGTGACATCGCGTCCAAAGGTATCTACCCGGCGATCGACCCGCTGGATTCCACCTCTCGTCAGCTGGATCCGCTGGTTATCGGTCAGGAACACTACGACATCGCTCGTGGCGTTCAGATGGTGCTGCAGCGCTTTAAAGAGCTGAAAGACATCATCGCGATTCTGGGTATGGACGAGCTGTCTGAAGATGACAAGCAGGTGGTATCCCGCGCCCGTAAGATCGAGCGTTTCCTGTCCCAGCCGTTCTTCGTGGCGGAAGTATTTACCGGTTCTCCCGGCAAGTACGTTTCCCTGAAAGACACCCTGGCAGGTTTCAAGGGTATCCTGAACGGTGACTACGACCACATTCCGGAGCAGGACTTCTACATGAAGGGTTCTATCGACGAAGTGGTAGAAGCCTACAACAAGCGTAGCAAGTAACCTTCACCGGGAGACAACAAATGGCGATGACCGTGCATTGCGACATTGTTAGTGCAGAACGCCAGCTGTTCTCCGGCCTGGTAGAGATCGTGGTAGCTTCCGGTGTGGAAGGCGACCTCGGTATCATGCCAGGCCACGCCCCGCTGCTGACCCGGCTCAAGCCGGGCCCGGTACGGGTGAAGAAGCAGAATGGTGAAGAAGAAGTGTTCTACGTATCTGGCGGCTTCCTGGAAGTGCAGCCGAAGCTGGTCACCGTACTGGCTGATACGGCAGAGCGTGCCGACAACATGGACGAAGCCGCCGCCGAGCAGGCAAAACAGCGTGCCAAAGAAGCGCTGGAAGGGAAGAACTCCGAAATGGATTACTCCCGTGCCGCTGCTACACTGGCCGAGGCTGTTGCCCAGTTGCGTGCAATTCAACAGTTGAAGAAAAAGGCGCGGTAAGCCGCACTTTTTTGCAAATCTTCAACACAGAAAGGGTAGCCGAGTGCTACCCTTTTTTGTTTCTGTGGTAAAACGGGCCAGGACAGGTTCGTGCAAGCCAACAGCAATAAGGACAGGGTAATGAGTCTAGCGGTAGTCGTTCTGGCAGCAGGCAAAGGCACTCGCATGAAGAGCGCCTTGCCAAAAGTGCTTCACCAAGTGGCCGGCAAGGCCATGGTTCAGCATGTGGTAGATGCTGCAGCCAGCCTGGAAGTCGCCAATACGGTGGTGGTTTACGGCCATGGCGGAGACCAGGTCCAACAAACCGTAAAGGGCGATAATCTGCAGTGGGCGGAACAGGCAGAACAGCTCGGAACGGGCCATGCTGTCGCCCAGGCGATGCCCTTGGTCAGCGAGGATATCGTCCTGGTGCTGTATGGCGATGTCCCCCTGATTCGCCCGGAAACCCTCAAGGAATTTGTCGCCTGTGTGGATGACAAGACGCTGGCACTGATGACCCTGACCCTGGATGACCCCAGCGGTTATGGCCGCATCGTCCGTGACGGTCAGAACAACGTCCAGCGTATCGTCGAGCAGAAAGATGCCTCCGATGCCGAACTGGGTATCCAGGAGATCAACACCGGTATCCTCGCCTGTACCCGCAGCTTCCTGGCAGATTGCCTGCCAAAGCTGTCCAGCAACAATGCCCAGGGCGAATATTACCTGACCGATGTCATCGCCATGGCGGTGCAGTCCGGCCTGAATGTGGAAACCCTGCAACCTGAGTCCGCCTGGGAAGTCGATGGGGTCAACGACCGTGTCCAGCTAGCCCGTCTCGAGCGTATTTTTCAGCGGGCACAGGCTGAATCGCTGATGCGTGATGGGGTCACCCTCCGTGATCCCGCCCGGCTGGATATCCGTGGCTGCGTACAGATCGCCAGTGACGTCATTATCGATGTGAACGTGATACTGGAAGGCGATGTCACCATCGAAGAGGGCGTCACCATTGGCCCGAACTGCATCATTCGCGACGCCAATATTGGTGCTGGCACGGCAATCGAAGCCAACAGCCTGATTGATGGTGCGGTAGTGGGCGACCATTGCACGGTGGGGCCCTACGCACGCCTGCGCCCCGGCACCGAACTGGCGGACAAAGCCAAGATCGGCAACTTTGTAGAGACCAAGAAGTCCTATGTGGGCGAAGGCTCCAAAGTGAATCACCTGACCTACATCGGCGACAGCCAAATCGGCAAGGGCGTGAATGTTGGAGCCGGCACCATTACCTGCAATTATGATGGTGTGAACAAATTCCAGACCGTGATGAAAGATGGTGCCTTCATCGGCTCCAACTCGTCACTGGTGGCCCCGGTGACCATCGGCGAAAACGCAACCGTTGGTGCGGGCAGTACCGTCACCAAGGACGTGGACGACAACGGCCTTGCCGTGGCCCGTGGTCAGCAACGGAATGTGCCCAACTGGAAGCGCCCAACCAAAGGCTAAAAAGCGTCTGTAGGAGCCATGCGTGCATGGCGATAGAGCGGCGACGACACAATCGCCACTCCATGAAAAGAATGTTAGGGAAATAACACATGTGTGGAATCGTCGGTGCCATCGCCCAGCGTAACGTAGGCAACATCCTGATCACCGGACTCAAGCGCCTGGAATACCGGGGCTATGACAGTGCCGGTGTCGCGCTGCTCAACGACAGCGGGATTACCCGGGTACGTCGGCAGGGCAAGGTGGCCGGGCTGGAAGATGCGGTTAATGAACAGGCGGCCAGCGGTTTCACCGGTATCGCCCACACCCGCTGGGCGACTCACGGTAAACCCTCTGAAGCCAATGCCCACCCACACATGTCTGGCAACGATCTGGCGCTGGTCCATAACGGCATCATCGAAAACTTTCAGAAACTGAAAGACGCACTGGAAGCCGACGGTTACACCTTCCAGTCCCAGACCGATACCGAAGTGATTGTTCACCTCATCGACCAGACCCTGCAAACCGGCGTGGACCTGTTCACCGCCGTGCAGCAAGTGACAAAGAAACTCGACGGCGCCTACGCCCTGGGTGTGATTCACAAGGCGCAACCGGACAAGCTGGTTACCGTCCGTTCCGGCAGCCCGCTGGTGATCGGCCTCGGCATTGATGAAAACTACATCGCCTCCGACCAGCTGGCCCTGTTGCCCGTCACCAACCGCTTTATCTTTCTGGAAGAAGGCGATCAGGCAGAGCTGACCATCGACGGTGTGCGCATCGTTGATGCCAACGGTAACCCGGTCACCCGCGAGCCCCACGAATTCGACGGCACCCACGAAGATGCGGAAAAGGGCGAATACCGCCACTACATGCAGAAGGAAATCTTCGAGCAACCGGCGGCCATCCAGAAAACCCTGGAAGACCGTATCGAATCACCGGCCACGTTGATCAACGCCTTCGGTGAAAAAGCCCCGGCCATTTTCGACAAGGTAAAAACCGTCCAGATCGTGGCCTGTGGCACCAGTTACCACGCAGGTATGGTGGCCCGTTACTGGCTCGAAGACATTGCCGGCATCCCCTGCCAGGTAGAAGTGGCCAGTGAATTCCGCTACCGCAAACATGTGGTGCCGGAAGGCACCCTGTTCGTGACCATTTCCCAGAGTGGCGAAACCGCCGATACCCTGGCCGCCCTGCGCGATACCCAGTCTCCCAACTACGTGGGCCGGCTGGCCATCTGTAACGTGGACAGCTCCTCACTGGTGCGCGAATCCGAGCTGGTATTCCTCACCAAGGCCGGCCCGGAAATTGGCGTGGCGTCCACCAAGGCGTTCACCACCCAGCTGGCCGGCCTGCTGATGCTGGTATTGGCCCTGGGCCGCCAGAAAGGTCTGGCCGACAGCGAAATCGAAACGGTACTGGCAGAAATGCGCCAGCTGCCGAACCTGATCGAACAGGCTGCCGCACTGGATAAGCCCATCGAAAAACTGTCCGAGCACTTCGTGGAAAAACACCATGCGCTGTTCCTCGGCCGTGGTGTGCAATTCCCGGTGGCACTGGAAGGTGCGCTCAAGCTCAAGGAAATTTCCTACATCCACGCAGAAGCCTACGCCGCCGGTGAGCTCAAGCATGGTCCGCTGGCACTGGTCGACAGTGAAATGCCGGTGGTGTCCGTGGCACCCAACGACGAACTGCTGGAAAAACTGAAATCCAACCTGCAGGAAGTGCGCGCCCGTGGTGGTGAGCTGTATGTGTTTGCCGACAAGAACGCCCACGTAAAAGAAGGCGAAGGCATCCATGTACTCAACATGCCCGCCGTGCCAGAAACCATCGCCCCCATCGTCTACACCGTGCCGCTGCAATTGCTCAGCTACCACGTCGCCGTGTTGCGCGGCACCGATGTGGACCAGCCAAGGAATCTGGCCAAGTCGGTGACAGTGGAATAAGGCAGTTAACAGTTAATAGTGAACAGTTAACAGCGAAAGCCCGGCAACGCCGGGCTTTTTGTTGCACACCTCCCCTGTAGGAGCGTCGCTCGCGGCGCGATAGCCGCGGCGCGGCTCTCTTTCGCGGTGGCACCACCGCTCCTGCAAAACCGTGTCGATCCCCAGGCAAACTTGTATACCACCTTGTATGGCACGGTTGCTGCATAAAGTTGGTGCATGGCAACCGGCAGGAAGAGGTCTGGCTCGTGACCGTACAGGAACCGGCACCGACACAACGGCGACATCCCAAGACACCAGCCCATGGCAAGGGGTGGAAGGCCCGGCTGCAGATGCAGCTGGAGTGCGCCATTACGGGGCAGGGCGCCAAGACTGTCATGACTGGTCTGCACCATTATGGGCCGCTGCGCGTTCAGCGCCCCTTCTACCCGGAAGGCGGCACCGCCCACATCTACTTGCTGCATCCCCCCGGTGGGGTAGTCGGTGGCGATGGTCTGGAGATCGACATCACTGCCGGCACGCAGGCCCATGGCCTGTTCACCACCCCCGGTGCCACCAAGTTCTATCTCAGTGCCGGCGATACTGCCCGCGTCAGCCAGGCCCTAACCGTGGCCCCCGGTGGCACTCTGGAATGGTTTCCCCAGGAAAACATCTTCTTCCCCGGCGCCAAGGTGCACATGGGCACCACCATTGATCTGCATGGCGATGCCCGCTTCATGGGCTGGGAAATCTCCTGCCTGGGGCGGCCGGTGAACAGCGAGATCTTCGAGCAGGGCAATATCGATGCGCGCTTTCGCATTAATCGCGACGGCAGGCCGCTGCTGATCGAGCGCCTCAAGGTGGATCAGCCGCGCCACCTCAATGCGTCATCCGGGCTGCGTAACTTTCCCATGCAGGCTTTGTTTGTGGCCACCGGTTGCAACGAGGCCCTGCTGGAACAGGCCCGCGACATCATTGCAGGCAACACCGGCGAGATGCCCTGTGGCCTAACCTTGATCGACGACATTCTGGTGATGCGTGTGCTCGGCACCCGCTGCGAAAAAATCCAGGCCCTGATGATTCCGGTCTGGCAGTTATTACGCCAGGCCCTGCTGAACAAACCGGCGGCAATCCCGCGCATCTGGAATACCTGACGGTGAACGGAAAAGGCGAAAAGGCAAAATCATGGAACTGACACCCAGAGAAAAAGACAAGCTGCTGATCTTCACCGCCGCCCTGCTGGCGGAGCGGCGCATGGCCCGCGGTCTCAAGCTCAACTACCCCGAGTCGGTGGCCTTTATCACCGCCGCCATCATGGAAGGCGCCCGCGACGGCAAGACCGTGGCACAGCTGATGGGCGAAGGCCGCACCCTGCTCAAGCGCGATGACGTGATGGAAGGCGTGCCGGAAATGATTCACGAAGTGCAGGTGGAAGCCACCTTTCCGGACGGCACCAAGCTGGTCACCGTTCACGACCCGATTGTGTAAAGGAGTGCACCCATGATTCCCGGCGAAATGAAAGTGCAGGACGGCGACATCGAGATCAATCCCGGCCGTGAAACCGTCACCGTGGAAGTGGCCAACACCGGCGACCGTCCCATCCAGGTGGGCTCCCATTACCACTTCTATGAAGTGAACAACGCCCTGCAGTTTGATCGCGAAAAAACGAAAGGCTTCCGGCTCAACATCCCCGCCGGCACCGCGGTGCGCATCGAACCCGGCCAGAGCCGCACCGTGGAACTGGTGGCCTACGCCGGCGAAAGAAAAGTCTACGGCTTCCAGGGCAAGGTGATGGGCTCGCTATAAGGCTGGGGGTTTTCTGTGGGAGCTCTCTGTGCCCTTTAGGGTATGCGCAAGCGATTTACCACCATCGCCTGCCGGCAGCCTCCCACAGTCGAACCAGCAGAGACGGGAAATAATGTCTGAATGGGGTGGTTAAACCAGCCCATCAAAAAACAGGAGAACCACCGTGGCAACAATGTCCAGACAGGCCTACGCGGAAATGTTCGGCCCCACCACCGGCGACCGCCTGCGCCTCGCCGATACCGATCTGTGGATCCAGGTGGAAAAGGACTACACCGTCTACGGCGACGAAGTGAAATTCGGCGGCGGCAAGGTCATCCGCGATGGCATGGGCCAGTCTCAGCATCCCTCTGCCAAAGTCATGGATCTGGTCATCACCAATGCCCTGATCATCGATCACTGGGGCATCGTCAAAGCGGACATCGGCATCAAGGCCGGACGCATCGCCGCCATCGGCAAGGCCGGTAACCCGGACGTGCAGCCCGACGTGGATATCATCGTCGGCCCCGGCACTGATGTGGTGGCGGGCGAGGGCAGCATCGTAACCGCCGGCGGCATCGATTCGCACATTCACTTTATCTGCCCGCAGCAGATCGACGAGGCGCTGGCCTCCGGCGTCACCACCATGATCGGCGGCGGCACCGGCCCCACCACGGGCACCAACGCCACCACCGTCACCCCCGGCCCCTGGAACATGGCGCGCATGCTGGAAGCGGCGGATTCGTTCCCCATGAACCTGGGCTTTCTCGGCAAGGGCAACGCCAGCCTGCCGGAATCCCTCACCGAACAGATCGCCGCCGGCGGCATCGGCCTGAAACTGCACGAAGACTGGGGCACCCCCCCCCAAGCCATCGACACCTGCCTCACCGTGGCCGACGACACCGACACCCAGGTGGCGATCCATACCGACACCCTGAACGAATCCGGCTTCGTGGAAGACACCATCGCCGCGTTCAAGGATCGCACCATTCACACCTATCACACCGAAGGGGCAGGCGGTGGCCACGCACCGGACATCATCCGCGCGGCGGGGCTGACCAATGTGTTGCCATCCTCCACCAACCCCACCCGGCCCTACACCGTGAACACGGCCGATGAGCACCTGGACATGCTCATGGTCTGTCACCACCTGGACCCGAGCATCCCCGAAGACGTGGCCTTCGCCGAATCGCGCATCCGCCGCGAAACCATCGCCGCCGAAGACATCCTTCACGACCTCGGCGCCTTCTCCATGATCGCCTCGGATTCCCAGGCCATGGGCCGCGTCGGTGAAGTGGTCATGCGCACCTGGCAAACCGCCCACAAGATGAAAGTGCAGCGAGGTGCCCTCAAGGGCGATCCCGCCGAGCACGACAACTTCCGCGTCAAACGCTACGTGGCCAAGTACACCATCAACCCGGCCATCGCCCACGGCATGGCCCACGAAATTGGTTCGGTGGAAGTAGGCAAGCTGGCAGATCTGGTGCTGTGGAGCCCGGCCTTCTTCGGCGTCAAACCCAACCTGATCATCAAGGGCGGGATGGTGGCCATGGCCAAGATGGGCGACCCCAACGCCTCCATCCCCACACCGCAGCCGGTGCATTACCGCCCCATGTTCGGCGCCTACGGCAAGGCCCGCCAGGCCACCACCATGACCTTCATCTCCCAGGCGGCCATGGATGCCGGCATCCCCGAACAACTGAAGCTGGCCAACCGCATCGGCGTGGTGAAAGGCTGCCGAACCGTGAAAAAGAAAGACATGCTGCTCAACGACTGGCAGCCCAACCTGGAAGTGGACCCGCAAACCTATCAGGTGCGCGCCGATGGCGAACTGCTCACCTGTGAACCAGCGGATGCCCTGCCCATGGCCCAGCGCTACTTCTTGTTTTGACGGCGCGCTTTCAGACAGACATTGAGACAACCATGATCGAACTGACAAAAAAACTGAACGAGAGCGCCCTGGAAGGCCTGGATAACAGCACCCTGAAAGTCCTCAGCCTGCCCATCGATGCGCGCATCAAAAGCCGCCAGAAAGCCCTGCTGGAAAGCGGCGAACCGGTGGGCCTGTTTCTCGAGCGTGGCACCCTGCTGCGCGGTGGCGATGTGCTGACCAATGCCGACGGCATCCTGGTCAAAGTCATCGCCGCCGATGAAACCGTCTCCACCATCCAATGCGACGATGCCCTGATGCTCGCCAAGGTGGCCTACCACCTGGGCAACCGCCACGTGCCCCTGCAAATCGAAACCGGCTTCGTGCGCTACCAGCACGACCACGTGCTCGACGACATGGTGCGCCAGCTCCCCGGTGCCGACAGTAGCGTCACCGTCAACGTAGAGCAGGCCCCGTTCGAACCTGAGGCCGGCGCCTACCAGCAGGGCGGTGGCCACCACGGTCATTCGCACGGGCACGGGCACGGCCATGGCCATTCGCACGATCACGACCACAGCCACGATCACTCACACGAACACAGCCATTGAGCTAACGCGATGCCCCGGGCGTCGTCACGAAAGGAGCACACCATGAAACACCTGACTCGCAAGGCCAGCACCGCGGCCCTTACCCTGGCCACAGTCGCCCTGCCAGCCGCCGCCATCGCCCACACCGGCGAAGGCGCCCATGTACACGGCGGCCTGATGGCGGGCCTTACCCATCCCGTCACCGGCATGGATCACCTGGTCGCCCTGGTGCTGTTCGGTGCCTTGCTGGCCGGCACCTCCCTCAAGGAAAAACAACTGGGCTTTGCCGCTGCCGGCATCAGCCTGGCGGCCGGTTTCGCCGGCGGGATTGCCCTCGGTGGCCACGTGGCCATGGAAGCCTTGATCACCGGTTCGGCCCTGTTGTTCGCGGCTGCCCTGGCGTTCCCGGCCAGCGTACGTGGCAAAGCCGCCTGCGCGGTGGCGATCCTGCTGGGCGCTCACGGCTGGGCCCACGGCGTGGAAATGACCGGCAGCCTGGCCGGCTTTGGCGCCGGCTTCCTGGCCAGCTCCGTACTGCTGATGCTGGCGGGCCTGCCGCTGGGCCAACAGATCCAGAAAATCGCCCCGGCCCTGCGGGCCGTACTGGCTGCCGGCGCAGCCCTTGGCCTGATGCTGCTGGCGGGCTAAACGATGAGCCGCGCATCATGAGCAACAGCGCCTTCTTCCGCCTGCAGCAACTAATCAGCCCGTCGCTGCCCATCGGTGCCTTCACCTATTCGCAAGGCATGGAATGGGCAGTGGAGTGCGGCTGGATCAAGGATGCCGACGACGTCTACGTGTGGCTCGATGGCCTGCTGGAAAGCAGCGTCGGCGCGCTGGAGCTCCCGGTACTGGCAAGGCTATACCACGCCAGCCAACAGCAAGATGTAGAGGCCTTCAGCCACTGGGCCGACACCCTGCTGGCCTGGCGGGAAACCCGCGAGCTGCGCGCGGAAGAATGCCAGCGCGGCCAGGCCCTCACCATGGTGCTGGACAAACTGCCGGACGCCGCAGGCTGGCCCGAGCTGCAAGAGACTCAATGGCGTGATGCCCTGGCCCAGACCCAACTGGCCGGCTTCGCCCTGGCCTGCGCCCGCTGGCACGTGGATCTGGAACAGGCACTCAACGGTTACCTGTGGAGCTGGCTGGAAAACATGGTCATCGTCGCGGTGAAACTCATCCCCCTGGGCCAAAGCGATGGCCAGCGGGTGCTCTACCGCTTCAGCGACCAGCTGGCGGCCATCACAAAGCAGGCCATGACCCTGGCCGACGACGACATCGGCTCCTCGTCCCCCGCCATGGCCATCGCCAGCAGCCTCCACGAAACCCAATACTGCCGCCTGTTCCGGTCATGACACTGGCGCTGGCACCGGAATCGGCAAAGAACACTGTGGGAGCGTGCCTGCACGCGATAACCCAACACAAGACAGGCAAGAACAACGGAGAACACCATGACAACCGAACATAAATCCCCCCTGCGCGTCGGCATCGGCGGCCCGGTCGGCTCCGGCAAAACCGCCCTGCTGGAAAAACTCTGCAAAGCCATGCGCGACGACTACCACATCGCCGTGGTCACCAACGACATCTACACCAAGGAAGACCAGCGCATCCTCACCGAAGCCGAAGCCTTGGAGCCGGAACGCATCGTCGGCGTGGAAACCGGCGGCTGCCCCCACACCGCCATCCGTGAAGATGCCTCCATGAACCTGGCGGCAGTAGAAAACCTGGCCCGCAAATTCGGCAACCTGGACGTGGTGTTCGTGGAAAGCGGCGGCGACAACCTTAGCGCCACCTTCTCACCGGAGCTGGCAGACCTGACCATCTACGTGATCGACGTGGCCTCCGGGGAGAAGATCCCCCGTAAGGGCGGGCCGGGTATCACCAAGTCAGATCTTCTGGTGATCAACAAGATCGATCTGGCGGATCTGGTGGGAGCGGATCTGGGGATTATGGAATCGGATACCAACCGCATGCGCGGGGAGAAGCCCTGGGCGTTTTCGAATCTGAGGAATGATGTGGAGGGGTTGGAGAAGATTATTGGGTTTATTGTGGAGGAGGGGATGTTGCGGAGTCATTCGGAGAAGGCGGCTGTTAGTTAACAGTTAACAATGAATAGTGAATAGTTGAGCCCGGCGTAGCCGGGCTTTTTTTGGGTGGGTGATTTTGGTTTGGGTGAATCGCACTTTATGAATATTACTTATGTGCCATTAGCGGTCACTCAATCTTGACACCAAGTGATCAAAAACCAATCGAATACGTTGTGGTACTGGACCACGTTGAGGGCGATAAATATATAAATCCCAAGGCACAGGCTCGACCTCTTCTAACACTCTCACAAGTTTCTCTTGGCGTAATAAGTCTTGGGCCAAAAAGTCAGGAATTTGAGCAAACCCCAGTCCATTTTGTACACCCATTAATTCAGCTTCGGCGTCGGCACTTCGAAAACGTGTTATGGGTGGCGTCCACTGTCTGTCCATGGAAAAAACCCATGGCCAAAGCTTTCCCGTATTGCGATCTACTAACCCTGTAACCGGCAAGTGGTTTAGATCTTCAATAGACGCAGGCGTTCCCTCTCTATTTATTAAGTCAGGCGAAGCCACGACATACATATTGATTTTGGCGAGCTGGCGGGCAATAAATCGACTATCCCTCATGAAGCCGATACGAATCCCAATATCTATTTTTTCGTCAACGACATCCACGCGCTCGTCACTGAGTGTCAGGTCTATATCAAGTTGAGGATGTACTGTTGAGAGTTCCATTAATGCTGGCATCAAGCATTTATGACCAAAACCAACAGGCGCTGCGATACGAACCCGCCCTTGTAATTCATTATCCGAGTTAGGGGCGCTTGTTTGAAACAATTCATCTACAGCGCGCAGGCGTTCTTTTGCTATCACAGCAAATTTTTCTCCAACTAGGGTCACTTGTATGTGTCGAGTATTTCGATGAAATAAAAGCTCCCCTTGCAATCGCTCTAACTCCTTCACTGCTCGTGTCACTGCCTGAGGAGAAATTCCCAGACGGTTAGCCGCTTCTTTAAAGCTGCGAGACTCAGCAGCAGTACAAAATATCCGGAGCATTTCCAATCTGTTAAGCATCACAGTCACATTCAGGTTTGGTATGAATGCATAACCATTATTCCAATTTATGGAATTGTCAAATTAAAATGTTTCCATTTATTGGTTTTTAAAGGTAATGGATAATTTGTTTATTGTTTAGACAGAGCCATTCATTCAACTGATTTGAGGATATCAACTATGAGTAGTGTTTTAGCAAACAACATCAGCGGTAAGGTCGTTGTGATCACTGGTGGTAGCAGCGGTTTAGGCGAGACCACGGCAAGACATTTGGCCAGTCTGGGCGCATCTGTTGTTTTGGGTGCCCGACGCATCGACAAGCTTGAAGCTATTGCTGCTGACATACGCACAGCGGGCGGAAAAGTTGCGGTTCAAGCGACAGATGTGACTAGCCAGGACGAAGTGAAGGCCCTTGTAAATCTTGCACAAGAGCGCTTCGGTAAAGTTGATGTGGTTATCAATAATGCAGGGTTAATGGCTATTGCACCGTTAGCTGAGACTCGAGTTGACGAATGGGATCGCATGATTGACATCAACGTTAAAGGTCTGCTGTATGGAGTAGCCGCAGCGCTTCCGATCTTTCAGGAACAGGGATCCGGCCACTTTATCAATATTTCGTCCGTAGCGGGTATCAAAGTATTCAGTCCCGGCGGCACGGTTTATAGCGGAACCAAATTCGCTGTTCGCGCTATTGCCGAAGGCTTGCGCCATGAAGTTGGGGGTAAAATTCGTTCAACAATCATTTCACCAGGTGCCGTCGAATCTGAATTAAAACATGGAAGTTCAGATACTCAGGGTGCAGCCTTTGTAAAAGATTTTTATCAGCAAAATGAAATTCCATCTGAATCTGTTGCTCGTGCTATCGCATACGCAATTGAGCAGCCTGCGGATGTGGATATCAACGAGATTGTTCTGCGCCCAACTGTTCAAGAATTTTAATTCGTTTAATAAAAGACCTATTAACCAGCGGGTGATTTAACCACCCGCTGAATATTCAGATCGTGAGGTTATTGATGACTGCGTTAAACGGACAAATGCGTGTTTTGATATTAGATAGCTATGAAGAAGGTACAGTATTCCGGGATGCCCTGATTAACTTACCTTCTCCATCAGCAGGTCAGGTGCAAGTAAAAATATTTGCGAGTGGCGTCAATCCTATTGATTACAAGATCCGCCAAGGTATCGCTCCTTATGCCATGCCGGAATTACCCGCAGTACTTGGCACCGATTTGGCTGGAGAAGTTGTTGCTATCGGCGACGGCGTCACCGACTTTGCAGTAGGCGATGCAGTTTATGGTCTGACTGGCGGAGTGCGAGGATTGCAAGGCTCATTGGCTGAATATGCCAACGTAGATGCTGAGTTACTTGCTCCCAAACCGAAAAATTTGTCCATGCGTGAAGCTGCGGCTTTACCTCTGGTTGCTCTTACCGCTTGGGAAGGTTTGGTTGACAAGGCGAATGTTAAAGCGGGCCAGAAAGTCCTTATCCAAGGTGGAGCTGGCGGAGTTGGGCATGTAGCTGTGCAAATTACTAAGGCCTTAGGTGCCGACGTTTATGCCACTGCATCGACTGGAAAACAACAACTGCTCAAGGCGCTTGGTGCCACGCCAATTGATTATCACACTGCAAGCCCTGCTGACTACGTGGACGCATACACCCAAGGCAAAGGGTTCGATATCATTTACGACACTGTCGGTGGCTCTGTACTCGATGCCTCATTAGGTATCATTGCACATTATGGACATATTTTAAGCTGTGCTGCATTCGGCTCACATAACCTGGCACCGTCGTCATTACGCTCTGCAACATTGTCAGGGATTTTTGTGTTACACCCCCAGCTCAGCGGAGAGGGGCGCAAACATCATGGTGACATTCTGCGGTAAATTACGGCTCTCGTTGAAGCTGGACAAATTAAGCCACTACTCGATCCGTTACGCTTTTCCCTTGACACGGCAATGGATGCACATAATGCCGTAGAGTTGGGGTCCATGGGTAAAGTAGTTATTGATGTAATTGCTTAAAAAGTCATGGCGTAATCGGGGACACCCATAAATTGGGGAATGATCTTCCTCCGGAGATGGAGGTGTAAGCTGCACTATGGTTGCCGGCCAGATCGGTCACAGAGGTGCTTGTTTCAGGACGGATTCTGCCTGTGTTCGGTTGTTTGATAGTTGGTGTGAGTACAGGCTTGTCGGCTCGCTCTACCGATCGGGACTCAGCGATAAGAAGTGGTGAGATAATGGAGAGTAGAATGAATGCGGAATACAGAACGGTTAACCTGAACATGGCGCGAGAATCTCCAGGGCATTTGATTTTGGGAATAGAGCCAGCAGTCGTTGAGGCATAAATTCAAATGGAGCCGAGATGGATTAACTCTATCAGCGGCTGGAAAGAAGAGGTGTTGATAGGGATCTCATTTTGAGGAAGGGGTTCGGGTTCAGGTCCCGGGATGCAAGGGGAGGAGCTAATGGGAAGGGATACCCCCAATTTAGGGGACAGTGATCGGGGACACGCATGAATTGGGAGGTAATCGGGGACACCCATCAATTGGCAGATTTCCTACAAGCTTTTGAGTCAGTCGCTGACAGGTAACTGTCTATAAGGTCAGTATGATGTGGTGATGGAATCGCAAGGAGGCGACCCATGACCCGCGCTCGTTATACCCAGGTATCGCTGGATTCCACGTCTTACTATCACTGTATCTGCCGCTGTGTGCGGCGGGCCTTTCTGTGTGGCCAGGATCATTATTCTGGTCAGGATTATGAGCATCGCCGCCAGTGGGTAGTGGATCGTCTTGCTGTTCTCGGTGAGGTGTTTGCCATTGATCTGTGTGCCTATGCGGTGATGTCCAATCACTACCATGTAGTCCTTCGTATTAACCAGAAGAAAGCCTTGAGCTGGTCTGATCAGGAAGTGGCAGAGCGGTGGATGCAGCTGTTCAACGGGCCGTTGATCGTCAAGCGTTGGCTCAAGGGTGAAACTGAACCTGGCGAGAGCCTTAAGGCTGAAGAAATCGTGCAGACCTGGCGCGAGCGCCTGTATGACCTTGGCTGGTTCATGAAATGTCTGAACGAATATCTGGCTCGAAAAGCCAATGAGGAAGATTGCTGCAAGGGGCGGTTCTGGGAAAGCCGTTATAAGTGTCAGGCATTGCTGGATGAAAAGGCGGTGCTGCAGTGTATGGCCTATGTGGACCTCAATCCTGTACGGGCGGATATGGCGCATACGCCTGAAGATTCCGATTACACCTCTATTCAGCAACGCTCAGAAGCGATCAGGTCAGAGGTTGGTGATAAGCAAAAGCCAACCCTTCTACCCTTGGTTGATGAAAATACCATCGAGACAACGAATGAGGATACGGTATGTCGTTTTCGGCTGATGGATTATCTGGAGCTTGTGGATAGTACGGGCCGCGTTGTCCGCGATGACAAGCGCGGTGCTATCTCTGCTCTTGCAGCTGGCGCTCTTGATCGTTTGGGAATCGATGAAGGGGAATGGCTGGCGCATATGAAACCCCGGAAGCAGCGACAGCCAGTGGCTGTGGGTTCTGTGTTGAGGTTAAAGGCTTACGCGCAGCTGACAGGGAGGAAATGGGTGGTGGGCCAGGGGGTGGCAACTGGCTCAGCTTGCCCTGCCTAGCAAGTGACACTAAAGTATCACTTTAGGTCTAATCTCAGGATATGCCCATGAAAGTTGAGCTGGTTACTAACCTCAAGCGGCAGGCAACCAAGATTCTTGCAGAACTGCATGAATCAAAGGAGCCGGTATTGATTACGGAGCATGGGCAGCCGTCAGCGTACCTTGTCGACGTGGAAGACTATGAGTTCATGCAGCGTCGACTGGAGCTGCTTGCAGGGCTCTCGCGGGGGGAGTTGGCCGTGCTGGAAGGAAGAACCTACAGCCAGGATGACAGTAATCAGGGACACGCATGAATTATGTTTCTATGTGCGTTAGTCGAACTATAACAACCTGACCCCATATCCCCTCACGGCCATGACTTTTGAAATAAAAAGATAATGAATGAGAAGAAACGATCACTACTCTCTAAATTGCGTTGGGATGAAGTAATCGGGGGCACGCATGAATTGGGGGATGTCTTACGGGGTTTGTGGTTGTTCTCTGATGTAGGTTGGTTTGAGTAGTCAGTAGTGTTGGGTGATGGATAAGCAAGGAGGCTTGTCATGACCCGAGCGCGTTATAGCCAGGTATCGCTGGATTCCACGTCTTACTATCACTGTATCTGCCGCTGTGTGCGGCGGGCCTTTTTGTGTGGCAAGGATCACTATTCTGGTCAGGATTATGAGCATCGCCGCCAGTGGGTGGTGGATCGTCTTGCTGTTCTTGGTGAGGTGTTTGCCATCGACCTTTGTGCCTATGCGGTGATGTCCAATCACTACCATCTAGTCCTTCGTATTAACCAGAAGAAAGCCTTGAGCTGGTCGGATCAGGAAGTGGCAGAGCGGTGGATGCAGCTGTTCAACGGGCCGTTGATCGTCAAGCGTTGGCTCAAGGGTGAGACTGAAGCGGCAGAAAACCTGAAGGCTGAAGAAATCGTGCAGACCTGGCGAGAGCGCCTGTATGACCTTGGCTGGTTCATGAAGTGTCTGAATGAGTATCTAGCCCGTAAGGCCAATGAGGAAGATTGTTGTAAGGGCCGGTTCTGGGAAAGCCGCTACAAGTGTCAGGCATTACTGGATGAGAAAGCGGTGCTGCAGTGTATGGCCTATGTGGATCTCAATCCTGTACGGGCGGATATGGCGCATACGCCTGAAGGTTCCGATTACACCTCTATTCAGCAACGTTCAGAAGCGATCAGGTCAGAGGTTGGTGATAAGCAAAAGCCAAACCTTTTACCTCTGGTTGATGAAAATACCATCGAGACAACGCATGAGGATACGGTATGTCGTTTTCGGCTGATGGATTACCTGGAGCTTGTGGATAGTACGGGTCGCGCTGTCCGCGATGACAAGCGTGGCGCAATCTCAGCACATGCGGCAGGTGTGCTGGATCGTCTGGGAATAGATGAGAAGGCGTGGTTAGCCCATATGAAGCCGAAACAGCAACGGAAGCCCATTGCATTGGGTGCGTTGGATAAGCTGAAAGAGTACGCACAGATGACAGGACGTAAATGGATTGCGGGGCAAAGCCTGGCGGGATGGTAAATTGCTATTTTTGCTGATTAAATTTATGCGTGTCCCGTGTCCCGTGTCCCGTGTCCCGTGTTTCGCGTTGGATAGACCTCGTACTCTTTATCATTGAAATAAGCAGCCATTGATAAGACACACTGCCCCAAGGCCACGAGATAGCATGTTTCTTTCTTCTGAAAGGCATGAGTCGAGGAAGCAAATACGAGCCCAATAGAAATAATAAATAAACGCAACATGTTAGACATCTCCATATCTTTCTTTAACCAGCGTCGTAAATTTCGTTGGCAAATCCGGACCAGCGAACAGCTCACAACCTGTCGTTTCAACAATTTTATCCACGAAGGAAAAGTACTCCTTTGGATCGACATCCCAAGGAAAGTGTATAAAACGAAACAGAGCTAAATCCCCTGCCCTCCAGTGTGGAGTCTTCGACAAACACAAGTCCAATTGAAACAATTTTTCAGTATGGATCGCCGAAGTAGCCGGAGGAGGCCGACAACTCATGCGAACATAGTTATACCGACCTATATCGTAAGACTTTTTCCATTTAAACCACCAAACACTAAAAGTACTGGTGATGTTATTCCGATTAACTTTCACTATTACTCTTAAGTTAAGCAATACCAATGCACCAACCAGCAAAGGCAGTCCGACGACACTCATAACTCCAAAGATATCAAAGCGGTAGAGCATGAATAGATCGATGGCGAAAAATGGCAAGGACATAAACAACATAATCCTTCCACCATTTTCCTTTGAATCTGACCAATTGCTTTCAAATTCAAAAGTATTCTGATCAACCACATGGCTCTCCATACGTAAATTCATCCCAAACTACAATGTACTCCTCGAAGCCGAAGCTAGTTTCGAAAATTCCGGCCAGCATTATTTTCGCAGAGACTCGCGCGACACCGCCCAACTTCCGGACCGCCCCGCCTGCACACCCGCCAGACGAACAACTATCACCCTCGTAAACAGCTGCGCTGAAATCGACGGCTGCTGTAGCAGCGACCGTAGTTTCTCCACCTACGCCAAATAAATCCGTACATTTCTTATCACCATTATCCATGCATTCTTTGATAGTAACTTCGAGCAAAACAGACACACCAACCTCGGCACGACCAGATGCTTTGACAAGACCTTTAGTACAAGGCTCTTCGTCCTTACATTTGCTGACTTCATGATTAATAGACCCGCCAAAGTTCATGCTACCGCGCCCAAGCGCTCCTGCTTCAATTTTCCCAGACACACGGAAACCCCAACCCAGGTACTGATCTGGAACGGAGACTGCGACACCCAATCCTGGGGCTGGCCGGTGTCGGTGTGTTGGCCTGGAAGACCTACCAGAATTACCAGACCGGCAGCCAGGCCCAGGGGCAGCCTGCCGCAGCACAACAGGGTCAGCCGCTGGATCAGCTGCAAGGCGCAGATCAGGAGCGCCGGGGTCTGGAAATCCTTCAGGCGATGATCATGGCCGCCCGTGCCGATGGGCACATTTGCGCTGGCAGCCATGGCCGATTCTCCCCAGGCCGCTCGCGAAATCTATCTGGTCAGTGTGGTGATGGTGGACGAACAGAACCCCATGGAACGCGCCTGGCTGGACCAGCTCGCCTCTGCCCTGACGTTGGACGCAGGGCTGGCCGCTGAGCTGGAACAGCAGGTGCTGGCGCCGCGCTGAGGCCTGCGCGCCGTGTGATTAACGCTGGCGGGCCTTGAGGGCGGCGGCGTCCTGTTCGGCCCCGGCGAGAGCGGCTTCCAGCAAGGCGGGTTCCGCTTCGTCGCGCCACCAGAAGGCGGTTTTGCCCGGCTGTTGCACGGTCACCTGGGTGCCCATGATGGGGGTCAGCAGGGTGACATTACGTTCCCAGGCTGCGGCGGCGGCCCGCTCCAGAGGTTCAAACCAGTCATGCAGCGCCAGATCGAATGTGCTGTTGTGGATGGGGAGCATGGCGCGGCCCTTGAGATCGAGATGCGCCTGTACGCTCTGTTCCGGCAGCATATGCACCTTGCTCCACAACAGGTTGTAGGCGCCGGTTTCGATCAGGGTCAGGTCAAAGGGCCCCAGCCGTTCGCCGATTTCCCGGAAGCCCCCGAAGTAACCGCTGTCGCCACTGAAGAACAGGTTGCCACCCTGTCCCTTGATCGCCCAGCTGGCCCACAGGGTTTCATCCCGGTCGGAAAGGCTGCGGCCGGAAAAATGCTGGGCCGGTGTGGCGGTAAACTGCAGGCTGGCAATCCGGTGGGACTGCCACCAGTCCAGCTCGACGATCTTGTCGTCGGCAATGCCCCAACGGCGCAGGTGATTGCCCACTTTCAGCGGTACCAGATAGGTGCCGACCTTGTTGTCCAGCGCCAGCAGGCTGTCGCGATCGAGGTGATCATAGTGGTCGTGGCTGATGACCACGGCGGTAATGGTGGGCAGGTCGTCGAGCGCAAAGGGCAGGGGGTGAAACCGTTTCGGGCCGGCCCACTGCACTGGTGAGGCGCGGTCACTGAAGACCGGATCGGTCAGCACGGTGTGGCCGTCCAGCTGGATCAGAATGCTGGAGTGGCCCAGCCGATACACGGTGGCCTGGTCACCGGGCGCAGACAGTTCACCCGCCGGGATCTGGCGCAGTGGCAGCGGGGCGGTGGGGCTGGGAGCCTTGCGCTCGGTGCGCAGGTACATCTTGGCGATTTCCCACAGGTTGCTGGCGGCGGCGCTGCCGGCCATACCGGTGTTATAGAACTTCTGCTCCGGTGTGGAACAGGCCTTGAACAGACTCACTGCCATAACGAGGACTCCTGCAAATACCAGCCAGCGTATTTTCATGACGCACCAATAAAGTAAACTATACGGTGTAGTGTATATGGGTTTTGGGAAAAGTAAACTGCTTAGTGTAAAATGCGCCCCGACCCGGATTGCCTGGACAGTGAATCGACCATGACCGAACACAAACCGACCCGAAGCGAACTGAAGCGCCAGGCCATCCTGCAGGCGGCCCGTGATGCGTTTCAGGAGCGCGGGGTGCACAGCACCAGCATGGACGAGCTGGCCGCGTTGGCGTCGGTGTCCAAGCGCACGGTGTATAACCACTTTGCCAGCAAGGAAGCGCTGATCATGGCGCTGATGACCGAGCTGTGGCAGCAGGCCACGCTGCATGAAGGGCGCGATTACGAGCCCGGTGTGGCGTTGCATTCGCAACTGTGTGATTTGCTCGAGTCGGAAATCGAGGTGATCTGCAGTCAGGAATACATCGAGCTCAACCGGGTGGCGTTCGACCATTTTCTGCATCAGCCGCAGGCGCTGCGTGAACAGGTGGAAAAACTGTCTGCCCATGAGCCGGCCACCCGCCGCTGGATTCGGGCCGCGGTGGCCGACGGTCGCCTGGCAGAACTGGATGACGAGATTGCCAGCCAGCAACTCCATAACCTGATCAAGGGCAGCTGCTTCTGGCCGCAGTTGATGCAGATTGCCCCTTTGCTTGGCGCCCAGGAGCGGCACGATCTGGCGTCGCGCACGGCGGCGTTATTTTTGAGTCACTATCAGGCCTGAGCGCCGTCTTGCGGTATTAACCCAATGCATGCTTCCCCATGCGTAGGGATCAATGTCATCACTCCCCCGCTCTGGCTACACTGTGGTCTTTGTGCTTTTGCCCAAGACTGGAGTTCGCCGTGCCCGCCCCCTTTGCTGCCATCCTGATTGCCAACCGAGGCGAGATCGCCATCCGTATTGCCAACGCCTGTGCGGATCTGGGTATCCGTTCGCTGGGGGTGTTTGCCGAGGATGATCAGGCGTCCCTGCACGTGCGTCAGGTGGATGAGGCCGTCGCGCTGCCGGGCAGGGGCGTGCCGGCGTACCTGAACGGCGCGCAGCTGATTGCCGTTGCCCGTGAACATGGCTGTGAGGCGATTCATCCCGGTTACGGGTTTCTTGCCGAGAATGCGGCCTTTGCCGAGGCGTGTGCCGAGGCAGGGCTGACGCTGATCGGGCCGGGGGCGGACACGCTGCGGTTGTTTGGCGACAAGGCGGCAGCCCGGGCGTTGGCGGCGCGTTGCCAGGTGCCGCTGGTGCAGGGCACCGATCAGGCAGTGACGCTGGAACAGGCCCAAGCCTTCATGGCCGCGTTGAATGGCAGTGGCGTGATGATCAAGGCCCTGAGTGGTGGTGGCGGGCGAGGTATGCGAGCGGTTACTGACCCGGCCGATCTGGCCGCCGCCTATGCCCGTTGCCAGTCGGAAGCGCAGGCCGCCTTTGGTGATGACGCCGTCTACGTGGAGCAGCTGGTAAGCGCCGCCCGGCATATTGAAGTGCAGGTGCTGGGGGACGGCAGCGGGGCGGTGAGTCATCTGTGGGAGCGCGACTGCACCCTGCAGCGCCGCCACCAGAAGCTGGTGGAATTTGCTCCGGCACCGGGGCTGGAAGCGGCCCTGCGGGATCGCATTATCGACAGCGCCCTGACGCTGGCACGGGAAGTGAAATACCACGGCATCGGCACCTTCGAGTTTCTGGTGGAACCGGAACAGGATCGCTTCTACTTCATGGAAGCCAATCCGCGGGTGCAGGTGGAGCATACGGTGACCGAGCAGATCACCGGCGTGGATCTGGTGCAGAGCCAGATTCGTCTGGCGGCCGGTGCCAGCCTGGCGGATCTGCAACTGGAGACCCCGCCGGGGTATGACGGTATGGCGGTACAGCTGCGGGTGAATCTGGAAACCCTCAAGCCAGATGGCAGCACCACGCCAGCGGCGGGCACGCTCACCGCCTACGAGCCTGCCAGCGGGCCGGGGATTCGCGTGGATGGTTACGGCTATGCCGGTTATGCGGTCAGCCCTGCCTACGATTCCCTGTTGGCCAAACTGATTGTCTCGGGTGCGGATTATCCTGCTGTGCTGCAGCGCGCCCGTCGCGCCTTGAAGCAAACGCGCATTGCGGGCGTAAACAGCAACCTGCCGCTGCTGCAGGCGCTGTTGGCCAGTGACGATGTGCAGGCCAACGCGGTGACCACCCGGTATGTGGAAAGCCATCTTGACCCGTTGCTGGCGGTCCTGCCGGAAGAGGTCGCTTCCGGTCTGCCGATGACAACGACAACGCGGATTGAAAACGTCATTACCCCGGCCGGTTGTGAAGCACTGCTTAGCCCCTCCACTGGTGTGTTGGTGTCGTTACTGGTGAAGGCCGGCGCCACCGTGCAGGAGGGCCAGGTGGTGGCCGTGCTGGAAGCCATGAAAATGGAATTCGAAGTGCGCGCCACGGTGGCGGGGCGTGTGCATAGTTTGGCGGCCCAGGAGGGGGATGCCCTCAATGAAGCATCGCCACTGCTGTTTGTGGAGCCGGGTGAGGTGCACGGCGATGCCATCGCCACGGAAGAAAGCGTGGACCTGGACCATATCCGCAAGGACCTGGCCGAGGTACTGGATCGGCATCAGGCCATCAGTGATGCGGGGCGGCCGAAGGCGGTGGAGAAACGCCACAGCAAGGGCAAGCGCACCGCACGGGAAAACCTGGACGACCTGCTGGATGCCGACAGTTTCCAGGAATACGGCGCCATGGCGCTGGCCGCCCAGCGTCGTCGCCGCAGCAGTGAAGAATTGCAGGCCATGAGCCCGGCAGATGGTTTGATTGGCGGCACCGGCACCGTTAATGCCGAACAGTTTGGTGAGTCGGCCGCGCGGGTCATGGCGATGAGCTACGACTACACCGTGTTTGCCGGCACCCAGGGGATGATGAACCACAAGAAGACCGACCGGCTGTTGCAGCTGGCCGGGCAGTGGAAGATGCCGCTGGTGTTGTTTGCCGAGGGCGGTGGTGGCCGCCCCGGCGATACGGATTTTGTCGGCGTGGCCGGGCTGGATTGCCACACCTTTGCGGCTATGGCTACGTTGTCCGGGCAGGTGCCGCTGGTGGGCATTGGCTCTGGCCGTTGCTTTGCCGGTAATGCCGCTCTGCTGGGCTGTTGCGATGTGATTATCGCCACCGAGGATGCCACCATCGGCATGGCCGGCCCGGCCATGATTGAAGGCGGTGGCCTGGGTCGGTTTACCCCGGAACAGGTGGGCCCGGTGAGCGTGCAGGCCCCCAACGGGGTCGTGGATGTGTGTGTGCGCGACGAGGCCGAGGCCGTGGTGGTGGCCAAACGCTACCTGTCCTATTTTCAGGGCTCGGTGACAGACTGGCAGGCAGCAGACCAGCGGGAACTACGCCATCGCATTCCGGAAAAACGCACTCGCGTGTACGACATCCGCACCCTGATCGAGACCCTGGCCGATACGGATTCCGTGCTGGAGCTGCGCCAGGCATTTTCTCCGGGAATGATCACGGCGCTGGTGCGCATCGAAGGCAAACCGTTCGGTCTGATTGCCAATGATCCGACCTGTTTGGGCGGCGCTATTGATGCCGTGGGTGGCGACAAGGCTGCCCGTTTCATGCAGCTGTGCGAAGCGTTCGGGCTGCCGATGATTTCCCTGTGCGATACCCCCGGCTTCATGGTCGGGCCGGAAGCGGAAAAGCAGGCCACGGTGCGTCATGTGTCGCGCATGTTCGTTACCGCCGCCAGCCTGACCATTCCGTTTTTTACCCTGGTGCTGCGCAAGGGCTACGGCCTTGGGGCCCAGGCCATGGCCGCCGGCAGTTTTCATTCGCCCTTGTTCACTGCTGCCTGGCCCAGTGCCGAGTTTGGAGCCATGGGCCTGGAAGGGGCGGTGCGGTTGGGCTTTGCCAAGGAGCTGGCGGCGCAGCCCACCCCCGAGCGCCAGCAACGGCTGTTCGACAAGCTGGTGGCCAAGGCCTACCAGCAAGGCAAGGCGCTCAACATGGCCAGCTTCCTGGAAATCGATGCGGTGATTGATCCGGTGGAGAGTCGCCAGTGGATCTTGCGCGGGCTGAATGCGTCCGGCTTCAAGGCCGGCACCCACGGTGGCCGTCCGTTTGTGGATACGTTCTGAACGCGCGGTAGGAGCGTCGGTTATTCGCTACGCTCGGTGGCGGCGCGATAATCCAGGCCGGGAAGAAAGATTTACCACAGCAGCTCGACGCCACGGCGATTGAGACACCGGTTTCCCCACGGGTCAGTGTGCTCCGTGGTGAAGAGGGCCTTACCCGGCACCGGAATCGCGCCGCCAGCGACGCTCCTACAAAAGTACGGCACATGCCCCGTGCTACCGACTTGCGGACGAAATCTCTACACTGGTGTGATCATTGATTGATCAGGACGCCGAATGACTGTCTCTGCTCCGACGCCCCGTGCCTGGCCTTTGCTACCGCTGCTGTTCTTTCTGGTGGTGTTTCTCGGCAGTGGCCTTTACTACACCTCCACTGACACCGATTTCGCGTTTTACCAGATCAAGGCGCCGGTGGTGGCCATGGCGGCCATCGTGCTGTTTATGGTGATGGCGCGGGTGGCGGGCCAGCGGTTGAATGCCAGTGTGGAGCGTTTGCTGGCAGGGATGGGCCACCCCAATATTATTCTCATGTGCCTGGTGTTCCTGTTGGCCGGCGCCTTTGCCAGTGTCAGCGACAGCATTGGCAGTGTAGAGGCAACCGTGCAGTTGGGGTTGCGGATTATTCCTGCCGAGTGGGTATTGCCCGCACTGTTTCTTATTTCGGCGTTCATTGCCACGGCTATGGGGACGTCCATGGGCACCATCGCGGCGACGGCGCCCATCGCGGTGGGGTTCGCTTCTGCCACCGGCTTGCTTCTGCCATTGGCGCTGGGCGCGGTGGTGGGCGGCGCCATGTTTGGCGATAACCTGTCGATGATTTCCGACACCACCATTGCCTCGACCCGAAGCCAGGGCGTGTCGCTGAAGGACAAGTTCCGGATCAATATCTGGATCGCCCTGCCAGCAGCGGTGGTGACGGTGCTGGTGTTGATCGTACTGGGCGAGGGCGAACACCAGGTGGAAGCAAAGCCGTACACGTTTGCGCTGGTGGTCCCTTACCTGCTGGTATTCGGGCTCGCGTTGAGCGGCCTGAATGTGCTGGCGGTGCTGATCATCGGGATCGTATCGGCGGGCGTGACCGGTATGGTGCTGATGCCGGATTACACCCTTCCCAGCATGAACGGGGCGATCTACAAAGGCTTTGAAGGCATGTTCGAGATCATGCTGTTGTCCATGTTGATCGGTGGCCTGTCACAACTGATGACGGATCAGGGCGGCACCCGCTGGGTGATTGAACGCATCCATGGATTGACTCGCTGGTTGAAGCTGCCTCTGCAGCGCGCCGGGGAGGTAGGCATTGCCTTGCTGGTGGTGTTTGCCAATGTGTTTGTCGCCAACAACACCGTGGCCATCGTGCTCACCGGTGACATGGCCCGTGACATCGCCACGGATCATGGCGTCGACCTTCGTCGTTCGGCCAGCCTGCTGGATATCTTTTCCTGTGTGGTGCAAGGGTTGATTCCCTACGGTGCCCAGGTGCTGTTGGCCTGTTCCATTGCCGCCATTTCGCCGCTGGCGCTGATTGGCAGCATCCATTACTGCTGGGTGCTGGCGGCGGCCGGCATCGTGGCCATTGTCGCCAATCGTCCACGGCTATCCTCTTCGGCCTCCCCGGTCTGATCTCCTACACGTCTTCCTGAATTCGGCCTACGCCGGTTTGTGCTGCCTTCTGGCACAGTCCGGTGCGAGGCTGTTGTTCAGGAGTATGTGGTGACTGTTTTTCTGAAAAGTGTGTGCGTTTTTCTGTTCTCTATTGCGTTGGTGGCAGCGGCACAACCGCCGGCGTTGCAGCTGGCCAAGGTGTATCAGCCGGGCATGCCCCTCGACGGTTATTGGGTCAGTGAAAAACTGGACGGGGTAAGGGCCTACTGGGATGGCGCACAGCTGTGGAGCAAGGGCGGCAATCGAATTGCCGCGCCTGAATGGTTCACCCGCGGTTATCCGGATCAGGCCATGGAAGGGGAATTATGGATGGGGCGGGGACGCTTTGCCGAGGTGTCAGCGGCGGTTCGCCGGTTGCGTCCACAGGCGCAGGAATGGCGGCAGATCCGTTTGATGCTGTTTGATTTGCCAGAATCGCGGCAGCCCTTTGCGGTGCGGGTGCAAGAGATGCGAGCGCTGGTGGCCGCGTCATCTTCCTATACGCTGGAGGTGGTTACGCAAACCCCGGCCACCGACCACGACAGGCTGATGCAGCAACTGGACAAGGTCATGGCGCGTGGTGGGGAAGGGTTGATGCTTCACCATGGCGATAGCGTGTATCACGCGGGCCGCAGTGATGCGGTGTTGAAGGTAAAGAGTTACCAGGATGCCGAAGCCAGGGTGACGGGACATGTGGTAGGCCAGGGAAAGTTTGCTGGCATGCTGGGCGCCTTGCAGGTGGAAACGGACGATGGTCGCCGGTTTCGTTTAGGGACAGGTTTCAGTGACGCCGAGCGCCGCGATCCGCCGCCGATTGGCAGTACCGTCACGTTCAAGTATTACGGACTGACGGCCACGGGTCTGCCAAGGTTTGCCAGCTTTTTACGGGTAAGAAGGGACGAACCGCTCAATTAGCGGCCCGCTACCTGCGCTGCCGGCTTGTTCCGAAAAGCACTTTACTGCATGGTGTTCAGCAACACGTTGCAGCAGGACATGGCATGCGCAACCCTTCTTCACCGGTGCAGGAATCCGCAACCGCTGCGTCTTCCCTGTCGCTGGTTTCTGACAGCGATCAGGCATTCACGTTACGTGTGACATTGGCGCGCCTTGCGACCCGAACGCTGGATCTTCAGTACTACATCTGGGATGACGACACCACGGGAAAGCTGCTGATCTACCGGGTGCTGGAGGCGGCTCGCCGTGGGGTAAAAGTGCGGATGTTGCTGGATCACGCCAACCAGTTGGGACGGGATGTGAAATGGGCCGTGCTGGATGCGCACCCCAATATTGATGTGCGCTTGTTCAACCCGTTTCGGGGGCGATTCAAACATTTCCTTCAATGGTTGTACCACGCACCACTGCTGAACCATCGCATGCATAACAAGGCCTGGATTGCGGATGGTGAGCATGCCCTGGTGGGCGGGCGCAATATCTCCGATCACTACTTCGGGGTGAACCCATCCAGTAATTTTCGTGATCTGGATCTGTACGCCAGTGGTCCCATTGCTGCCGAGACTCGTGACGCCTTCGAAGCCTACTGGAACAGCGAGTTGGCGGTGCCCATGAAGACCCTGCGTCGCTATGGTCCTGAGCGGGCTGAGCGGGCCTGGCAGTGGTTATCGCGCTGGCGCCAAAGCCTGAAGGGTTACCCTTACCTCTTCCCTCAACATGAACAATTTTTCCGTGACTACCTGACCAGACAACAACAGCAATGCCATGTGGCAAAGCCTGTGTTGTTGTTCGATAGCCCCGCCAAGGCAGCGGGTGCACGGCAGGCATTGATGGGCAATCAGCTGGCGCGGTTACTGGCCCGGGATGATCACCATGAGGTGCTGATCGAAGCCAGTTATTTTATTCCCGGTGAGGACTTCGTCTCGGCGTTATCCGGGTTACGGCAGCGAAACGGCCGGGCAGCGGTGTTGACCAACAGCCTGGCCACCAATGATGTGATTGCCGCCCATGGTGCTTATGCCCGTTATCGCAAGGCGTTGGTCGAGGCCGGAGTAGAACTGCATGAATTGCAGCCCAATGCGCGGGCATTACACCGTCAGGTCAGACTGTTTCGCGGTCGCTCGCGGGCCAGTCTGCATACCAAGGCCATGGTGCTGGACCGGCGTGAAGTGTTTGTGGGGTCGTTCAATATGGACCCCCGGTCGGTGCACCTGAATACCGAAATGGGCTATTACGTCGTCTCGGACAGTCTTGGGCAGGAAGTGGCAACCTTCATTGAGGAAGGGTTGGCCCCGGCCAACAGTTTTCGTCTGGAAAGCGACATGGGCAAACTGCGCTGGGGAGGCGATGGTGACGCTGGGGAGCCGGCACTGTATCGCCATGAGCCGGGGGTCACCGTGTGGCGCCGTCTGATGGCATGGTTGCTGTCGTTATTGCCCATTGAGCGCATGCTGTAACCCACGCATGCTGAGTGGCACTGCTTATGGTCACGCGCCGCTCCCTAAGCCCAACACAAGGACATACCATGACCCAGCCATTCTGTTTTCGTTTTCGCGTCCGCTATAACGAATGCGACGCCCAACAGGTGGTGTTCAACGCCCGCTATGGCGATTACGTGGACATCGCCATGACGGAATTCATGCGTGCGTTGGGGCGGGATTACAACCAGCTGCTGGCTCAGGGGCTGGATAACCAGGTAGTGAAACTGACGACCGAATGGCAGTCGTCAGCGCGTTTTGACGATGTGCTGGATATCTTTGTGTCGCTCACGCACATGGGTAATACCTCGTTCACGCTGGAAGCCGATATTCGTCATGCGGATGAAGGGCGAGCGGTCGCCCGTTCCGAAGCGGTGTACGTGATGATGACCACCGAGCCGTTTGCGAAAACCCCGGTGCCGGATGACCTGCGTGAGTTGCTGCAAGCCGGGGCACCGGGTGTGGTGATCGATCAAAGTGGACGTGTCTAGCGGAGTCTCAGTCGGGCGCCACGTTTAGCACCACCTTGCCCTTGGCGGTGCGAGAGGTGAGTGCCGCCAGGGCGCGTTCATACTCTTCAAACGCGAACACTTCGCTGATGCGCGGCTTGAGCTTACCCTGACCGTACAGCTGGAACAGTTCCATGATGTTCTGCACGTTGGTCTGCGGCTCTTTCTGGGTGAAGGCGCCCCAGAATACGCCGACAATGGCGCAGCCTTTCAGCAGGGCCAGGTTGGCGGGGATTTTCGGGATGTCACCGGCGGCGAAACCGACCACCAGCAGACGCCCGTTCCAGGCCATGTTGCGGATCGCCGCTTCGGTATACTTGTCGCCCACCGGATCGTAGACCACATCCACCCCTTTCGGATAACGCTGCTTGAGCGCGTCTTTGAGGTCTTCTTCGGCGTAGTTGATCAGGTCGTCGGCGCCGGCTTCCTTGGCCACGGCCAGCTTGTCTGCGCTGCTGGCGCAGGCAATGACGGTGGCGCCCATGGCTTTGCCCAGCTCTACCGCCGCCAGGCCAACGCCGCCGCTGGCACCCAGCACCAGCAGGGTTTCCCCGGGCTGGATATTGGCGCGCTGCTTGAGGGCGTGGTAACTGGTGCCGTAGACCATGGAGAAGGCGGCGGCGGTTTGGTCGTCCATGCCGTCCGGCACCGGTATCAGATTGGTTTCCGGTACCAGGATTTCTTCAGCAAAGGCGCCGTAGCCAGTGAGGCCCATGACCCGCTGGCCGGGCTTGAAGCGCTGCACGCCTTCACCCACAGCGATCACTTCGCCGGCCATTTCGCCGCCGGGGGAAAAGGGCAGCTCCGGTTTGATCTGGTATTTGCCTTCAATGATCAGGGTGTCAGGGAAGTTGAGACCGGCGGCCTTCACTTTCACCTTCACCTGGCCCTTGCCGGCCTCGGGGGACGGGATGTCGTCGATCACCAGCTTGTCGGCTGGTCCCAGTTCCTTGCACAAGATTGCGCGCATGCGTAGCTCTCCCGGAAATCAGTTTTTTATGTGCAGGAAACGCTAACGCTGATAGCGGCATTAGACAAATGCATGGGACGCATTGGGGAAGATAAAGGGGGATAATAGCTGTGAGCTGTGAGCTGTGAGCTGTGAGGGGCAAGCTGCAACGCGGATCAGGCTGGTGGATTTTGAATGGCCGTGCCCGCGGGGGAGGCGGAGCGGTTTTGTGCTGCGATTCGCGTTTCAGGCCTGGTCGCGGGCAGTGAAAACCAGTATGTGCTCACTTGGCCCGCGACTCATAGCTCAGAGCTCAAGGCTCGCAGCTGTCTTTTCAACCGTTCTTCTCGATATGCGCCAGCACGTTGGCGAGACGGTCGACAAGAATCTTGTTGATGCTCTTTTCCAGCACCCGGCCCAGTTCGTCGCTGACTACGGCATCGGCCAGCGGGCGGATGCGGGTGATGAAGTCGGCCAGTTTGGGCACGTCTTCCCCTTCGGGCAGGGCATCGTCGCCGTACTTTTCGTCCACCAGATGGTGAATGATCATGCCGATAAAGCGTTCTGCCAGCTTGTCGACCTCTTCACGAACCAGGGTGACATGGGTAAGGACGGCATCCAGCGGAACACCGGCTTCGCTCAGTTCCTTGCCTGCGTTGTAGACGCGAGGATAGGGGATACGCAGGCGCATGCCTTCAGGAATGATGTAGCCCAGCTTTACCGCTTTGGTCATCACTTCCGGGGTGATGTCCTCGCCGAAGTCGTCGAGCAGATCCTGGTAGTCCAGATAGGAGGGGACGCCCGGGTTCTGCCAGGAAGTCACCGCTACCTCGAGGCCGAGGATGTCATTGAGTTCGCGGCCCTGTTCCCAGGCGCTGAGCAGGTCACGAATGTTATTGAGCGTGTAACCGCGCTCCAGCAGGGCGCCGATGATTTTCAGGCGGGCCAGATGCACATCGGTGTAGATGCCGGTTCGGCCGCGCTTTTCAGGCGGTGGCAGAATGCCGCGGTCCTGATAGGCACGTACGTTCCGCACCGTCGAGCTGCCTTCGCGGGCCAGCTCGTCGATGGTGTATTCCTTGTGGGTACCGGCGTCGGCCGGGGCGTCCTCTGCGGCAGGCTGGGTGTATTTCTTCAGGCTGCGCAGGATGGCTGCGGGGTTACGGTCACTGGTTTTCATGCCGCGATGATAGCCCGGTTTTTGCACAGGCGCTACAGGCTGCAGGCCAGAGTGTGTGCCGGTTCGAGACAGAAGGGTTCGCTGGCCGCAGAGCGGTGTGTCGCTCTGCGGCCAGCGGGTTTGGCTTACGGTGAAAGTTCTACCTGGGCCAGGTTTCTTGCCAGGCTTGGGGTAAAGCGTCCCAACCATTGCATGCCCACGGCTTCGGGGCTGACAGGGACCACTGCCTGGTTGGTTTCCACGGCGCGGACAATGGCGGCAGCCACCCGGTCGGGGGTAAACGCGCGACGCTGGTAAAGCTTCTGTGCGCTTTCCTGACGGCGGCTCTGTTCATCCTCATCGACACCCACAAAACGGGTGTTGCCGGCGATGGCCGTGTTGACGATGCCGGGGCAGATGGCGCTGACGCCGATGCGGTGGTCCGCCAGTTCGGCGCGCAGACATTCGCTGAACATCAGCACGGCACTTTTGCTGGTGGCATAGGCAGGCAGTACCCGCGACGGCATGAAGGCAGCGGCAGAGGCCACGTTGATGATATGGCCGGCCTTGCCCTGATCGATCATCTGTCGGGCGAACAGGCGGCTGCCGTGGATCACGCCCCACAGGTTGACTCCCAGCACTTGCTGCCAGTCTTTCACACTGGTTTCCATCAGGCCGCCTGACAGGCCGATGCCGGCATTGTTGACGACGATGTCCAGGGCGCCAAATTCCTTCTCCACGTATGTGGCCAGGGTTTCCATGGAGCGGGTATTGCTGACATCGCACTTGCGGCTCAAGGCGGTGCCGCCTTCTGCCAGAATCACATTGGCGGTGGCCGCTGCGGCATCGGCATTGATGTCGGTGCACAAGACGGTGGCGCCGCGGCGACCGAAGGCCAGCGCGGTCTCGCGTCCAATGCCGGAGCCGGCACCGGTGATCAGTGCCACTTTGCCTGTATCGGGTCCATGGTGGGCGTTGGCATCCACTTTGGCGCGCTTCAATTGGGCGCTGGCCGGGCCGCCCTCGATATGCTGGATAAATTCACGTACCCATTTGGCGGTCACATCGGGGTATTGCTGCAGCGGCCCCCAGTGGCCGGTATCCAGCTCGCGGCGCCAGAGCTGGTCGGTCCATTTTGGCAGGTCTTCGAGCATGGCCGGGCGCACATAATTGTCTTCCCGCGCCACGATCAGTTGCACAGGGACTTTGGTGTAGCGCTCGCGGGGTTTGAGCAGGCAGGGAATCATATTGGCGCGGTACAGCTCGATACCGTGCACACCATCTTTCAACTGGCTGGCGCTGGGTTCGATGTCGAGATTCTCGGTGCGCTTGAGCACTCCGGGCCAGGCCTTGGCCAGCCCGGCTTTCCACAGGGCCGGTGCCAGTACCGGCAGCTGGAAGGCGCCGATGTACCAGGAATGGGACAGTTGATTCAGTACCGCCGCCGGGTTCTGCTTCAGGTTGGTTTTCATCCACTGGCCCACGTGATCCAGGCAGGGGCCAGACAAGGTGGTGTACGAGGCGATCCGCTGTTCCGCGCCGGGGTCGGTGACCGATTCCCAGGTCTGGATGGAGCCCCAGTCGTGGGCCACCAGGTGAACCTTTTCGTCAGGACATTCGGCATCCATCACGGCGTGCAAGTCGTTTCGCAGCTCACGCAGCTTGTAGGAGGCGCGCCCTTTGGGCACCGAAGAGTCGCCGGCACCGCGTACGTCGTAGGCGACGACCTTGAAGTCGCGGCTCAGTCGTTCGGCGACTTTTTCCCACACATGATTGGCATCCGGATAGCCGTGCACCAGCACAACGGTGGGACTCTTGTCATCGCTCCAGGTTCTGACCGCCAGTTCCACGTCACCGCGGCGTACCTTGCTGTCGCGCCATTGCACCATCTTGTGTGTCCTCGTTGTACTGTCTGTCGACTCTGTCGTCGGTTATTGCGTCAGTGTTGGGGGATCCAGGGTCAGCGCGTCGGCGCCCTGACTCAGCCAGCGTGGGCCATGATCATCCATCACCAGAAACTCATTGCCGGCCACGGTGTGGCCATCGCGGCTGAGGCTGAACTGCCATTGCCACAGGCCCGGGATCAGTGCCCCCTCGGCAATGCGGTTGCCCTCCGGCAGATTGCCGGTGATCGGTGCCAGCCTGTGGCGCTGCTGAACGTCCGGAAACCGAGCCGCCAATTGTTGTGGGCTGTGCCCGTGGGCCAGCGTTGCCGGCAAGGCTTGCCGCCATTCCTCCAGTTCGTGCTGCAGGGCGACCAGAGCCGGTTCTTCGGCTGGGCCGGCCAGGCTGGCTTTGGCGGCATAGCCGTTCAGGACGGCATCGCAGCGCAGTATATAAGTCATACCCTGACGGTAGCGGCGTTTGCCCGGTCTGTTGAGGCCAAAGGGGCGAGCGCGGTTGTGGCCGGAAAAACGTACCTTGGGCGGTCGGGCAGGATCGAAGACCTGATGGGCCCGCAGCCAGTCCCGCATGAGTTGTTCGCAGTCAGCAACGGTCATGCCCGGTTGCAGGGAACCGGCAATGATCTGCACGCATTTCTCGGCGTAATGTTTCGCCTTGAGATAAGGGGCCAGCGCCTGCTGGTCCGGGGTCCAGAACGCGGTCATGGCGCCTCCGGGTTGTTGTTAGATGGCTATCGATACTTACACTCGTCAATGTGACAGTCAACTGGCCGAGTTGGCTTTGCACCACGGGGGGCTTTCCTCCAGGGCCAATCGGGTCTTACAAAACTTGAACATTTTCTTCGCGTGAACTTCACATCTTGCTGGCGCTGAGTTGTTAGGGTGGCGGCCTTGAATACCATTCAAATTCTAGCTTCTCCGGGCTGGGTCGAGCGGCGAGTCCGGGGAAAAGGAGAGGAGCGTGTCGCATCAAGTCCGGTTAGCCCCAAACCTCATTCTGCTATTGAGCCTGTTGCTGTCGTTATGGGTACCAACGGCGTCGGCTCAGGCGCCATCATCCGCGCAAAGCCAATACGGTGAACTGGCCGATGCGCTGGAAGATGACGGTCGTCGTGAGCGCTTGATCGAGCAGTTGCGTGGCCTGGAGCGTGCCGCTGAGCCTGCCCCGTTGGGAATGGAGGGTGAGGTGCCAGCCGCGCAGATTGCGGCCAGCTCGCCCAGTGGCCAGACCGCAGAACAGGTCTCCTTCGCTCGTCGGATGGCCGCGGCAACCGGCAATATTGCCGGGGACCTGGGGCAGCAGTTTGCAGCCATAACCGGGGTGGTAACCGGCTGGTTTGGCAGCGATAGCGGTGCCGGGGTGGCCCCGGCCTCTGAGACTGCGCTGGACATGAAGACGGTGGGGGCCGCGCTGTTGAATCTGGCGATGCTTGTGGTGGCTACCTTTGTGGTGTTCTGGGCCCTGCGGGCTCTCGCAGGGTCGGCATTTATCCGGTTGAGTCGCTGGGCAAGCAGAGGGTCAGAGAAGCTGGCGATCCTGCGTACGGCTGCTGCGGTGGGTATGGCGGCTGTCGCGGATATTGTGGTGGTAGCCCTGGCCTATCTGGCCGGGAGTTTCATCGCCTCTTTGTTGACGGAACAGCTGGCCGCAGATGCCACTCGGTTGGCGCTGTTTCTGAATGCGTTCCTGGTGGTTGAGCTGGTGAAGGCGGGGTTGAGGATGTTGTTCTCCTCCCGGTACGAAGGCTTGCGCTTGCTTCCGGTCGCGGCGGAGCAGGCGCGTTACTGCAATCGCTTTCTTGCCCGCGAGGCGGGGCTGATTGGCTATGGCATGCTGGTACTGGTACCGGTGCTGAACTTCAATGTGTCGCCGTCGGTGGGGAATGGGATGGGTACGCTCATTATGTTGCTGGCCCTGGTGTATGCAGCCCTGGTGATCTTGCGTAAACGGACGGTGCTGCGAACCGCCCTGGCGCAACGGGCCGAGCATCACCATGGCCCGGCCCGCCTGGCCTTGCTGGGCTTGTCACGGGTGTGGCACGGCCTGGCCCTGGCCTATGCCTTGCTGGTGTTTGCGGTGACGGTGTTGAATCCGGAAACGGCGGTGCCTTTCGTGGCCGCGGCCACCTTGCAAACCCTGTTGTATGTGGGGGCGGGATTACTGGTGTCGGTGGCACTGGGACAGCTGATCGGCAAGGAAATCCGCTTGTCTGAGCGTATCAATGCGAGCATGCCGCGGCTGCAGGCGAGGGTGAACACCTATGTGCCGACCGGGTTAAAAGTGATTCGTGCCTTGATCCTGACGCTGGTGTTGGTGGTGTGTCTGGATGCCTGGAGGGTATATGACCTTGCCGCCTGGTATGGCACTGAGGCCGGTGCCATGACGGTGTCGGCGTTGCTGGATATCCTGATTATTCTGGCGCTGGCTGCAGCGGTCTGGGTGGCTCTCGCCAGCCTGGTCGAGCACAAGCTCAGCCCCGGTGAAAACAGCACCCCTGCACAGGCTGCGCGGGGTGAGACGCTGATGGGGCTGTTCCATACCACGCTGGCGATCACCATTATCATCATGACCGTGATGATTGTGCTGTCCGAGATCGGTGTAGATATCGCGCCGCTGATTGCTGGCGCCGGGGTGTTGGGGCTGGCCATCGGCTTCGGTGCGCAGAAACTGGTGCAGGATGTGATTACCGGGGTGTTTATTCAGCTTGAGAACGCGATGAACACCAACGACTTTGTTAGCGTCGGCAGCCATTCCGGCACCGTGGAGCGCGTGGGTATCCGTTCGGTGGCGTTGCGGGATCTTTATGGTACCTACCACATTGTGCCGTTCTCCTCGGTGGATGCCGTGTCGAACTTTACCCGTGAATATGGCAACCACGTGGGCGAGTACGGCATTGCTTACCGGGAAAGCATTGATGATGCCATCGTGCAGCTGGAGGCCGCCTTCGAGGCCCTGAAAGACGGCGAGCACAAGGACAATATTCTTGCCCCCATGACCGTGGCGGGGGTCACGGCCCTTGCCGACAGCTCGGTGAATATTCGTGTGGTCATCAAGACCACCCCGGGCAACCAATGGGCCGTGGGCAGGGCGTTTAACCGGCTGGTGAAGATCTACTTTGACAAGGCGGGGATTGAAATCCCGTTCCCGCATACCACCCTGTATTTCGGTGAAGATCGGGATGGCACGGCTCCTGCGGCCCCGGTGCGATTGACCGATGACCGGGTGGTGTCGACCCAGAGCGGAAAGTAAGTCTTGCCGGTATCTGACTCAACGCCCGCACTGCTGTGCGGGCGTTTTTGTGTGGTGACTTCATCACGGGGCGTGATGGCTATCGGTGTGCCAGGGGATCGAGGGATTTGGGGTGATTTGCCAGAAGGCAAAAAAAAGGGCCGGCAGAAGGTGCCGACCCTGGAATCACCGGAAAGGGAGAGCTCGGTGAATAAAAAACCTTATGCGGCGTCCCGCAGGATATCGCCGAGCAGCGCTTCGAAGTTTTCGAGGTGCTGGCGGTTATCGTGATCCCACGGATGGAAGCCGGGCTTGAACCAATCCAGCCAGGGCAGGGTAATGTTGCGGAAGATACCCTTCTTGCCCCAGGTGTGTTTGGCCACGGCGCGCCAGCCTTTCAGGTCGGTCAGGCCACCCTTGATCCGCACGTTGTGCAGGTAGAAGGGGATGAACAAGGCAAAGAAAATGCCGGTGGCCGCCACTAGCGCAAAGCTGCGCAGGGCGTAGGCGCCAACATTGCTGTCATCGCCCAGGGCTACCTGATAGACACCAAAGGCCACAGCCTTGTGCTCGGTTTCTTCCAGCGCGTGCCAGTTCCAGATGGCCTTGTAGCCTTCGTCGGCACCTTCCATCAGTTCTGGCAGGTCCAGCAGGCCGCCGCCGAGAATGGCGGTGAGGTGCTCCAGAGCCACGGTAGCGGCTAACTGGAAGCCTTTCGGCGAATAGTCCTGCAAGGCCTTGAGCAATTTGGCCACGGCCGCTTCCTGGGCATGCAGCGGGATGCCGCCCTGGGCCACAAAATCGTTGTACTCTTCGTGCTCACGGCCGTGCATGGCTTCCTGGCCAATAAAGGCGGTGACCGCTTTTTTCAGCTCGGGATCAGTGATCTGGTCACGGTAATTGCGTACGCTATCGATGAAAAAGCGTTCCCCCACCGGAAAGAACAAGCTCATGGTGTTCAGGAACTGGCTGACGTTCAGCCCGTCCTTGTGCCAGGTCAGGGCCTTGGCCGGGTTGAGGTTGAACTTCAGGTTGCGTCGAATCGGAAGAATCGAGATCGCTTTCATGGCGTACCTCCATAACTGTTACATCAGTTAATGATACAATTAACCCCTGAACCATCAAGGACTTTTCCGCCCAGGCATCACGACATGACAGACAATAAACAAGAAGTGGCAAATCGTTTACTTGATGGGCTGGTGGATTATCTGCTGGCCCGTCTGGCCCCGGCGCAGCTGGAGGGCTTGATCGAAACGGAACTGGATTACCTGCTTGAGCAGGCTGGCCGCTACACCCTGACAGAGTGGGTCAGCGCCGAGCAGATCCATCACACCGCGCGCAAGTACGCGGTAGAGATGCACATTAGTGGCGCGATTCCCGAACTGGTGGGCGACATGGTCGAGAAGTTCTACGACCAGGCGGCGGACAGTGACCGGGTGGTGGCGGATGTCATTGATGAAGATGTGGTGATGGCGCTGCTGGACAAGGTGCTTGAGATCCCGCTGTCGCGTCAGGGAATGGCGTGGCTGGGGCGTAACCCGGTGCTACTGGCGTTGCTGGCCGGGGGCGCCCAGATGGGCCTCAAGACCCTATTGCACCAGGGGCTGCCGGCGCCGCTGCGCGAACAACTGGGCAAGCGCTTGCCGGCACGCTGGGTGTCCAGCGTGGAAACCCGCCTGCAGGAATGGCTGCTGCGCCGTACCGAGCAGCTGCTGAGTGATCCCTATCTGTACCGGGACGAGAACCTGGACGAGCTGCGCGAGCTGGTGCTGGTGGCCTGGCAGGAGTTTGCCCAGCGCCCGGTGGCGGACGTGCGGGAGCTGGTGACCAGTGAAGATATCCAGGAACTGTTTGTGATCGGTTTCGAATACTGGCGGGAGCTACGTCATACCGATTATTTCAACAGTCTGCTGTTGTCCGGGGTGAATGCCTTCTTTGAAAAATACGGCGACACCAGCCTGACCGAGCTGCTGGAGGAAATGGGCGTCACCCGCGAAATGATGCTCGACGACGCCCGCCGCTTCGCCCCGCCGATCCTCGACAAGCTGCGCACGGAAGGCCTGCTTGAGGCGTGGCTTCGTCGTCATCTGAAGGGGTATTTTGAGGCGGAGGAGACGCTCGCGCTGTTGAGTGAACAGTGAACAGTGAACAGCGCGCGGTGTCGTCGTGTGCGGTTCTTGAACACAAGAGGCCGCGTCCCAGCGATGGGCGCGGCCTCTTTGCTTCCAGTCACAGCCAGACGCCGATCGGGCCGCTGTTCACTTTTCACTGTTAACTATTAACTGTCGATCGCTTTTCTATACGCCTGCGTATGCAGCAACTCCACCAGCTCTCCTTCCGGTACCGGCTTGCTGATCAGGTACCCCTGGATGCTGTCGCAGTCCATGTCGCGCAGGATGCTGAGGTGGTCTTCGGTTTCCACGCCTTCTGCGACCACGTTCATCTGCAGGCTGTGAGCCATGTCGATGATGGCGCGGGTGATGGCGGCGTCGTCGGGGCTCTTGTCCAGATCCATAATGAAGGACCGGTCGATTTTCAGGGTGTCTACCGGGAAGCGCTTCAGGTAGCTCAGTGAGGAATAGCCGGTGCCGAAATCGTCCAGGGCCAGCTCGATACCGCGGGTGCGCAGTTGCTGGAGCAGCTCGATGTTCTGCTCCATGTCTTCCATGATCAGGCTTTCGGTGAGCTCCAGTTCCAGCAGGTGGGGTGGCAGCTCGGTGCTGGACAGTACCCGGTCGACAATATCGGCCACATTGCCCTTGCGGAACTGGTGGGCGGACAGGTTCACCGAGACGCAGATGTCGCCCAGCCCCTGCTTGTGCCATTTGTAGGCTTGGCGACAGGAGCGTTCCAGTACCAGCTCACCAATGGCGGAGATCAGGCCGGTTTCTTCGGCCAGCGGGATAAATTCGGCGGGCGGCAGCAGGCCCATGGTCGGATGCTGCCAGCGGACCAAAGCTTCCACAGAATTGATGCGGTTGGTGGCCAGATCCATTTTCGGTTGGTAATGAACCACAAACTCGTTCTTGAAAATGGCCTTGCGCAAGCTGGTTTCCAGGGCCAGTTGCTCCACCGAGGCCACGCGCATGTTACTGCGATAGAACTGGTAGTTGTTGCCGCCACTGCGCTTGGCTTGATACACCGCCATATCGGCCTGGTTGATCATGCTCTGCGCTTCTTTGGCGGTGTCGGGGAAGATACTGATGCCAATACTGGCCCCCAACAGCAGCTCATGGCCATCAATGAGGAACGGCTTCTTCATGGCATTGATGAGCTTCTGGCACTGCTGGGTGATGACGTTTTCACCGCCATGGTTTTCCATCAACAGGGTGAACTCGTCGCCACCAACCCGGGCCATGTTTTCGACCCCGCCGGCATGCTCGCCAAGCCGCTCTGCGGCCGCCTTGAGCAGGCGGTCGCCAATTTCGTGGCCGAGGGACTCATTAATGGGCTTGAAGCGGTCCATGTCGATCATCAGCAACGCGACCTTTTCCCGGTTCAGGCGGGCCAGGGTCAGGGACTTGTGCAGGTGCTCGCGGAACTGGGAGCGGTTGGGCAGGCCGGTCAGGCGGTCGTAGTTGGACAGGAACTGGAGCTGTTGCTCGGTTTCCTTGCGAACCGTCAGGTCGGACATCATGCCCACATAACGAATCACCCGTTTGTGCTCATCGCGCACCGCGCTGACCTGCAACCACTCCGGGAACATCTCGCCGTTGCGGCGCCGTTCGTTGATTTCCCCTTCCCAGAAACCATTTTCCTTCAGGGCGGCGGTAATGGACAGATAGGCTTCGCGGTTGGCCGCGGTTTCTTCGTGGTCCAGCACCTGTTTACCCAGCACCATGGATTCCGAGTACCCGGTGATTTGTTCAAAGCGGGCATTCACGGCCAGGAAGCGGAATTTCTGATCGAGGATGAAGATGCCTTCCGGTGCATTTTCGAACACGGTGGCGGCCAGTCGTTGCTGTTCCTGGGCCTGGCGGTCTTCGGTAATGTCGCGGCGGGTGCCGATCATGCGGGTGGCGCGGCCCTTTTCGGACCATTTGACCACGCGACCGTCATCTTCGATCCAGCGCCAGCTGCCATCGGCGTGGCGCAGCCGGTAGACCGCATGGTAGCGGTCGCTGTCACCCTTGAAGTGAGCGACCATGGCCCGGCGGATGCGGGTCAGATCTTCCGGGTGAACCAGCGTTTCCAGGTCACCGAAGAAGTTTTTGAAGTAGGCGCTGTCGTAGCCCAGCAACCGGTCGAAATTGGTGTGGTAGTTGCGGCCGGTGTCCAGCATCCAGTCCCACAGACCGATATTGCTGGCTTCCAGCGCCAGTTCCAGCCGCTCGCCGGTGGCGCCCAATGCCTGATTGCTCTCTTCCAGCGCCTGGGTGCGCTCCTGCACCATGGTCTCCAGGCGCTCGTTGGTTTCCTGCAGTCGCTGCCGGGCCTCTTTGCGTTCGTAGATTTCCTGGGCCAGCTTCTCGTTCAGGGCCTCGGCATCACTGCGGGCACGGTTCAGGTAATCGATCAGTGAGCGATTGCTGGCCTGCAGCATCATCGCCTGGTGGCCGGTGTTGTGGATGCGTCGGGCGGCCAGCAGGAAGAACAGGCCCAGCACCGAGAGCAGCACCATGAGGGATAGCTCGGTTTCGGCCTGGGTCTGGGACAGCCGGTACATGGTTGGGCCCAGCAGCATGGCCAGATACAGGAATACGGTCGGGAAATGGCTGCTGTAGGCCGCCAGGGCCATGGTGCTCAGGCCAAGGCCGAGGCAGGCGCACAGTAGCTGAACGCTGAGCAAGTCGGGCCGGAACAGCAGTTCTACCGGGTTGAACAGGTACCCGGCCATGCCGATCAGTAGCGGGGTGCTCAGGGCCAGGCAAGACAGCATGACCCGGCAACGGGGGGTGATTTCGTCCCGCAGCAGGCGCTGGCGGCACAGATACAGCAGGGGCAAGCGCAGCAGCTGCACCACAATCACGGTGGCCAGCCAGCCCAGTAGCAGGGAACGGGGGACCTCTCCATTCCAGTAAAAGCCGGCAAGCGCGGCGGCACTGATGGATTCGAGGACAAACAGCACGACAACGCCACTGAATAGCAGCTGGCATTGTTCTGTCAGCACGCCCTTGAAGGGAGCGTGGGCTGTTTTGTTCGGAGACTGCGAAGACACCTTGATTATTATCCTCTGGCCGTGAAGCCGAGTGTTTTTGTTTGTCAGTGTACCCATCGACAGGAAGAAGGGGAACCGCCTTTATTTGCCTATCTCAAGGGCGGGACAGAGGCTCCCCAATCACTCCCGCCGAGCAGGGGTTTCTTGGGCCCACATTCTGCTAAACTCCCGCGCCATGGATGACGTGACTTCCCTTATTGATGGTTTGAACCCGGCCCAGCGCGATGCGGTGGCAGCCGATGACCGCCATTTGCTGGTGCTGGCCGGGGCCGGCTCGGGCAAGACCCGGGTGTTGGTGCACCGGATCGCCTGGCAGATCGCCACCGAACAGGCCTCGCCGTTCGGTATTCTGGCGGTGACCTTTACCAACAAGGCGGCCGCCGAAATGCGCGGCCGTATTGAGCAGCTGCTGGACATGTCAGCGGACGGTATGTGGGTGGGCACTTTCCACAGCATTGCCCACCGCTTGCTGCGCTCGCACTGGCAGGAGGCCGGCCTGCCCCAGGGCTTCGAGATTATTGATGCCGATGACCAGCAGCGGTTGATCAAGCGGGTCATCAAGGAGCTGGGGCTGGATGAACAGCGCTGGCCGGCCCGCCAGGCCACCTGGTTCATCAACAGCCAGAAGGACGAGGGGCTGCGCGCCAGACACATGGACGCCAATGGCGACCTGTTTGTCCAGACCATGCAAAAGATCTATTCCGGCTATGAAGACGCTTGCGAGCGCGGCGGCCTGGTGGATTTCAACGAGATGCTGCTGCGGGTGCTGGAGTTGTTCCGCGACAACGACAGCCTGCGGGGGCACTACCAGCGCCGCTTCCGCCATATTCTGGTAGACGAATTCCAGGATACCAACAGCATCCAGTACGCCTGGTTGCGGTTGCTGGCCTGTGAAGACAATGCAGTGACCATTGTGGGCGATGATGACCAGTCCATTTATGGCTGGCGCGGCGCCAAGATCGAGAATATTCACAAGTTCAGCCGTGATTTCCCGGATACCCGCACCATCCGCCTGGAGCAGAACTACCGCTCCACCGGCACCATCCTGAAAGCGGCCAATGCGGTGATCGACAACAACAGCGATCGTCTGGGCAAGGAACTCTGGACCGAAGGCGGCGATGGCGACCCGATTCGCTTGTATGCCGGCTTCAACGAAGTGGACGAAGCCCGCTTCGTGGCCGGCCGGGTGGACAAGCTGTTCCAGGAAGGCACCGCGCGGCGGGAAATGGCCGTGCTGTACCGTTCCAATGCCCAGTCACGAGTGCTGGAAGAAGCCTTCCTGCAGGCCGGTATTCCCTACCGCATCTATGGGGGGCAGCGTTTCTTCGAACGTCTCGAGATCAAGAACGCGTTGGCGTACCTGCGCCTGATCAGCAACCGTCACGCAGATGCCGCCTTCGAGCGGGCGGTCAATACGCCCACTCGCGGCATTGGCAACAAGACCCTGGAAACGTTGAGGGAGGTGGCCCAGGCCCGTGGTTGCTCGCTGTGGGATGCCGGGCAGGCCATTGTCAGTGAGCAGTTGCTAACTGCCCGGGCGATCAATGCACTGGCCGTTTTCCTCAATCTGGTCGGTCAGCTGGCGCAGCAGTGTGAGGGGCTGAATCTGGGGGAAACCGCCGAGCATGTCATCGAGGCCAGTGGTCTGGTGGCGTTCCATGGCAAGGAAAAAGGCGAGAAGGGGCAGCAGCGCCAGGAAAACCTGCGAGAGCTGGTGTCTGCCACCCGTGAGTTCGGTGAGGAAGATGAAGATTCCGAGATGGACTCGCTGACGGCGTTTCTGGATCACGCGGCGCTGGAGTCCGGTGAAGGTCAGGCCGATGCCCATGAGGACGCGGTGCAGATGATGACCCTGCACTCGGCCAAGGGGCTGGAGTTCCCGGTGGTGTTCATTTGTGGCATGGAAGAGGGCCTGTTTCCTCACCAGCGTTCCAGTGAGGACCCCAGTGGCCTTGCCGAAGAGCGTCGTCTTTGCTACGTGGGTTTGACTCGCGCCATGCGCGAACTGTACCTGACCCATGCGGAAAGCCGTCGCCTGTACGGCAACGAAAACTACAACCCGCCCAGCCGCTTCCTGCGCGAGATTCCCGCCGAGGCCATGGAAGAGATTCGTGCCCGCGCCGGTTTCAGCCGCCCCATGGGCGGTGGCAGCAAGCCGATCCGGGAAACCGAGGCCAACGGTATTGTGCTGGGCGCGCGCGTGTTGCATCCCAAGTTCGGCGAAGGCACGGTGCTGCACTTCGAGGGGCAGGGCCCCAATGCACGCTTGCAGATCAATTTCGACGGCGCTGGTACCAAATGGCTGGTCAGCCAGTACGCGCGTCTGGAAGTGATTTGAAGAAAGTCTGACGTCGGACGACGGACGTCTGACGCAGACAAGACCATCTTCGTTACCGCGGGTTTAGCGTCCGACTTCAGACGTCTGACGTCCGACCCGTCGAAAAGAACAATGGGCCTGCAATTTGCCGCGGCCCAACCAAGGAGGACACATCATTGGACCGTCGTAAATTCGTTTCTGCCCTGGGATTGGGCCTGGGTGGCCTGGCACTGGCTGGATGTGAGCAGAAAGACTGCCCGCCTGCCGAAGGTCAGGCCGCCGCCGGTGCGCCGGAAAAGAAAAAACCGCAGCCGCAAACCTACGAATGGAAGATGGTCACCACCTGGCCGAAGAATTACCCGGGCCTGGGCGCGGGTGCCAACCGGTTTGCCAAGCGAGTGGAAGAAATGTCTGCCGGGCGGATCAAGATCAAGGTGTACGGCGCCAAAGAGCTGGTGCCGGCGTTCGAGGTGTTTGATGCGGTGCGCCAGGGCAGTGCCGAAATGGGCCACGGCGCAGCCTACTACTGGAAAGGCAAACACCCGGCGACTCCGTTCTTTACCGCTGTGCCCTTTGGGCTCACCGCCCAGGAAATGAATGGCTGGCTGCACCATGGTGGTGGCCAGGAACTGTGGGATGACCTGTATGCCCAGTTCAATCTCAAGCCATTTGCCTGCGGTAATACCGGCACCCAGATGGCGGGCTGGTTCAACAAGGAAATCAGCAGTGTTGACGATCTCAAGGGTCTGAAAATGCGCATGCCTGGCCTGGCCGGGGAAGTGCTGGCCAAGGTCGGCGCCACGCCAGTGCAGTTGCCCGGGGCGGAAGTGTTCACCTCCCTGCAGACCGGTGCCATCGACGCTGCAGACTGGGTTGGCCCCTACAACGATCTGACCTTTGGTTTGCACCGGGTGGCAGAGTACTACTACTACCCGGGCTGGCAGGAGCCTGGCCCGACTCTGGAGCTGACCATCAACAAGAGAGTGTGGGACAGCCTGCCGGCGGATCTGCAGGCGATCATTCGCTATGCCGCCCAGTCAGAAAACCAGGACATGCTCGATGAGTACACCGCACGCAACAACGCCGCCCTGGACGAGTTGGTCAACAAGCACGGCACCAAACTGCGTCGCCTGCCGGATGATGTGCTCAAGGCCTTGAAGGACGCCAGTGATGAAGTGGTCGAGGCGCTGGTGGCAGACAACAAGGATGCCCGCAAGGTGTATCAGTCGTACCGCAAGTTCCGCGATGAATCCATCAACACCATGGCCATCGCCGAGCAGCCGTACCTGAATATCCGTAAAGCGCTGGAAGGCTGAGGGCTATCAGCTATCAGCTATCAGCTATCAGCTATCAGCTATCAGCTATCAGCTATCAGCTATCAGCTATCAGCTATCAGCTATCAGCTATCAGCTATCAGCTATCAGCTATCAGCTACGCTGGGTTGGAATGCAAAACCCAAAATAGTTCCCGACTATTTAAAAGAACGGAAACGCTTTCCAGATTGTTGAGTTCGGCGCCAATAAATAAATTGAGCACCTGGTAGGAGCCATGCTCGCATGGCGAACCGAGCCCAAGCGAGGCAGGATCCAGGTCCTTGGACGCTTGCATGGTGAGAGATCCCTGAGCCTGGCTGCGCTCGGATCGCCATGCAAGCATAGCTCCTACAGCCTCTCCTGGCGCGGGTAGAATGGAACGGTCTTTCTTGTCGAGCAGGGCACCTTTTATCTGTTTTTCCCACCCACAAAAAAACGCGGGCAGAACCTGTGCCGTGTGGCACACCGTCCTGCTCGCGTTGTAGCTTGTAGCTTGAGGCTAGTCCTGCGGCACCACCCGGGTGCGCCCGGTGTCATCAATCGCCACAAAGGTGAAATGCCCTTCGGTCACCTTGGACAGGGTGCCGGTGTCTTCACGAATCCACACTTCCACCAGAATCTGCATGGAGCTGCGGCCGATGTCCTGCAGCTGGGTGTAGCAGCTGACCACGGCGCCAATGGGGACCGGGCGCAAGAAGGCCATGGAATCGATGGCCACGGTGGCGACCCGGCCACGGGCTTTTTTGCGGGCGGTAACGGCACCGGCCAGGTCCATCTGGGACACCAGCCAGCCACCAAAAATGTCGCCGTTCCAGTTGGAATCCTGGGGCATGGCAATGGTCTGGATAGCCAGGGTGCCAATGGGCTGCGGGGTGTCGTCGGTGTGATCGGTCATGTTGTTATCCACATTTTGGTCGCGGGCGCGGGGCCGTGCATGAAAGTGTTCGTCTGTCTTTCCGAAGAACGGAAAAGACCTCTAACTCGTTGAGTTCAGTGCCACTAAACAGCCTGAGCCCCCTGTAGGAGCCATGCTTGCATGGCGATCCGGGCCCAGGCGAGGCCGGGATCCAGGATTTCCGCCCCCAACAGCCGTGTCAGGGGTACAGAATGCCGGGCAACCAGGTAGCCAGTTGCGGAAACAGCGCCAGTATACCCAGCATCAGTAACTGAATAACGATAAAAGGCACTACCCCCTGATAAATCTGTGCGGTGCGGACCTCTGCCGGGGCCACGCCGCGAAGGTAGAACAGTGCGAACCCGAAAGGTGGGGTCAGGAACGAGGTCTGCAAGTTCAGGGCCAGCATCACCCCCAACCATACCGGATCGAGCCCCATGGCCAGCAGCACGGGTCCGACAATCGGCACTACCACGAAGGTGATCTCGATAAAGTCGAGAATAAAGCCGAGCAGGAAGATCAGCAGCATGACCATCAGGGTCGCGCCCAGTACCCCACCGGGCATGGCGTCGAACAGGCTGTGCACGGCGTCTTCGCCGCCAAAGCCCCGGAACACCAGCGAAAACAGACTGGCCCCAATCAGAATCATGAATACCATGGCCGTCACCCGGCTGGTGCTGCGCACTACCTCGCCGAGAATGGTCAGGTTCAGGTGCCGGTTGAAAGCGGCCAGCAGCAGGGCGCCAAAGGCCCCGACCCCGGCGGCTTCAGTGGGGGTCGCCGTGCCAGTGAGAATGGAGCCCAGTACCGCCGCGATGAGCAGCAGTGGCGGCAGTAATCCGCGCAGGATATCGCCCCACCCGGTGGCAGTTGCCTCGTCGCGGGGCATGGCGGGGGCAAGATGGGGTTTCCACCCGCTAATGGCCAGTACATACAGCAGGTACAGGCCCACCAGTATCAGCCCGGGGATCAGGGCGCCGACAAACAGATCGCCCACCGAGACCGTATCCAGCGACCATAACCCCTGCTTGAGCTGGGCTTCCTGATAGGCGTTGGAAAGCACGTCGCCCAACAGCACCAGGGCGATGGAAGGAGGGATGATCTGTCCCAGTGTGCCGGTGGCACAGATCAGGCCGGTGGCGAGCTGCGGCTGATAGCCCTGGCGCAACATGGTGGGCAGCGACAATAGCCCCATGGTCACCACGGTGGCGCCGACGATGCCGGTGCTGGCGGCCAGCAGTGCACCGACCAGAATAATCGCCAGACCCATGCCGCCGGGCAGCGGGCCAAACAGGCGGCCCATGCTGGATAACAGATTCTCTGCCACCCGGGACTTTTCCAGCATGACCCCCATGAACACGAACAGTGGCACCGCCATCAGGGTGGTGTTCTCGATGATGCCGAACAGGCGGTTGGGTACAAAGGTGAGGTCGGCGGGATTAAAGGTGCCGGTGGCCATGCCGCCCGCGGCGAACAGCAGGGCGGTGCCTCCCAGAGCAAAGGCCACCGGGTAGCCGCTGAGCAGCACCAGGCACACCGCGACGAACATGATCAGAGGGATCCACTCGATCACAGGGTGTCCTCCGGGTGTGCGGTAGGCGTGGCTAACGGCGCCCCCAGCAGGGTCAGCGCATGGCGAAGCAGGTCGGCCAGTGCCTGAATGCCCAGCAGGGCTGGCAGCACCAGCAACAGGGACTTGAGCAGATAGACGAACGGCAGGCCACCGTTGGCGGAGCCCTCCTGTTCACGCCAGCTGCTGGCCACATAGTCCAGCGAGAGCCAGAACAGGGCGGCACACAGTGGCATCAGCAGAAACAGGGTGCCCAGCAAATTGACCCAGGCACGGGTACGCGGGGAAAACCGTTGATAGAGGACGTCCACCCGCACGTGCTCGTCTTCCGCCAGGGTATAGGCAATAGCGAGCATAAACAGGGCACCGTGCAGGTAGGTCAGCGATTCCTGCAGGGCGATATTGCCGATGCCAAAGGCATAGCGCAGAGCCACCACCAGCACCATGCCGAGCACCAGAAACAGGGCAAGCCAGGCGGAAAGGCGGCCAACGGCCGTGGTCAGGCGGGTCAGGCGATGCTGCCAGCGCAGGAACGTGTGCTTCATGACACCTTGTTATTGTTGGGTCCGAGTCAGTATGGGGGCGGATTATACGGGGCTTGGCCACACTTTTCAGCCGTCAGGCCCCGTGGTTGGCGGGTTTTCCGTTTCTGGCAATGATCAGGCAAATGAAAAAAATCGAATTGCTACATGGGTGTAATGTGGCTGTCATAAAGCGTCTCTAGGATGCGCTGTGCTGAAACATGAACTGGCTTGCAACATTTAGAACAACCGGGGTGGACCAAAACAATCATCGCCGGTGCCATGTAACTGGAGGCTTATTGTGAACTTCAAGATCAAAGCAACCCTGGCGAGCGCCGCCGCTGCCCTGGCTTTCGCCAGCGCCCCGGCCACTGCCGACACCCGTGATTACATTTCCATCGTGGGTTCTTCCACTGTGTACCCGTTCGCGACCACCGTCGCTGAGCGTTTCGGTCGCAGCTCTTCCAACCCGACCCCGAAAATCGAATCTACCGGTTCCGGCGGTGGCATGAAGCTGTTCTGTGCGGGTGTGGGGACCCAGCACCCTGACGTGACCAACGCGTCCCGTCGCATGAAGAAGTCCGAGTTTGCCCAGTGCCAGGAAAATGGCGTGAAGGACATCACCGAAGTGGTTATCGGTTATGACGGCATCGTGTTTGCCAACTCTTCCAAAGGCAAGCACATGGACGTCACCCTGCGTGATCTGTTCCTGGCCCTGGCCAAGGAAGTTCCGGATCCGAAAGGCGGTGAGAAACTGGTCGCTAACCCCTACAAGACCTGGAAAGAAGTGAACCCGGCGCTGCCGAACACCAAGATCGAGGTTCTCGGTCCGCCGCCGACTTCCGGTACCCGTGACGCGTTCAACGAGCTGGCCATCGAAGGCGGCTGTAAGACCTTCCCCTGGCTGAAGGCCATCAAGGGCGAAGACAAGTCCAAGTACAAGGCAATCTGTCGCAGCATCCGTGAAGACGGTGCCTATGTCGAAGCGGGCGAAAACGACAACCTGATCGTTCAGAAGCTGGAAAAGAACCCCAACGCATTCGGCGTGTTCGGTTTCTCCTTCCTGGATCAGAACCGTGGCAAGGTACAGGGCGCTAAAGTAGGCGGTGTGGCCCCGACCTTTGATAGCATTGCCTCTGGCGACTACCCGGTATCCCGCTCCCTGTACTTCTACGTGAAGAAAGCTCACGTGGGTGTGGTACCGGGCATCGAAGGCTACGTGAAGGAATTCACCAGCGAGAAAGCCTGGGGTTCCGAGGGTTACCTGGCCGAGAAAGGCATGATCCCGCTGAGCGACGATCTGCGCGGCGACATGCAGAAACAGGCTCGTGGCCTGGTATCCATGACTGATGCCGAGCTGCACTAAGCGCTGAGTTCTGGAAGAGAAGAAAAAGCAAGGATGCTTTCAGCCCGACGGTGGAATCACCGTCGGGCTTTTTAACCAGCGATCAAATTTATGACATTTTTTTTGCAGTCAACGGTGCGTCATTATTGCTGCGTTGACTGGAGAAAAAACCTAAACGGAGAACACCATGCAAACCGGTAATCTGCTGTTGCTGCTGGTGGTAATGATCGCCGGGGCCTATTACATGGGCCACCGTCGTTCCTTTGCCCTGGCACGACCGCTGGGCGGCATCCGCCACCTGCATTCATTGCCGTTCTACTACGCCATGCGTACGGCAATCTGGTGTGCTATCCCGGCACTGGTGGTGCTGGGCGCCTGGCTGGCGTTTGATGACACCCTGATTCGCAACATGGTGATGGGAAGCCTGCCGGCGGCCAGCCAGCCGGTGGACGGCTCCGCTGCGAACCTGATGCTCAATCAGATCAGCAATGTGGCCAGTGGCGCGCTTTCTCCGGCCTCGGTATCGCCGGAGGTCGCGGCGGCAGCGGAGAAACTGAATAGCCTGCGTCAGCTCAATACCATGGCAGTCACGGTCGTTGTGATTGTGGTGGCGATGCTGGGCACCGCCTGGGGCTGGGTGAAGATTTCGCCGCAAATGCGTGCGCGGCAGCAGGTAGAAAAAGTTCTTCAAACTCTGTTTATGCTCAGTGCCACTATCGCCATCCTCACCACGGTTGGCATCCTCATGTCGGTGCTGTTCGAGTCCATTCGTTTCTTCGGCAAGGTGCCGGCCACGGACTTCCTGTTTGGCCTGCACTGGAGCCCGCAGACCGCACTGCGTGCCGATCAGGTTGCCTCTGAAGGGTCTTTCGGCGCCATTCCCCTGTTTGTGGGGACCTTGCTGATTTCTGCCATCGCCTTGCTGGTGGCGGTGCCGGTGGGGCTGATGTCTGCTATCTATCTGGCTGAATACGCGCCTGCCAAAGTGCGCGCGTTTGCCAAGCCTGCCCTGGAAGTCCTGGCCGGGGTGCCCACGGTGGTGTACGGCTTTTTTGCTGCCCTCACGGTGGCCCCGGTAATTCGTCAGCTCGGTGAATCGATTGGTCTCGATGTGGCCTCCGAGTCGGCACTGGCGGCAGGCCTGGTGATGGGCGTGATGATCATCCCGTTTGTGTCGTCGCTGGCGGATGACGTGATCACGGCGGTACCGCAAGCCCTGCGCGACGCATCGCTGGGGCTGGGTGCCACCCGTTCCGAAACCATCAAGAAGGTCATTTTCCCGGCAGCGTTGCCGGGCATCATGGGCGGTATTCTGCTGGCCGCGTCGCGTGCCATTGGTGAAACCATGATCGTGGTGATGGCCGCAGGGCTGGCAGCCAATATGACCGTCAATCCGCTGGAGGCGGTGACCACGGTCACGGTGCAGATCGTGACGCTGCTTACGGGCGACCAGGAATTCGACAGCGCCAAAACGCTGGCGGCGTTTGCGCTGGGCCTGATGCTTTTCATTACCACGCTGCTACTCAACGTGATTGCGCTTCACATCGTGAAGAAATATCGCGAACAGTACGACTAGGGGATCTGACATGAGCAAGACGACCGAACAGGTTCGCAAGTCACTGGGCAAGCGCTACCGCGCCGAAAAACGCTTCAAGGCCTATGGCGTTTCGGCTATCGGTTTTGGCCTGCTGGCCCTGGTGCTGCTGTTCACGGATATCATCGGCAAAGGGCACAGCGCCTTTTTCGAAACCTACGTGAAAATGGAGGTGATCTTCGATCAGGATACGCTGGACATCAGCGATTTCCGCGACGAAGAGCAGCTCAATTTTGCCAACTACGATGGCGTGATTCGCAATGCCCTGCGTGAAGAATTTCCGTCTGCCAGCGGCCGTCAGGAAAGACGTGAGCTGTACAGCCTGATCAGCACCGGGGCGGGCTATGAACTGCGGGACATGCTCAAGGAAGATCCTTCCTTGATGGGCCAGAGCGTAACTCTGTGGCTGCTGGCGGATGACGATGTGGATGTGTACGTGAAGTCCGCCCAGGATGACCGCCTGGAATCCCGTCTCAGTGATAACCAGAAGAGCTGGATCGAGAGTCTGGAAGCGCAGGACCGGGTGGAGTTGCAGTGGAACCAGTCCCTGTTTACCCACGGGGATTCCCGCGAGCCTGAGCTGGCGGGTATCTGGGGCGCGGTGACCGGTTCGTTCTTCACGATGCTGGTGACCTTGTTGCTGAGCTTCCCCATCGGCGTGGCCGCGGCGATCTATCTGGAAGAATTCGCCCCGAAGAACAAGTTCACCGATTTCATTGAAGTGAACATCAATAACCTTGCCGCAGTGCCTTCCATCATTTTCGGTTTGCTGGGGCTGGCAGTGATTATTGGTCTGTTCGGTTTGCCCCGTTCAGTGCCGGTCGTGGGGGGGATTGTGCTGACCCTGATGACGCTGCCGACCATCATTATTTCCAGCCGTGCCGCCATCAAGGCGGTGCCGCCGAGCATCCGCGAAGCGGCCATGGGCCTGGGTGCCTCGAAAATGCAGGTGGTGTTGCACCATGTGCTGCCACTGGCCCTGCCTGGCATGCTCACCGGTGCCATTATCGGTATGGCCCAGGCGCTGGGGGAAACGGCTCCGCTGCTGATGATCGGTATGGTGGCGTTTATTGTGGACGTCCCAGGTGGCCCGCTGGATCCCTCCACCGTGCTGCCGGTACAGATTTACCTGTGGGCCGATAGCCCGGAGCAATCCTTCGTGGCCCTGACCTCGGCAGCCATCATGGTGCTGCTGTCTTTCCTGATCGCCATGAATACGTTGGCGGTGTTCCTGCGCAAGCGCCTCGAGCGGCGCTGGTAACGAGGTAAGAATCATGGATACTGCAGAAAAGTTTGATGACAAAGCGCCAGGTAACGCGAAGCTGGCTGACCAGATTGAAGGTGAACAGGCAATGGACGAGACAATCCGCTATCCGGACCAGACGGTCGGGACCCCTTACGTGGACAACCCGAAGATGCGCATGCGTGACGTGGAGGTGTTCTACGGCGAGAAGCAGGCCATCCATGGCGTCAGCCTGGACATCGGCAAGAACGAAGTGGTGGCACTGATCGGCCCTTCCGGTTGTGGTAAATCCACTTTCCTGCGCTGCCTGAATCGCATGAACGACACCATTGATATCTGTCAGGTAAAGGGCAACCTGCATCTGGAAGATCAGGATCTTTACGATCCCAAGCTGGATGTGGTGGAGCTGCGTGCGCGGGTGGGTATGGTGTTCCAGAAGCCGAACCCGTTCCCCAAGTCCATTTACGATAACGTGGCCTATGGCCCGCGTATCCACGGCCTGGCCAACAAGAAATATGACCTGGACGAAATCGTGGAAACCAGCTTGCAAAAGGCGGGTTTGTGGAATGAAGTGAAGGACCGTCTGCATTCGCCTGGCACTGGCCTGTCCGGTGGTCAGCAGCAGCGTCTGTGTATCGCCCGTACCATTGCCGTGAGCCCGGAAGTGGTGCTGATGGATGAGCCATGTTCTGCGCTGGATCCCATTGCCACCGCCAAGATCGAAGAGCTGATTGCTGAGCTCAGCCAGTCTTACACCATTGCCATCGTGACCCACTCCATGCAGCAGGCGGCCCGTGTCTCCAACCGTACCGCCTACTTCCATCTGGGGCGTCTGGTGGAAATGAATGATACCGATACCGTGTTCACCAAGCCGGAACACGATCTGACAGAAGCCTATATCACCGGCCGCTTCGGTTAAGGCACAAGGAGAGCAGGATCATGGATCGCATGCATTTTGGTGAGCACAGCTCATCCCAGTTCAACGAAGCCCTGGAATCCATCCGCAACAACCTGATGGAGATGGGTGGCCTGGTAGAAAAGCAGGTGGTGGATGCCTTGCAGGCATTGCTGCAGGCCGATTCCGCCCTGGCGGAAAAGGTGATGGAAACCGAGGACAAGGTCGACAAGCTGGAAATGCTGATCGACGAGGAGTGCACCAAGGTGCTGGCGCTGCGCCAGCCGGCGGCGTCGGATCTGCGGTTGATTATCGCGGTTACCAAAGCGGTGTCAGACCTGGAGCGCATCGGTGACGAATCCGCCAAGATTGCCCGTATGGGGCAGCAGCTGGCGGAAGAGGGTGAGTCTCCGCGAGGCTATGTGGAGGTTCGTCATATCGGTAACCACGTGCGTAACATGTTGCGCGATACGCTGGATGCCTTTGCACGCTTTGATGCCAAAAAAGCGCTGGAAGTGGCTGCCGAAGACAAGGAAGTGGACCTGGAATACCGCAGTGCCATGCGCTCGCTGGTCACTTTCATGATGGAAGATCCCCGTTCCATTTCCCGGGTACTGAACATCATCTGGTCGCTGCGCGCGCTGGAGCGCATTGGTGATCACGCCCGCAATATTGGCGAGCAGGTGATCTATCTGGTGGAAGGCAAGGATGTGCGCCACATCAGCGTGGACGAGATTGAAGCGAAGTTGAAAAAGTAGAGCAGCCTTAAGCTACAAGCTACAAGCTACAAGCTACAAGCTACAAGCTACAAGGAAAACCCGGCCCGACAAGGTCGGGTTTTTTGTTTGGATTTCCGTAGGAGCGTCGCTCGCGGCGCGATTACCTTGCGCCTTTAAAGGCGGATTTACCACAGAGGCCACAGAGATCACTGAGTTAAAACAAGGGTTATCTCTGTGTGCTCTGTGGCCTCTGTGGTGAAAAGGTTTCTGATCCAGCGCCAGAATCGCGCCGCGAGCGACGCTCCTACGGCAAGGTTGTGCTTCTAAGCGCGGCCACATGCCTGCCCGCGGGAATAAATCTTTCCCGCGTTGCAGCTTGAAGCTTGTAGCTTGCACCTTTAATATCCGTATTTCCGGATATATAGATATAGGGATGCCAGCGGCCATGATAACACCGACCCAATTGTGCAAATGCCTGGGTGATGACACCCGTCTCAGCCTGATCTGCCTGCTGCACGGTCAGGGTGAGGTGTGTGTGTGTGATCTGGTAGACAGCCTGCAGGCACCGCAGTCCACCATTTCCCGGCATCTGGCCCAGCTGCGCCAATGCGAGCTGGTAGTGGCTCGCCGTCAGGGCACCTGGATGCATTACCAGCTGAACCCGGCATTGCCGCAATGGGCGGCCGAGGTAATTGCCACCCTGGTGATTCCGGCCCGTGAGGACCTGAACATTACCCTTCCCAACACCGCTTGCTGCGGCTAACTCTGAGAGACGGATATGAATACGCCCCTGACAATTCTGTTTTTGTGCACCGGCAATTCCTGCCGATCCATTATTGGCGAAGCGCTGGCCGATCATCTGGGTCAAGGCCGGCTTCATGGCCTGAGCGCGGGTAGCACGCCCACTGGCACCGTTAATGAAAACGCGCTGGCTGCGTTGGCGCGTCACGGTGTCGCCGTGAATAACCCCAGCTCCAAGACCATGGATGCTCTGGAAGGGGAGCAGATTGATCTGGTGATTACCGTGTGTGATGCCGCCGCCGGGGAATCCTGCCCGGTGTGGCTGGGTGATACGCCCAAGGTGCATTGGGGGCTGGCAGACCCGGCCCACGTTACTGGTAGCGAAGACACCATTCGTGCTGCGTTCGAGACCACCTATAACGAACTGCACGCACGGATTGAAGCGCTGGCATCGCTGGACCTTGAGAGCATGAATGGGCTCGGTCTTGTCGCTTGTGCACAGAAAATCCACCGTGAGATGGGTAGCGAGTAATGCCGTTTTTTGAACGCTATCTGAGTCTCTGGGTGGCCCTGGCCATTGCGGCGGGTGTCGGACTTGGGTTGGTCATGCCGGGTGCCTTCGAAGCCGTAGCCGGGTTTGAATACGCCCATGTGAACCTGGCGGTAGCGGTCTTTATCTGGGTGATGGTCTACCCGATGATGATCCAGATCGATTTCACCGCCATCAAACAGGTCGGCAAGAATCCCCGCGGCCTGTTACTGACACTGGTGATCAACTGGCTGATCAAGCCATTCACCATGGCTGCGCTGGGGTGGCTTTTTTTCAAGGTGTTTTTCGCCGGTTGGGTAGACCCGCAAACCGCTACAGAATACATCGCCGGCATGATCTTGCTGGGCGTGGCGCCCTGTACCGCCATGGTGTTTGTGTGGAGCCAGCTTACCCGCGGGGATGCCAATTACACCCTGGTTCAGGTCTCTGTTAACGACATCATCATGGTCTTTGCGTTCGCGCCGATTGCCGGTTTGTTGCTGGGCGTCAGTGACATTACCGTGCCCTGGGATACGTTGTTGCTGTCTGTGGTGTTGTATGTGTTATTGCCGCTCATCGCCGGCTTTTTGACTCGTCAGTGGCTTGGCAGCGATGAGCGGGTGGCGCAGTTTGTTCATGCGCTGAAACCGGTAAGCGTGATGGGCCTGTTGGCGACAGTGGTGCTGTTGTTTGGCTTCCAGGCCGAGACCATTTTGGCCAAACCCATGGCCATTGTGTTGATTGCCATTCCGTTGCTGATACAGACCTATGGCATTTTTGTGATTGCCTATTGGGCGGCAAAAAAACTGCGTCTGAAACATAACGTGGCAGGACCCGCTTGCCTCATTGGTACCAGCAACTTTTTCGAGTTGGCGGTGGCGGTAGCAATCAGTGTGTTCGGTCTGCATTCCGGCGCGGCTCTGGCCACGGTCGTGGGCGTGCTGGTAGAGGTTCCGGTGATGTTGTCACTGGTGGCGATTGTCAACCGTACCTCTCAGTGGTTTGAGAAAAGCAATTAATAGTTAACAGTGAATAATTAATAGCGAAAACCAGAACGGCGGAGATGGGCTGGCGCCCATTTCCGCCCTACGGTTTCGTAGGGTGGAAATTGTCTCGGCAATCTCCACCATTGTGTGGAGTGTTCAATTTCAATGAGTGATACCCCCAATCTTGATAAAAACTGTTTCCGGGTTCCGACCGCGGATGCCGTGTTTCGCGACACGCCGTCGGCGCACAAACCTCGCATTTTGTTGCTGTATGGTTCGCTGCGTTCGCGGTCGTTTAGCCGGCTTGTGGTGATGGAGGCGGCCCGGATTCTGGAAGCCATGGGCGCGGAAACGGCCATCTTTCATGCCGATGGGTTGCCATTGCCCGACAGCGAAGAGGTCGATCACCCCAAGGTGAAAGAGCTGCGTGACCGGGTGACCTGGAGCGAGGGTATGGTGTGGTGTTCGCCGGAGCGTCACGGCGCCATGACCGGCATCATGAAAGCGCAGATCGACTGGATTCCTTTGTCGCTGGGGGCAGTGCGTCCCACTCAGGGAAAAACCCTGGCGGTGATGCAGGTGTGTGGCGGGTCGCAATCATTCAACACGGTAAACCAGTTGCGCGTGCTGGGTCGCTGGATGCGTATGGTGACGATACCCAATCAGTCATCGGTGCCGAAAGCCTTTCTGGAGTTCGACGACAACGATCGCATGAAACCCTCGGGGTTCTACGACCGTATTGTCGATGTGATGGAAGAGCTGGTGAAGTTCACCTACCTGACCCGCGACCGCAGCGACTATCTCGTGGACCGCTATTCCGAGCGCAAGGAAAGCGCGGAACAGCTTATGGCACGGGTGAATCAGCGAAGCATGTAGTCGCAAAAATCAGGGCACCGACGTGATGGGTGCCCTGCCTGCTTCAGTGCGGGTTGGCCGGGTACCACTGGTCCAGCCCCATTTCTACGGAGTGCTCTGCGCTGCCGAACCACACCTGGCCATCCTGAATCATGGCCTGCAGCTGCATGCTGCGCTGGGTGCTCTCGGCGAGGGCAGCTTCACTGTCTGCACTCACATGGATAACGCGCAGGTTATCGAACCGGGTGACCTTGTTCTTGATGCTGTCCCACCATACCTGCGGAGCACGGGGACCATAGCAGTAGAGGGTGACCTGACGCGCCAGGCCGCAGGCTTTGCGAAGGCGTTTTTCGTCGGGCATGCCCAGTTCGATCCAGTGCTCCAGAGTATCATCGGGGTTGCGTTGCCACAGATCCGGTTCATCGGTGCTCGACAGCCCTTTGGTGAAGGTCAGGTCTTCGTGGGCGCTGAGCGCAAACGCCATCAGGCGTAGCATCATCCGCGATTCGGTTTCCGAAGGGTGTAGCGCCACCGTCAGGTTATGGGTGGCGTAGTAGTCCCGGTCCATATCCGAGATGGTCAGCTCGGCTTTGTAGATGGTGGCAGTCAGGGCCATGGTTTCACTCGCAAACAGGGGCGCTGGCAATACGCACATACGCAAAGTTGGATTGTAGCAGGCCTGGGGGACCGTCAGGTCACCAGCGCGAGAATACCGAAACCGAAAAACAGGGCGGCGCTAATCCGGTGTGCGCGGCGCTCGAACTGTTTGCCACCAAACTGGTGGGCCAGCCAGATGACTGGCAGGTTGGCGGCGATCATGCCCAGGGTCGAGCCACTGAGTACCGGCCAGAACTGGTCCTTGAACTGCACCGCCAGGGCAATCGTCGCCAGCTGGGTCTTGTCGCCGATCTCGGCAATGAAGAACAGCACGAGAGCGGTGAGGAAAGGCCCGTATTTCGGCTCTTCCTTGATCTCTTCATCGCCATCGGGAATCAGCATCCACAGCCCCAGGGCCATAAAGCTGATACCGAGAATCCAGCGCATCCAGTCCATCGGGACGGTGTCCGCCAACCAGTCGCCAAACCAGACCGAGGCGCCGTGATTCAACAGGGTGGCGACGACTACGCCGGCCAGAATGGGCCAGGGCTTGCGGAATTTAAGGATCAGCGCCAGCGACAGTAGCTGAGTCTTGTCACCGATTTCGCCAAGGGCAACCAGCAACAGGGAACTGAACAGGGCTTCCATTGAGGCTATTCCAGAGGGGCGGGATTAACGTTGACATGAGACACCACCTGCCAATCCCGCCCCAGCGGAATGCAAGTCGTGTCTCAGGTCTCGTCAGTCCGCGTGGCCCGGAGGGCAGTGCGGGCGTGGACGCCATGCGCATGAGGCGCAACTATGTTGACGGCCACCTTGAGGCTTGTGCCGTGAAACGGCAGTGGAAAGCGATCGAGCGACTACTCCCCCAAGACGGAATAAACCATAGCGGAAATGTGGGTAAAGGGCCAGTACAATGGTGGGAACAGCTGCAAGCGACAAGGCGATCAGGTGGGATGTCTTGCTGCTTGCCCCAGCCATTTCCGCAGGAGCTCAATAGAGAGATTCCCATGAGCGAAGACCGCTTGATTGATATCGAAACCAAACTGGCCTACCAGGAAGACCTGATCGAATCCCTCAATCAGATCGTCAGTGATCAACAGCGCCAGATCCGTGAGCTGGAAACCGCCTGTCGCAAGATGGTGGATCGACTGGTGGACTTGAGCGAAGCGTTTGCTGCCACCCAGGTGGAAGACGCCCCGCCACCGCATTACTGAGGGCCCTCAAGGGACGCTGACCGGTGGGCTAATCGCTTGCAGGCAAGCTCCCACCACAGACCACCCAAACTGTGAGAGCGGTGGTTCCACCGCGAATAAAGGGCCGGGCCCGGCCATCGCGGATTTCCGGTAAAGGCCTGATTTAACCCCCTCACTTGCCGTAGGAGCGTCGGTTATTCGCTCCGCTCACCCCTTCGGGGCCGCCCTGCGGGCGTTCCTTCGCTGCGCTCGGTGGCGGCGCGATCCCAGACCAGGATCAAAAGCATTTTCATCACAGGGGGCACAGGGTTCACTGAGGAAGACGGTTTTCCTCTGTGAACCCTGTGCCCTCTGTGGGAAATCAGTCTTTTACGACGTGGGTTATCGCGCCGCCAGCGACGCTTGTATGTTTGAATGTCCCTCCTGCAACGATGCAGGACTTGCCGGGGTGGAGGGACCAATGACGCATCTGACCTAAGGGTACAGACGGTAGGAGACTTGGCCCCACCCCGCACCTATTCAT
>Ga0310345_10000442_pt1 | contig 63110 bp, 58 predicted proteins | sample HC15DNA20500_MG_FD_204667 | JGI IMG/M metagenome (GOLD analysis project Ga0310345, IMG submission 204667) | Marine microbial communities from station ALOHA, North Pacific Subtropical Gyre - HC15-DNA-20-500_MG | ecosystem: Environmental > Aquatic > Marine > Oceanic | place: Pacific Ocean: North...
CCTCTCGCAGCATCCCGATAATCTGTTCTGGCGTGTATCTCTTCCGTACCATTCATCAGCTCCTTTCAAGCCGTAAATAGCCGAAATCCTAACTCTCAAAACGGACCACTTCCCGGGGGGCAGGTCACGTCCTTTGTCGCCTCGGCTACCATTTCGGGTTTGATCGCGTTGAGGCCAGTGAAAGTGTAGCTGATGCCTGATCCGTCTTCGAGGACAACGCCCTTGCGGACGAGTTCCGCCTGGCGCCGCACGGCGCGCTGTGCGCGATCGATATCCTTCGTCCTCAGAACGATACGTTGCCTGACGGTATAGAAGACCGTTCCATCATCGGTATAGTTAGAGACGTTGACCCCTGCGGGCGTGAGCGCGCTATCGGGAAAGCCCAGACTGTCGAAGAATTCGCGGACTGCCACGGCGTCCCGGTCGGTGCTGGCCTGCGCGCTCTGCAGATTGCTGGCCGTCGAAGCGAAAGACAGCGTCCATGTCGCAAGGTCCGCAGTTACCTCACGCTCTGCTAGGCCGCGCACGGTCACGCTACGCTCGGCTGCTTTCATGCGCACGAGACCATCGCCGAGTACGAAACCCCCGGCTATCAGGCCGAGCGCGATTACGCTGGCACTACCGATCCAGCGCTTGAGAGTTGCATCCGCTGATCGGGACATGGCACTGGCTTGGTCGATATCGGTTTCGTCTGTCATGCTGGCATCCTCTCTGGCCCGGCCGTCTGAGGTCGCTGATACGAATGATACGATGAACCGTGCTTTAATAGAGATGAATGGAGTTTGTTTTGCTCAAGTACCTGCACACCATGATCCGCGTGAGCGACCCTGAAGCGACGGTGGCTTTCTTTCGGCTTATCGGTCTGGAGGAAACGCGTCGTTTCGATAACGAACAGGGCCGTTTCACTCTGATCTTTCTCGCCGCGCCTGGGCAGGCGGATGTCGCTGAAGTCGAACTGACCTACAACTGGCCGGCTGACGACGGCAGCGATCCGGAGGAATATACCGGGGGGCGTAATTTCGGCCACCTCGCCTACCGGGTCGAGAATATCTACGAGACCTGTCAGGCGATCATGGATGCCGGGCACACCATCAACCGGCCGCCTCGCGATGGGCATATGGCATTCGTCAAGACGCCGGACGGCATCTCGATCGAACTGTTGCAGGACGGCTATCTCAAGCCGCAGGAACCCTGGGCAAGCATGGAAAACGCCGGCAGCTGGTAGGCCCCGTCAGTCGATATAGGGCGAACGCGCGTCGTCCGGATGCTGGGCCGACATGCGCAGGATCGCGTAGCCGACAATGGCCGAGATAAGCGAGCCGAGCAGAATCCCGATCTTGGCCTCGTTGATCAGCAATTGCTGGTCGGCGAAGGCCAGACCGCTGATGAACAGCGACATGGTGAAACCAATCCCGCACAGGATCGACACGCCCCATATCTCGGGCCAGGTCGCCTCATCCGGGCGAGGGGCGAAGCCGATCTTGTCGGCCACGAAGATCGCGGCAAAGATGCCCACCTGCTTGCCGAGGAACAGGCCTGCCGCGATGGCCAGCGGCAGCGGCGCGAAGATCTGCTCCATGCCCATGCCGGCCAAGGGTACACCTGCATTGGCGAAGCCGAAAACCGGCACGATGAAATAGGCGCTCCAGGGAGCGAGCCCATGCTCCATCCGCTCGACCATCGTCTGGTCGTCGGGGCCGACCATGGGAATGCACAGCGCTGCGACGACACCGGCGATGGTGGCGTGAATTCCGGAATTCAGGACGAAATACCAAAGAACCACCGCCAGGAGGATATACGGCCAGTAGCGCGCCACGCGCATCCTGTTCAGCACCATCATCGCAACGACGACGGCCCCTGCGGCCGCCAGCCAGCCAAGCTTGATTTGCGCGGTGTAGAAAAGGGCGATGACCAGCACGGCACCGATATCGTCGACGATGGCGACGGTCAGCAGGAACAGCCGTAGCGAGGCGGGGCAGCGATTCCCCAGCAGGCCGAGAACGCCCATTGCGAAAGCGATGTCCGTCGCGGCCGGAATGGCCCAGCCACGCAGGAGCTCGGCGTTTCCGCCTGCCACGCCGACATAGACCAGCGCGGGCAGCGCCATGCCGGCGGCGGCGGCGAGAATGGGAAGGCGGCGGGACTGCGCGCTCGACAATTGTCCCTCGATCCACTCGCGTTTCACCTCGAGGCCGACGACGAAGAAAAAGACCGCCATCAGCCCGTCGTTGATCCACAAGTGCAGATCGTCGAGTTTGGGAATGGGGGTCCATGGCAATTCGCCATAGAATAGCTGCTCATATTCGCCGGCAAGGGGCGAATTGGCGGCCAGCATGGCGGCTGCGGCCACGAGGATGAGCAGGATGCCGGCCGAAGCGTCGCTGACGAAGAGCGCGCGGACGGGGGCGAATACGAGGCGAAATGCAGTAGGACGTTCGTTCATCTTGCGACGCTCTCTTCCGTAAAGTGCCCTATGTTGCAAGCCTTGAAAGTCAGAGTTATCCGGCCAGGCAGGGGGTCGTCGCTTGGTGCTGGGGTCGTTTACCATCGCAGAATGGTTCGTGCTCGTGCAGCACGAGTTGCTGCTGTTCACTGCGGCATTCTTTACGCTCGGGATTGTGGATGAGGTCGCTCTCGACTGCACTTACCTGTGGTGCCGCATAACCGGTCGCATCCGGACCTGGCAGCTCCAAGAAGGTGATCCCGATTCCGTAACCAGCCTTGCCGGGCGGGCGGCCATCTTCATTCCCACGTGGCGCGAGGAAGGCGTGATCGGCCCGACGCTTGTCCACATGCTGGATGTCTGGCCGCAGAACGACTTCACGATTTACGTCGGCTGCTATAGCAACGACCCGGCAACCATGGCCGCCGTCATCGCAGCCGTGAGGGGTGATCCGCGGGTCCGCCTTGTCGTGCATGGAAGGAACGGGCCGACCTCCAAGGCGGACTGCCTCAATCGCTTGTACCGGGCGCTGATCGAGGATGAGCGCAGATCCGGCGTCGAGGTAAGCATGGTGGTCCTCCACGATGCGGAAGACATGGTCGACCCGGCCGCGCTGGCGCTGCTCGATCAGGCAATGTGGCACGCCCAGTTCGTCCAGCTTCCGGTACTCGCCCTTCCGCAGCGGCATTCGCCGTGGATCGGGTCGCACTATTCAGATGAATTTGCAGAATCGCACGGCAAGGTGCTGGTCGTGCGCGATGCGCTGGGGGCTGCAATCCCAGGTGCGGGCGTGGGCTGCGCGATTGCGCGCAGTTCGCTGGCCCGGCTGGCGGACCGGCAAGGCGGAAATCCTTTCGCCGAAGAATCGCTTACCGAAGACTACGAGCTTGGTCTCAAGATCGCGCAGGCGGGCGGGAAAGGACGGTTTCTTCGCGTTCGCGGGGCCGACGGCCGCCTGATCGCCACGCGTGCGTTCTTTCCCTCCGACCGCGATCAGTCGGTGCGACAGAAGGCCCGATGGATGCAAGGCATTGCGCTGCAGGGCTGGGATCGGCTCGGCTGGGGTAGCGAGCCGGTCGATTTATGGATGCAGTTGCGTGATCGGCGGGGCCCGCTGACCGCAATTCTGTTGTTCGTCGCCTATGTGTTGTTGGTACTTCTTGCGGTCTCGCTGGTGCTCGACCGGCTGGGGCTGGTCGAGCAGCCGCAAACTTCACCGCTACTTTCCGTGCTGCTGTGGATCAATGCGATCGGATTGGGAATCCGCATGGCGGTGCGAGCGTGTTTCACAGCCCGCGAATATGGCTGGCGTCAGGGCCTGCTGGCAATTCCGCGAACCTTCGTTTCGAACATCATTGCGATCATGGCCGGGCGAAGGGCGCTTGTCGCCTATATCAAAACACTGCGTGGTGCGCCGATAATCTGGGACAAGACCGAGCACCGGGACCACCCGGCTCTACTGCAGCCTAGCTCAGCAATTGAGGAATAATCTGATTGCCCAGCGGCAGGGTCAACCGGTCCTGTTCCTTTGCCTGCTCGTGGCCGGGTGGTTCCTGCTGCGCATATTGACCTGGGACAATCCCTGGCACGAGGAGGCGATACTGTCCGAGCCGTTCATGCTGGTAGGGGATAAGATCGGCGCCACATATTCGGACGCGAGGCAGACCGAAAGCCGCATAGAACAGGCGCCGTCCATCCGGATCGACAAGCACAAGCAGTCCGGCGGCGTGGCTGTCGATCGGCTCCAGCAAATAGTGGCTGCAAGCCCGCGCCGGACTACGGATGATGCGATACACTCCGGGCCGGAACAAGCGACTGCAAACGGTGATGTGTTGCCTCGGGAGCGCTCTGCAAACGCGCCCGCATTCGCTGCGGATCGAAGGCCGGACAATCGCGACCTGATGGGGACAGGGAAAATAGCGATGCTACCGGCGAAGCAAACTCCACGGGCGAGCAAGTGGCGCGTCGATGCCTGGCTCCTCCTGCGAGAAGGCTCTGCCAAGCCGACGGATGGCGGCCTGCTCCCTGCCAGCTACGGGGGCAGTCAGGTCGGGGCTGTTCTGTCCTATCGGTTCGCAGCGAGCAGCGCGCGCCGGCCCGCCGTCTATTTCCGGGCCAATCGGGCAATCGGCACCGATCGCCAGACCGATGGTGCAATGGGTTTGCGCGTTCGCCCCGTGGAGCATGTCCCGGTCGACATTCATGTCGAAGCGCGCGTCACCCACCGTTCCGGATCGACCGAAATACGACCTGCTGCCTTCGTCGCCGGAGGGTTCGACGAGCTTGAACTGCCGATGGACCTCAGGGCCCGCGGCTATGGCCAGGCCGGATATGTCGGTGGCGATTTCGCAACGCCGTTTGCGGACGGTGCCGTGGTGGCCGAGCGCGAGGCCCGGCGATCGGGTTCGACCAGTCTGTCGATAGGCGGCGGTATGTGGGGTGGTGCCCAGAAAGACGCGTCACGGTTCGACGTCGGGCCGACAGTCGCGATCGAAACGGTCTTTGGGAAGGCCCCCGTCAGAATCGAAACCGGGTATCGTCTGCGTGTCGGCGGCAATGCTGCGCCGGGTGACAGCGGCGTTCTGACGCTTTCAACCGGCTTCTGACACAGTTCGACTTTTATCCGTCCCCCCGCTGCGATAGGGCGCAGGCATGGACGTCTATCTCCCCATCGCGAACCTGTCCGTAAATGGGCTGTGGATCGTCGCGTTGGGGGGTCTCACAGGGATACTTTCCGGACTGTTCGGCGTGGGTGGAGGTTTCCTGACCACGCCGCTGCTGATCTTCTATGGCATTCCCCCGACGGTGGCAGCGGCTTCGGCTTCGACGCAGGTGACGGGCGCCAGTGTGACTGGCGTTCTGGCGCATGGCGGACGCGGCGGGGTCGACTACCGCATGGGAATGGTGATGGTTGCGGGCGGTATCATCGGCTCCGGCTTCGGGGCGCTTCTGTTCCGCTTCTTCCGTTCGATCGGCCAGATCGATGTCGTCATCAGTGCACTCTACGTCATTCTGCTCGGGACGATCGGCATGCTGATGGCGCGCGAGGCGGTTCAGACGATCCGCGGCACAGGCAACCCGCAGGCTGCCAAAAGACGGCATCACCCGCTGGTCGCAAGCCTGCCGATGCGCTGGCGGTTCTATCGCTCGGGCCTCTACATTTCTCCGATCGCACCGCTGGTTGTGGGCATCGCCGTAGGTATCCTGACGATGCTGATGGGGGTAGGCGGCGGCTTCATCCTCGTCCCGGCCATGCTCTACATACTCGGCATGAGTGCCAATGTCGTCGTCGGCACCTCGCTCTACAATATCCTGTTCGTGACCATGGCGACGACGATCATGCACTCGCTCACCACCAAGGCGGTCGATATCGTGCTCGTCTTCCTGCTACTGCTAGGTTCGGTAAGCGGTGCGCAGATCGGTTCGCAGATCGCCGTGAAAGCCAAGCCGGAAATCCTGCGCCTGATCCTTGCCGTGATCGTATTGCTCGTGGCGTTCCGCATGTTCCTCGGCCTGTTCTACCAGCCCGACGAAATCTACACTTTGTATCCGCTGTGAGAGCGTTTCTGCTTCTCCTTTTCGCTTTCGCGCTGATGGGCCAGCGCGACCCGATACTCGTGCCCGAGGTCAGCCAGCACGAGGTGCAGGTGAGGCAGGGCTTTACGGGTACCGAACTGCTGCTCTTCGGTGCGGTGCTCGATCCGCTCGGGAGGGCGGCGGGCAGCGATTACGACATCGTCGTCGTGCTCAAGGGGCCGTCGGAACCGGTCCGCCTGCGCGAAAAGGAACGCTTCGTCGGCGTGTGGGTCAATGCGGCGAGCAGCGATTTCCGCTCGGTCCCGTCCTTTTTCGCGGTCGCTTCGTCGAGACCGATTTCCGAGATCGTCGACGAGAAAACCGCCGCGATCTACGAATTTGGAACCGACTACATCCAGCTCTCGCCCAGCGGGGTGATCGACCCGGAAGAACAGGCACGTTTCAAGACCGGGCTGGTCGATCTCAAGACCCGCCAGCAACTCTACAAGCAGGATTTCGAAGGCGTCCAGATCAGCGAACAGGTGCTCTACCAGTCGCGTATCTCACTGCCGTCCAGTGTCTCCACCGGTACCTATACGGCGGAAACCTTCGCCGTGCGCGACGGGCGCGTCATCGCTTCGGCATTGGCGGAGGTGGAAGTGAAAAAGGTTGGGTTCGAACGGCTTGTCGCCGATTATTCGCAGAACTGGTCGCTTGTTTACGGGCTGATGGCTGTGGCACTGGCGGTCGGGATGGGGTGGGCGGCCGGCCGCCTGTTCGCTCTCATCTGATCGCTCCAGAAGGTTACCGTTGACCACATCTTAAGCAGTTTTGGGCAGGCAGGACGTAGCGCATTGGGCGCGTGTTACGTGAGGCACAGCCAGACCGATGAACGACATGGGCAATCCGAACTTCCGCACCTTCGATCCGTCGAAGGAGGATGGCGCCGAACCGCCGCAGCCACGCAGCAATTCCCTGCGCGATCGGATCCGCCGCAGCGCGGAGCAATCCTCCCCGTCCGTGTCGCCATCAGGCTATGCACCCCAGCCGCAACCCGATTTCGGGGCCGCTGATGTTACATCGCCTCCCCAATCGGGCGGAGACGACGAAGCAGAGCCGACCGTAGAGCGACCCGCGCCCGTGCTTGGCGATGCACCGCCGCGCCCGTCCGAACTGGCTGCCAAACCCGCCGCGCCGGAGATGACCGAACGCGAGCCGGAACCGGAAACCGCCAGCGAAAACGCGGACCAGCCCGTGGGCGTCGTGCTCGAAATCGCCGGGTCGGGATCGCTGATCGCCATCGATCTGCAACGCCTGAACGAGTGTTCGGAAGATTCCGATCCCTCGATCGCCATGGCGGGCCAGGTTGGCTCGCAGATCAAGATTCGCGTCGGCAATAACTGGCTGCTCGCCAGCGTCCGCAATCAGCGACAGGATCGCAAGGCGGGTTCCATTCTCGCCAATATCGACTTCCTCGGCGAAGGGGTCGAGGAAAAGCTGACCGGAAAACTCCATGGTTTCCGCCGCGGTGTCACCCGCTACCCGGTGCCGGGAGCGCTGGTCTATCCCGCCACGACGCAGGATCTGCGACAGGTCTATGCCAGCGACGGTCGCAGCGCGGTCACGGTCGGCAAGGTCTATCCGACCAAGGACATCCGCGCCGGGCTCTATGTCGACGCGATGCTCGGCAAGCACTTCGCGCTGCTGGGTTCGACCGGTACGGGTAAATCGACCAGCGCCGCGCTGATCCTGCACAGGATTTGCGAAGCCGCGCCCGAAGGCCATATCGTGATGATCGATCCCCATGGCGAATATTCGGCCGCCTTCCGCAATACCGGCGTCATTCTCGACGTTTCGAACCTCCAGATGCCGTACTGGATCATGAATTTCGAGGAGCACTGCGAAGTGCTGCTCACTAGCAATGGCAATGAACGGCAGGTCGATGCGGACATTCTGGCCAAGTGCCTGCTCAAGGCGCGTCAGAAGAGCCGCCTTGCCGAAAGCATGGGCAAGATCACCGTCGATTCCCCGATCCCCTATCTGCTGTCCGACCTGTCGAACGAGATCCAGGACGCGATGGGCAAGCTCGACAAGTCGACCACATCGGCGCCCTATATGCGGATCAAGAACAAGCTGGACGAGATCAAGAGCGATCCGCGCTACCAGTTCATGTTCTCCGGCATGCTGGTGGCCGACACCATGGCCGATTTCATCGGCAAGGTCTTCCGCATGCCTTCGAACGGCAAGCCGATCTCGATCATCGACGTGTCGGGCGTGCCGTCGGACATCACCGCTACCGTGGTTGCCGTGCTCAGCCGTCTGGTGTTCGACTTCGCCATCTGGGGCCGGGAAGAGCGGACCAACCCGATCCTGCTGGTCTGCGAGGAAGCCCACCGCTACGTACCGAGCGAGAAGAATGCCGATGGCAATTCGGTCGGCACGATCCTCAGCCGAATTGCCAAGGAAGGGCGTAAATACGGCATCTCGCTCGGCCTGATCACGCAGCGTCCGTCCGACCTTGCCGAAGGCGTGCTGTCACAGTGCGGTACGATCATCTCCATGCGCCTCAACAACGACCGCGACCAGGAATTCGTCCGCGCGGCGATGCCCGAAGGCGCGCGCGGTTTCCTCGATGCCATCCCGGCGCTGCGCAACCGCGAATGCATCATCTGCGGCGAGGGTGTAGCCATCCCCATCCGCGTCGCCTTCGACAATCTCGAGGAAGCGAAGCGGCCGGCTTCGGAAGATCCCAGCTTTATCGAGCTGTGGAACAAGACCGGTGGCGAAGAGGATATCGTCCAGCGCACCGTGCAGCGCTGGCGCTCGCAGGGATAGCTTCAATCAACCAGTCATTGCGAGCGTAGCGAAGCAATCCATGGCGCAGCTCCATGGATTGCCGCGTCGCCTGCGGCTCCTCGCGCAATGACTGTCGGCTAGGTCCCCCGCGTGTCTCCGAACAGGTGAATATGCAGCCGGTCGGAAAGCCGGAATCCGTGCTCGACGCATAAAAGGGCAAGCCACTTCTCGCGCTCGCGCAAGGTCTCGCTGTCGGTGCCTTCCGCCATCAGGAAGACGTGGCCGGGTTTGAAGCGATAGCGCTCGCGCAGGGCCAGCACCTCGTCGATATCGGCAGGCTCGGCGATCACGAATTTGAACCATGCCCGCGGGTCGGTGGCATAGGCGTCGAGCCGTTCGGGCAGCAGCGCCAGATCGGCCGGGTTGCCGCTATGCGTCAGCTTGGGGCTGACATTGAACTGGTCGATGCGGATATCGAGCGCGGTTGGTGCCGTGGTCGTGCCGTTGGTTTCGATTTCCACGGTCACATCGGGCAGCAGGTCGAGCAGGCGGGCGAGGGCGGGGGCCTGCAACAACGGCTCGCCCCCGGTAATGACGAGGCGCTTCTGGCCCAGCGTGGTGATCCGCGCGGCGACTTCTTCCTCGTCGAGCGTCACTTGGTTGGCCTTGCGATCGTACTCCACCCCGTCGCTATGCGGGCGGTTATCGCCCTCGAAATGCCACGTGTAGGCGGTGTCGCACCACACGCAGGCGAGGTTGCAGCGCGACAGGCGCATGAAGGCCACCGGCATCCCCATGCTCGGTCCTTCGCCCTGAACCGAGGCGAAGATTTCCGGCCCGCCGGTATCGTCCGTGGCAAGAACTAGCGGCATCGTAGTCCGTGCCGGGACGATAAAGGCGACAAAGGCGACTCGGGTGTCGCCTTTAAAAGGCGTTTATTTATAGTCACTTGACCCCCTAAAAGCGACAATCAGGGCGTTTTTCGCACCCCCTTTGCAGTGCCGGGAGTGAGCATCAGGTCGTCATGGCACGCTCGGGACGTGTAGGAAACCTTGGCACGATGCCGAGAGCTACCGTCTGCGCATGGCCTTCGACAGGCTCAGGCTGAGCGGGAACGGTTCTTGTTCGCCGCCCAAATCCGCTCATCCTAAGCCTGTCGAAGGATAGGCACCAACTTTAACCCAGCCGTGCCAGCGCAGCGTTAAGACGCTCGATCTCCGCAGTATGGTGCGCGTGATCGGCGCGGGCCTTCTCCACCGCTTCCGGCTTGGCGCGCTCGACGAAGTTCGCGTTGGAAAGACGACCTTCGAGCGACTTCGCTTCCTTGCTCGATGCTTCGAGCGCTTTGCCCAGACGCGCCTTTTCGGCCTCGATATCGATCACGCCTTCCAGCGGGATCACGAAGGCATCCTCGCCCGCTGCGATCTGCATTGCGGCGCCACCGGGCGCTTCGTTGAAGTGGATCGGCGTCAACCGGGCGAGCCGTTCGATGGCCGCGCCATTGGCCTCGACCACCGATTTCGCTAGTGCACTCGGTGCCGGGCAAAAGGCTTCGAGCTTCGCACCCGGAGCGATGCCGAGTTCGTTCTTGGCGGTGCGCACCGCGCTGGTCAGCGCGATCAGCCAGTCGATCTCGGCCTTGGCCTGCGCGTCCACCTCGGCCTGCGGATCGGGCCATTTGGCGGTGATCAGCGGATAGTCGGCGCGGTCGCCCTGCTTCGACCACAGTTCTTCGGTGATGAAGGGCATGAAGGGGTGGAGCATGACGAGAATCTGGTCGAGCGCCCAGCCGGCGACCGCTTTGGTTTCCTCGTCGAAATTGCCCTTGATCAGTTCGATATACCAGTCGCAGAACCGGTCCCACACGAAGTGGTAGATCGTGTTCGCCGCGGCGTCGAAGCGTAGGTCGGCCAGCGCGGCGTCGAGCGCCTGCTTCGTTTCGACCACTTCGCCGATGATCCAGCGATTGACGGCGTGCGTGGCTGCGGGTGCCGCGATCGCAGTGCTCGCCCCGATGCCGTTCGACTGGCAGAAACGCGTGGCGTTCCAGAGCTTCGTCGCGAAGTTGCGATAGCCCTCGATCCGCTTGTCATCCATTTTGATGTCGCGACCCTGGCTTTCCATCGCCGCCATGAAGAAGCGCAGCGCATCGGCACCGTACTGGTCGATCAGACCCAGCGGGTCGACGACATTGCCTTTGGACTTGGACATCTTCTGCCCGTCCGCCGCGCGCACGAGACCGTGGAGATAAAGCTTGGGCCAGGGGTTCTGGCCGGTATTGTACTGCCCCATCATCATCATCCGGGCATCCCAGAAGAACAGGATGTCGAAGCCCGAGATAAGCAGGTTGTTGGGGTAGTGCTTGTCGACGAGGTCGGTCTTCTCCGGCCAGCCGAGCGTGGCGGACGGCCAGAGGGCGGATGAGAACCACGTGTCGAGGACGTCATTGTCGCGCCACATTGCCAGATAAGCACCTTCGCGATGGTCATCCAATTCGTAGAAGGCATTTTCGGGCAGTTCGTACAGTTCTGCCGCTTGCTTTACGACCTCGTCAAAAGTTTCGGCCACAAAAGCAACAGGTTGATCTGTAGGCAGATCCTTACGCTCAAGGATTTCGCGGAAATCCAAATCTCCAGAAACGTATGGCCCGTACCACGCCGGAATCCGGTGGCCCCACCACAGCTGGCGGCTCACGCACCAGGGCTGGATGTTCTCCATCCAGTTGAAGAAGGTCTTTTCCCAGCTCTTGGGCACGATCTCGATAGCGCCGCTCTTCACCGCCTCGATCGGCTTCTTCGCCAGTGTTTCGGCGTCGACATACCACTGGTCGGTCAGCCAGGGTTCGATCACCACGCCGCCGCGGTCGCCGAAGGGCGTCGCGATGGTGCGCGGTTCGGCGTCGTGCGTGGTCTCGTTGCCTTCCTTGTCCTTGGTGACATGCGGGATTAGGCAGCCGAGTTCCTTGAGCCGCTGGACGACGAGTTCACGCGCGCCATCGACGCCGTCGCGTTTGAAGCGGTGCAGGCCGAGGAATTCTTCCGGCACCAGCCCGTCGGCGGTCTGGCAGACATTGGCCTCGCCATCGAGCATGTTGAGCATCTCGCCCGGCTGGAAGCCCGCGCGCTTGCCCACATCGAAGTCGTTGAAATCGTGCCCCGGCGTGATCTTCACCGCGCCGCTGCCGAGTTCGGGATCGGCATGTTCGTCGGCCACGATCGGCACTTTGCGTCCGGTGATCGGCAGCACGACATGTTTGCCGACAACGCTCCTGTAGCGCTCGTCATCGGGATGCACCGCCACCGCCATATCGGCCAGCATGGTTTCGGGCCGCGTGGTCGCGACCTCGATATAGTCGCGCCCGTCATCGAGTGTGACGCCATCCTCCAGCGGGTATCGGAAGTGCCAGAACGAACCCTTCACATCGGTCGTCTCGACTTCGAGATCGGAGATCGCGGTCTTGAGCTTGGGGTCCCAGTTGACCAGCCGCTTGTCGCGATAGATCAGCCCGTCATTATAGAGGTCGACGAAGGTCTTGAGCACGGCCTGAGAGAAATGCTCGTCCATCGTGAACTGTTCTCTGGACCAGTCCATCGAACAGCCGAGGCGGCGTAGCTGGCGGGTGATCGTGCCGCCGCTTTCCTCTTTCCATTCCCAGACCTTGTCGACGAACTCCTCGCGCGAATAATTGGTGCGCTTGTCCTGTTTCGCCTCAAGCTGGCGTTCGACGACCATCTGCGTCGCGATGCCTGCATGGTCGGTGCCGACCACCCACAGCGCATCCTTGCCGCGCAACCGCTCGTACCGGATCATCACATCCTGCAGCGTGTTGTCGAGCGCATGGCCGATATGCAGCGATCCGGTGACGTTGGGCGGCGGATTGACGATCGTATAGGGTTCGGCGTCTGCCCGCTCGGGACGGAACAGGCCGTTCTCTTCCCAATGCGCGTACCAGCGCGCTTCGATTTCGGCAGGGTCAAAGGTTTTCGGTAGCTCGGTGCTCATGGCGGTGGCCTTTGCCAGCGCCTCTGACGGGATGCAACGCCATAGGTGATGCGGGAGGATAGCCGCTTGGCAAGCGACTGATTTCCCCGCATACCGCGCCCGCAATGGGTGGTTTTGCCGAATACGAGCTGGTCGAGGAAAGCGACGGGGGCAATGTGCTGGTCCTGTCGGGACCCTATCTGGTGTCCACCATCGGACCCGTCGACGGGGACCTGTGCACGCTGGAGGGCCAGATCCAGAAGATCGACCTGTCGGGCGTCAGCGAAATCGATACGGTCGGCGCATGGGTGGCGTGCAGCATATCGCGCCAGTTCGACGCCGAAATCATCGGTGCCAGCGAACGCGCGGAACGCCTGATCGGCGCGTTGAAGGATACGACTTCGGAGGAGGAAATCTCCGCCCCGCGCCTGCCGGTGTGGAAACGCGTGCCGGGAGCGATCGGCGAAAAGCTCTATAACGCGCGCAGTGGCATGTACGGCGTGATCGGCTTCCTCGGCGCGCTGCTGCTTTCGGTCGGAAGCCTGCTCCGCCATCCCAAGCGCTTTCGCTGGCTGGCGCTGGTGCGCCAGTTGGAGCTCGTGGGCGTATCGGCACTGCCGATCATCGGGCTGATGAGCTTCCTGATCGGTATCGTCATCGCGCAGCAGGGGGCGGTGCAGCTGGCGCAGTTCGGGGCCGAAACGCTGACGGTGAACCTGGTCGGCCGGATCACCTTGCGCGAACTGGGCGTGCTGATGACCGCGATCATGGTGGCGGGCCGGTCGGGCAGCGCTTTCGCGGCACAGATCGGCACCATGCGCCTGACCGAGGAAGTCGACGCGATGCAGACCATCGGTATCTCGCCGATGGAGGCGCTGGTCGTTCCCCGGATCATGGCTGCGGTGCTGATGATGCCGCTGCTGGGCTTCTATTCGGCCGGCGTGGCCATCGTCGGCGGGGCGGTGGTCGGCCAGTTCATGCTGGGCATACCCTTCTGGACCTTCCTCACCCGCATTCAGGATGTGGTGCCGCTCTACGATTTGTGGGTCGGCCTGCTCAAGGCGCCGGTCTTCGGCCTGATCGTGGCGCTGGCCGGCTGTTATCACGGCATGCAGGTGAAGGGTAATTCGGAAGAGGTCGGCCTGCGGACCACCATGGCGGTGGTCACCGGTATCTTCGCGGTCATCGTGATCGACGCCTTTTTCGCCGTCTTCTTTACCGAAATCGGGTGGGGCTGATGGCGCAGGACGAAACCGGCCGGGATCTGGAGCGTCATGAACGGTTCCGCGGCGAATATCCGATCGTGGTCGAAGGGCTGACCAACCGCTTCGGCGATCAGGTCGTCCATCAGGATTTAGACCTCAAGGTCAGGCGCGGGGAAATCCTCGGCGTGGTCGGCGGTTCGGGCACCGGCAAATCGGTACTGATGCGCTCCATCATCGGGCTGCAGACCCCGGCGGAAGGGGAAATCGAAGTGTTCGGCCGCTCGGTCGTGGGGACCGATCCCGAAGACGATATCGGCATTCGCAATCGGTGGGGCGTGCTGTTTCAGGGCGGGGCGCTGTTCAGCACGCTGACGGTGGGCGAAAACGTCGAGGTGCCGCTGAAGCAGTTCTATCCCGATATCGAACCCAAGCTGCGGCATGAAATTGCGCGCTACAAAACCATCCTGTCGGGCCTGCCCGAAGAAGCAGTCAGCAAATATCCGAGCGAGCTGTCGGGCGGCATGAAGAAACGCGCCGGTCTTGCGCGGGCGCTGGCGCTCGACCCCGAGCTGCTATTCCTCGACGAGCCGACCGCGGGGCTCGACCCGATCGGCGCCGCGGCCTTCGACAATCTTACGCGCGCGCTCAAGGAAACGCTGGGCCTGACCGTGTTCCTGATCACGCACGACCTCGATACGCTGCACGAAATCTGCGACCGCGTGGCGGTGATTGCGGACAAGAAGGTGATCGCGGTCGATACGGTTCCGAACCTGATGGAACTCGACCATCCCTGGATCCAGGAATATTTCAACGGACCGCGCGGCCGTGCGGCGCTGACCGCGCAGGCGCTCGACGAATTGCGCAAGCATATGGACAAGCCGCTCGCGGCGAACGTGGTCAAAGCGTTGGACAAACCGCCTGCGGGCAAGGCATAGGGCGAAACCAATGGAAACGCGGGCAAATCATGTTTGGGTGGGTGCGGTTTCGCTGCTCATCCTCGGCGCGCTCGCGCTGTTCATCGTCTGGCTCGCGCGGCTCGGCGGCGGGGCGCAGAACGAATACGACATCTTTTTCAAGCAGTCCGTGGCGGGCCTCGCCAATGGCAGTTCGGTCGATTTCGCAGGGGTTCCGGTGGGGCAGGTCAACCAGATCGAATTGTGGGACAAGGACCCCGAATTCGTCCGTGTGCGGATCAAGGTGAAGGAAAGCGTGCCCATCCTCGTGGGGACGACGGCGACCATCCAGGGCAGCTTCACCGGCGTTTCGACCATCACGCTGGACGGCGCGCGCAGCGGTGCGCCGCCGATCTCCTGCGAAACCACCGCCTGCACCGAAGGCGTGCCGATCATCCCGCCGACCGCGGGTGGCGGCTTCGGCGCGGTGCTCGCCAGCGCACCGCTGCTGCTGGAACGCCTCGCGACGCTGACCGAGCGCCTGACCGTCCTGCTGAGCGACCGCAATCAGGAGCAGATTTCGCAGATCCTCGCCAATACCAACGCGGCGAGTGCGGGCTTTGCCGAAGCGGCGCCCCAGATGGAGCGCACCATGGCCGAACTGCAGGTGACCTTGCGCGAAGCGGCCGAGGCGCTGGACCAGTTCGAGAAGGTCACCGCATCGACCGATCGCATCCTCAATCAGGAAGGCGAAGCGATTGCCAAGGACCTGCGCGCCACGCTCGAATCCGCCAGCGGCGCGGCGAAGGCGCTGGAAGACACGTTGAACGAGGCACGGCCCGCGACGAAGCAGCTTACCGAAAGCACGCTGCCCGCGGCCGAGGCGACGCTGCGCGATCTGCGCGCCACCAGCAAGGCGCTGCGCGATGTGACCGAAAAGATCGACGAGAAGGGTGCCGGCTCGCTGCTGTCGAGCCAGCCACTGCCCGATTACAAGCCGTGAGGGGCCTGAGCATGAAGAGCACCATCAAACTTGCCGCGCTGGCCCCGGCCCTGCTGCTCGGCGGCTGCCTCAGCTTCGGCCGCGAAGCGCCGGACAGCCTGCTGACGCTGACGCCGGTCGCCACCGCACCGGCGGGCGCAGGTTCGGGCGACGAGCAGGGCAATGCGCTTGCCATCGTTGAATTCGAAGCGGCCAAGGCGATCGACGTTACCCGCGTGCCGGTGCAGGTCACCGATACCGAGCTGGCCTATCTGCAGGATGCCGTCTGGGTCGACCGGCCTGCGCGCCTGTTTGGCCAGTTGGTCGCCGAAACCATCCGCTCGCGCACCAACCGCGTGGTCGTCGATGGAGACGATCCGGGCGTGAATGCGACCGACCGGCTGCATGGATCGCTGCGGAGCTTCGGCTACGATGCGCGCACGCGTGAAGCGGTGGTGATCTTCGACGCGGTGCGCAATGGCAGCGGTTCCGCCGTGGCGACCCGCCGGTTCGAAGCGCGCGTACCCGTCGCCGTTCCGGAAACGGCCTTCGTGGGTCCGGCGCTGAATCAGGCGGCGAACGATGTTGCCGGACAGGTCGCCGACTGGGTGGGCTGAAGGCCTAGCGCGAGGCGGCCAGCGTCGTAAAAACCTGCGCGGCGGAGAAATCGCCCTCCCGCTTCTTGCGCACGGCTTCCGCTTCCTCGTCGCGGCCCCATTTGTCGGCCTGCCATTCCTCTTCGAGATTGGCGTCCCGCCACAGGGCCATCGGATCGTTGACAGCTTCGTCATTCGCCAGCAGCGCCACGCATAAGGATGCCGCGAGCGAAGCCATGGCGGTCATTCCGGCGAGGGTGAAATCGTCCTGCGCTTCCAGATGGCTGCGCAGGACCGCAAGCGTTTCTTCCGGTTGCGGCTTGTGCACGATGCCACTGACACGCTGGAAACGCAGACCGAGCTTGCCTTCGACATGTTCTACCAGCGGCTCCCACACCTCCAGTTGCTGCCGATAGAGCGCATCTTCGGGATCGGCGCGGTAACATAGCGTATCGGTCTCGGCATAGCCGATTAGCTTCCGGATCACCGCACCGCGGTCGGTGCCGACCATGTCGATCGCGAAATCGGCATGATCGCGGAACGGGAAAAGACTGGGGGCGATCTCTTCGCCCTGATCCTTCCACTCTTTGGCAAGGGCCTGCGCCAGGGCGCGGGAAGGGACGACCTGCGCCCTGCCGCCCTGCGTCTTGATCGCGCGCCCATCGAGCGCGACCTGCCAGCCGCCTTCCGCTTCCTCCACTGTTACGTCCTTGTAGAACCGTTTCACTTGTTGCTGCTCCACCGCCGGGCGAGGAACAGCGGCAGGATGAAGACATCCACCGCGCCGAGCACGAGGAAGATATAGCCGACGATCTCGGGAAACGGCAGGATCTTGCCCAGCACCAGTGCACCGAGCACGCCGAGTGCCACGCCCGACAGGCGCACGGCCTGGATGGTCAGAAAGCGAGCCTTTGCGGGATCATGCTGGGCCGGATCATGCTGGTCCACGGATCATATCTCCCAATTGCGCTGCCGTTTCCGCGACTGCGCTGGCACCTGCATCGAACAGTTCCTGCGGCTCGTGATAACCCCAGGACACCCCGATCGCGCGCACGCCTGCCGCGACCGCCATTTCCATGTCGAAGCTGGTATCGCCGATCATCACCGCTTCTGCAGGGGCGACACCGGCCTCGATCAATGCCGCCTCCAGCATGGCGGGATGCGGCTTGGACGGATGCCGGTCGGCGGTCTGGAGCGAGACGAAACGGTGCTTGATGCCATGCGTGTCGAGGCAGGAATGCAGGCCGCGGTCGCTCTTGCCGGTGGCGACGGCAAGCAGCCAGTCGTCGGCATGAAGCTCCTCGATCAGTGCGCCGATGCCATCGAACAGCGGCTCGCGCAACGCGCCCGACAGGCGCAGGTCGCGAAAGCCGGTCTTGTAGGCCTCGACCACGGCATGGCGCTGCTCGTCACTGGCATCGGGCGCAAGCTCGCGCAGCGCATAGGGTAGGCTGAGGCCGACCATGCGGCGCACCTGGTGCCGGTCGGGGATGGCAAGCCCGCTGCCGGCGAAGGCCTGTTCCATTGTCTCGCAGATCGCGGCCTGCCCATCGACAAGGGTGCCGTCGCAATCGAATACGACGAGACGGCTCATGCGGCGTGCTCGCGCATGGCGGCGGCGAGTTCGCCGTAACCCGCATCCGCAAGGCCCGAGGCAATTGCCTTGCGCTCCACAGGGCTGCGCTTCTGCGACAGTTTGAAGGTCGGCCGCCATTCGTGCACGTCGAGTTCGAAGCCGACAATGGCCTTGAACAGGGCACTCCACATATCTTCGCCAGCCTCCGCCGCGTTCCAGCCATCGCCTTCGAGCCGCCCTTCATGCGTCTCGATCAGGTCGTAAAGCAGCGTGTCGAGCTTGGCGTCCTCAAGCCGTCGAACCGGCCCTTCCATCTCGATCGCGACATAGTCCCATGTCGGCACCGTATTGCGGTTGTCGTACCAGCGAGGCGAAACATAGGCATGCGGTCCATTGACCGTGGCGAGCGCCGTCGCCCCTTCCAGATACCGCGACAGCGCATTGCCACGCGCAAGGTGGAACTGCAGCCTGTCGCCTTCGCGCATGACGCAAGGCGTATGCGCCACGCGCGGGCCGTCCGGTGTCGTCAGGAAAACCATGCCGAAGCCGATGCCGCTGATCCATTCGCGCATGAGCGTTCGATCTTCGCTGCGAAAGAGCGGGTTGGGATGCATCAGCGCTTGCCTTTGGGCTTCGGCTTGGGCTTGCCTGCTCCGCCGCGCGCCCGGCGTGGGCTACGCTGCGACTTGCGGAAGTTCTTGGCATGCTGGCGGGCCTGCTGCTTCTTTTCCTCGCGCGATTTGGGCGGTGGGTCGTCGCGCATGGGTGTCGCATCGCTAACGGCTTCGTCGAAGCCGAGCTGTTCCATCGAGGCTGCGAAATGTTCAGGCAGGTCGGCGGTGACATCGAGCTTGCCGCCATCGGGGCTGTCGATGATCAGGCGCCGGGCATGCAGGTGCATCTTGCGGCTGATCGTGCCGGTCAGGAAGGCGTCCTTGCCGCCATATTTGCCGTCGCCGACGATCGGATGCCCCATCGCCGCGCAGTGGACGCGGAGCTGGTGGGTACGGCCGGTCAGCGGCTGGAGTTCGAGCCACGCTGCCTTCTTGCCCGCGCTATCGACCACGCGATACTTGGTCTTGGCCGCCTGCCCCCCTTCGTGATCGACATGCATTTTCTCACCACCCGAACCGGGCTGCTTGGCCAGCGGGGCTTCGATCACGCCTTCCTTGATATCGGGCACGCCGATGACCAGCGCCCAATATATTTTCTTGGCTGATCGGCCGGAGAAGCGCTTGGAGAAGAACGCTGCGCTGCCGGGCGTGCGCGCGACCAGGAGCACGCCGCTGGTATCCTTGTCGAGCCGGTGGACGAGCCGCGGGCGCACATCCTCCTCGCCCGGTGCGAAAGCGTCGAGCAGTCCGTCGACATGGTTGAAGGTGTTGGTCCCGCCCTGCGTCGCCAGTCCGGGAGGCTTGTTGAGGACAAGCGCGCCCTTGGTCTTCTCGATGACCATACCCTCTGCCTGCTCGATCTCGGCGGGTTTCAACTCGCGCTTGGGCTTGGCCTGCTTGTGCGGGGCATCGCCGCCCGGCGGCACGCGGATCTGCTGGCCCTGTTCGAGCCGGTCGTCGGGTTTCACGCGCTTGCCATCGACCCGCACCTGTCCCGTGCGCGCCCATTTGCTGACCGTGCCGAAGCCGACCTGCGGCAGATGGCGCTTGAACCAGCGATCGACCCGGATGCCGTCATCGTCGGGGGCGACGGTGAAGCTGCGTACTTCGTCGGAAGTCTTCATCCGGCCATCCTCATCACGCCAAGCCCGACCATCAGCCCCGAGATGCCGAGCGCAAGCGAAAGAAAGGCGTAGAGCAGGGCGAACAGATACTGCCCGCGTTCGATCAGCAGGACCATTTCGAGGCTGAAGGCGCTGAACGTGGTGAAGCCGCCCAGCAGGCCGACGCCCAGCAGCAGGCGCAACTGTTCGCCTTCGCCGGAGCCATGCCGCGCGAGCCACCCCGCCAGCAGGCCCATCATCAGGCTGCCCGCGGCATTGGCCGCGAGAGTGGCGAAAGGAAAGGCGGTGACGACCGGCACTCCGAGCCAGTGAGTCATGGTACGGCCCAGCTGCCAGCGCAGCACGGCGCCGACTCCGCCGCCCAGAAAGACGTGCAGCGCGGCGATAAAGGGAGAGAAAGAGGACATTGCCGCTGCCCATAGTGACTTGCGGTCGACTTAGAAAGGGTTGCAAGATGTGCGTTGAGCAAAGGGGTATCGTGATGGAGAGTATACGCAGAAGTGAAAACGGTGGCCGTACCGCCTATCTCACCATGGGCGTCTGGTTGAATGAGGATACTGGGCACATCCACATGGCCGTGCCCAGTACTGATTGGTTTCACACAACAGTAAATAACCGCCGCGGCAGCAAGCGGTGCCACGAGAATCTCTATAAGAAGCTCGCAAAGGCCCTCAGTGAAGCTGGAGCTCCCGCGCCGGAGATTGGCGACTAAGGCTTGCCTTTGCGACGGAGAATCCGTATGTGCGCCCCCGTTCGAGCCGGTCCGGAACGGATTCGGCGCGTTTTTCGTTCTATTGGCGAAACCGTTTTAAGGAGGCAAAACCCGCTGGCGCGGGCTCTGGCCCGCTTAGTGAGGTATTTGAATTTATGCAGATCATCGTTCGCGATAACAATGTCGACCAAGCCCTGCGCGCGCTCAAGAAGAAGCTGCAGCGCGAAGGCGTGTATCGCGAAATGAAGCTGCGCCGCCACTACGAAAAGCCCAGCGAAAAGCGCGCTCGCGAAAAGGCTGCCGCCGTTCGCCGCGCCCGCAAGCTCGAGCGCAAGCGCATGGAGCGTGACGGCGTCAAGTAAGTCGCTATTGCGACTACAACCAAGCTAAGCCATGAGGGCGCGGAGAAATCCGCGCCCTTTGCGTATCAGGACGATATTCATGACCGAAATTACCCGCGTTCCCCTCCAGCCCATCAAGAAAGGCTCGCTGACCAAGCTGTGGCTCGGTGTCGTCGTGGCCGTGCTGCTGGGCGCAGGCCTTGCCTGGGCCGCCGTGCCCAAGGGGCTCGACGTCACCACCGTGACTGCGGGCACGGGCGATTCGCCCAAGCTCGGCGATGTGGTGTTCGTCAAATATGTCGGCAAGCTCACCGACGGCACCGAATTCGACCGCTCGCAGCCGCTCCCCGTTCCGCCGGGCCTGTTCCCGGAAGGCAACCCACTGCTGCTGGAAGAGGGCGCGATCATCGACGGCTTTATCGAAGGCCTCACCCAGATGCAGAAGGGCGGTAGCTACGTCCTTACCATTCCGGCGGAGCAGGCCTACGGTGCCGAACCGCCTCCGGGCTCGCCGATCCCGCCCAATGCCGATCTGGTGTTCGAGGTGGATGTGGTAGACTTCATGAGCCGCGAGGATTTCCAGTCCCGCGCCAATGCGCTCCAGCAGATGATGGGGCAGCAGCAGGGACAGTCGGGCCAAGCGGGACCGCCGCCAGCCCAGTAACGACAGGGAGAAGGGCGTATGAGCGAAGCAGACGAGCCGCACGCGCCCTTGGCCCATTCCGACTGGCCGCTCCGCCCGTGGGTGCTCGCCGGTCTGCTCGGGCTTGCGGGTCTGGGTGTGGACTTCGCTGCGGAGTGGGGTTCGAACGACTGGGCGCCGTGGCGCGCGGCATTGACCGCCGCGTTGATCTTCGGTCCGCTCGCCTTCGCCATCGCGCTCGATCCGCAGCGGTGGAAAGGACCGCTGGCCTTTGCCGGGATCGTCGCGCTGGTTATGGGCGGGGTCGCCTGGCGCGTTGCGCTGGCGAGTGAGAACCATGTCGACGCGCCGTTCTGGATTGCTGCGGGAATCGTGGCCATCGCGCTCGCGCTGCCGCTGTTCCAGGCGGGGTTCCACCGCCTGCGCTGGCGCACCCCCTATGACGAGACGCATTTCCACGTCTGGACCGATGCCATCAGCGTCGCGGGCGCGCTGGCCTTTACCGGACTGTCATGGCTGCTGCTGTTCCTGCTGTCGCAACTCTTCGTCGCCATCGAGATCGACCTCCTCAGGCAATTGATGGAAAAGAGCTGGTTCGGCTGGATATTCTCGGGCGCGGCTTTCGGCGCGGCGCTGGGTGTCCTGCGCAACCAGCTCAAGATCATCGGGACGTTGCAGGCGGTGGTGATGCTGGTCTTCTCGATCATCGCAGTGCCGCTGGCGATTGCGCTGGCGATCTTCCTGCTGGCCGTGGTGGCGAGCGGTATTTCGATGCTGTGGAACGCGACCGAAAGCCCGACGCCGCTGCTGCTGTCGGTTGCGGCGGCCAGTTTCGTGCTGGTCAATTCCGTGGTCCGCAACGGCGACGTGGGGGCGAGCGGCAACCGCGTATTGCGCGCGGCGGCACTGGCGCTGGCGCTGGCAATCTTCCCGCTGGCGCTGCTCGCGGCGATCTCCACCGGAACGCGCATCGCCGAATATGGCCTCAGCCCTGAAAGGATATGGGGCATGATCGCGGTGGCGGTCGCGGTTGCCTATGGCATTGCCTATTTCGTCGCCCCAATCCGGGGCTGGAGAGCCGGGTGGATGGAGCGCGTGCGCACCGCCAATCTGCACCTTGCGGTCGGTACCTGCGTGCTCGCCTTCATCCTCGCGCTGCCGCTGTTCGATTTCGGCGCGATATCGACGCGGAACCAGCTCGCCCGGCTGGAATCGGGCAGGGTTGCCGTGGACGAGTTCGATTTCGACGCCCTGCGCTGGGATTTCGGCGATGCGGGGCGGCGGGCGCTGGAGAATCTGGGGCAAAATGCCGATGCCCGGATTGCCGGGTCTGCTCGCACGGCGCTGGCGCAGAAACAGCGCCCTTATCGCTATACCTTCCAGGACGAGACGCGTGACGAACGGCTGGCCAACCTGCGCATGGATTTCGAAGACCCGGAGCTGCGCAAGGCCGTTCGCACCTATGTGCGCAATACGCCGTTCCTATGTACCAGTGCGTGTGTCGCGCTGGATATCGGCCCGGCTAAGGCGCAACCGGGACGCGAAATAGCCTTTGTATCCGGTAGCGTCGTGCAGCGGGACATCGTCGATCCGCAGAGCGTCGCACCGCAGGGAGCAACTCCGGTGCCCCCGGTGATCGGGCTCGGGAGCGATGCCGCCACCGCCGAAGTGGGCGCGGATTCCACTGTGGAGGTTCGCGAGTGGACGGGTCGCCGTATCTACGTGGACGGTAAACCGCTCGGCGAACCGTTCGAATAGGCTCTATCCCCGCTTGAAGCACGCGCGGCGCGCGGCTAACGCGCGAGCCATGTCAGTTACACGCGAAGAAGTGGCCAAGATCGCCTCGCTCGCCCGCATCAGGATGGGCGATGCCGAGCTCGACCGGATGGTCCCCGAACTCAACAATATCCTCGAATGGGTCGAACAACTTGGCGAGGTCGATTGCAGCGGCGTCGAACCGATGACCGCGGTCATCCCCAACACGCTGCGCCTGCGCGACGATGTGGTCGATGCCATTCCCGAAACGGCGGGCGGCCGCCGCGAGGACGTACTCGCCAACGCGCCCGCGGCCGAGCACGGCTTCTTCGGCGTGCCCAAGGTGATCGAATGAAAAGCTGCGCATTTTCATTCGATCATCCTGAACAGCGGCGCAGCCGCGCGTGTTGCAGGATCCAGAAACAGGGACTCAGCACTTTTGAGGATGACACTGTGAACGTGGCGAAATGGACCCTGAAACAAGTTCAGGGTGACGACATATGAGCGGCGAACTGACAAATCTTGGCGTCAAGGACATCCGCGATGGCGTGGCGGACGGCACCTTCACTGCGCGCGAAGTGGCCGAGGCCTTCAACGCCGCAGTCGCCGCAGCCAGCGAACTCAACGCCTTCATCGTCGCCACACCCGATCATGCGCTTGCCGCCGCCGATGCGGTCGATGCGAAGCGCGCCAAGGGCGAAGATCTCGGCAAGATGGGCGGTGTGCCCATCGGCATGAAGGACCTTTTCGCCACCAAGGGCGTGCAGACCACCGCCGCGAGCCATATCCTCGAAGGCTTCACGCCCGAATATGAAAGCACCGTTTCGCAGAACCTGTGGGATGCGGGCGCAGGCATGCTGGGCAAGCTCAACCTCGACCAGTTCGCCATGGGCTCGTCGAACGAGACCAGCTATTTCGGCAATGTCGCCTCGCCTTGGAAGAAGGACGGCACCAATGCCGCGATGAGCCCCGGCGGCTCCTCGGGCGGTTCGTCCAGCGCGGTCGCCGCGCGCATCGCGCCAGCCGCGACGGGCACCGACACCGGCGGTTCGATCCGCCAGCCGGCCGCCTTTACCGGCATTTGCGGCATCAAGCCGACCTATGGCCGGTGCAGCCGCTGGGGTGTTGTCGCCTTCGCCAGCAGCCTTGATCAGGCCGGGCCGATGGCGCGTAGCGTCGAAGATTGCGCGATCATGCTCGAAGCCATGGCCGGTTTCGACCCCAAGGACGCGACCAGCCTCCAGATGGACGTGCCCGCATGGGAAGCGGGCCTGAACGCGGACCTCAAGGGCAAGACGATCGGTATTCCGAAAGAATACTATATGGACGGCACCGACGAGGAGATCCTCAAGAGCTGGGAGCAGGGCAAGGAATGGCTGCGCGATGCGGGCGCCGAGATCGTCGATATCTCGCTGCCGCACACGAAGTATGCGTTGCCTGCGTACTATATCGTCGCGCCCGCCGAAGCGTCGAGCAATCTCGCGCGCTATGACGGCGTACGCTACGGCCTGCGCGACCTGCCCGATGGCGCTGGCTTGCAGGACATGTATGCCGCCACTCGCGCCGCCGGTTTCGGCGACGAGGTCAAGCGCCGCATCCTGATCGGCACCTATGTGCTGAGCGCGGGCTTCTACGACGCCTATTACACGCAGGCGCAGAAGATCCGCACGCTGGTGGCGCAGGATTACGAGAATGCGTGGACCCAGTGCGATGCGATCCTCGCGCCGACCACGCCGACCGCGACCTTCCCGCTCGGCAGTCTCGATAAGGATCCGCTGACGATGTATCTCAATGATGTCTTCGCGGTCCCTGCCAGCCTTGCGGGCCTGCCCGCGATGAGCGTACCCGCCATGCTCAACGGTGATGGCTTGCCGCTCGGCCTGCAGATCGTCGGCAAGCCCTTCGACGAGCAGGGCGTGCTCGATGTCGGCCTCGCGATCCAGCAGCGCGCCGGGTTCGAGGCGAAGCCGGAGAAGTGGTGGTGAAGATTGATCGAGCAGTTTCGAACTACTTGGCCCTCTTCAGCATTGGCGCAGTCTTCTTCGGTGCCCTGCTAGGGGCGGCTATTACATCCGATGAGAATGTCGATTATTCAAATTTGTCCTGGTCCGAAAATCTAGGTGTAGGATATCAGTTCGCCGGAATTCTGGCTTACGTCTTCGCGGTTTGTCTTTCTGGCGTACATGCACTTAAGCAGCAATTTGGGTTCGCAATCGCATGGGTTGTGGCAGCGGGCGTTCTTGGTTGGGGGCTATACTGGATGATCGGTGAGTCTTCGATGATTGATGCGGGAATCTTCTACTTGATTAGGGAGAACATTCTTTTTTGGGCTGTCCTCTCTGCCGCAGCGTCATACTATATTGAGAAATTCACATGAGCACTTATCGCATCCAGGGCGCGACGGGCGAATGGGAGGTCGTGATCGGCCTCGAAGTCCATGCGCAGGTCACCTCCAATGCCAAGCTGTTCAGCGGCGCTTCCACCGCTTTCGGGGCGGAGCCGAACACGCAGGTCAGCCTCGTCGACGCGGCGATGCCGGGCATGCTGCCCGTGCCCAATCGCGAATGCATCCGGCAGGCGGTGCGCACAGGCATGGCGATCGAGGCTCAGATCAATGCGTGGAGCCGGTTCGATCGCAAGAACTACTTCTACGCCGACCTGCCGCAGGGCTATCAGATCAGCCAGCTCTACCATCCGATTGTGGGCGAGGGTTCGCTGACCATCGACGCCGACGATAAGGCCGGGATCGCCGAAGACAAGGTCATCGGCATCGAGCGCATCCATGTCGAACAGGATGCGGGCAAGCTGATGCACGACCAGCATCCGACCATGTCCTATGTCGACCTCAACCGTAGCGGCGTGGCGCTGATGGAGATCGTGTCGAAGCCCGATATGCGCTCGCCGGCAGAGGCGGGTGCCTATGTCCGCAAGCTGCGTTCGATCCTGCGCTATGTCGGCTCTTGCGACGGGAACATGGAAGAAGGCTCGATGCGCGCCGACGTGAACGTGTCGGTGCGCAAGCCGGGCGAGGAATTCGGCACGCGGACAGAGACGAAGAACGTCAATTCGGTGCGCTTCGTGATGCAGGTCATCGAATACGAGGCCAATCGTCAGGTCGATGTGCTGGAGAATGGCGGAACGGTCGATCAGGAAACGCGCCTGTTCGATCCGGGCACCGGCACCACGCGGACCATGCGCAGCAAGGAAGATGCGCATGACTATCGCTATTTCCCCGATCCGGACCTGCTGCCGCTCGAACTGGAGGACGATTTCCTCGCCGAATGCCGCGCCTCGCTACCTGAACTGCCCGATGCCAAGCGCGCGCGCTACGAAGGCGAACTGGGCCTTACTCCCTATAATGCGCGCGAACTGACCGCCGAGGTCGAGACCTTCGCCCGCTTCGAAACGCTGCTGGCGGCTACGGCAAAAGGCATCGGCAAGCCCGAGAAGGACGTTGCGACACAGGTCGCCAACTGGGCGCTTTCGGTCGCTCCGGGTGTGATGAAGTCGCTGGGGGACGAGGCCAATCCGGCCTATGCCACCGCCGAAGCGCAGGCGAGCATCCTCGACATGCAGGCCAAGGGTGAAATCTCGGGCGGTCAGGCCAAGGAAATCTACGAGATCGTGCTGAAAACCGGCCGCGATCCCGAAGAGATCGCCGATAGCGAAGGCCTCAAGCAGGTCAGCGACACTGGCGCGATCGAGGAAGCGATCGACGCGATCATCGCTGCCAATGGCGACAAGGTCGAAGAATATCGCGGCGGCAAGGACAAGCTGTTCGGGTTCTTCGTCGGTCAGACGATGAAGGCGATGCAGGGCAAGGCCAATCCGGCCGTGGTCAACCAGATCCTGAAGGACAAGCTGGGCTGAGGTCAGGCTCCACATGATCAGGGTCTGTTAGGACAATCGAATTAATGCTGCGGAAGCAGACCTTTAGGCGGGGATGTATTGCCCCGCCCGAACAGTCTGCCATCGCAGCCATAATTGCACCGGGGGGCGCAACATGAAGATTTTTTCAGTATTAATTCCCTGCGCGCTGGCCGTATCCACGCCGCTTTCTGCCGAAACGCTATCGAATGCCGACGTCCTGATGTTGCTCGATGCGGGTCTCGGGGAAGAGGCGGTCATCGCCAAGATCGAAACCGAAGACGGCGACTACACGACGGATACGTCGACCTTGCTGCAATTGAGCGCGCGCGGCGTGCCGAGCACGGTGATCGCGGCGATGGTCAAGCGGGCGTCGGTCGCACCCGAAATGTCCGATAGCGCGGCCGATCCGCTGGCTCCGCATTTTCCCGGCGTCTATCTGTATGACGACTGGTCGGACGAACCGCGCATGTGGAAGATCGATCCGACATCTTCCACGCAGACGAAGACTGGCGGAATCTTCGGCTACGCGCTTACCGGCGGAATTGCGAGCGCCAGCGTAAAGGCCGTCATTCCAGGCGAGCAGGCGCGACACACGGTTCCGAAGGCCAAGCCGGAGTTCTATATCTATCTCGATAGTGCGAATGGCGGATTGAGCGGAACCTTCTCCACCGGTTTCGGCGCGTCGATCCAGTCACCGAATGAATTTTCGCTGGTGGAACTGGACCAGAAGAAGGGCCGTCGCGAGGCACGGATCGGCAGTATGAATGTCGCTGGTGCAAAGGCGGGGGTCATGGACAAGGACCAGATTCCCTTCAGCTACCAACAGGTCGCGCAAGGCATCTACAAGCTGACGCCGGATATTCCGCTGGCAGAGGGGCAGTATGGTTTCGTTTTCGCAGTGGGCGGGGGCGTAGGTCCGGGTCTCGCCGGAAGTGCAGGCACCGCCGGGGCACGGGTGTTTGCGTTCGGCGTAGGCGACTAGACAGAGCGGTCGAACGCAATTTGCTCAACGCGTAAATAAGGGGCGCCGGGAATTCTTCCGGCGCCCTTTCTTTGGAACTGCGGGGTCAGCCCCGGGACTGCCCGATCACCTGCACTTCGGATGCTGGCCGATATCGCGCAGGTCGTAGAAGTGTCCGTCTGCGATCGTCACCTGCACGCATTGGCGCGACTGGGGCCGCCATTGGATCGAATACCGCGTATCGCCGCTGGTGAAGTTGTCGACCTGACGGAAGCCGCGCTGTTCGAGCTGCGACATGCCGCCAGCTGCCCTCGCATCGGTAAGGTCCTTGAACGTGGCGGCATGATCGTATCCGCCATATCCGTGGTGGTGGGACAGGTTGGCGTTGCGTTGCTGGACGCCCGCGGAATAGCCGCTCGAATAGGCGTCCGACCGATCGTAATTGTGATAGGCCGCGTTGTGCAGCCCATCGGTGAACCCGCGGTCGTAATGCTGCTCGTCTTCCGTGTTGGAATAATGCTTGCCGTCATCGTGATGGTTCGACTTGTGGCTCAGCAGCGCGCCGAGAATGGCGGCGCCTGCGAGCACTCCGGCGGCCGCAGCTGCATCCCCACCCTTGTGGTGGCCGCAATCCTGATCCGACGCATCGTTGATGGTCATCACCCGGCCATCGTAAACCTCGACCTGCACGCAGTCGTCATCACCTTTGTCCCACCAGTAGCTATAGACGTAGCCCATTGAGTTCTTGTTGGTGGAGACATGGGCGAAACCGCGCTCCTGGAGCTGGTATTCGGCATCGCGGCCATGCGATCCGTTTATGTCGGTCAGCTGGCTGGCTTTATCGGCAAGTGCCGGTGTTGTGACGAGCGCGATTGCTGCACTTGTCCCGCAGATTTTCAAAAGTATCCCGGTCATGTCGGCATCCCCTGTCTAAGAAATCAAAGACAATGCGCCGTCGCTGCGGCGCGACTCGACCCGATGGGGCGGGATTGAACCACCGAATTCTATGGGCGGCAAGTCGGCGCCCGTTACAGATGTAATGCAGGCAGAGAAAAAGGCGCCGGGAATCGCTCCCGACGCCTTCGTTTTCATTTTCCGATCAGGCTGCGATCAGCCCTGGCGCTGGCCGGTCAGCGGCATGTCGCCAAAAGCACCGGCGTTGACGGCGCCGGTCAGCTGGTCGCCATCGACCGTCGCGGTGCAGTTGAGCGTCATCGGCATCGGGACCGTCATGTCCATCGCCCAGGTCAGCTTGTCGCCGTCGATCTTGCCATCCTTGACGTCCATCGAGCCCATGCCGCCGGCCATCGAGCCGGTGAAGCTGCTGCCATCGTCGCTCGGGACGACGGTGAAGGTGCCCTTCTGATCGCCCATCGGGCTCTTCACGACGGTGTCATAGGTTCCTGCTACGGACATGGATATTCCTCTCTTCGGTTTGAGGTTTGATATACCGGTTCAATCGGCGTTACTTACATCGCTGTCAACATCGAGATAGGTCGTCGGCAGGTCGAGCCGTTCGAGCTGTGCGTCTATCTCCTTGCGGTCCCCGACCACCACGATGGTGAGGTTGTCGGGGCCGAGATATTCGCGCGCCGCTGCATCGATCGCCGCCTTGTCGATCGCGCGATAGGTTTCTGGCAGGGTGACGTAGTAATCGTCGGGACGACCAAGTTCGCTGTTCTCGACGATTGCGCCCAGCACCTGTCCGTTCGTTTCGAAACGGTTCGGCAGGCCGCGGATATTGCCGTCGGTAACGCGGTTGAATTCGGTATCGTCGATGCTTCGCGTGCCGTCCGCAAACTCGCGCGCGGTTTGCAGGATCAGCTCGATCGAATCCGCTGTGCGGTCGGACTGGACCGATGTGCTGATGGTGAACAGGCGCGGTCCCTCGGGCGCGTCGACGCCGCTGCGCGCGCCATAGCTCCAGCCTTTTTCCTCGCGGATGATCATGTTGATCCGGCTGAGGAAACCGTTGCCGAGCACTTCATTGGCAAGGTCGAGCGCCTCGAGGTCGGGGGTCGGGCCGGTCAGCGGGAGGACCCGCCCGGCATAAATCACCGATTGCGGCGAATTGGGCCGGTCTATGACGACAAGACGCGTCTGCGCAGGCGGGGTTGCGCCGTCCAGTGCCTTTGCGGGGGCGGCGTCGCCGGTCCCGCGCCACGTGCCGAAGCTGTCTTCCAGCAAGGGCCGTATTTCGGCCATGGTGACGTCACCGACCACATAAATCGCGGCGTTCTCCGGGCGGATCCAGCGCTCGTGCTCCCGCTCGAGCGTTTCCGGGACGATCGCCTCGACCACCGGCACCGTGCCGAGCCCGCCGACCGAGCCGTAGGGGTGGCTCTCACCGAAGACGAGCGGACGCAGAGTGCGGCTGGCGAGGCCGCCGGGCGAGGAAAGCTGCTGGGCGATCGCCGCGAGCCGCTGGTCGCGTACGCGCTGGACCTCGCCCTCGGCAAAAGCGGGATTGCACACGATATCGGCCATCAGCGCCAGCGATGGCGCGAGGTTGGCGGTGAGCGCGTTCATCGTGACCGAGCTTGAGTCGAGCGAGCTGCCCGTGCTGATCGACGCGCCCAGCCGTTCCTGCTCCTCGGCGATCTCGACCGCGCTGCGGGTTTCGGTGCCTTCTTCCAGCAGATCCATCATCAGCGACTGCGTACCGGCCTTGGCCGCGCCATCGGCGGCGTAACCGGCGTCGAATTCGATACTGATCACCGCCTTGGGCACTGCGGTCCGGCGCGCCAGCACGATGGGAATCCCATTGGACAGTTCGGCACGCTCGACTTCGGGGAAGGTCAGTGGGCCGACCGGTTCGGGCGCAGGCAGTTCGCGCGGCGGGCCGGTGCGCGCCACCTCGATCGGCTCCTTCGCATCGGGTTCGGGTGCTGGCGTCGCAGCTTCATCGCCCCAGCCGCCCATATTCGCGCCGTCTTCGCTGCGTTCGCCCGGCACGATCGCAAGGCGGTAGACGGGCCGCGTCAGCCAGCGCTGCATCGCCTCAGTGACCTGTGCGGGGGTAGCCGAGGCGATGGCGTCGAGCTGCTTTTTGTACACCGCCGGATCGCCGCTGTAGAGCAGCCCTTCGGCCAGCGTCGATCCCTTGCCGCCGAACCCGCCGACCCGTTCGAGCGCGTCGATCTCGCCCGAAACCATGCTGGTGGCAGCGCGGGCCAGTTCTTCGGCGTCCGGCCCTTCGGCAACCATCTGCGCGATGACCTCGTCCAGCCGCTTCTCGGCCATGGCTTGATCGACGCCGGGCTTCACATCCATTTGTGCTGCGAGGATCGACACCTGCTCGGACTGGTAGCTGTAGGCGGCCACGCTGGTAGCCAGCTGTTCGTCGCGCACGAGGACATTGTCGAGCCGCGAACTGGCGAGACCGCCGAGCACGTTCATGCCCAGTTGCAGCGGTTCGGCATCGGGATGCCTGAGCGAGGGGCCGGTCCAGATGCGGTAGATGCGCGGCTGCGGCACCTGATCGACCATCACGCGATCCCTGTCGGCGGCAAGAGTGACCGGCGGCGCATCCACCTCGGGCACTTCGGGGCCGGACGGGATCGCGCCGAACCAGCGCTCGACCATGGGGCGCGCGGTCGCTGCGTCGATGTCGCCCGTCAGCGAGAGGACGACATTGTTGGGGGCGTAATTGTCGGTGAACCATTTGCGCACGTCGGCCAGGCTCGCCGCGTCGAGATCGGCCATCGATCCGATGGTCGAATGGCGATAGGGGTGGCCGACGGGAAACAGCCCTTCGAGGATGGCGTAGAAGGTCAGGCCATAGGGCTGGTTATCGCCCTGCCGCTTTTCATTCTGCACCACGCCGCGCTGCTTATCGAGCTTGTCCTGGCTGATCGCGCCGAGCAGGTAGCCCATGCGGTCGCTTTCCATCATCAGCGCGAGATCGAGCGCGCCCTTGGGCACCACTTCGACGTAGTTCGTGCGGTCGAAATTGGTCGAGCCATTGGTGCTGGTCGAACCAGCGGCTTCGAGCGGGATATCGAAATTCTCGACGTTCTCGCTGCCGCCGAACATCAGATGTTCGAACAGGTGGGCAAAGCCCGTGCGCCCGCGCGGTTCGTGCTTGGAGCCGACGCGGTAATAGGTCGTCACGCCGACGATCGGGGCCTTGCGGTCGGTATGGACCAGAACCGTCAACCCATTGTCGAGCGTGAACTGCTCATAGGGAATATCGACCTCGTTGACGAGCTCGGCGAGCGGGGCGGTTTCGGCGGTCTCCTGCGCGATGAGGGGTGGAGGATGCGCGGCGGCAAAACCGGCAAGGGCGACCGCGGCAATGCCGCTCATCAGACTACGACGCATCGAATGCTCCCTGTTAGCGTGCTGGTGTGTGGCCGACCCTATAGCGGCGCTTGGCGTTGGCAAGCACGTCCTCGCGCCAGAAATGGACCGGCTTCAAGCGGTGCTGGACGAACAGCGTTGCCTGATCGGCGTAATGCGGGGAAGCGGGCCGCGTGGTGGCCGCGCCATAGGGCTGGATCGAGCGCGAGGAGACCCGCTTGCCCGGCAACCATTCGACCCACTGGATGAAGCTGTCGCCATGCCGCACCGACAAGCGGCCGTCCTCGTCGACATCCCATAGCGTCGAGGCGCGCAGCGTGTCCGATCCGCCGTCGAGCGGCAGGTCGACATCGCCTTGCCGCAGGCGCAGCAGGGCGCTCATCGGCGGGTCGATCCGGCCGAAATATTTCGTGAGATGCGCGACCTGTTTGGCCAGTTCGGCGCGAGCATCGGGCCAGGGCTTGTTCTGGTAGCTGGCCGACATGAATTCCCGGATCATCAGCAGCGCCAGCGCATCGGCTTCACCGACATTGTCGGCGGTGAAATCCCAGCCCATCAGCATGTCCCGCGCCCGCGCCAGCTCGGCATCGTCCGACAGATCGAGTGCCGCCAGCTCGTCCCACAAGCGCGCGACATAGCCTTCGCGCTGGTAGCCGGTGTCGTATTTGATCTTTTCCAGCGTCGCCCGGTCGAGCAGTTCCGCTTCGCTCATGAGCTTCCACGCACGGCGCGAACGGTTGGTCTGCTTGAGTTCGACACCCAACTCGGGCGCAAAGTCCTCGGGCGACAGATCGCTGCCTGCGCCCGCGGCGGTGAAGGGCGTGTTGTTCGAATTGTAGAGCCAGCCGCTCGCCGGGTTCACATATTTGGGCAGTTCTTCATAGGTGACCGGACCCGACCAGATCGCCTTTGGATCGTCACCCGGAAGTACCTTGCGCCAATCATATCCCGTCACGCGGTCGGGCAGCGCGGCGTTATAGACATAGGCGATGTTGCCCTCCTCGTCGCCATAGATGAAGTTGGTGGACGGGATATCCATTCGCGCCAGGATCGATTGAAATTCCTCGAGGCTTTCCGCCTTGTTAAGGCGGTAATAGGCATCGAGCTGGCCGAGATTGCCGATCCCGCCATAGCGCACGGCGAAATAGCCCTTGTCGTTCCTGATCACCGGCCCGTGGACGCTGCGATAGACCGTGCGGCGGATCGGCAGGGTGATGGGGCCCAGCTTCACCGGCAGGGTCACAGTGCGTTCTTCGAGATCGCGCCACTGGTCGCCGATGCGATACTGCGTCCCGTCATCGTTCATCACCAGCTTGTAGACATCGACCATGTCGGGCGTGTTGACCGTATTGGTCCAGCCGAGATGCTCGTTATGGCCGAGGAAGGGGAAGGGGCTGCCGGGGAAATTGGCCCCGGCATAGTGCCAGCCTTCCTCGCTTTCGACCACGAGTTCGTACCACGCCACGCCGCCGCGCCAGGGCTGGTGGCTGTTCGAGACGAGAATGGTCGGGCCGCCCGATTTTTCCGGCCTCACCGCAAAGGCGTTCGATCCGGCCAGCGCGCCGTCCTCGCCCCAGGGCAGCGGCCATGCGCGGGCCTGTTCGGGCGGTGCCTGCGCGTCGTCGCGGATCACCTCGGCGGGTTCGATCTCCGGTGTGTCCTCGCTCCTGCCCGTGGGAATCGGCGGACCGAATTCGGGCCGCAGTTCCTCACCCTCGACCAGCGGGCCGATGATATTGGCGAGACCGAAGAAGAACGGCTGACGCAGCGCGAAGCCTGCGGCGACATCCACGCCGTCGATCGGGAACAGATTGCCGAGCTTGACCTCACCGGGATGCTGGCGGGCGTAGTCGTTGAGCCCGGTAGCATAGGCATCGAACAGGGCGCGGGTATCCTCGGGCAGCTGCGGATAGCTCTCTTCGGCCGTGCCGCGTGCATCGAGCAGGTGATAGGCATAGTCGAATGCCGCCCCGTCCTGCCCGGCGATAGCGCCGTAGCGCCCACGGCTCATCGCGATCACGTCCTGCAGGGTGAAGAAATCATCCTCGGCATGGGCGATGGCGACACCATAGGCGACATCGGCGTCGGTCTTGCCGTAAATATGCGGCACGCCGAATTCGTCGCGGCTGATCTCGGCTTCATATGTCCGGTTGGGCAGGGCGACATCGTCGCGCTTGGCCCAGAACGGCTCCCACGTCGCGAGCCCGATAAATGCCACCAGCACGATTACGAGCAGCGCAAAGCCGATGCGGCCCAGCCATTTTGTCATGAAAATCCGTCCTCTCTTGCAACTGGGTTAGCGCCAGCGACGAGGACTAGCAATGCGATTGGGCAAAACCTTCGCGTGCCTGTTCCCCCACCCGGATTCGGCTGGCTAACCACGGACAAGTGACAGCGCAGATCACCATCGGCCACGAATCCTCCGGCAAACCGGTCGAATTCGATATCGAGGAACTCCTCGCCACCCGTCTGCTCGTGCAGGGCAATTCGGGCAGCGGCAAGTCGCACCTGCTGCGCCGCCTGCTCGAAGAGAGCGCAGGGCTGGTCCAGCAGGTGGTGATGGATCCGGAAGGCGATTTCCCCTCGCTGGCCGAGGAATTCGGGCATGTGGTGATCGACGGCTCGGCCTATTCCCCACCCGAGATCGAAGCGCTCGCCCGCCGTATTCGCGAACACCGCGCCAGCGTGGTGCTCGATCTCGACGGGCTGGAGGTCGAACAGCAGATCCGCTGTGCCGCGCAGTTTCTGACCGCCCTGTTCGATGCCCCGCGCGAACATTGGTATCCCGCGCTGGTGGTGGTCGACGAGGCGCAGATGTTCGCCCCCGCCGCCGCCGGCGAGATGGCCGAGGATACGCGGCGTATGACATTGTCGGCCATGACCAACCTCATGTGCCGCGGGCGCAAGCGCGGGCTGGCAGGCATCGTCGCCACGCAGCGGCTGGCCAAGCTCGCCAAGAATGTCGCCGCCGAAGCCTCGAACTTCCTGATGGGGCGGACCTTCCTCGATATCGACATGGTCCGCGCGGCCGACCTGCTCGGCATGGAACGGCGACAGGCGGAGCGTATTCGCGAACTGGATCGGGGGCATTTCCTTGCGCTCGGCCCGGCGATCACGCGCCTGCCCATCGCCTGCAAGATCGGCCCGGTAAAGACCGGTCATACCGTCCGCAGCGAAGGCCTGATGGCGCTGCCCGACACCGCGCCGGAAGACATGGCCGCGCTGCTGACCACGGACCTCGCCAGCGAAATCGCCAAGGCGCCGCCGCCTCCGGCCCCGCCGCCCGCGCCACGGGTGGATGAGATGGAAGACAGCATCGCGCACGCCGAGGAGCGGCAGGTCGCTCCATCCGAGCCGGTGGATAGCTCCGCCGTCGCCACGCGCATTGCGGAAATCATTGGCGAACTGGCGAGCGAGGAGGGCGTCGCCTTCCAGTCCGCCAGCGCCCAGTACCAGACCTTCCTGACTCGCTGTCGCCGCGAACGGCTGATCGGCCCGATGCCGGACATGCGCGCATTTCGCCGCCGCTTCGCTGTTGCCGGGGCGGGGCTGAGCGAGCTGGACGAGGCGGTACAGGCGCGGATCATGCAGCTGGCTGGCGCGGTGGAGGAGGATCTGCTCGGGCCGTTCCTCGTCATCGCCAAGGCCGCCCATGCAGGCGAAACGCAGGTCGACGAGAATGCGCTGGCGCGTGCCTATGGCACCAGTTCTCCCGGACGCATCCGGCGTTTGCTCGACCATCTCGAACGGCAGGGCCTGGTCGTTGTGCGCGAGGATTTCGGCGGCGACCGCACGGTCATGGTGCCGGGCCTCGAAGGCGTCGGCGCGGAATAATTTGCGTCCGACCCTCGCCAAGTGCGAGCACACCCCTATATGTGACTAACACACCTTGCGAAAATTGCGGGGAGGGCTTGTGTTGTATTATCGCCACACCATATTCGGACGACAATTCTTGATTGGGGTGCTTGCATGAATCTCGAAAAATTCACCGACCGCGCCAAGGGTTTCCTGCAGGCGGCGCAGACCGTTGCCATTCGCATGAACCACCAGCGGATTTCGCCCGCGCATCTGCTCAAGGCGCTGCTCGACGACGAGCAGGGCATGGCCGCGCAGCTGATCCAGCGTGCGGGTGGCAATCCCGGCGTGGCGATTACCGAAATCGACAACGTGCTTGCGAAGGTCCCGGCGGTGTCGGGGGGCGGGGCGCAGCAGACGCCCGGGCTCGACAACGACGCCGTGCGTGCGCTCGACAATGCCGAGCAGCTGGCCGAAAAGGCAGGTGACAGCTTCGTGCCGGTGCAGCGCATCCTCCAGGCGCTGGCCATGGTCGATAACGACACCGGCAAGGCGCTCAAATCGGCTGGGGTCGACGCCAAGTCGCTCGAAGCCGCGATTCAGGAAGTGACCAAGGGGCGCGCCGCGCACAGCGCAGGCGCGGAAGAGAGCTATGACGCGATGAAGAAGTACGCGCGCGACCTCACGCAGGCGGCGCGCGACGGCAAGCTCGATCCGGTTATCGGGCGCGACGAGGAAATCCGCCGGACGGTGCAGATCCTTGCTCGCCGGACGAAGAACAATCCCGCACTGATCGGCGAACCCGGGACCGGGAAGACCGCGATTGCCGAAGGCCTGGCATTGCGCATCGCCAATGGCGACGTGCCCGACAGCCTCAAGGGGCGTACGCTGATGGCGCTCGACATGGGTGCGCTCATCGCGGGCGCCAAATATCGCGGCGAGTTCGAGGAACGGCTCAAGGCTGTGCTCGACGAGGTAAAGGGTGCCGAAGGGCAGATCATCCTGTTCATCGACGAGATGCACACGCTGATCGGCGCGGGCGCCAGCGAAGGCAGCATGGATGCGGGCAATCTGCTCAAGCCCGCCCTGTCGCGCGGCGAACTGCACTGCATCGGTGCGACCACGCTCGACGAATACCAGAAATATGTCGAGAAGGACCCGGCGCTGCAGCGGCGTTTTCAGCCGGTTTTCATCGACGAGCCCAGCGTAGAGGATACGATTTCGATCCTGCGCGGCATCAAGGACAAGTACGAGCTGCATCACGGTGTGCGCATCACCGATGGCGCGATCGTGGCGGCAGCGCAGCTGTCGAACCGTTACATCCAGAACCGTTTCCTGCCCGACAAGGCGATCGACCTGATGGACGAAGCGGCCTCGCGCATCCGCATGGAGGTGGAGAGCAAGCCCGAGGAAATCGAAGGGCTCGACCGCCGCATCATCCAGCTGCGAATCGAAGAACAGGCGCTGCAAAAGGAAACCGACAGCGCGTCGAAGGACCGCCTCGATGCGCTACGCAAGGAGCTGTCCGAACTCGAGCAGCAGTCTTCCGAGTTGACGACCCGCTGGCAGAACGAGCGCGACAAGATCCATGCCGAGGCGCGGATCAAGGAAGAGCTCGACCAGGCGCGGCTCGAACTCGAACAGGCGCAGCGTGCGGGCGACCTCGCGAAGGCGGGCGAGCTGCAATACGGCAAGGTTCCCGAGCTGGAGAAGAAGCTCGCCGAAGCCTCGGGCCAGACCGACAATGCCCTGCTCAAGGAAGAGGTCACCGAAGACGATATCGCCGGTGTCGTGAGCCGCTGGACCGGTATCCCGGTCGACAAGATGATGGAAGGCGAGCGCGAGAAGCTGCTCGACATGGAGAATATCCTGTCGAAGCGGGTGATCGGGCAGTCGCAGGCGATCGACGCCGTGTCCAAGGCCGTGCGGCGCGCGCGTGCAGGGTTGCAGGATCCCGGCCGACCGCTGGGCAGCTTCCTGTTCCTCGGCCCGACCGGCGTCGGCAAGACCGAACTGACCAAGGCGCTGGCCGGCTTCCTGTTCGACGACGACACGGCGATGGTCCGCATCGACATGAGCGAGTTCATGGAAAAGCACGCAGTCGCTCGTCTGATCGGTGCCCCCCCGGGCTATGTTGGATATGAAGAGGGCGGGGTCCTCACCGAAGCCGTCCGCCGCCGCCCCTATCAGGTGGTCCTGTTCGACGAGGTCGAAAAAGCGCACTCGGATGTATTTAATGTACTTCTGCAGGTCCTCGACGACGGCCGCCTGACCGACGGGCAGGGCCGCGTGGTGGATTTCAGCAACACGCTGATCATCCTGACCTCGAACCTCGGCAGCCAGTACCTCGCCAATATGGATGACGGCCAGAAGGTCGAGGATGTCGAGCCGCAGGTAATGGACGTGGTGCGTGGGCATTTCCGCCCCGAATTCCTGAACCGGCTCGACGAGATCATCCTGTTCCACCGCCTGGCGCAGGAACACATGGCCCCGATCGTCGATATCCAGGTCGCGCGGGTGCAGAAGCTGCTCAAGGACCGCAAGATCACGCTCGACCTCACCGAAGGCGCAAAAATGTGGCTCGGCCGCGTCGGATACGATCCGGTTTACGGCGCGCGCCCGCTTAAGCGCGCGGTGCAGCGCTATGTGCAGGACCCGCTGGCCGACATGATCCTGTCGGGCAATGTGCCGGACGGATCGACGGTGAAGATCGATGAGGGGGATGGGGAGCTAGAGATGGTTGTCGGGTGACGAGAACGAGTGGGGTGATCCGGGCCCTTTTTCTGGCCAAGCGAATGTAGTCTGGCTAGGCTGGCACGACGTAAGTTTCGCAAAGGATTTCGCATGCTTCGTTCCACTCTGCTTTTCGCCGCCTGTCTGTCGGTTCCTGCGATCGCCGCCGCACAGGACGCGGCTTCGCAGGACCTGCTCGACTGCCGCGCGATCGGTAGCGATAAGGACCGGCTTGAGTGCTACGACAAGGCGCTCGACGACCAGTACGGGATCGACGAGGACCTGCAGGAAAAGCGCGCGCAATACCGCCGCGAACGCTTCGGGCTCCCGGTAGATGATTCAGGAATGCAGCTGACCGAGCTGGAGGCGACGGTTTCGGGCGTTGAGTCCGATATGCGTACGGGCCAGACCACAATTGCGCTCGATAACGGCCAGCATTGGCACCTGACGTCGAGCGGGGGGCTGCGGGCAAGGATCAAGCCCGGAATGTTGGTCGTCATCAGCGAAAGCGGGACCGGTGGCTACCGCATCCGTATCCCGGAAAAGACGGGCTTCAAAGGTGTCGTACGCGTACGCTGACAGGCATCGACTGACAGGATTGCATGACCGAAGAAAAGATTCTCGGCGACGCCGCGTGGCTCCCCCATCGCTACGATGAGGCGGGAGATGCATATCGTTTTTTGCACCTTCCACGTGATGTGCAGCGTGAAGCGACGTTCCTGACTGACGAGTATCTCGAGGATATGGGCGGGGTGACATCGATTCCGTTTTCACAGGTTGATCGGAAATCCCTCGACACCGGTCCTATCCATTACATTTTCCATTCCGCCTATTGTTGTTCGACCCTGATGGCGCGCATGTTCGAGGCGCCGGGTCAGGCAATGGGGCTCAAGGAACCGGTCGTGCTCAACGATATAGTCGGTTGGCGAAGGCGCGGTGCGGATCCCCAGAAAGTCGCCGCTGTGCTGGATACGGCGCTGGCGCTTTTGAGCCGTCCGATGGAGGGCGACAGGGCCGTCGTCGTCAAGCCATCCAACATCGTCAATTCTCTGGCACCCGCAATGATGGCCCTGCGTTCAGACGCGCGGGCTATACTGTTGTACGCTCCGATCGATGATTTCCTCTCGTCGATTGCCGTGAAGGGCCTGTGGGGACGCCGGTGGGTACGCCAGGCGTTGATGGGGCAGATCCAGGACGGCGTGGTGGCGGAGCGCTTCAGCGCCGAGGAAATGTTCGAGCTGACGGATTTACAGGTCGCAGGCCTGGGATGGCTGTCGCATCACGGTATATATTCGAAGATGCTCGAAAGGTTCGGTGATGAGCGAATAAGGATTTGCGACAGCCGCAGCCTGCTGTCAGATCCGCGGCTAACGGTCGAAAAGTCGTTCGCCCACTTCGGACTGTCGTTGAAAGCGGAGGACGGCACCAAAATCGCGTCAGGTCCGGCGTTTACCCGCAATTCCAAGGATCAGTCGACCTATTCGCGTGAGGATCGTGAGCGGCAGATCGCTGCTACCCGGGAAGCGAATAGCGACGAAATCGCAAAGGTTTCCGAATGGGTAAGTGCGGTAGCGCGGAATGCCGGGATCGATCCGGCTCCGGCACCGACACTACTTGCGCCGTAACAAAGGTGTGCAGGCCGACGATTCAGCCTCCCGGCGGAACGTCCCACATGCCTGTCCGGCCACTCTCAACGACTGAGCGGGCGAAGGCGTTGCCACGGCGCGCTACCTCTTCCCATTGCGCCCTGGTGAGGCAGGTTTTCCGTTTCTTCGCCCGTGAACCGATGACCTTTTCGGTCCGGCAGATCAGTTTCTCTTCCTTGGCCTCGCCCTGCTGCGATTCCGGACTGTCCGGTCGCGCTTCGGGAAGTGCGTTTGCATCCTGCGCCAGCGTGGGGCTGGTGCCGAGCGCAAGGACCCCCGCCGCAGCCAAGAGGCTAAACCGGGCTCTGGTGTATCGCGTCATGAGGATCTCCTATTCCTGCTGGGTGCGAGGCCCATTGTGGGCCGATTATCGGCAGCGGTAGGTGTCAGGGCGGCGTGGTGTGGTGCCGCGCGTTCGCCTAATTGCTGCCGTTCATGCCTGCACGGCTGCCTTCGACCAGTTCATTGGCGACACCGACCCCATCGCGGGAGACTTCGGCCCACTGGCGGTTCGTGAGGCATACCTTCCGCTTCTTGGCGCGAGATCCGATCACCGACTCGGTCCGACACTTGACGTAATCGGGATGGTCCTTGTCCGTAATTTTGCCCTTCGCGTCGCGAGCGGGTTCGCTGGCGCCATCCGCGTTCTGCGCAAAGGCAGGAGGGCCGCCCAGGAACAGGGCAGCGGCGGCGGCGATGAGGGTGAACTTGGTAGCTGAAACCTTCGTCATTCAATTGTCTTCCCGTTGCTGGGTCCTATACCGGTCGACCGATCGTTAGGACGGGGGTTCTGGCGATATTCCGGGTATCGCCATTGTAAGCAAGATTTGCACCCCGGGGAAAACCCCGGATGGCGCGCTCAGCAAACCACGCGCTGGCAGGTCTGGTCGCGGTCTTTCATCGCTTCCCAGTCGATGCCACCCCGTCCGCCTTCGACGAGTTCGGTCGCCATGCCTCTTCCCTGCCGGGCTACTTCGGCCCATTCGCGATTGGTCAGGCAGACCTTGCGCTTCTTGGCGCGCGAGCCGACGACCGATTCAGTCCGACATTTGACGTAGTCGGGATCGCTCCTGTCGGTGATTCCGTCCTTCGAATCGTCGACCGATGCCCCGGCATTGCTCTGTGCGGCGATGGGCGGGGCAAACAGCAGGAGTGTAGCGAGGGCGGGCATCACGAACTTGCGCATGGGAACTCCTTGATTTCCCTCAAGGGTACCATCGATGGGCCACGCGACAAAACATTTTGAGAAGAAACTGAAAATCCGGCCGGCAGCGTGCTGCGCAAGAGGCGGCCTGGCGGGCGTCCTTCAACCGGCGGTAGGACGGACAAAAAAATGGGGGCAGTGCAAAGCACCGCCCCCACTCTTTTCATCCCGTGGATGCGATTAGAAGCGCAGCTTCACCGCAGCCGCGTAACGACGGCCCAGGGCGTCGTAGGTCGACGGATAGATGTTACCCGAGTTGTAGGCCGTCGAACCGATGTCCGAACCGACGATGGTCGGCTGGTTGTCGAACAGGTTCTGGACGGTCAGGACGAACTCGATGTTCTCCGTAGCCGCGAAGCGGGCGCTCAGGTCGAAGTAGTGCTCTGCAGGAATCTCGTTGAAGTTGACTTCCTGACCCGCAACCGGACCGGTGCCGTCGGGCAGCGTACCCTGGAAGGCATCGCCGCTCTGAGCACGCTGCAGGGGTTCGAATTCGACGCCGTCGAGGTAACGCCACAGGAGCGAAATGTCGATCTGGTCGTCGAACGTAACCGTTGCACGGGTGTTGAACACGAACTCCGGCTGGATCGAACCGCAGTTGACCGAGTAATAGCCTACGCAGTCACGATCGATCGACGTCGGGGTGGCCTTGAACGTATTCTTGTTCACCCAGGTGCCGTCGGTCGAGAACCGGAAGCCGATGGTGTCGGTCAGATCAGTGCGATAACGCAGGCTAACGTCAATACCGTCGGTCTTGATAGTGCCGAGGTTCGAGAGGTTAAGCAGCAGCCCAGGCACTTCGTTCGGCGAACCGTCGAGACCACCAGTGGTGGCGCTACGAACGATAAGCGAGCAGAACGGGTTCGAAGCGCTCGGAGCGTTGTAGCAACCGCCGACGATGTCGTCGACAGTCGGGCTCGTGATCGCGTCTTCGACCTTGATGTTCCAGTAGTCGACCGTCAGCGACAGGTTGTACATCGGTTCGATAACCGCGCCGATGGTCCAGGTTGTTGCCGTTTCAACGTCGACGTCAGGATTGCCGCCGCCGGTAACGTTGATCTGGCCAGCCGCCGGTTGCAGGATGTTGCCGATACGGCCCTGAGCGAAAGCCTGGCTGGCACCGTTGGCAACGATCTGCGCGACGCAGACGTCCGTCAGGGCAGCATTGCCAACCGGGTTTGTACCTGCGCAAGGATCGACGGCGAGGTTCGACAGGCCGGTAGTGACCGGCGTGAAGAGTTCACCGATGTTCGGCGCACGCGACGAGCGCTGATAGTTACCGCGGATGGTCAGTGCATCGATCGGCGAGATCGTACCACCTGCCTTCCAGGTGAACTTGCCGCCTGCAGTCGAGTAGTCCGAATAACGTCCGCCGATTTCGAGCGTCGCTTCACGGATGAACGAGTCTTCCACCAGCGGGATAACGAGTTCGCCGAACACGTCCTTGACGTTGTACGAACCGAAGATGTCCGGAGCGGCACCGCCGCCACCGACCACTTCGCCCGGCGTCTTGGAAGCTTCATCCGATTCCTGCGATGCGGTGTACTTGCGGTATTCCGCACCCACGGCGAAGGAGATCGGGGTTGCAGCAATGCCGAAACCAAGATCGCCGTCGATAACGGCCTGAACCTGCTGCAGCGAAGCGGCAGCTTCGACGCGCTGGGTCAGGTTGAAGACGTAATCGATGGCTTCCTGCGAGCCGAGATTCCCGAGGTTACCGAACAGGTTGATCGGCGCACAGCCGCCCGACGGATCGATACACTGGACACCGCCGTTGCCATCGGGGATGGCGAGCATCGACTGCTGCAGGCGACCGAAGCGCGCGAAACCGCCCTGCTTCTGGACCTGCTCGCTCTCACCATAGGTACCCGACACTTCCCAGTTGATGTTGTCGGTGATGCCGCCACGCAGGCCGCCCACAAAGTTGAACAGCGTGGTGGTGAAATCCGAGGTACGCGAACCGGCTTCCGGCGTACGACGACGGACCGAAGTTCCGAACTGAACGTAGTCCGGGTTGGCCGTGCCGTCAGCCAGCGTCGGGCCGAACTGCGTGTTACGACCGGCAGTACATTCAGCAGCCGTCAGGCCGAGGCCGTCACAGAATGCCTGTGCAAGGCTGTCGGGGAGGAACGGGTTGTTGAGGTTCTGCTGGTAGGTGTTGAAGAACGAACCGCCAGGGGCGATGATCGTCGACACCGTCTGGCGCGAAAATACGGCCTGAGTGAAGACTTCAACACTATCCGACACTTCGTAGCGGCCCGAACCGTAGAGGTTGAAGCGCTCGAACGGCGTCAGGAAGATGTTGTACGGGTTGAAGTTGAACGGACGATCGAACACGCCATCGAGATAATCGATACCATTGTCGGCGATCTGACCGAAACCGGCAGGCGTCGGACCGACAATAACGGCCGGAACCGCGTTCGACGAACCGCTCGGCGAGCCGCTGAACGAACCGATGTTGAAGATCGAGAAATCGCGATCGCCCTGGTACACGGCGTCCTGGTTCTGGTAGCCGAGGCTCAGGACTGCGTTACCGCGACCATCATCGAAGTTCGCACCGATGGTGACGTCGGCGCGGAAAACGTTGCCGTCGCCGAGTTCCGTGATCTGCTGCGAAGCGGTTGCTTCCAGACCTTCGAAGTCGCGCTTTGTGATGAAGTTGACAACACCGCCGATAGCGTCCGCACCATAGGTGGTGGTAGCACCGCCGGTCAGGATTTCCGTACGCTCGATGACGGCGAGCGGGACGTTGTTAAGGTCGACGCGGCCGGTCGTGTCGGCAGGCGTGAAGCGGCGACCGTCCAGCAGGACGAGGTTGCGGTTGGAACCGATGCCGCGCAGGTTGACGAAGCTGGCACCGCCGTTACCGTTGTTAACGGCCGAACCGACGCTCGGAACCGCCGAGGGCAGTTCGCGCAGGAATTCTTCCGCAACGTTGGTCTGGGCGAGCTCGAGATCGTCGCTGCTGACGACGCTGACCGGGCTGGCCAGTTCAAGGTTCGGGTTCGAAATGCGCGAACCCGTGACGACGATAGCGCCGGCCGCAGGTGCGTCAGCGGTTTCCTCGTCAGCGTCCTGGGCCATCGCCGGCTGCGCCAGAAGCGCGAGGCCGAGAACGGCAGGTGCCGCGCTGGCTTTGAAGTAGGTGTGGAGTTTCACTCTGATAATCCCTCTATTGATCGACCGACCCCTGAGGTCGGATCTCCAAGGAACCCCTGGGAGAGAGGCTGAACACGCGCGAGCCACGCCCGTACGTATGTGCAGTCCCTCCAGTGGAAGGGCGCATGTGCCTTTATGGACGCGCCTAATGCAAAGCTTTTGTTACAGTCTGCGTGGTTTGGGTTGAGGGGTGTGACGCGTATGTCACACCCTTCATTCGACCCCGTTTGAAGGAAAATTTCGCCATCAGGCTGCTGTCGGCAACACTCGAAAACTGGCCGTTCCCGTTTCGGTTGACGTTTACGTAAGGCGAGCCTAGGAAACGGGTTCCTGATCAAAACTTATATCGCCCTGAAAAGCTGTGAGAGGATACCAATGCCCGAAGCCTATATCGTCGAAGCCGTCCGGACTGCCGGGGGCCGTCGCGGCGGTCGACTGGCTGGTGTCCACCCGGTCGATCTGGCCGCGAAATCGCTCGATGCGATCATGGAACGGAGCGGGCTGGAGGCAAAAGTCGTCGACGATGTGGTCATGGGCTGCGTCAGCCAGGGCGGGGAACAGGCGATGCAGGTCGGGCGCAATGCCGTGCTCGCATCGAAGCGCCTTGGGGAAGGTGTACCCGCCGTCACGATCGACCGCCAGTGCGGCTCCAGCCAGCAGGCGATCCAGTTTGCTGCTCAGGCAGTGATGAGCGGTACGCAGGATGTAGTCATCGCCGCGGGTGTCGAAAGCATGACCCGCGTGCCGATGGGCTCGACCGCAATGTTCCATATGAAGGAAGGCCTCGGCAACTACAAATCGCCCGGGCTTGAGGAGAAGTATCCCGGTATCCAGTGGAGCCAGTTCATGGGTGCCGAGATGATCGCCCAGAAGCACGGCTTCTCGAAGGACGACCTAGACCGGTTTGCATTGTCGAGCCATCAGAAGGCGATCGCGGCGACCAAGTCCGGCGCTTTCGAGAAGGAGATCGTCGGTGTCGACATCGACACGCCCGAAGGGGAAGAATGCCACACGGTCGACGAAGGCATTCGCTTCGATGCGACGCTGGAAAGCATCGCGGGCGTCAAGCTCCTCAGCCCGGAAGGCAAGATCACCGCTGCCACCAGCAGCCAGATCTGCGATGGATCGAGCGCGGTGCTGGTCGTCAGCGAACAGGCGCTGAAGGATTATGGCCTCACGCCGATGGCCCGCATCCACAATCTCACCGTCACCGCAGGCGATCCGGTGATCATGCTGGAGGAGCCGCTCTTAGCTACTGATCGCGCGCTTCAGCGGGCTGGCATGAAGATTGGCGATATCGACCTTTACGAGGTCAACGAGGCTTTCGCCCCCGTTCCGCTTGCATGGCTCAAGCACATCGGAGCCGATCCGGAGAAGCTCAACGTCAATGGCGGCGCGATAGCGCTGGGCCACCCGCTTGGTGCTTCGGGTACCAAGCTTATGGCGACGCTGGTCCACGCGCTGAAGGCGCGCGGCAAGAAATATGGCCTGCAAACGATGTGCGAAGGCGGCGGCGTCGCTAATGTCACAATTGTGGAAGCGCTTTGACGTCGTACGTCATTCCAGCAAAAGCTGGAATCGCGTGCAGCGAAGTCGCAAGCATCTGAAGAAGATCTCAGCTTTCGCTGGAATGATCGCTTTGATTGAGAGGAGTATCCATGGAAGTCAGCAGCAATACCCCCGTGGTCGTCACCGGCGGTGCGTCGGGGCTTGGTGAAGCCACCGCCCGCGCGCTTGCCGCAAAGGGAGCCAAGGTCGCCATCTTCGACATGAACGAGGAGAAGGGCGAGGCCGTCGCCAAGGACATCGGTGGCATTTTCTGCAAGGTCAACGTCACCAGTGACGAAGACGTCGATGCCGGTTTCGCCAAGGCGCGCGAGGCGCATGGCCAGGAGCGCATCCTCGTCAATTGCGCCGGGATCGGCAATGCCATCAAGACAGCCAAGCGCGACAAGCAGAGCGGCGAGATCAGTCACTTCCCCCTTTCGGCCTTCGATTTCGTGATCCAGGTGAACCTGGTCGGTACCTTCCGCTGCATCGCCAAATCGGCGGCTGGCATGATGACGCTCGACCCGCTGTCGGAAGACGGTGATCGCGGCGCGATCGTCAACACCGCCTCGGTCGCTGGCGAGGACGGCCAGATGGGACAGGCCGCCTATTCGGCGTCGAAGGGCGGCGTCATCGGCATGACCCTGCCGATCGCGCGCGACCTGATGAGCGAAGGCATCCGCGTGAACACCATCCTGCCGGGTATCTTCAACACCCCGCTGATGAATGCCGCCCCGCCGCAGGTGAAGGAAGCGCTGGCTGCCAGCGTGCCGTTCCCCAAGCGGCTGGGCAATCCGGAAGAATATGCCAAGCTCGCCATGTGCATGATCGAGACCGGCTATTTCAACGGCGAGGATGTGCGTCTGGATGGCGCTATCCGCATGGCACCGCGGTGAGACACGACTTTCGATTTTCCTACCCGGCGGACCTGTGATTAGGTTTACCCGATGATGCTCCGCCGTCCCCTTTCCGTACGCTTTTGCAGCCGGAAAGGGGACGGCGGATTTTTTGTGCCTGGACTGTGTAACATGCGGTCCATGTGTTCCCTGTCCGCGACGAACGGAGCGCCGAATCGATGACCGATTTCACCCAGATCAAGCTCGACATCGCCGATGGCATCGCCACCGTGACATTGCATCGCCCGGAAAAGATGAATGCCTTCACGCTGGTGATGATGGATGAGTTCATCAGCGCGCTCGACATCACCGATGCCAATGACAGCGTGCGTGCGGTGATCGTGACCGGGCATGGCGACCGGGCTTTCTGTGCCGGAGCGGATCTGACGCCTGAGGGCGGGGGGCATGTCTTCTCCGATCCGAACCCCGTGGATGACCTTTCCGACGAACGTGTGCGCGACGGGGGCGGACGCCTGACGCTGCGGCTGTTCAATTCGCAGAAGCCGCTGATCGGCGCCTGCAACGGTGTTGCCGTCGGTGTGGGGGCAACCATGCAGTTGCCCTTCGATATTCGCCTGTGTTCAGACAATGCGCGCTTCGGCTTCGTCTTCGCGCGGCGCGGGATCACGCCGGAAGCGGCTTCGAGCTGGTTCCTCCCCCGGCTAGTCGGCATGCAGACTGCGTTGGAATGGTGCATGACCGGGAGGATTTTCGACGCGGGTGAAGCACTCGATCGCGGACTCGTACGCTCGGTCCACCCGCAGGGCGAACTGATCGACGCGGCTACCAGTATCGCGCGCGAAATCGCCGACAATACGTCGGCCGTCTCGGTGGCGATGACCCGCGCAATGCTGTGGCGGATGGGCGGAGGCGGGCATCCGATGGACGCGCACCGGATCGACAGCCGCTCGATCTATCGTCTGAGCCGCAGTGCCGATGCGAAGGAAGGCATTGCCAGTTTCCTGGAGAAGCGCTCGCCGACCTATCCGGACAAGGTCAGTGAGGACATGCCCGACTTCTACCCCTGGTGGGACGAGCCAGGCTATCAATAGTTTCGCTTGAGACGGTTACAGACGCAACGGCCTTGCCAAGGCGCGCGCGGGTATCCAAGGTCGCTGGCATGTCCAGACGCCAGCCCGCCCAACGCCTCGCCGAATTCCTGCCCTACCAGCTATCGATCGCGTCCAATGCGGTCTCGACCCGGATCGCGGAACAGTATCGCAAGCGTTTCGCGCTCAAGACGACCGAATGGCGCATCATGGCGGTGCTCGGCGATCACGGCACGCTGACCCAGCGCGAGCTGTCGCAGCAGACGTTGATGGACAAGGTGCCGGTCAATCGCGCCTGTAAGCGGCTTGAAGATCGCGGGCTGGTCCAGCGCTCGCCCAATACCAGCGACGGCCGGTCGCACCTGCTCGAACTGACCAGTGAGGGGAGGGCGGTCCATGCAGGCATCATGCCGCTGGCACTCAAGATCGAAGGCGAGCTGTTCTCGGTGTTGAGCGAGGAGGAACGGGTTAGCCTGCTCGACATGCTGGTCCGCGTGCGCGATCAGGCTGGGGATTTCGACGCGGAAAGCCTGGCCGACTAGATCGTCGACCAGGCTTCCTGTGCGAACCTGTGCAGGAGTAGCGGGTTAGCCGATACCGCCGCTGAAGGCGTCGGCGATCGAACAGGAGGCCGGGCCCAGAATGACGATGAACAACACCGGCAAGATGAACAGGATCAGTGGAACGGTCATGATTGCCGGCAGGCGTGCAGCCTTCTCCTCGGCGCGCATCATGCGTTCGTTGCGGAATTCGCCCGACAGCACACGCAACGCGGAAGCGAGCGGCGTACCGTATTTCTCGGTCTGGACCATGGTAGTGACCACGCCCTTCACCGCTTCGAGATCGACGCGATAGGATAGGTTGTTGAACGCTTGACGGCGTTCGTTGAGGAAGGACAGCTCGATCGCTGTCAGGGTAAATTCCTCACCCAGCTCGGGATAAGCGCGGCCCAGTTCCTTCGCGACGCGATTGAAGGCGGCGTCGACCGTAAGCCCGGCCTCTGCGCAGATGACGAGCAGGTCGAGTGCATCTGGCAGCCCCTTGCGAATGGCGTCCGAGCGCTTCTTGGCGATATTGCTGATATAGAGTTCCGGCCCTTTGTAACCGACGAACAAAGCGAATGCGAGCGCGGCGACGCGCTTCATTTGCCAGTCGGGATAGACCTCGACGAGGTAGAGCATGACGAATGCGAAACCGCCCAGAAGGATCGGAAGCACTGCGCGCAGGCCGATAATGACGATCGCCAGTTCCTTGTTGCGAATACCGGCATGCGCCAGCTTCTGCTGAACGACCTCGATCTGGCTCTGCTGCAACACTTTCATGCTGCCAAGCGTGTCTTTGATCTTTTCGGTCGTATCGCTCTTGTGAACGAGGCTCTGGCGCTTCTTCGCGGTCGAGGTGACAAGGCCCATCTTGAGCTCTTCGCGGCGACCTTCGAGCGCTCTTACGCGCTTGGCCATCGGGTCCTTGATAGTGACCGCGGTGTAGATCGCGAAGACCACCGCAGCAGCTGCGATCCCGGCAAGGATCGAGCCGACAACGTAGACGTCGAAGCCGAGGAGGGTGGGGCCGGTTGCAGGATCCATTGCTCTACTCTTTCCTCAACTCAGATTTCGAAGCTGACCATCTTGGCCATGATGAAAACGCCGATGCTCATCCAGGTAAGGCCACCCAGTCCGGTAACGATTAGGCGATCGTCGGTGAAGAAAGCGCCGATATAGGTGGGATTGATCCACAAGATCAGCGAGAAGACGATAAAGGGCAGTGCGCCGACGATATAAGCCGAAGCCTTGGATTCGGAGCTCATCGCCTTGATCTTCAACTTCATCTGCGCGCGCTTGCGAAGAACCTCTGCAAGATTGGACAGCGTTTCGGCAAGGTTGCCGCCGGTTTCGCGCTGTATGGCAAGTGTGATACAGAAGAAGTTGAACTCGGGAATGCCGAGACGATCGGCGGTTACCTGAAGCGATTCCTCCATAGTGCGACCGATCTTGGTGCGTTCGACAATGCCTTTGAATTCTTCACCCACGGGCCCCGGGACTTCCTGAGCTACAACCGCCAGAGTTTCGGTAACCGGCAGGCCTGAGCGCAGGCCACGCACCAGCAGTTCGATGGCGTCCGGAAACTTGACGTTGAACTTGTTGGTGCGTTTCTTGATCGCGCGATTGACGATAAAATGCGGAAGTCCCGCGCCGACGAGCACGCCAACGCCGAGCGAAAGAGGAAAGGAGCCGCTGCGCAGGAAGAGCAGCAGTGCCATGGCGACACCCAACCCGAGCGAAACATAGGCATACTGGCTCAGGGTCCAACCCTTGCCCGTACGGTCGAGCCGGTTGGCCAGCGCTTCTACGCGAGAACCTGAACCCGCCACCCTGTGGGCCTTCGGACGCCGGGCAGCGATTGCCTTTTTCAACTGCGATTCGACCTTGGCATCCGTACTTTCCGAGTGACGGTATCGTACCTGCTGCAAACGTCGCTGGCTGGCTTTGCCCGCGTCCGGCCCGGAAAGCAGCACATAGCCGATTGCCAGCAAGGACAGAACCCCGACGGCCAGCAGTGCCAGCTGGATGATGTTCATGTGTACTCTCCGTCCAAACTAGTCGCGTACGCGGGATCGCTCGCGCAGGCCGTCATTGCGCGGGTTCTTTGACCTGCACGCCTTTCTTCTTTGCCAGCAGGCCCTTGATATCGAGACCACCGAGAAGCGATTTCTTCGCTTCTCCGAACTCGCCGTTGTCACTGCTCTCGTCACCGGCACCGATGACACGGGCGGAGAGTTGCTTGATCGCCGCCGTCGCTTTCGATCCGCCATTGGCATCGACGAAAGTCTTCCCCAGCTTGGCCGCATTGGCGGCGGCCTTCTGATCGTACGGGATCAAGACATCGATCTTGCGTTCGATCGATGCTTCGAAATCGGCCTTGCTGATTTCCGCCACGCCAGGTTGAACCTTGTTGGCGACGATCACAATCTGGGCGTGCGGCGCATTGTTCTTGAGCCACGAAAGAATGCGGATCGTGTCGCGGGCCGAGGCGAGCGACATTTCCGTAGCGAGAACGACCACGTTCACGTCATTCAGCAGGTGCGGAAAATTGATCATCATGTTGCGCGGCATGTCGAGCACGGTCATTTCGAACGTGTGCTTGAACTCTTCCTGCAACTGCATGAAGGCCGAGCCATCGGTCATCAGCTGCTGATTGATCGGTGCTTCCGCCGAGAGAATGGCGAGGTTGTCGTTCGCGCGGATCATGGCTCGCTCGATGAACAGTCCGTCGATGCGGCTCGGATTGTCGATCGCATCGGTCAGCCCGCGGCCGGGCTCGAGGTCGAGCGTGAGCGCGCCGGTGCCGAAATGGACGTCGAGGTCGAGCAGTGCCGTCGGCATGCGCTTTTCCGAAGCGAAAATCCACGCAAGCGAAGTTACGAGCGTTGATGCGCCAACCCCACCTCGCGTGCCGATGACGGCGGTCGAGACATGGTGCTTCACGCCATCGTCTTCGCCCGCACGGGGCGCCGTGAAGACAGCCTGCGCCTGGTTCAGCGAATCCCGCAGCGTGCTGGCCGACAAAGGCTTTAGCAGGTAGTCGTGGATGCCGCTTGCGAGCAGGTCGCGGTAGAGCCGCACGTCGTTGACCTGTCCGATTGCAATCACGACCGTGCCGGGTTCGCAAACCTCTGCCAGGGCATTGATGTCGTTTAGCGGATCGCCGCTTTCCGACAGGTCGACCATCAGAATGTTCGGGCTCGCCGAAACGGACAGCGACTGGATCGCGTTGCGCAGGCCGCCCTTGTTGCATTTTTCAGGCTGCCAGCCGAGTTCGATAACCACCGGACGCAGCACGTCGAGGGCGTTCTCGTCGCAGATATAGGCTGCGAAGGCGTCGCGGTTGCCCGCCATGCCGGGTTTCAGTGAAGCGCTCATGGCTGCTTAGCCTCCTTCTTTGCTGCTGACGTTGGCCAGGTCGCCCACACCGGTGGGAGCCTGTTCACGGTAAGCCTTGATGGCCTTGGTGGAGGTGCTGACGACGGTCTCGCCCGTACCCTTCTGGCCGGTGATCAGGTCTTCCGGATTGGCGACCATGGCGGCGAGGTTACCGTTCACAGCACAACCGTAACCCGGATAGGTCGCGTTCATGGGATTATGCTCGTTATTGGCCGACCAGTCGGGGCAGCCAGGAACGCTGGCCGTGGAGCGGGTCACGACAATGCGTGCCTGCCCCGGATTCACATGACCCGCAGTAACCGGCGATCCTTCGCTTAGCAGCACGCCGTGGCGGCCAGCCAGCGTGGCTAGATCTTCCTTGACGGCAGGGTTGACGCTTGGATCATCAAGCGAGACCCGATCGCCAAAACCCAGGCCCATGGCATCGAACCAGTCCGCTATGCGCTGTTGTTCGCTTACTGGCAGACCATCGCCTGCCGTGCTTGCATCGAGCGTGAAGTTGGTGCGTTCTACAACCGGCTGCCGCGCGCTGTAGAGGGTGCGATTTTCCGTCGGGATGCCGCCACAGGCGCCGAGCACGAGGCTGAGCGAGACGGCCAGCGAACCGGCGAGCTTGCGATTGATTGCCTTTGCCATTGTACTCGTCTCCCTTAGTCGAAGCTGAAGCCGGGCTGGGCCGACGCAGTGCGTTCATTGCGGCGTGCTTCGGGCTGAGTGCCCGCTTGCCGTTCGCCGTCTTCGGCGGGTTCACCCTGCGAAATACCCGGCGTAGCCGGTGCGGTCTCGACCGCGCGCGGTTTCGGCCGCTCCGCTCCCGAGACGCCGTCGCTCTGCTGGAAACCCAGCAGGCGCTGGAACTCGTTCGGCTTGCGGAAACCATCGGTCGGCAGGTGGATGTCATTGGCATCCACCGGTTTCACGAGGTAAGGCGTTACGACGATGACCAGTTCGGTCTCGCCCTTGCGGTAGGTGCTCGAACGGAACAGGTTTCCGAGGATCGGAATGTTGCCAAGGCCCGGGGCCTTGTCGATCGTGTTCGTGGCGTTGTTGGACAACAATCCAGCGATCATGAAGCTCTGGCCTGAGCCGAGTTCCACGGTCGTTTCCGCACGGCGTGTGACGAGTGCGGGGATCTGGAAGCCTTCGAACACAACGGCGCCCTGGCTGGACAGTTCCGACACTTCCGGCCGTACACGCATGGAAATGCGTCCATTGGCCAGAACGGTGGGAGTGTAGGCGAGGCTGACGCCGTAATTCTTGTATTCGATGGTTGTCGTGCCCAGACCCTGGCTAAGCGGGATTGGGAACTCGCCGCCCGCGAGGAATTCGGCGGTCTCACCCGACAGAGCCGTCAGATTGGGCTGCGAAAGGGTAGTTACCAGACCTTGGGTTTCGGCAAGATCCAATGCAGCGCCAACATCCAGCCCGAGAAACTTTCCAAATGCTCCCAGCGTCGTGCCCGGGGAAATCGGCTTTACGGTAGATCCAGGCAGTTCTTCGATTTCACCGGTAATCGGGTTGAAAACGCGGTCGATGGTCTGGGAACCCATGCCGAGCGAGCGGCCGGGATTGAACTCGGGGATTGCGCCCGTGCGCCCCTGACCGATCCCGAACTTGAAACCACTGCTGCTATCGATGCTGGTCAGGTTAACCCCGAGAGCGCGGACGAAGCTGCGGCTGACTTCGGCAATGCGCACCTGCAGGTTGACTTGAAGTGGCGTAGCCATGCGCAGGCGGCTGATGACATTCGACTCTTCACCGACGAAGGCCTCGACGAGACGCTGCGCCTCTTCGGCATCTTCAGGAGCGGCAACCGTGCCGGTAAGGAGGATGACGTTCGAACCCATGGTTGCGACCGAAATGTTTGCCTCGGGCATGGCGAGCGCGAGCAACTGGTCAATGCTGCCGATATTCGAACCGACGCGGACATTGGCAGACCAGACGATGTCGCCGGCATTGTTGCTGGCATATATCGTGGTTTCGCCGCCGGCCTTGCCGAAGACATAAAGCTGGCGCTGCGACTTGACCTGGACGTCGGCGATGTTGTCGTCGGCGACGAAGACATCGGCCATGGTGCCGGGCACGTTGACGAGTTCGCCGCGACCGATCGAGAGTACGATCTCGGAGTTCGGGCGGACGACCGACTGCGCAGTCGCGACAGTAGTCGGTGCGGCTGCCAGCGGCATCATGGCCAGGCTGGAGAGCAGCAGTTTGGTGGTAAGGCGACGTTTCATGGAATGGCCCCCTGAATGGCTTTCCTGTTGCTTGGTCCGGCTCATTTGATGACTACCGCCTGGGCGGCAGGCACGGTTTTGGCGGCCTGGGCGGTGCCCGTCGCCTGTTTGCCGAGGAATGCGCTGCTGGCAGCGCTCACTCCGGCTGCACCAACGGATACGTCTTCGGTGTCCTTGCCGCGTGTTACGCGTACGCTCGGACCGCGGCGAACTGGCTGGCTTGCTCCACCAACCGCCTGCGGCGCTGCGGCTGCTACGGCACCCTGCGACGGTGCAGTGCGGCGCTGGAAGCGCGAGACATCGCCACCGGTCACATAGGTGCTTCTGCCGTCATCGGGCCGCGACATCGCTTCGCGCAGAAGCTTCTCTTCTTCTTCTGGCGTGGCATTGTCGGGAATGGCGACATCGCCCGAAGCGATAGCGCGCTCGAGTTCGCTCTGGTTGTCGGCCAGCGAGCGGAGCGAGAGGCTAAGCGTACCGATGGTCTGCGCCACAGCGACCTTTTCGGCGATGACCGGAGTCACTTCGATCGTGACGGTGCTGAACGCCTTTACGACAGTCGAGCCATCTTCGGCCTTTTCCGAAACGGTCGATTGGTCGGTGGCGAGCACGCGAAGGTTACGAAGAATGGTTTCCGACGCTTTCAAAGCGGTGCCTTCGCCTTCGACCTGCTGCGTCAGGACCATGTCCACGCGGTCGCCCGGGAAGACGAAGCCGGCCACGCCCGACTGGGCGGTGACGGGAACGGTAATGGCGCGCATGCCCGGTGTAAGGGCCGCAGCCAGGAAGCCGCGATCGCCGGGAGCGACGAGCGAACCCTGGGTCACCGGCTCTCCGGCCGTGATGGGATGACGGACTACGGTACCCAGCAACTTGCTGATATCGGCTTCGCCATCGAGGAAATAGGCGTCCTGGACGAGCTCTTCAGGCCATGCCTGAAAGCCGATCGCATCGGCCGTGATGATCGTTCCGACCGGGAGCGCGCGCTGGGCGACGAGGACCTTTGGTCCATGTGCCTCGACCTGCGCCGCGGCTTCGGCTTGCGGTGCACCTGCGCCTGCAAACATGCTCCGCGCGACAAGCGCCGTACCGACCGCGATGATCAGTGCGGCAATCAGCAGAACCAGCTTCTTCCTATCCATGGCTATCTAGCCCCCTAGTTCGGCCCGCCAAATCCCAACGCGGGCAAGTATGGTTTCATGCTCTACGGGCGAATTGGTTAAGATCGGGTTTTCAGCCCAGGCTTATTGCTCCGCCGGGCTCGAGCATCTGACCGCTGATCACGATCCAGATACCGGCGAGGGAGATTGCCGGGCCGTACGGGACCCATAGCTCGCGGTCGTGGCGGCGGATGATGCGGATAGATCCGAACGTGACGATGAGGAGCACGATGAAGGGGGCGAGCACGAGCGCAATGGCGGCGGTCGGGCTTGCCGCGACCGAATTGACCAGAGTCGGCGGCAGGGACAGTTTCGGCCCGCCGAGAACGGCGCTTGCAAACAAGGCCGCGATTCCAGTGCCCACGACAAGCAACGTGGCATCACGCGCGGGGCTAGTCTTGACGGTCGTTGAATGCGCTACGTGCCAGGCACCGATGGCCATGGTTAGTACCCAGCCAAGCATTGCCATGGCAATCAACAGGAGCGTGAACTGCGAAGGTGGCACCCACAGGGCTAACGCGGTCAGGAGCTTGACGTCGCCTCCACCCATCTGGCGGATTGCGAACAGGATGCAGCACGCGGCAAAGACGACAAGCGAAAGCCCGACTTGAGAGGCGACGTCCGGCCAGAGCGGCAGCCCCACCGAAAACCAGTACAATGGTGCACCGAGCGCGACCGTGATGGTCAGCCTGTTGCTGATCGTGCGGCTCTTGAGGTCGGTCACGATCACCCAGACCAGTGCGATTGCCAATCCGGCAAGCAGTACGTAGGTGAAAATTTCGCTTTGCATGTCGCCCCCAAGGCTTTCCTTCGGGCTGCGGTGCTACAGGAACGTGCTTACCAAAAAGTAACCATAGAGGAGGTCGCGATCACCGGGATGCAGGCGAAAGGGCGCACAATCGACCGGCGCGCGGTACCGGCCATGGCCCGCGAATCGACATTCACACTGGTCGATGGGCATGAAATCCGTCGCATCGACTGGCCAGGTGCGGATGCCGACGGGCGAGGCTCGATCCTGTTTCTGCCCGGACGCGGCGATTTCTATGAAAAGTATCTCGAGACGCTGGAGGAATGGCATCGGGCCGGATGGCGGGTGACGGCAATCGACTGGCGTGGACAGGCCGGATCAGGCCGGTTGGGTGACGATGCGATAACCGGCCATGTTGCGGATTTTTCCGACTGGGTAGAAGATCTTGCGTATTTCTGGTCCTCGTGGACGAAGGAAACGCCGGGGCCCCATGTCCTGATCGGCCATTCGATGGGCGGACACCTCGTCATGCGGGCGTTGGCGGATCAACGCGTCACCCCGGACGCCGCCGTTCTCAGCGCACCCATGCTCGGGATGTCCGGTCCACCGCTACCGCTCAGCGTACTTCACGGTGTCGCGCGGATGATGACGAAAATCGGCAACCCGACGAGGCCAGCGTGGAAATGGAGCGAAAAGCCGGGAGAGATGCCCGCCCATCGTCGCGATCTGTTGACCCACGACGCCGAACGCTATGCCGATGAACTCTGGTGGCGCGAGAAGCGTCCCGAACTGGTCATGGGGCCGGGAAGCTGGGGCTGGGTCGAACGCGCCTACGCGTCCATCCGTCGATTGGAAGAAGCCGGTGTGGTGGAGAAAGTCCAGGTGCCGGTTCTGGTACTCAGCACATCTACCGACAAGCTGGTCAGCCATCCTGCTGCCGTGCGCGCTGCGCAGCGTCTGCCCAAGGGCGAACTGCTCGCGTTCGGCAAAGAGGCGCATCATGAGATATTGCGCGAGGTCGACCCTGTTCGCGATCGCGCGATGGCAGGCATTGCGGAATTTCTTGATCGCGTGGCTCCGCCGGAGGCCGCGTGACTACATATGATTTCGCATTGGTCGGGGCCGGTATCGCTGGTGCCAGTCTCGCCGCCGAACTTTCCCTGGCCGGAGCCAGTGTGCTGTTGCTCGAAGCGGAGGAGCGCCCGGGCTATCATGCTACCGGTCGATCGGCCGCTTTCTGGGAGGAATGCTATGGTGGCCCGGAGATCGTGCCGCTGACCCTGGCATCCGGACCCTATCTGCGCGATGGCGGCTTTCTGCTGGAACGCGGCGCTCTCTATATCGGTAGGGAAGAGGACCGGGAACTGGTGATGGGTTTCCTCAAGCGCTTCATTCCGACTGGCGCGACGCTTCAGCATCTCGATCGCACTGAGCTGCAGCGACGTGTCCCGGGAATTCGCCCGGCATGGTCGGATGCGGTATGGGAGCCATATTGCGCCGATATCGACGTCGCTTCGCTCCATGCCCACTTTCTGGCGCAAGCAAGCAAGCAAGGAGCGATTCTGGAATGCCGTGCGCGCGTGACGGGGTTGGAGCGCTCCGCCGGACGCTGGAAACTTACTACCGAGCGTGACGAACAGCACTATGCTGCGGTTGTCGTAAATGCCGCCGGTGCATGGGCAGACGAGCTGGCAGGGATGGCAGGCGCCAGACAAGCGGGGATCACGCCGTATAGAAGGACGGTCGCGCAGCTTCGCACAGACCCGCCTGTCCCTGACGATCTGCCGCTCGTGCTCGACATAGGCGGCAGGTTCTACTTCAAACCGGAAGCGGGGCGCCTCTGGCTGAGTCCACAGGACGAAGAGCCAAGCGAGCCGTGCGATGCAGCGCCGGAGGAACTGGTGCTTGCCGAGGCGATAGCGCGGCTCGAGGAAGTGGTGGACTGGCGGGTCGAGGCGGTCGAGCACAAATGGGCGGGTCTGCGCAGCTTCGCCGCCGATCGCAGGCCAGTCTACGGCTTCGATCCTGAAGTCGAAGGCTTTGCCTGGTTTGCGGGGCAGGGCGGCTTCGGCATCCAGACTTCGCCTGCGGCCGCTCGGCTGGCACGGCAGCTATTGCTTGGTGAGGGTCGGGACGAGATGACGGCCGGTCTCGATGCCGATCTCTATTCACCTGCCCGCTTCGGGTAGCCATGCCTGCAACATTTGTTAAGCTGCGCGGCGAATCCTAACCTCAGGCAGGGAGACTGAAAGAATGGCGCATCACTTCAAGATCAAGAAGAACAAGGCTGGCGAGTATGTGGCCTACTTCATGTACAATGCGGAACCCATCTTCTGGACCGAAGGCTACAGTTCCAAAGCCAGCGCCAAGAATGCCATCGAATCGGTCAAGAAGAACGGCCCAGGCGCCGAGACTGTGGACGAGAGCTGATCAGCCTGCCTTAGCGATCCGGTCCGCCTCGTCGCTGGCGAGGCGGTCCACCCGGTCGTTTTCCGGATGACCCGAATGGCCTTTCACCCAGTGCCATTCCACGGTGTGGCGCGCAGTCAGCTCGATCAGCTCGTGCCATAGCTCGGCATTGCGCACGGGTTTCTTGCTGGCATTGACCCAGCCGCGTTTTTTCCAGCCATGGACCCACTTGGTGATGCCGTCGATCAGGTATTTACTGTCGGTGTAGAGATCGACTTCGCACGGCTCGATCAACGCGGTCAGACCTTTTATGGCCGCGGTCATTTCCATGCGATTGTTGGTGGTGTCTAGCTCACCGCCCGACAGTTCTTTCTCGTGATGCCCCATGCGCAGTAGCGCACCCCACCCGCCGGGGCCCGGATTGCCCTTGCAGGCACCGTCGGTAAACAGTTCGACTTTCTTCATGCGAAGGCGCTCTGGCCGTTCGCGCGATAGAATTCCAGTCGCCGCACGAAATCCATCGGATCCTTGCGGTGCACCAGTGCATCGGCTGGTGTGTCGAGCCAATCCTGCGCGCGGCTGGCGATGAAGCGCAGGCAGGCCCCCTGTGCAAGCAATGGCAAGGCGATGCGCTCGTGATCGCTCAACGGACGTAGTGTTTCATAGCCGTCAATCAGGGCGGCCCCGAGGGCGGGATCGCCTTGCCCACCTGATCCATCGAAACACCATGCCGCATGCGTCACCGCCAGATCGTAGGCCATTGCTCCGCTACAGGCGAAATAGAAGTCGATCATGCCGGTAACGCGATCGCCCAACATCAGCACGTTGTCCGGAAAAAGGTCCGAATGGATGATCGACGTCGGCAGGCCGTCAGGCCAATTTCCGACGATCCCCTCACCAGTCTCGAGAATGGTTGGCAGCGCCCCATCTATGGACGCCAGAGCATCACGACCGCATTGGCGGAGGATCGCAAGCGTATCCTGCGGGCCGAGATCGTTCGCGCGAGTCATCGGGAAATCTTGCGCAGCGAGGTGCATCTGGGCCAGCGCCGCACCCACTGCCCGAACTTGCGCTGGATCGGGAGCGGTCGGGGATACGCCCGGCAAAAATTCGATCACCGCCAACGCCTTCTTGCCGATCGTCCGCCAGGCCGCTCCGCTACGATCGTGAATCGTGCGGGGGACCGGACAACCGGCATCCGAAAGATGATCCAGCAGGCCGAGGAAAAAGGGCAGGTCGGCAGTATCGATCCGCCGTTCGTACATGGTCAGGATATAGCGAGCCCTGGTCGTCTCGATCAGCCAGTTAGAGTTCGAGACGCCTTCGGCGATACCTTTTGCCGAGACCAGTTCGCCAACGTCATACTCCGCCACCAGCCGCGCAAGGTCCTCGGCCCCGAGATGGGTATAGACCGCCACCCTAGTCGGTGAGCTGTCGCGGCAGCTTGAAGATCATGTTTTCTTCGGCCGCTGTCACAACGTCTTCTTCGACGGAACGCCAGTCCGACAGGCGATCGACCACTTCGCGGACCAGCTTTTCCGGCGCGGAGGCACCGGCCGTCAGGCCGACCGTGCCGACACCCTCGAGCCAGCTCGGGTCGATCTCGTCGGCGCGCTGGATGAGCCGGGCATCCGTACCCATGCGTTCGGCAACTTCCACCAGGCGGAGCGAGTTGGAGGAGTTCGGCGCCCCGATTACGAGCACAAGGTCGCAACTGGCCGCGATCCGCTTGACCGCCGCCTGCCGGTTGCTCGTTGCGTAACAGATGTCCTCCGCCTTGGGGGCGACGATCCGCGGGAAACGCTCCTTCAGGGCTGCAATGATGTCGTGAGTGTCGTCGACCGACAGGGTCGTCTGCGAAAGATAGGACAGGTCGTCGTCAGGCGCGAACTCGAGCTTCGCGACGTCCTCGACCGTCTCAACGAGGGTTATCTGGCCCGCAGGAACCTGGCCCATGGTACCGATGACCTCTGGATGCCCGGCATGCCCGATAAACAGGATGTGCTGACCTTTTTCGATCTGGCGTTCCGCCTGGCGGTGAACCTTGCTGACAAGCGGACAGGTTGCATCGACATAGAGCATCTTGCGCCGCTCCGCTTCTGCAGGAACGGTCTTGGGGACGCCGTGCGCGCTGAAGACCACTGGTGCGTCGTCAGGCACTTCATCCAGTTCTTCGACGAAGACCGCACCCTTGGCCTTGAGACTGTCCACGACGTAGCGATTGTGCACGATTTCGTGCCTTACATAGACCGGCGCGCCGAATTTCTGCAGGGCCCGCTCGACGATCTCGATCGCCCGGTCGACACCTGCGCAAAACCCGCGCGGTGCGGCGATGATGAGCTTGAGAGGAAGGCGTGGATCGCTTCCGGGTGAGGCAGGCGTGGATGGAAAGGGGGCGTTCATGTAGCGCCCTCTAGCGCTTTCGTCCGACCCAAGCTAGGGCATGCCGCAGCCTGTGAGGGCTACGAATTCGAATGACCGGAAAAGGGAATTTTGCCGCATGACCATCCGTACTCGCCTTCTTCCTGCGCTCGCCCTCGGCCTTGCGCTGGCTGGATGCGCCAAGGAAGGCGACCTGGTTATCGATCAGGGCGTCGGTATCACTGCGATCCGCACGACCTGCCCGGCCGTTGGCATTCCTGACTATACCGGCGACATTACAACGTTCCGCGCACCCGGTTCGACCACGATGGCCGACCTCGACGTTACGGCCGCGATCACCAATTTGCGCTCGACCTGTAACGAACAGACCGGTGACCGGATATATAGCGAAGCAAGCTTCGATGTCGTTGCGCGCCGTGCCAATACCCAGGGCAGCCGTACGGTCACTCTGCCGTATTTCTCGACCATCCTGCGCGGTGGATCGCAGGTGGTGACCAAGCGTGTCGGCAGCGTGACGCTCCAGTTCGCCGACGGTCAGGAACGGGCTCAGGCGCGCGGCACGGCAGGTGCCTATGTCGATCGTGCCGAAGCGACGCTCCCAGCCGAAATCCGCGAGCAGATCACCCGCAAGCGCAAGGCGGGCGATCCCGATGCGGCGCTCGATCCGCTGGCAGATCCCGCCGTGCGCGCGGCCGTCCAGCGCGCAACCTTCGAGTTGCTTGTCGGTTTCCAACTGACCGAAGAACAGTTGCGCTACAACGCCACGCGCTAGGGCATGGCATCTTGCCATTTTGCGCCGATAGTCTAGGCGCGCGCCATGGCTGACATGCAGACACTTCACGCGGCCTTCGCGGCCCGCATCGATGCGGTATTGAACGCTCTCGAGATGGAGGGCGTGTTGCCGGCGGGTACGTCTCGCGCGAATGTAACTGTCGAACCACCGCGCGATCCCGCGCATGGCGACCTCGCAACCAATGCGGCGATGGTCCTTGCTAAGCAGGCGAAGAGCAATCCGCGCGCTTTGGCCGAGAAGATCGTCGAGCATCTCGAACGAGATCCTGCGATCGCGGGTGCCGAGATTGCCGGTCCCGGCTTCATCAACCTGCGCCTCCAATCCGATGTGTGGCGGCGCGAACTTCTGGCTATCGCGACGCTTGGCGATGATTACGGGCGCTCGGAGATGGGCAAGGGCCGGACGGTCAATGTCGAATACGTTTCGGCAAATCCGACCGGGCCGATGCATATGGGCCACTGCCGTGGGGCGGTGGTGGGCGATGCTCTTTCGGGCCTGCTCGAATGGGCGGGATACCGCGTTACGCGCGAATATTATGTCAACGATGCGGGCGGTCAGGTCGATGTTCTCGCCCGCTCGGCGCATCTGCGCTACCGCGAAGCGCTCGGCGACGATATCGGCGAGATCCCCGAAGGTCTTTACCCGGGCGATTACCTGAAGCCCGTTGGCGAAAAGCTCGCACAGGAATTCGGATCAGCATATAAGGACGCGCCAGAGAGCGAATGGCTCGAGCTATTCCGTCAGCGCGCGGTTGCCGCAATGATGGAGATGATCCGCGAAGACCTCGCGCTGCTCGGTATCCATCACGATCTGTTTTCCTCCGAAGCCGAGTTGCAGGCTGCGAAGAAGCCCGAAGCAGCCGAAGCCTGGCTCCGTGAGAAGGGGCTGGTCTATGACGGCGTGCTCGAAGCGCCCAAGGGCAAGGCGCCGCCGGAGGACTGGGAGCCGGTCGAATTGCCGTTGTTCCGTTCGACCGAGTTCGGTGACGATCAGGACCGCCCGATCAAGAAATCTAACGGCGCGTGGACCTATTTCGGCGCCGACCTCGCCTATCACTTCCAGAAGGCGGAAAAAGCCGATGCGCTGATCGATATCTGGGGTGC
>Ga0310345_10000443_pt1 | contig 63081 bp, 63 predicted proteins | sample HC15DNA20500_MG_FD_204667 | JGI IMG/M metagenome (GOLD analysis project Ga0310345, IMG submission 204667) | Marine microbial communities from station ALOHA, North Pacific Subtropical Gyre - HC15-DNA-20-500_MG | ecosystem: Environmental > Aquatic > Marine > Oceanic | place: Pacific Ocean: North...
CTTGTCCGTCGCCGACATGACCAATCTGCGCCGCCAAATGCGTGAGGCGGGCGGAACGGTCAAAGTGGCGAAGAACAGGCTGGTCAAGCTCGCGCTGGAAGGAACCGACGCCACGGCGATTTCGGATCTGATGCAGGGACCGACCTGCATTGCCTATTCCGAAGACCCGGTGGCGGCGCCCAAGATTGCCGTCAAGTTCGCCAAGGCTCACGACAAGTTCGTGATCCTGGGCGGCACGATGGGCAGCACGGCGCTGGATCCCAAAGGCGTGGACTCGCTCGCCTCTCTGCCTTCGCTCGACGAGCTTCGTGGCAAGCTGGTCGGCCTCGTGCAGGCGCCTGGCACCAAGATCGCCCAGGTGGTCAATGCACCGGCCGGCAAGATGGCCCGGGTTCTCGGCGCATATGCGCAGAAAGGTGAAGCCGCTTGATGCCGTTACGCAAAAGCGACTGAAGAACACTGATCGAGATTCGAACCGACAAGGACAAGAGTTATGGCTGATTTGGAAAAGATTGCTGACCAGCTGTCCGAGCTGACTGTGCTCGAGGCCGCCGACCTGGCCAAGATGCTGGAAGAGAAGTGGGGCGTTTCCGCCGCGGCCCCGGTCGCGGTTGCGGGCGCTGCCGCTGGCGGTGGCGGTGAAGCCGCTGCGGCCGAAGAGAAGGACGAGTTCGACGTTGTCCTCGCTTCTGCCGGTAGCCAGAAGATCAACGTGATCAAGGAAGTCCGGGCGATCACCGGGCTGGGCCTCAAGGAGGCCAAGGACCTGGTCGAGGGTGCGCCGAAAGCCGTCAAGGAAGGCGCTCCGAAGGCCGAGGCCGAAGAGATCAAGAAGAAGCTCGAAGACGCGGGTGCGACAGTCGAGCTTAAGTAGTTGGGTTGAAACCCGTCCGGGCGAGCGCCATATGTGCTCGCCCGGTCAACCCACCGAAATGATGTTTTGAGACGACTCACCGGAGCCTCCGCCGACGATGCGGGGGTTCCGGCGAGCCGTCTTTACGAGCTTAAGGGAAGAGGACTCTATGGCCCAGAAGCTGACGAATGGTCATAAGCGCTTGCGCAAAATGTTCGGCCGAATCCACGAAGTGGCCGAAATGCCGAACCTCATCGAGGTTCAAAAACAATCATACGATCAGTTTCTGATGGTCGACGAGCCCGAAGGCGGCCGGGCCGACGAGGGGCTCGAGGCGGTCTTCCGCTCCGTCTTCCCGATCAAGGATTTCGGCGACCGGGCCCAGCTCGAGTTCGTCGGCTATGCCTTCGAGCAGCCCAAATACGACGTCGACGAGTGCCAGCAGCGCGACATGACCTTCGCCGCGCCGCTGAAGGTGACGCTGCGTCTGATCGTGTTCGATGTCAACGAGGAGACCGGCGCGCGCTCCGTCAAGGACATCAAGGAGCAGGACGTCTATATGGGCGACATGCCGTTCATGACCTCGAACGGCACGTTCGTTATCAACGGCACCGAGCGCGTGATCGTTTCCCAGATGCACCGTAGCCCGGGCGTCTTCTTCGATCACGACCGCGGCAAGACCCATTCCTCCGGCAAGCTGCTGTTCGCCGCCCGCATCATTCCTTATCGCGGCTCCTGGCTCGACTTCGAGTTCGACGCCAAGGATATCGTGCATGTCCGCATCGACCGCCGCCGCAAGCTGCCGGTGACGACGCTGCTTTATGCGCTCGGCCTGGAAGGCGAGGAGATCCTCTCCACCTTCTACGACACCATCCAGTTCAAGGCGACGAAGGACGGCTGGAAGATGCCGTTCCGCCCCGACCGCATGCGCGGCATCAAGCCGATGACCGACCTGATCGACGCCAAGACCGGCAAGGTCGCCATCGAGGCTGGCCGCAAGATCACGGCGCGTCTGGCCAACAAGCTCGCCGAGGAGGGGCTCAAGGAGCTCCAGGTCCGCGACGAGGATCTCTATGGCCGCTATCTGGCCGAAGAGGTGCTGAATCCGGAGACCGGCGAGATCTATGGCGAGGCCGGCGAGGAGATCGACGAGAAGCTGCTGGAGACCCTGAAGGATCTGGGTCTCAAGGAGATCCCGATCCTCGATATCGACCACGTCAATATCGGCGGCTTCATCCGCAACACGCTTGCGGCCGACAAGAACTCCAATCCGGAAGAGGCGCTGCTCGACATCTATCGCGTGATGCGCCCTGGCGAGCCGCCCACGCCGGAAGCCGCGAAGACGCTGTTCGAAGGCCTGTTCTTCGACGCAGAGCGCTACGATCTTTCCGCGGTCGGCCGCGTGAAGATGAACATGCGCCTCGATCTGGAGTGCCCGGACACCGTCCGCACCCTGCGTAAGGAAGACATCCTGGCGGTCATCAGGACCCTGGTGGACCTGCGCGACGGCAAGGGCGAGATCGACGACATCGACCATCTCGGCAACCGGCGCGTGCGCTCGGTGGGCGAGCTGATGGAGAACCAGTACCGTCTGGGTCTGCTGCGCATGGAGCGCGCCATCAAGGAGCGCATGAGCTCCGTCGATATCGACACGGTCATGCCGCAGGATCTGATCAACGCGAAGCCTGCGGCCGCCGCGGTGCGCGAGTTCTTCGGCTCCTCGCAGCTGTCCCAGTTCATGGACCAGACCAACCCGCTGTCGGAGATCACCCACAAGCGGCGCCTGTCGGCGCTTGGCCCGGGCGGTCTGACCCGCGAGCGGGCGGGCTTCGAGGTGCGCGACGTGCACCCGACCCATTACGGCCGTATTTGCCCGATCGAGACGCCGGAAGGTCCGAATATCGGTCTGATCAACTCGCTGGCGACGTTCGCGCGGGTGAACAAGTACGGCTTCATCGAGAGCCCGTATCGTAAGGTCGACAACGGTAAGGTGACCGACGAGGTCGTCTACCTCTCGGCCATGGAAGAGGCCCGCTACATCATCGCCCAGGCGAATGCGGAGCTGAACGAGGACGGCACCTTCGCCAATGAACTGGTGACGACCCGCCATGCCGGCGACGTGGAGCTGACCCCGTCCGACCAGGTCGATCTCATCGACGTGTCGCCGAAGCAGCTCGTGTCGGTCGCCGCGGCGCTGATCCCGTTCCTTGAGAACGACGACGCGAACCGCGCGCTGATGGGCTCGAACATGCAGCGTCAGGCCGTGCCGCTGATCACGGCCGAGGCGCCGTTCGTCGGCACCGGCATGGAGGAGGTCGTGGCCCGGGATTCCGGCGCTGCAATCGCCGCCCGCCGCGCCGGCATCGTCGATCAGGTGGACGCCACCCGTATCGTCATCCGGGCGACGGAGGAGACCGATTCCTCCAAGTCGGGCGTCGACATCTACAATCTGCGCAAGTTCCAGCGCTCCAACCAGAATACCTGCATCAACCAGCGTCCGCTGGTGCGCGTGGGCGAGCAGGTGCCCGCCGGCGCCATCATCGCCGACGGCCCCTCGACGGATCTGGGCGAGCTGGCTCTGGGGCGCAACGTGCTCGTCGCGTTCATGCCGTGGATGGGCTACAACTTCGAGGACTCCATCCTGATCTCCGAGCGCATGGTTCGCGAGGACGTCTTCACCTCCATCCATCTGGAAGAGTTCGAGGTGATGGCCCGCGACACGAAGCTCGGGCCGGAGGAGATCACCCGCGACATTCCGAACGTCTCCGAGGAAGCGCTCCGCAACCTCGACGAGGCGGGCATCGTCTATATCGGTGCAGAGGTGCATCCGGGCGACATCCTGGTTGGCAAGATCACGCCGAAGGGCGAGAGCCCGATGACGCCGGAAGAGAAGCTCCTGCGCGCCATCTTCGGTGAGAAGGCGTCCGATGTCCGCGACACATCCCTGAAGCTGCCGCCCGGCGTGTCCGGCACGGTGGTCGAGGTGCGCGTCTTCAACCGCCACGGCGTGGAGAAGGACGAGCGCGCCATGGCGATCGAGCGGGAAGAGATCGAGCGTCTGGCCAAGGACCGGGACGACGAGCTCGCCATCCTCGACCGCAACGTGTTCGGCCGTCTGCGCGACGTGCTACTCAACAAGCAGGTCGCCAAGGGTCCGAAGGGATTCGCCAAGGATGCCAAGATCACCGAGTCCATGCTGGACGAGGTCGAGCAGCATCAGTGGTGGGAAGTCGCGCTGAAGAACGAGAAGGCGATGGAAGAGGTCGAAGGCCTCCGCCGCCAGTATGACGAGGCGCGCAAGCGGCTCGAGCAGCGCTTCGTGGACAAGGTCGACAAGCTGCAGCGCGGCGACGAGCTGCCGCCCGGCGTGATGAAGATGGTCAAGGTCTTCGTCGCGGTGAAGCGCAAGATCCAGCCCGGCGACAAGATGGCCGGCCGCCACGGCAACAAGGGCGTGATCTCCCAGATCCTGCCGATCGAGGACATGCCTTACCTGGAGGATGGCACGCCGGTCGACGTCGTGCTCAATCCGCTGGGTGTGCCGAGCCGTATGAATGTGGGTCAGATTCTTGAGACCCATCTCGGCTGGGCGTGCCGCGGCCTCGGTCACAAAATCGGTCAGGCCCTGGACGATTACTACGAGTCTGAGAAGCTGAAGCCGCTGAAGGACACGATGAAGGAGATCTACGGCGACGACCAGAAGCTGGCCGCGCTGGACGACGACGACATCGTGGAGGCAGCGGAGCTGCTGCGGCCGGGCGTTCCGGTCGGGACGCCGGTGTTCGACGGGGCGCACGAGTCGGATGTCACGGCGCTCCTGGAACAGGCGGGCCTCGACGGCTCAGGCCAGGTGACGCTCTATGACGGCCGCACGGGCGAGGAGTTTGAACGCAAGGTCACGGTGGGCTACATTTATATCCTGAAGCTCCATCACCTCGTCGACGACAAGATCCATGCGCGGTCTATCGGCCCGTACAGCCTTGTCACCCAGCAGCCGCTCGGCGGTAAGGCCCAGTTCGGCGGCCAGCGTTTCGGCGAAATGGAGGTGTGGGCGCTGGAGGCATATGGCGCGGCGTACACCTTGCAGGAAATGCTCACGGTCAAATCCGACGACGTGGCCGGTCGTACGAAGGTCTACGAGGCCATCGTGCGCGGCGACGACACCTTCGAGGCCGGCATCCCGGAGAGCTTCAACGTTCTCGTCAAGGAAATGCGGGCGCTCGGCCTCAATGTGGACTTGGTGCAGCCCAAGCCCCAGGACGAGGCATCGGATCGGCCCCAGATTACCCAGCGCCCGGCGGCGGAATAGCCGGGCGCCGTTTCGCCGTCCGGATGTCCGGACGGCCGTAGACTTTTAGAGAGATGACGTCGGCGGCGACGCAGCAATGCCCTTGAGAAGCGGGGCATTCGGGAGAACCAAAAGCATGAATCAGGAAATCGTCAATCTCTTCAACCCGCAGACCCAGCAGCAGAATTTCGACCAGATCCAGATCGGCATCTCGTCGCCCGAAAAAATTCTCTCCTGGTCCTACGGCGAGATCAAGAAGCCTGAGACGATCAACTACCGGACCTTCAAGCCGGAGCGGGACGGCCTGTTCTGCGCCCGCATCTTCGGTCCGACGAAGGACTACGAGTGCTTGTGCGGCAAGTACAAGCGCATGAAGTACAAGGGCGTCATCTGCGAGAAGTGCGGCGTGGAGGTCACGCTCGCCAAGGTCCGGCGCGAGCGCATGGGCCATATCGAGCTCGCAGCCCCGGTCGCCCATATCTGGTTCTTGAAGTCGCTTCCTTCGCGCATCGGGCTTCTGCTCGACATGACGCTGAAGGATCTGGAGCGCGTGCTCTACTTCGAGAACTACATCGTGATCGAGCCCGGCCTGACCACGCTCAAGCCGATGGAGCTGCTCAGCGAGGAGCAGTATATCGAGGCGCAGGACGAGTTCGGCGAGGACAGCTTCACCGCCGGTATCGGCGCCGAGGCGATCCGGGATCTGTTGAAGGATCTCGACCTTGAGAAGATCGCGACGGATCTGCGCGAGGAGATCGCGGAGACCACGTCGGAGCTCAAGCCGAAGAAGCTCGCCAAGCGTCTGAAGGTCGTCGAGGCGTTCATCATGTCGGGCAACCGGCCCGAATGGATGATCATGACGCAGATTCCGGTCATTCCGCCGGAGCTGCGCCCGCTCGTCCCGCTGGACGGCGGCCGCTTCGCCACTTCCGACCTGAACGATCTCTATCGCCGGGTGATCAACCGGAACAACCGCCTGAAGCGCCTCATGGAGCTGCGCGCGCCGGATATCATCATCCGGAACGAGAAACGCATGCTGCAGGAGGCCGTCGATGCGCTGTTCGACAACGGCCGCCGCGGCCGGGTCATCACGGGCGCCAACAAGCGTCCGCTGAAGTCGCTCGCCGACATGCTGAAGGGCAAGCAGGGGCGTTTCCGCCAGAACCTGCTCGGCAAGCGCGTCGACTACTCCGGCCGTTCGGTCATCGTGGTCGGTCCGGACCTGAAGCTGCATCAGTGCGGCCTGCCGAAGAAGATGGCGCTGGAGCTGTTCAAGCCGTTCATCTACGCGCGGCTGGACGCCAAGGGCCATGCCTCCACCGTCAAGCAGGCGAAGAAGCTGGTCGAAAAGGAGAAGCCGGAAGTCTGGGATATCCTGGACGAGGTCATCCGCGAGCATCCGGTGCTGCTGAACCGCGCACCGACGCTGCATCGTCTCGGCATTCAGGCTTTCGAGCCCACCCTGGTGGAGGGCAAGGCGATCCAGCTTCATCCGCTGGTCTGCGCGGCCTTCAACGCCGACTTCGACGGCGACCAGATGGCCGTCCACGTGCCGCTGAGCCTGGAGGCGCAGCTGGAAGCCCGCGTGCTGATGATGTCGACCAACAACATCCTGCATCCGGCCGACGGCTCGCCGATCATCGTGCCGTCCCAGGATATCGTGCTCGGCCTCTACTATCTCTCCATCGCCATGGACAACGAGCCGGGCGAGGGGATGGCGTTCGGGTCGGTGGCCGAGATCCAGCATGCGCTGGATGCCAAGGTCGTGACCCTGCACACCAAGATCAAAGGCCGGTTCACGGGCGTCGACGAGGAGGGCAACGAGTTCTCCAAGATCTACGACACCACGCCGGGCCGCATGCTGCTGGGCGAGCTGCTGCCGAAGCAGCCGACCATCGGCTTCGATCTGGTGAACCGTCTGCTGACCAAGAAGGACATCTCCCACATGATCGACGTGGTCTATCGCCACTGCGGTCAGAAGGAGACGGTCATCTTCTGCGACCGGATCATGGGCCTCGGCTTCTCCTATGCGTGCCGTGCCGGCATCTCGTTCGGCAAGGACGACATGCTGATCCCCGAGACCAAGGACGAGATCGTCAAGAAGACCTCCGATCTCGTGCTGGAATACGAGGCGCAGTACAACGACGGCCTCATCACCCGAGGTGAGAAGTACAACAAGGTGGTCGACACCTGGACGGAGTGCACCGAAGAGGTGGCGAAGGAGATGATGAAGCGCATCTCCTCGGTTCAGATCGACGAGGAGACCGGCCGCGAGAAGCCGATCAACTCCATCTACATGATGTCCCATTCGGGTGCCCGCGGTTCGCCCGCCCAGATGAAGCAGCTTGCCGGCATGCGCGGTCTGATGACCAAGCCGTCGGGTGAGATCATCGAGCGGCCGATCATCTCCAACTTTAAGGAGGGGTTGTCGGTGCTGGAGTACTTCAACTCCACCCACGGCGCGCGTAAGGGCCTGGCCGACACCGCTCTGAAGACGGCGAACTCGGGTTATCTGACCCGCCGTCTGGTGGACGTCGCGCAGGACTGCATCGTGACCGAGACGGATTGCGGCACCGACCAGGGCATCACGTCCCGTGCGGTGATCGATTCCGGCGAGGTGACCGTCAGCCTCGGTAAGCGCGTGCTTGGCCGCACCACCCTGGAGGATGTGAAGCATCCTTCGACCGGTGAGGTCATCATCAAGAAGGGCACGCTGATCGCCGAAGAGGAGATGGAGCTGATCGAGAACTCCGACGTCCAGGAGATCAAGATCCGCTCGGCTCTGACCTGCGAGACCCGCAACGGCATCTGCGCCGCCTGCTACGGCCGCGATCTGGCCCGCGGCACGCCGGTGAATATGGGCGAGGCGGTCGGTGTTATCGCCGCCCAGTCCATCGGCGAGCCGGGCACCCAGCTCACCATGCGTACCTTCCATCTGGGCGGTGTGGCGAGCTCCAAGGTCGCCGACCAGTCTTCGCTCGACGCCAACTACGACGGCACAGTGAAGATAAAGCAGAAGAACGTGGTGGAGGACTCCCAGGGCCGGCTCATCGTCATGGGCCGGAATACCGTCCTGTCGCTGCTCGATGCCGACGGCAACGAGCGGGCCGTGCACCGCCTGCCTTACGGCACGCATCTGCGTGTCGACGACGGCCAGGAGGTCAAGCGCGGCGAGCGTCTGGCGGAGTGGGATCCCTATACCCGTCCGCTGATGACGGAAATCGAGGGCGTCGTCGACTTCGAGGATCTGGTCGAGGGCGTATCGGTTTCCGAGCAGCGGGACGAGTCCACGGGTATCACCTCGAGCGTGATCATCGACTGGCGGGCCTCCCCGCGCGGTTCGGATCTGCGTCCGGCGGTGGTCATCAAGGACAAGAAGGGCAACATCGCCAAGCTGCCGCGCGGCGGCGAGGCGCGTTACCTTCTGCCCGTCGACGGTATCCTGTCGGTCGGTCCGGGTGGCGAAGTCACCAGCGGCGACGTGCTTGCGCGCGTCCCGATGGAGAGCGCCAAGACCCGCGACATCACCGGCGGTCTGCCGCGGGTGGCGGAGCTGTTCGAGGCGCGCCGTCCGAAGGACCACGCGATCATCGCCGAGCTCTCCGGTATCGTTCAGTTCGGGCGCGACTATAAGAATAAGCGCCGGGTCTCGATCACGCCGGATGACGAGGGGATGGAGCCCGTGGAGTTCCTGATCCCGAAGGGCCGGCATCTGTCGGTTCAGGACGGCGACCGGATCGAGAAGGGCGAGTACCTGCTCGACGGCCATCCGGCACCCCACGACATCCTTGCGATCAAGGGCGTCGAGGAGCTGGCCAACTACCTGGTGAACGAGATCCAGGAGGTCTACCGGCTGCAGGGCGTGACCATCAACGATAAGCATATCGAGGTCATCGTCCGGCAGATGCTCGGCAAGATGGAAATCGGCGATCCTGGCGATACCGAGTTCCTGAAGGGCGAGCAGGTCGACCGGATCGACTTCGAGGACGCCAATGCGGCGGCGAAGGAAGCCGGCAGGAAGCCGGCGACGGGCCAGCACGTGCTTCTTGGTATCACCAAGGCGAGCCTGCAGACCCGGTCCTTCATCTCCGCGGCTTCGTTCCAGGAGACGACCCGCGTGCTGACCGATGCTGCCGTGAACGGCAAGATCGATACGCTGGAAGGTCTGAAAGAGAACGTCATCGTGGGCCGGCTGATCCCGGCCGGCACCGGCGGCATGCTCAACCGGCTGAAGAAGGTCGCATCCCATCGCGACGATCTGATCGCCGAGGAGCGGGCCAAGGTGGCTGCCGAGCAGCGTCCCGAGCCGGAAGAAGAGACCGTTTCCGAAGAATCGGAATCGATCTAAGGCCTCCCGCCTTTGGGCGGCGATTCCCGCAAGGGATCGGCGAAGCGATTCTAAAGGGCCGGGGCGCGACAGCGTCCCGGCCTTGTTTTTCGGGGAAGGGAAGCGCATTTTAATGAGCCCGGCGGCGCCAGATCGGGCGATTTGGCGCCCGCTTTGCCGGACCGGCGCGAAAAGGGCGCTTTTGGCGGCTTTTTCTTCGGTCTCGCCCTTGACGATAAGAGAAGGCGCCTGATACAAGGCGCCTGACTTTCACGGCAGGTGGTAACTCACTTGGCCATCGCCATCAGGCGGTTAGGCCCCGGGTTAAACACTGCCGGACCAACCGGATGAAATTCGGGTTCATGATCTTGAGGGGCGACCTCGAGATCCTCTGATTTGGGGGCTGAAGTTGCGCACGCCGCACTTCGGCTTCTGCTTTATGGGCGAAAGCCCCTTTTTGCATTGGGGAAAGCCCCAAACAGGAACACGCGGCGGAGGCCTCTTCGACAAGAGCCGAAGCCCTTTTGAAATCGGTAAGGCTCAAGCATGCCCACGATTCAACAGCTCATCCGCAAGCCGCGCCAGAAGGTGCTGAAGCGGAACAAGGTGCCGGCCATGCAGGCTTGCCCGCAGAAGCGGGGCGTCTGCACGCGCGTCTACACCATCACGCCGAAGAAGCCGAACTCGGCGCTTCGTAAGGTGGCGCGTGTGCGTCTCACCAACGGGCTCGAAGTGACGACCTACATCCCGGGTGAGGGCCATAACCTGCAGGAGCACTCCGTGGTGATGATCCGCGGCGGGCGCGTGAAGGACCTTCCGGGCGTGCGGTACCACATCATCCGCGGCGTGCTGGACACCCAGGGCGTCAACGATCGCCGTCAGCGGCGTTCGAAGTACGGCGCGAAGCGGCCGAAGTAACCGAGTAGCCAAGAGAGGTGCTCTGGCCGGCTGCCAGGACCCTCGGATCAGAACGTTTTTGAGGATTTAAAGAGATGTCCCGGCGCCATAGAGCAGATAAGCGCGACATTATTCCCGATCCCAAGTTCGGGGATGTGATCCTGACCAAGTTCATGAACTCCATCATGAACCACGGCAAGAAATCCGCTGCCGAGCACATCGTCTACGGCGCGCTGGATGCGGTCGAAGAGAAGACGAAGCGGAACCCGGTCGAGCTGTTCCACGAGGCGCTGCAGAACGTGATGCCTGCGCTCGAGGTTCGCTCCCGGCGTGTCGGTGGCGCGACCTACCAGGTCCCCGTCGAGGTCCGTCAGGATCGCCGCCAGGCTCTGGCGATCCGCTGGATCATCGCTTCGGCCCGCGGCCGCAACGAGAACACGATGGTTGAGCGTCTTTCCGGCGAGCTGCTCGATGCGGCCAACAACCGGGGCAACGCCGTCAAGAAGCGCGAGGACACGCACCGTATGGCCGACGCCAACCGGGCCTTCTCGCATTATCGCTGGTAAGCGAAACAAGGATTTTTGAGATGGGACGCGAAACTCCCCTTAAGGACTACCGCAACATCGGGATCATGGCGCATATCGACGCCGGCAAGACCACGACCACCGAGCGGATCCTTTTCTACACGGGGCGCAGCCACAAGCTGGGCGAGGTCCATGACGGCGCGGCCACCATGGACTGGATGGAGCAGGAGCAGGAGCGTGGCATCACGATCACCTCTGCTGCGACCACGGCCTTCTGGAAGGACAAGCGTGTCAACATCATCGACACGCCCGGCCACGTGGACTTCACCATCGAGGTGGAGCGTTCGCTCCGCGTGCTCGACGGCGCGGTAGCGCTGCTCGACGCCAACCAGGGCGTGGAGCCGCAGACCGAGACCGTGTGGCGCCAGGCCGACAAGTACCACGTGCCGCGCATGATCTTCGTCAACAAGATGGACAAGATCGGCGCCGACTTCTTCAACTCCGTGAAGACGGTCAAGGAGCGCCTCGGCGCCAAGCCGATCGTGATCCAGCTGCCGCTCGGCGCGGAGAACGAGTTCATCGGCCTCATCGACCTCGTCCGCATGAAGAGCATCGTGTGGAACGACGAGTCCCTCGGCGCCTCCTTCGAGGAGAGCGACGTGCCGGCCGAGTACATGGACCAGGCGAAAGAGTATCGCGAGGCCATGATTGAGCAGGCCGTGGAGCTCGACGAAGCTGCCATGGAAGCTTACCTGGAGGGCGAGGAGCCTTCCGAGGAGAAGCTGAAGGAGATGATCCGCAAGGGCACCTGCAACCTCGAGTTCGTGCCCGTGCTGTGCGGCTCGGCCTTCAAGAACAAGGGCGTGCAGTCCCTCCTGGACGCCGTGGTTGATTACCTGCCGTCTCCGGTCGATGTCCCCCCGATCAAGGGCATCGAGGTGAAGACCGGGGAGGAGACCACGCGCCGCTGCTCCGACGAGCAGCCGCTCGCCATGCTGGCCTTCAAGGTCATGAACGACCCGTTCGTTGGCTCGCTGACCTTCTGCCGCATCTATTCGGGTGTGGTGGAGACCGGCGCCAGCGTCCAGAACACCGTCAAGGAGAGCAAGGAGCGCATCGGCCGTATGCTGCAGATGCACTCCAATCACCGGGAAGACATCAAGGAAGCCTATGCCGGCGACATCGTCGCTCTGGCCGGGCTGAAGGACGTCACTACCGGCGACACGCTCTGCGACCCGGCCAACCCGATCATCCTGGAGCGCATGGAGTTCCCGGATCCGGTCATCGAGGTGGCCGTGGAGCCGAAGACCAAGGGTGACCAGGAGAAGCTCGGCGTCGCGCTCAACCGTCTTGCGCAGGAGGATCCGTCCTTCCGCGTGACCGTCGATCACGAATCCGGCCAGACCCTCATCAAGGGCATGGGCGAGCTTCACCTCGACATCATCGTCGACCGTCTGCGCCGCGAGTTCAAAGTGGACGCCAATGTGGGCGCGCCGCAGGTGGCTTATCGCGAGACGCTGACCAAGCCGACCGACGTCGATTACACCCACAAGAAGCAGACCGGTGGTTCGGGCCAGTTCGCCCGTGTGAAGATGACGGTTGCGCCGGCGGAAGCGGGCGAGGGCTTCGTCTTCGAGAACACCGTCGTCGGCGGCAACATCCCGAAGGAGTACATCCCGGGCGTGGAGAAGGGCGTTCAGAGCGTCCTGGAGAGCGGCATCATCGCCGGCTTCCCGATCCTCGACGTCAAGGTGACCCTGACGGACGGCGCCTACCACGATGTCGACTCCAGCGTCATGGCGTTCGAGATCGCCGGCCGCGCGGCCTTCCGCGAGGCGGCTCAGAAGGCGGCCCCGAAGCTGCTCGAGCCGATCATGCATGTGGAAGTCGTGACGCCGGAAGAGTATGTGGGCAGCATCATCGGCGACCTCACCAGCCGCCGCGGCCAGGTCCGGGGGCAGGAGCCCCGGGGCATCGCCACGGTGATCGACGCCATGGTGCCGTTGGCAAACATGTTCGGCTACGTGAACAACCTCCGCTCCATGAGTCAGGGGCGGGCGCAGTACACGATGCAGTTCGATCACTACGCTCAGGTGCCGCAGCAGGTGGCTGACGAGGTTCAGGCGAAATTCGCCTAGCAGAAGGTGGCGGGAAGACCGCCGCAGAACTTTTTTCTTCGTAGAAGGAATGGAGAGCCAGGATGGCTAAGGAAAAATTTTCGCGGGCCAAGCCGCATTGCAACATCGGGACGATCGGCCACGTCGATCACGGTAAGACCACCCTGACCGCCGCGATCACGAAGGTTCTGTCGGAGACCGGCGGCGCGACCTTCACCGCCTACGACCAGATCGACAAGGCGCCTGAAGAGAAGGCGCGCGGCATCACCATCTCGACCGCTCACGTTGAGTACGAGACCGAGAACCGTCACTACGCCCACGTCGACTGCCCGGGCCACGCCGACTATGTGAAGAACATGATCACCGGCGCGGCGCAGATGGACGGCGCCATCCTGGTGGTGTCCGCTGCCGACGGCCCCATGCCGCAGACCCGCGAGCACATCCTGCTCGCCCGTCAGGTCGGTGTGCCGGCTCTGGTGGTGTTCCTGAACAAGGTCGACCAGGTCGACGATCCGGAGCTTCTGGAGCTGGTCGAGCTCGAGGTTCGCGAGCTTCTGTCCAACTACGAGTTCCCGGGCGACGACATTCCGATTGTCAAGGGTTCGGCTCTGGCCGCCGTCGAGGGCAACAACCCCGAGATCGGTGCCGAGGCCATCCTCGAGCTGATGCGCGAGGTCGACGCCTACATTCCGCAGCCCGAGCGTCCGAAGGATCAGCCCTTCCTGATGCCGATCGAGGACGTGTTCTCGATCTCCGGCCGCGGTACCGTGGTGACCGGCCGTATCGAGCGCGGTGTCGTGAAGGTCGGTGAGGAAGTCGAGATCGTCGGTATCAAGCCGACCAGCAAGACGACCGTCACCGGTGTGGAGATGTTCCGCAAGCTGCTCGACCAGGGCGAGGCCGGCGACAACGTGGGTTGCCTGCTGCGCGGTATCGAGCGCGACAACGTGGAGCGCGGTCAGGTGCTCTGCAAGCCGGGCTCCATCACCCCGCACACCAAGTTCAAGGCCGAGGCATACATCCTCACCAAGGAAGAAGGCGGCCGTCATACGCCGTTCTTCACCAACTACCGTCCGCAGTTCTACTTCCGCACCACCGACGTGACCGGTGTGGTGCACCTGCCGGAAGGTACCGAGATGGTGATGCCGGGCGACAACTGCGCCATGACCGTTGAGCTGATCGTGCCGATCGCCATGGAGGAGAAGCTTCGCTTCGCCATCCGTGAAGGCGGCCGGACCGTCGGCGCCGGCGTCGTGTCGTCGATCATCGAGTAAGGAAATTGCGGCAGGGCGCGCCGCCTCTTGAAGGTGGCGCGCCTGTCCATTTGGGACGATCGGGATGCAAAGCCAGAACATCAGAATTCGGCTCAAGGCCTTCGACCATCGCATCCTCGATGCGTCGACGAAGGAGATCGTGAATACGGCGAAGCGTACGGGTGCCGAGGTGCGGGGGCCGATCCCTCTGCCGACGCATATCGAGAAGTTCACCGTGAACCGGTCGCCGCATATCGACAAGAAGAGCCGCGAGCAGTTCGAGATGCGCACTCATAAGCGCCTGCTCGATATCGTGGATCCGACCCCGCAGACCGTCGACGCTTTGATGAAGCTCGATCTGGCCGCCGGTGTCGATGTTGAGATCAAGCTCTAGAGCCCAGCTCTAAAGCGATTTGAGGAAAGTAACCGATGCGATCAGGTGTCATCGCACAGAAGGTCGGCATGACCAGGATCTTCACCGAGGCGGGCGAGCATATCCCCGTCACGGTGCTGAAGCTGGACAACTGCCAGGTCGTCGGCCAGCGCGTCGCGGATAAGAACGGGTATACCGCCCTGCAGCTCGGGGCCGGCCTCGCCAAGGCGAAGCGCCTCTCCAAGGCTGCGCGCGGTCAGTTCGCCGTCGTCGAAGTCGAGCCGAAGCGCCGTCTGGCCGAGTTCCGGGTCACTCCTGAGAACCTGATCGATGTGGGCGCGGAGTTCACCGCCGATCACTTCGTGGAAGGCCAGTTCGTGGATGTCTCCGGCACCTCGATCGGCAAGGGTTTCGCAGGTGCCATGAAGCGGCACAATTTCGGCGGCCTGCGCGCCTCCCACGGTGTTTCCGTCAGCCATCGTAGCCATGGCTCGACCGGTAACAGCCAGGATCCGGGCAAGGTCTTCAAGGGCAAGAAGATGGCCGGCCACATGGGCGACGTGAAGGTCACCACCCAGAACCTCCGGGTGGTCAAGACCGATGTCGACCGCGGCCTGATCATGGTCTCCGGCGCGGTGCCGGGCGCCAAGGGCGGCTGGGTTCTGCTTTCCGATGCAGTGAAGCGGTCGCTGCCGGACGATGCACCGAAGCCGGGCGCCTTCAAGCTGGCCAATGGCTCGGCGAAGGCTGCCAAGTCGGACGCGCCGGCGGAAGCGAATAACGAGCAGGCCGATGCGGCGGATGCCGCTCAGGCTTCAGAGGGTGGGAGCGAGTAATGCAGACCGACGTAACCACGCTCGATGCGAAGAAGGCCGGCACGGTCGACCTCTCCGATGAGGTCTTCGGCCTGGAGCCGCGCGAGGACATCCTGCACCGTATGGTGCGCTACCAGCTCGCCAAGCGGCGTGCCGGCACGCGCTCCGTGCAGGACCGGTCCGAGGTCAGCGCCACGACGGCCAAGATGTACCGCCAGAAGGGTACCGGCCGGGCGCGTCACGGCAGCCGCCGGGTCAACCTGTTCCGGGGCGGCGGCAAGTCCTTCGGGCCGAAGCCGCGCAGCCACGCGATCGAGCTGCCGAAGAAGGTTCGGGCGCTGGCGCTGAAACATGCGCTGTCGGCCAAGGTGAAGGCGGATTCGCTCATCGTGATCGATAAGTGCGAGCTGAAAGAGCCGAAGACGAAGGAGCTGAAAGAGCGCTTCTCCAAGCTCGGCCTGGGCTCGGTGCTGATCATCGACGGCGATGAGGTGCAGCTGGCGTTCTCGCAGGCTGCCCGCAACCTGCCGAATGTTGATGTGCTGCCGGTGCAGGGGATCAATGTCTACGACATCCTGCGCCACGAGAAGCTGGTTCTTTCCAAGGCGGCCCTGGAAGCGCTGGAGGCGCGGTTCAAATGACCACTGCTTCTCTCTACGACGTGATTTTGTCGCCGGTGATCACCGAGAAGTCGACTGCGGCTTCGGAGTTCAACCAGGTGATTTTCAAGGTTCGCCAGGATGCGACCAAGGACCAGATCAAGAAGGCTGTCGAGAAGCTCTTCGACGTGAAGGTCCTGGCCGTGAACACCATTGTCCGCAAGGGCAAGAACAAGCGGTTCCGCGGCATCCCCGGACGCCAGAAGGACATCAAGAAGGCCGTCGTGCGCCTCGCCGAAGGCGAGAAGATCGACGTGACGACGGGAATTTAGAGCAATGGCACTGAAGACCTTCAAACCCAGGACCTCGAGCCAGCGCCAGCTGGTGCTCGTCGACCGCAAGCAGCTCTGGAAGGGCAAGCCCGTTAAGTCCCTCACCGAGGGTCTGACCCAGAAGGGCGGCCGCAACAACCATGGCCGCGTTTCGGTCTGGCATCGCGGCGGCGGTCACAAGCGCACCTATCGCCTGGTCGATTTCAAGCGCCGCAAATGGGGCGTGCCGGCGACGGTGGAGCGGATCGAGTACGATCCCAACCGCACGGCCTTCATCGCGCTGATCAAGTACGAGGACGGCGAGCTGTCCTACATCATCGCGCCGCAGCGTCTGGCGGAGGGCGACACGGTCGTCGCCGACTCCAAGGCCGATGTGAAGCCCGGCAATGCGATGCCGCTTGCGGCCATGCCGATCGGCACCATCGTCCACAATGTGGAGATGAAGGAAGGCAAGGGCGGTCAGCTCGCTCGCGCCGCCGGATCCTACGTCCAGCTGGTCGGCCGCGACGGCGATTATTCGATCATCCGGCTGAAGTCGGGCGAGACCCGTCTGGTCCGCTCGGGCTGCATGGCCACGGTCGGTGCGGTGTCCAATCCGGACAACGCGAATATCAATCTCGGCAAGGCCGGCAGGAGCCGCTGGCTCGGTCGCAGGCCCACGGTGCGCGGTGTCGTGATGAACCCGCATGACCATCCGCATGGCGGTGGTGAGGGCCGGACCTCGGGTGGTCGCCATCCGGTGACTCCGTGGGGCAAGCCCACCAAGGGCAAGCGTACCCGGAGCAACAAGGAAAGCGACAAGTACATCCTGCGCAGCCGGCACATGAAGAAGAAGAGAGGTTAGGGCGGTGACGCGTTCTGTTTGGAAAGGTCCGTTCGTCGACGGATATCTGCTGAAGAAGGCGGACAAGGCGCGCGAGAGCGGCTCCAGCGCGGTGATCAAGATGTGGTCCCGGCGCTCGACCATCCTGCCGCAATTCGTCGGCCTGACCTTCGGCGTCCATAACGGTCAGAAGCACATCCCCGTGCTGGTGACCGAGGACATGGTGGGACACAAATTCGGTGAGTTCGCGCCGACCCGGACCTTCCCGGGCCACGCGGCGGACCGCAAGGCGAAGAGGAAATAGCGATGGGTAAGTCGCGTCGCGAAAGGTCTCTCGGCGAGAACGAAGCGCAGGCCGTGACCCGGCTGCTGCGGGTGAGCCCGCAGAAGCTGAACCTGGTTGCCCAGATGATCCGGGGCAAGAAGGTCGACCGGGCGCTTGCCGATCTCACCTTCTCGCGCAAGCGCATCGCGCAGGATGTGAAGAAGACTCTGCAGTCGGCGATCGCCAATGCGGAGAACAATCACGATCTCGATGTCGATGCCCTGGTCGTCAAGGAGGCCTATGTCGGCAAGGGTCTGGTGATGAAGCGGATCAAGCCCCGGGCGCGCGGTCGTGCGGCCCGGATCCTGAAGCCGTTTTCGCAGATCACCGTGGTCGTGCGCCAAGTTGAGGACGCAGCGTAATGGGACAGAAAGTCAATCCGATCGGGCTCCGGCTCGGCGTCAACCGCACCTGGGACTCCCGTTGGTTCGCCGACGGCGACGAATATGCCCGGCTGCTGCACGAGGACATCAAGATGCGCGAGCATATCTTGAAGTCCCGCAAGCAGGCCGGCATCTCCAAGGTCGTGATCGAGCGTCCGCACAAGAAGTGCCGGGTGACGATCCACACGGCGCGTCCGGGCATCCTGATCGGCAAGAAGGGCTCCGATATCGACAAGCTGCGCAAGGAGCTGTCGAAGCTGACGGACTCCGAGGTTCACGTGAACATCGTGGAGATCCGCAAGCCCGAGATCGACGCCAATCTGGTGGCCGAGAGCATCGCGCAGCAGCTAGAGCGCCGCGTTGCCTTCCGCCGGGCCATGAAGCGGGCGGTGCAGTCCACCATGCGCATGGGCGCGCTTGGTATCCGCATCAACTGCTCCGGCCGTCTGGGCGGCACCGAAATCGCGCGCATGGAGTGGTACCGCGAAGGCCGCGTTCCGCTGCACACGCTGCGCGCCGATATCGACTACGGCACCGCGCTGGCTCGGACGGCTTACGGCATCATCGGCATCAAAGTCTGGATCTTCAAAGGCGAGATCATGAGCCACGATCCGATGGCCCAGGAGACCCGGGCGATGGATGCGCAAGAGGGTGGCCGGTCCGGCGGTTCGCGCCGGGACAACGCGCCGGCATCCGCGTAACGAACCGCGCGTAACGAATTGAAAGAATAGGCGAAGCGTCATGCTGCAACCGAAACGGACGAAATACAGGAAAGTCCAGAAGGGCCGTATCCACGGCAAGGCGACCGGTGGTGTCGACCTGAACTTCGGGACTTTCGGCCTCAAGGCCCAGGAGCCGGCGCGGATTACCTCGCGTCAGATCGAGGCCGCGCGCCGGGCGATGACCCGTCAGATGAAGCGTGCGGGCCGCGTGTGGATCCGGATCTTCCCGGACACGCCGATCTCCAAGAAGCCGACCGAAGTCCGCATGGGTAAGGGCAAGGGTTCGCCGGAGTATTGGGCGGCCAAGGTGAAGCCGGGCCGGATTATGTTCGAGATCGACGGCGTGGGTGAGCCGGTTGCGCGTGAGGCCCTGCGGCTTGCCGCGGCCAAGCTGCCGCTGAAGACCCGCCTCGTGATGCGTGTGGAAGGCTAAGGACGATGAAGGCCGACGAGATCCGCGATATGACGCCGGACCAGTTGAACGACGAGCTGGTGAAGCTGAAGAAGGAGCAGTTCAACCTGCGCTTCCAGGCGGCGTCCGGACAGCTTGAGAACACCGCCCGTGTGCGGCAGGTGCGGAAAGACATTGCGCGCGTGAAGACGATCACGCGTCAGAAGGCCGGTGAGGCCAAGAAGGCGTAAGGACGAAGAAGATGCCGAAGCGAATTCTGCAAGGTGTCGTGGTGAGCGACAAGAACAACAAGACCGTGGTGGTCAAGGTGGAGCGCCGCTTCACCCACCCGCTGCTGCGCAAGACCGTGCGCCGGTCGAAGAACTACCAGGCGCATGACGAGCAGAACGCTTGCAAGGTCGGCGATACGGTTTGGATCGAGGAGTGCCCTCCGCTCTCTAAGCATAAGAGCTGGATGGTCGTTCCGCGGGATGAAGCAAGCGCTTAACGGCGATAATTCGGGTTAGAGGATCATTGCAATGATTCAGATGCAGTCAAATCTCGATGTCGCCGACAATTCCGGCGCGCGCCGCGTCCAGTGCATCAAGGTGCTGGGCGGTTCCAAGCGGAAATACGCTTCGATCGGCGACATGATCGTGGTGAGCGTCAAGGAGGCGATCCCGCGCGGCCGCGTGAAGAAGGGGCAGGTCATGAAGGCCATCGTCGTGCGCACCGCCAAGGGCGTGCGCCGGGCCGATGGCAGCCTGATCCGCTTCGACCGCAACGCGGCGGTGCTGGTCAACGCGCAGGGCGAGCCGGTCGGCACCCGTATCTTCGGGCCCGTGACCCGCGAGCTGCGCGCCAAGAAGCAGATGAAGATCGTCAGCCTGGCGCCGGAGGTGCTGTAGCAATGGCGTTGAAGCTGAAAGTCCGCAAAGGCGACAAGGTCGTCGTCACCAGCGGCAAGGACAAGGGCAAGCGCGGCGAAGTGATTCGCGTGCTGCCGTCTGAGAATCGCGTCGTGGTTCAGGGTGTCGGCATGATGCAGAAGCATCAGAAGCAGACCCCGTCCCAGGAAGCGGGGATCGTTGCTAAGGAGGCGCCGATCCACATCTCGAACATCGCCCTGGAGGACCCCAAGGACGGGGAGCCGACCCGGGTTGGATACAAGTTTTTGAAGGATGGGCGCAAAGTGCGGTTCGCCAAGCGCTCCGGCGAGGTGATCGATGGCTGAGGTAAGTTACGTTCCGCGGCTCAAGGAGCACTACAACGATGTGGTGCGCGGCGAGCTGACCAAGGAATTCGGCTATCAGAACGTCATGCAGGTTCCGCGGCTCGACAAGGTCGTGCTGAACATGGGCATCGGCGAAGGCGTGGCCGACTCCAAGAAGGTCACGGCGGCTGCCGGCGATCTCGGCCTCATCGCAGGTCAGAAGCCGGTGATCACCCGGGCCCGCAAGTCCATCGCCGGCTTCAAGCTGCGCGAGGGCATGCCGGTGGGCGCCAAGGTGACCCTGCGCAAGGCCCGTATGTACGAGTTCATCGACCGTCTGGTGAATATCGCGCTGCCCCGCGTGCGTGACTTCCGCGGGCTGAACCCGAAGAGCTTCGACGGGCGCGGCAACTTCACCATGGGGCTGAAGGAGCACATCATCTTCCCGGAGATCAACTACGACAAGGTCGAGGAGATCTGGGGCCTGGACATCATCGTCTGCACGACGGCAGAGAGCGACGACGAAGCGCGCGCGCTGCTGAAGGCTTTCAATTTCCCGTTCCGCGGGGACGCTAAGGCGGCTTAGCGCCTGCGAAGGAGGACAGAATGGCAAAGACCAGCATGGTGGAGCGCGACAAGAAGCGCCGCCGCATGGCGAAGGAATTCAACACCCGCCGGGAGCGGCTGAAGAAGATCGCATCCGATCGTTCGCTTCCGCCGGAGGAGCGTTTCGCAGCACGGCTGAAGCTGGCCGAGCTGCCGCGCAACTCCTCGCCGGTGCGCATTCACAACCGCTGCGCCGTGACGGGACGTCCGCGGGGCTATTACCGGAAGCTGAAGCTGTCACGCATCATGTTGCGGGAGTTGGGCAATAACGGCCTGATTCCGGGCATGGTGAAGTCGAGCTGGTAAAGAAGGCTGGTAGAGAACTGGCATGAGCATCAATGATCCATTGGGCGATATGCTCGCCCGCATCCGCAACGCGCTAATGCGCAACAAGTCGCGGGTCACCACGCCGACCTCCAAGCTGCGTCAGCATGTGCTCGACGTGCTCCAGGAGGAGGGGTATATCCGCGGCTACGCGCAGGTCGATTACGACAACGGACGCTCAGAGTTCGACATCGAGCTGAAGTATTTCGACGGGCAGCCGGTGATCAAGGAGATCAAGCGGGTGTCCACACCGGGCCGGCGGGTGTATTCCTCCGTGCGGGATCTGCCGACCGTGGCCAACGGGCTTGGCGTCGCGATCCTCTCCACGCCCAAGGGTGTGATGTCCGACTCGAAGGCTCGTACCGAGAATGTCGGCGGCGAGATCCTTTGTAACGTATTCTAAGATTTGAACTTTTTCGGGTGAGACGAAGACAATGTCGCGTATTGGCAAAAAGCCGGTGACCATCCCGAGCGGCGTGACCGCCACGCTGGACGGGCAGCATGTCGCCGTAAAAGGCCCCAAGGGCGAGCTGAGCCAGCATCTGGTGGACGACGTTCTGCTGAAGCTGGAAGATGGCGAGCTCACGGTTTCCCCGCGCGACGAGTCGAAGCGCTCGCAGTCGATGTGGGGCATGTCGCGGACGGTGATCGCCAATCTCGTGACGGGCGTCACGGAAGGCTTCACCAAGAAGCTGGAGATCACCGGCGTCGGTTACCGCGCCGCGGTGCAGGGCAAGTTCCTGCAGCTGAATCTCGGTTTCAGCCACGACGTGAACTATCCGATCCCGGACGGTATCGAGATCCAGTGCCCGAAGCCGACGGAGATCGTCGTTTCGGGCATCGATAAGCAGAAGGTCGGCCAGGTGGCCGCGGAGATCCGCGCCTATCGTCCGCCGGAGCCCTACAAGGGCAAGGGCGTGCGCTATGAGGGCGAGTACATTCTCCGTAAGGAAGGCAAGAAGAAGTAGCCATGAGCGGTACAGGAACAGGCTTTACGAGACGCCAGCACCGTGTGCGCCAAGCCCTGAAGCGGACGTCGAACGGGCGCGCCAGGCTTTCGGTTTTCCGGTCGTCGAAGCATATCTATGCGCAGGTCATCGATGACGGCGAGGGCAAGACCATGGCTGCGGCCTCTTCGCTGGACAAGGATCTGAAGGGCTCGCTCAAGTCGGGCAGCGACACGGCGGCTGCGGAAGCCGTCGGCAAGCTGATCGCCGAGCGGGCGGTGAAGGCCGGCGTCAAGGACGTGGTCTTCGATCGCGGCGGTTATCTCTATCACGGCCGGGTCAAGGCGCTGGCGGATGCCGCGCGCGAAGCCGGCTTGAATTTCTAGATTCCAGGAAAGGGTTCTAACGTGGCACGTCCCCAATCGCGCGGTCCGCAAGGCAGAGACCGCGATGATCGTGACAACGAGTTTGTCGACAAGCTCGTCCACATCAACCGCGTTGCCAAGGTGGTGAAGGGCGGCCGTCGCTTCGGTTTTGCCGCGCTGGTGGTCGTGGGCGACCAGAAGGGCCGGGTCGGTTTCGGCCATGGCAAGGCGCGCGAAGTGCCCGAGGCGATCCGCAAGGCGACGGAGTCGGCCAAGCGCGGCCTGCTGCGCGTGCCGCTGCGCGAGGGCCGGACCCTGCATCACGATGTGGAAGGCCATCACGGCGCAGGCCGTGTGGTGCTCCGCGCGGCGCCTCCCGGCACCGGCATCATCGCCGGCGGCCCGATGCGCGCCGTGTTCGAGACCCTCGGCATCCACGACGTCGTGGCGAAGTCGATCGGCACCTCGAACCCGTACAACATGATCCGCGCGACCTTCGACGCGCTGTCCCAGGAGGACAGCCCGCGCAGCGTGGCCGCTCGCCGCGGCAAGAAGGTTTCCGAGATCGTGTCGCGGCGCAGGGACGATGCGGGCGACGCGGCCGGTGCTGCGGACGTTTAATTGAAGCTCTTTTGACGAGACAGGTTGGTCGACATGGCCGAGACAAAGAAGAAGACCGTCACGGTTGAGCAGATTGGCAGCCCCATCCGGCGGCCGGCGGAACAGCGCCAGACCCTGGTCGGGCTGGGGCTCAACAAAATGCGCAGGCGCCGGACGCTGGAAGATACGCCGGCCGTTCGCGGCATGATCGCCAAGGTTGCTCATCTGGTGCGCGTCGTCGACGACGAGCAGAAGGCGTAAAGGTTTAAACGATGCGACTGAACGAAATCAAAGATCGTCCGGGCGCCACCCATTCGAAGAAGCGGGTGGGGCGTGGGCCGGGTTCCGGCCTCGCCAAGACCTCCGGTCACGGCATGAAGGGTCAGAAGGCCCGCTCCGGCGTTGCCATCAAGGGCTTCGAGGGCGGTCAGATGCCGCTCGACCGGCGTCTGCCGAAGCGCGGCTTCAACAACATCTTCGCCAAGCGCTACAACGAGGTGAATCTCGGGCGCGTTCAGGCCGCGATCGATTCCGGCAAGCTGGACGGCAAGAAGCCGGTCAATGCGGCTGCCCTGAAGGAAGCCGGTCTCATCCGCCGGGAGCATGACGGCGTGCGTCTGCTCGGCACGGGCGAGATCAAGGCCAAGGTGAGCTTCGAAGTGGCCGGCGCCAGCCAGGCTGCGATCAAGGCCGTCGAGGCAGCCGGTGGTTCGGTCACCGTGACCGAGCCGGCCGAGAAAGCGGATGAGAAGAGCGCAAAAGCGCCGAAGAAGGGGGCGTCCAAAGCCAAAGCGAAAGCGAAGGCCGACGACGCATCGCCCGACGGGGAAGACGACAAGGCCGATGAGGCCGGATCCTCTCAGTCGAAGGCGAAGGACGAGGATTAGCTTACGCCGGCCTGAGCGGCGGATCGCCGTTCAGCCGCGCGGGAAGGAAGGCACGGCCTCATGGTCTCTGCTGCGGAACAGCTCGTTTCCAATTTGAATTTCGCGGCCTTCGCCAAGGCCGACGAGTTGAAGAAGCGCATCTGGTTTACGCTGGGTGCGCTGCTGGTCTACCGACTCGGCACCTATATTCCGATTCCGGGCGTGAACCCGCAGGCGCTGGCCGATCTCTTCCAGCAGAACCAGTCCGGCATTCTGGGCATGTTCAATATGTTCTCCGGCGGCGCCGTGGGACGTATGGCGATCTTCGCCTTGAACATCATGCCCTATATCTCGGCGTCGATTATCATCCAGCTGCTGACCACCGTCTCGCCGCATCTGGAGCAGCTCAAGAAGGAAGGCGAGCAGGGGCGCCGGCAGATCAACCAGTACACGCGCTACGGCACGGTGTTCCTGGCCGCGCTGCAGGGCTACGGCATCGCCGTCGGCTTGGAAGGCGCTGGCAACGCGGTCATCGATCCGGGCATGTTCTTCCGGCTGACCACGGTCATCACCCTGGTCGGCGGCACGGTCTTCCTGATGTGGCTGGGCGAGCAGATCACCGCCCGGGGCGTCGGCAACGGTATTTCGCTGATCATCTTCGCCGGCATCGTGGCACAGCTGCCATCGGCGATCGCGGGCACCTTGGAGCTCGGCCGGGAAGGGGCGCTTTCCACGACCCTGATCATCGGCATCCTCGTGATGGCCGTCGTCGTGATCGCCGTCATCGTCTTCATGGAGCGGGCCCAGCGCCGGCTTCTGGTGCAGTATCCGAAGCGACAGGTGGGCAACCGCATGTTCCAGGGCGATGCCTCGCATCTGCCCCTGAAGCTGAACAGCGCGGGCGTCATTCCGCCGATCTTCGCCTCGTCGCTGCTGCTTCTGCCGATCACGGTCGCGAACTTCTCCGCAGGCCAGGGGCCTGAGTGGCTGACCACCGTCACCACCATGCTCGGCCGCGGCGCGCCGCTTCACATCGCGATCTATGTCGCGCTGATCGTGTTCTTCGCCTTCTTCTATACCGCCGTGGTGTTCAACCCGGAGGAGACGGCGGAGAATCTGAAGAAGTATGGCGGCTTCATTCCCGGTATCCGGCCAGGCAAGCGAACGGCCGAGTATATCGACTACGTGCTGACCCGGATTACGGTGGTGGGCGCCATCTACCTGGCCGCGGTCTGCGTGCTGCCGGAGATCCTGATCTCCACCGCCGGCGTACCGTTCTATTTCGGCGGCACCTCGCTCCTCATCGTGGTGAGCGTGACGATGGATACGGTCGCCCAGGTGCAGAGCCATATGCTCGCCCATCAATATGAGGGGCTGATCAAAAAGGCACGGCTCCGGGGCGCGCGCAGACGATGAACCTCATTCTGCTTGGACCGCCGGGCGCCGGCAAAGGGACCCAGGCGGGCATGATCGAGGAGGAGAGGGGCTACGAGCAGCTTTCCACCGGCGACATGCTCCGCGCCGCGGTGGCGGCCGGGACCGATCTCGGCAAAGAGGCCGAGAAGATCATGGCGCGGGGCGACCTGGTGCCGGACGAGCTGGTCATCGGGCTGATCTCCGAGCGCATGGACCAGGGAACCGGAAAGGGCACGATCCTGGACGGGTTTCCCCGCACGATCGCCCAGGCCGAAGCCCTCGATAAGCTGCTCGATCAGCGGGGCGAGAAGCTCGACGCCGTGATCGAGATGGAAGTGGACGACGAAGCGCTCGTGGAGCGCATCACCGGCCGCTTCTCCTGCGCGCAGTGCGGCGCCGGCTATCACGACGTCTATAAGCGTCCGAAGGTCGCCGGGCAGTGCGACCGCTGCGGCGCGACGGAATTTGTCCGGCGCAAGGACGATACGGAAGAGGTGGTGCGCTCGCGGCTGAAGGCCTATCACGCACAGACCGAACCGCTGATCGCGTTCTATAAGGAAAAAGGCCGTCTAAACACGGTGGACGGCATGGCAGACATCGGCGAGGTGCACGACGCCATCGCCGGGGTGCTCGATGATGTTTCCAAAGGCAAGGAAAGCTGAGGTTGACCTTGTCAAGCGGAATCGTTAGAAGAGCGCCAATCCATCGTTGGAGAAAGAGCAACCGGTCCCGGAATCAGTTTCATTCCGGCGGTCGGTCTTTCTGTGCTTCACCGGACTTTTGCATTTGATTACAACACGTTGGTGCGTGTTCGAGGAGATGACCCGTGGCCCGAATTGCAGGTGTGAACATCCCGACCAATAAGCGGGTCGAGATCGCCCTTACGTATATCCATGGCATTGGCGACACCTTCGCAAAGGAAATTTGCTCGAAGGTGAGCATTCCGCCGGAGCGGCGCGTGAATGAGCTGACCGATGCCGAAGTCAGCCAGATCCGCGAGACGATCGACCGCGACTACGTGGTCGAGGGCGATCTGCGGCGTGAAGTGGCGATGAATATCAAGCGCTTGATGGATCTCGGCTGCTATCGCGGCCTGCGTCATCGGCGCGGCCTGCCGGTGCGTGGCCAGCGGACGAACACCAATGCGCGCACGCGCAAGGGGCCGGCCAAGCCGATCGCCGGCAAGAAGAAGTAACAGAGGTCTTGATTTGGCCCGGACGGTTGTTAGCTAACCTCCGAGCGACGAGAATTGCGGGAAAAAAGCATGGCTAGAGAAAAAGCGCGTCTTCGCCGTCGCGAAAAGAAGAACATCTCGTCGGGCGTTGCTCACGTGCATGCAAGCTTCAACAACACCATGATCACCATAACCGATGCGCAGGGAAATGCGATTTCCTGGTCTTCGGCGGGTGCCATGGGGTTCAAGGGTTCGCGTAAGTCGACCCCTTATGCGGCGCAGGTCGCGGCAGAGGACGCCGGCAAGAAGGCTGCCGAGCACGGCATGCAGAATCTCGAGGTCGAGGTTCGCGGTCCCGGGTCGGGCCGTGAGTCGGCCTTGCGCGCGCTGCAGTCCGCCGGGTTCACGGTGACCTCGATCCGCGACGTCACGCCGATCCCGCACAACGGCTGCCGTCCGCGGAAGCGCCGCCGCGTCTAACGGCGCGAGAAGCGTTTTTGAGCATTTTCGGCGCGCGCGGCTATCGCGATGCGCCTTTGGGGCTTTGGCGCCCCGATATTGATCAAGAAAGGGCCACTAGGTGCTGCACAAGAACTGGCAAGATCTTATCAAGCCCAACCAGCTGAACATCCTCCCGGGTCGCGATCCGAACCGTTTCGCGATGGTGGTTGCTGAGCCGCTGGAGCGCGGCTTCGGTGTGACGCTCGGCAATGCGCTTCGCCGTATCCTGCTGTCTTCGCTGCAGGGCGCGGCCGTCACCTCGGTGCATATCGACGGCGTGCTGCACGAGTTCTCGTCGATTCCGGGCGTGCGCGACGACGTCACCGACATCGTTCTGAACATCAAGGGCATCGCGGTGCGCCAGCACTCCGACGGCATCAAGCGTATGATGCTGAAGAAGGAGGGTCCGGGCGTGGCCACGGCCGGTGACATCGAGACCGGCGCCGACGTTGAGATTCTGAACCCGGACCACGTGATCTGCACCCTGGACGAGGGCGCCTCGATCCGTATGGAGTTCACCACCGCCCTCGGTAAGGGCTACGTGCCGTCCGAACAGAACCGCCCCGATGACGCGCCGATCGGCTTCATCCCGGTCGACTCGCTGTTCAGCCCGGTGCGCAAGGTGTCGTACAAGGTCGAGCATACCCGCGAGGGCCAGGTGCTCGATTACGACAAGCTGACCATGGACGTTGAGACGGACGGGTCGGTGAAGCCGGAAGACGCCGTGGCGCTTGCCGCGCGCATCCTGCAGGATCAGCTCTCGGTCTTCGTGAACTTCGAAGAGCCGAAGAAGGAGCAGGCCACCGAGACGCCGCCGGAGCTGGTGTTCAACGCCGCTCTGCTCAAGAAGGTCGACGAGCTGGAGCTTTCCGTCCGTTCGGCGAACTGCTTGAAGAACGACAATATCGTCTATATCGGCGACCTCATTCAGAAGACGGAAGCGGAGATGCTTCGCACGCCGAATTTCGGCCGGAAGTCGCTGAACGAGATCAAGGAAGTGTTGGCCGGCATGGGGCTGCATCTGGGCATGGAAGTGCCGGATTGGCCGCCGGAGAATATCGAAGAGCTGGCCAAGCGCTTCGAGGACCATTACTAGGGCTCTCCGGCGTCGCCGGAAGAACGAGAAAATGCGGCTGATGCCGCACGCAGGAGGAGAGAATGCGCCATCGTAAAGCCGGAAGACGGCTCAATCGATCGGTCCCGCACCGCAAAGCGCTGCTGAGCAGCCTGGCGAATGCCTTGATCAAGCACGAGCAGATCGTCACGACCTTGCCGAAGGCCAAGGAGCTGAAGCGGGTGGCCGACAAGCTCGTCACGCTCGCCAAGCGGGGGGATCTGCATTCCCGCCGCCGGGCTTTCGCCAAGCTTCGCGACGACGCCATGGTGACCAAGCTGTTCGATACGCTGGGCCCGCGCTATGCGGAGCGTCCGGGCGGTTACACCCGCGTCCTGAAGGCCGGCTTCCGCTATGGCGACTCCGCTCCTGTCGCGGTGATCGAGCTGGTCGATCGCGACGTGGATGCCAAGGGCCAGGATTCGGGTCCGACCCAGAATTTCGACGAGGAAGAGGCCGTCGCGGCCTAACGCGACGCCGCTTTCCGACGTCAGACACGAAAAACGCGCCGCGGCGATGCCGGGGCGCGTTTTCTTTTGTCTGTCCGACGGGCAGGAAAATCTGCCCGGGTCTTCGCAGGCTAGTTCTTGTTGGACTCGTCGTCGCCAACGGTGCCATGCACCTTCGGCGGGGTGAAATCGATGCCCTCGGCCTCTTCATGGGCCGCGATCGCCTTGTCCTTGATGCCGGCGAGACCGTCCTTGTAGATGCCGACGATGACCGCCTCGGCTTCTTCCTCGGTGGCGCCCTTCTCCTCGAAGTCGCCGGTCCAGTAGATCACGGTGCGATCCGGCTCATCGTCCTCTTCCACCCAGAGCTTGGACTCGTAGTCCTTCACGGGCAGGGGGCTTTCGACGATCTCGTAGGAATAGCTGAGATCGTCCTTATCGGTCAGCCGCTCGACGATCTTGCCGCCATCGCCGAGGGTCAGCTCGCGATAGGTGTCGCCGTCCTTTTCGCTTTCCACGCATTCGACCACGGCCGGATGCCAATCCTTGATGGCGCAGAAATCGCCGACAACGGCCCAAACCTCGTCAGGCAGTCCGGGCGCTTCGATGCGGCCCTTCGCGTCTGCTGCCAGTGCCGAGCTGCCGCAGAACGCGGTGACGGCGGCAACAGCGATGGCGCTTCTCCATGAGGGCATATGTTTTCCTCCAAATTTGTCTTTGTGTAGCTTGTAAAATACGAATTCCGGCATCCTAGTGGAAGCAAGGGGCGGGGCAAGTGCTTGCCGCCGGTCCTTGTTCCGCCATGCCGATCCATACGCTATACGAAGGCCGATGTTCCCGGGCGGTTAATCAAAGCCTCTTGCCAGATTTCTCATGAGATATAGCAGCCTCCTCCTCATCCTTTTCGTCCTGCTGACGGGCGCGGCCGGCGCCGCGACCAGCGCTTGGGCGGAGATCCGCGTCGCGCCGAAGAGCGCCACGGCCCTGAAGCAATCCTTCGCGCCGGTGGTGAAGAAGGCGATCCCAGCGGTGGTGAACGTCTATGTGAGCCGCCGGGTCTCCCAGCGGGTCTCGCCCTTCATGAACGACCCGTTCTTCCAGCGCTTCTTCCGGGATTTCGGCATGCCGCGGGAGCGGGTGCAGAACTCGCTCGGCTCCGGCGTGATCGTGGGAGACGAGGGGATCGTGGTGACCAACAACCACGTCATCCAGGGAGGCGACGAGGCGGAGATCACGGTCGCGCTCGCCGACGGGCGGGAGTTTCCGGCCGAAGTCATCCTGAAGGACGAGCGGACGGATCTCGCCGTGCTGCGGCTCCAGGCGAATGGGGAGACCTTCCCCTCCGTCGTGTTCGCCGATTCCGACAGCCTCGAGGTGGGGGATATCGTGCTCGCCATCGGCGATCCGTTCGGCGTCGGCCAGACGGTGACGAGCGGGATCGTCTCGGCGCTCGCCCGGACCCAGGTCGGCATCTCCGACTACCAGTTCTTCATCCAGACCGATGCGGCGATCAATCCGGGCAATTCCGGCGGTGCGCTGATCGACATGGATGGGCATCTGGTCGGCATCAACACGGCGATCTTCTCCAAGAGCGGTGGCTCCCACGGCATCGGTTTTGCGATTCCCTCCAACATGGTGCGCCTCGTGGTTGAGGCGGCGCTCGAGGGCGGCACGCTTCGCCGGCCTTGGCTCGGTGCATCGCTCCAGTCGGTGACCGCCCAGCTTGCGGATTCGCTGGGGCTGGAGAGCCCGCGGGGCGCGCTGATCAATGAGATGAATCCGGCCGGGCCCGCCGCCAAGGCCGGCCTTCAGATTGGCGACGTGGTGGTCAGCGTCGACGGTCAGCAGGTGAAGGATCCCGAGGCTCTGCAATACCGGCTCGTCACCAAAGGCATCGGGGGTACGGCCGAGATCGGCGTGATGCGGAGCGGCAAGCCGCTCGCCGTATCCTTGGAGCTGATACCGGCGGCCGAGATTCCGCCGCGCAACGAACAGCTGGTGGAGGGGCGAACGCCGCTCACCGGGGCTAAGATCGCAAATCTTTCGCCCGCGGTCGCCGAGGAGCTCGATCTCGACAACGAAGGGCCGGGCGTCGTGGTGACGGAGATCGCCCGCGGCACCGTGGCGGCGCGCGTGGGTTTGCGGCCCGGCGATGTCGTTAAGACGGTGAATGGGACCGAGATCGTCTCCGTGGAGCAGCTGAGCGCGCTGCTGGCGGCCAATACGGGCGGCTGGCAGTTGCAGATCGCCAGGGGCGGACGCGTGTTGAGCCTTCAGATCGGAGGCTAGGGGCAAGCTATGGCCAGTCTGTTCGAAGCTGCAGGAATGGAGCGGAACGCGCCGCGGCCGCTCGCCGACCGCCTGCGGCCGGAGAGCCTTTCGGCCGTGATCGGCCAGGAGCATCTCCTCGGCGAGAAGGGCTTGCTCACCCGCATGGTGGGCGCTGGCCGGCTCGGCTCCGTCATCTTCTGGGGGCCGCCCGGCACTGGCAAGACCACGGTGGCGCGGCTCCTGGCCCAGGTCACCGACTTCGATTTCGTGCAGCTCTCCGCCATCCAGTCGGGCGTGCAGGATCTTCGCAAGGTTTTCGATGCCGCCAAGGCGCGACGGGAGCAGGGACGCGGGACGCTGCTCTTCGTCGACGAGATCCACCGCTTCAACCGGTCCCAGCAGGATGCCTTCCTGCCCCATATGGAGGACGGCACCATCACGCTGGTCGGCGCGACCACCGAGAACCCGTCCTTCGAGCTCAATTCGGCGCTCCTGTCCCGCTCCACGGTGCTTACCTTCAAGCGCCTCGATCACGACGCCCTGGCAGAGCTCTTGGCGCGGGCGGAAGAGTTCGAAGGGCGCAAGCTGCCGCTGGACGACGATGCGCGCGATGCGCTGATCGACATGGCGGACGGTGACGGGCGCGCGCTCTCGACGCTTGCCGAAGACGTGCTTCTCGCGACCCATAAGGGGGTCGAGAAGCCGCTCACCCGGGAAGAGCTGACCGAGCTGGTGCAGCGGCGCGCGCCGCTCTACGACAAGTCCCAGGACGGGCATTACAATCTCATCAGCGCGCTGCATAAGTCGGTGCGCGGCTCCGATCCGGATGCGGCGCTCTACTGGCTGGCCCGCATGCTCGCCGGGGGCGAGGACCCGCTCTACATCGCCCGGCGCCTGGTGCGCATGGCGGTGGAGGATATCGGCATGGCCGATCCGGTCGCCCTGGTGCACGCCAATGCCGCCAAGGAAGCTTACGATTTCCTCGGCAGTCCGGAGGGCGAGCTGGCACTGGCCCAGGTCACGGTCTATCTGGCCACGGCGCCGAAATCGAACGCCGCCTATATGGCGTTCAATGCCGCGACCCGGACGGCCAGGGAGCACGGCTCCTATCTGCCGCCGAAGCACATCCTGAATGCGCCGACCCGGCTCATGAAGCACGAGGGCTATGGCGCGGGCTATGCCTACGACCATTCGCAAGAAGGCGCGTTCTCAGGGCAGAACTATTTCCCCGACGAGATGGAGCGGGAGCAGTTCTACCGGCCGACGCCCTACGGCTACGAGGAGCAGGTCGGCAAGCGGCTGGAGCGTTGGGCCAAGATCCGGGCGGAGCGGTCCGGCAGCCCGAAATCGGGCGAGGGGGATCGATGACCATCTTCTACGTGGCGGCGGGCGGCGCGGTGGGCGCAAGCCTGCGCTATCTGGTGGGCGTGGCGTCAGGGCGGCTTTTCGGCTTCGGCTTTCCGTGGGGGACGCTGGTCTGCAATGCGCTCGGCTGTTTCCTCATGGGCGTGCTGATCGAGCTGATGGCGACCAAGCTGACGGTCCATAACGACCTCCGCGCCTTTCTGGCCGTCGGTGTGCTGGGCGGCTTCACGACCTATTCTGCGTTCTCGGCCGACTTCGCGGTGCTGCTGGAGCGCGGCGATACCGTGCAGGCCATGCTCTACGTGGCAGTGACGGTGACGCTTGCGCTTCTCGGCATCTTCGCCGGACTCGCTTTCGTGCGGGCGCTGTAAAGGATGGCGGGCGTCGAGACGAAAGAGGTGAGCCGCGACGAGGACGGGATGCGCCTCGACCGGTGGTTCAAATCCCACTACGCGAGCCTGCCGCACAGCCGGCTGGAGAAGCTCCTTCGGACGGGGCAAGTGCGGGTCGACGGCGGACGGGTGAAGTCCCATACGCGGCTGGAGGCGGGGCAACAGGTCCGCGTGCCGCCGCTGCAGGCCTTCGAGGGCGGCAAGGCGCCGAAGGACAAGCCGCCGCTCAGCGCGGCCGACGCGAAGCTCCTGCGCGATATCACTCTCTACGAGGACGATGACCTCCTGATCCTAAACAAGCCCTCCGGCATGGCGGTGCAGGGCGGCAGCAAGACCACGCGCCATATCGACGGCATGCTGGCCGGCCTCGGCGATGGGCCGGAGACGCGGCCCCGGCTGGTGCACCGGCTGGACCGGGATACGTCCGGCGTGCTGGTGGTCGCCAAGCGGCGTTCGATCGCCGCCAGCCTCGGCAAGGCGTTCCAGACGCGCTCGGTGCGCAAGATCTATTGGGCGGTGGTGCATGGGGTGCCGAAACCGCCGCAAGGAAAGATCGACGCGGCGCTGGTGAAGGCGACGGGGCCGGAAGGGGACCGTGTGCGGAAAGCGCGGCCGGGCGAGCAGGAACAGGCCCAGAGCGCCGTGACTTACTATGCCGTGGTCGACCGGGCAGGCGAGATCGCGTCCTACGTCTCCCTGAAGCCGGTGACCGGACGGCAGCATCAGCTCCGCGCCCATATGGCCATGTGCGGCCATTCCATCCTGGGCGACAGCAAGTACCCGCCGGAAGAGGGGCAGGAGCTGCCGGAGGGGATCGCCGACAAGCTGCATCTGCACGCGCGGCGGATCAGCTTCAAGCACCCGACGGGCGACGGCGTGGTCGACGTCACGGCGCCGCTGCCGAAGCACATGAAGGATAGCTTCGCCGCCTTCGGCTTCACCGAGAAGGGGAACGAGGAGGAGACGTGAGCGAGTCGGATAAGAGTCCGCGCAAACCAGGCGAGCCCGACGGCGACCAGGCCAAGAGGGGCGCGCCGAAGAAGGAGCGCATGAAGAAGTTCTACAAGACCGTCACGCTGAGCCCGCGCGAAGGCGAGGGCGGGGCCGCGCTGCTGCTCGACGGGCGACCGGTCAAGACGCCGGGGCGCCAGCCGCTGGCCCTGCCGACGGAAGCGCTGGGCGAGGCGGTGGCCGACGAATGGCGCGCCCAAGGGGCCGAGATCGTGCCGGAGAGCATGCCCATGACGCGGCTGGTGAATACGGCGATCGACGGCGTGCAAGGGAACGAGACGGCGGTGGCGGACGATATCGCCACCTTCGCCGGCACCGATCTCCTCTGCTACCGGGCGGACGGTCCGGACGGGCTGGTCGCACTCCAGACCTCCCGCTGGGACCCGCCGCTTCGCTGGGCCGAGACGCGATTCTGCGGGCCGTTCCAGCTCTCCGAGGGCGTGATGCATGTGGACCAGCCGGAGGGAACGATCGCCAGCGTGCGGTCCTCCCTGTCGGAGCTGTCGGCGTTCGAGCTCACGGCGCTCCACATCATGACCAGCCTGACGGGCTCGGCGCTGCTGGCGCTGGCGGTGGCCGAGGAGGAGATGACGCCGGACGAGGCCTGGGAGGCGGCCCATGTGGACGAGGATTGGCAGGCTCGCCAATGGGGCGAGGATCAGGAGGCCGCGGAGCGCCGGGCCGCGCGGAAAAGCGATTTCGACACCGCGGCGCGCATGCTGGCGCTGTTGCGGGCGTAGCGCGCTTCGGCCTTTCGGGGGCTTGCCTTAGAGGCCTGCCATGCTATTGAGCGGGGCGCATTTCTTACAGTCTGGGTTGGGGAACGTCATATGAAAGAAGTCCTTGAAGAGCTTGAGATCCGCCGGGATAAGGCCCGGGCGGGCGGCGGCCAGAAGCGTATCGATGCCCAGCATAACCGCGGCAAGCTGACGGCGCGGGAGCGGCTGGAGCTCCTGCTGGACGACGGCTCCTTCGAGGAGTTCGACATGTATGTCGAGCACCGCTGCACCGATTTCGGCATGGAAGAGACCAAGGTGCCGGGCGACGGCGTGGTGACCGGGTGGGGCACCATCAACGGCCGGGTGGTCTATGTCTTCGCCAAGGACTTCACGGTGTTCGGCGGTTCGCTGTCGGAGACCCACGCCCAGAAGATGATCAAGATCCAGGACATGGCGCTGAAGAACCGTGTCCCGATCATCGGCCTGTTCGATGCGGGCGGCGCGCGCATCCAGGAAGGCGTCGCGGCGCTCGGCGGCTACGGCGAGGTGTTCCTGCGCAACGTGCAGGCCTCCGGCGTCATCCCGCAGATCTCCGTCATCATGGGCCCGTGCGCGGGCGGCGACGTCTATTCCCCGGCCATGACCGACTTTATCTTCATGGTGCGCGACACCTCCTACATGTTCGTCACCGGTCCGGACGTGGTGAAGACCGTGACCAAGGAAGAGGTGACGGCGGAGGAGCTGGGCGGCGCCTCGATCCACACCACGAAATCCTCCATCGCCGACGGCGCCTACGACAACGACGTGGAGACGCTGCTCCAGATGCGGCGCTTCATGGATTTCCTGCCGGCGAGCAACCTTTCCGGCGTGCCGGTGCTGCCGACGCGGGACCCGTGGGACCGGGCGGATCATTCGCTGGATACGATGATCCCCGACAATCCGAACATGCCCTACGACATGAAGGAGCTGATCACCAAGGTCGTGGACGAGGGCGATTTCTTCGAGATCCAGGCGGATTTCGCCAAGAATATCGTGACCGGCTTCGGGCGCATGGAAGGCCGCACCATCGGCGTTGTGGCGAACCAGCCCATGGTGCTGGCGGGCGTGCTCGATTCCGACGCCTCGCGGAAGGCCGCGCGCTTCGTGCGCTTCTGCGACTGCTTCCAGATCCCGCTCGTCACCTTCGTCGACGTGCCGGGCTTCCTGCCGGGCACCGACCAGGAATATGGCGGCCTCATCAAGCACGGCGCGAAGCTGCTCTTCGCCTTCACGGAAGCCACCGTGCCGAAGGTCACCGTCATCACCCGCAAGGCCTATGGCGGCGCCTACGACGTCATGTCGTCGAAGCATATCCGGGCGGATGTGAATTACGCCTGGCCGACCGCCGAGATCGCGGTGATGGGGCCGAAGGGCGCAGCCGAGATCCTCTACCGGGCCGACCTGAACGACCCGGAGAAGATCCAGAAGCGCATCGCCGAATACGAGACGCGCTTCGCCAATCCGTTCGTGGCGGCGGAGCGGGGCTATATCGACGAGGTGATCATGCCTCACGGCACCCGTCCGCGGATCGCCCGCGCGCTCCGCATGCTTCAGAACAAGGAAGCCGAGACCCCCTGGAAGAAGCACAACAACCTGCCGCTCTAACCCCTTGCGATTGCGGCTTGGCGGGGAGTTCCGCTAAGCTTGCAACCGTTCAGTGGTTCAGGGGGGATGTGATGCGTCTGTCGATTGCGGTTTTGGGGATCGGGCTAGCGCTCGGCGGGCTGGTTTTGAGCGCCACGCCGGCGGCGGCCTACACGTGCGGCGAGCTCTGGTGGCTGCGCAACCAGATCTATCACGCCAACGGCTACTGCTTTAAATCCCGCAACGCCATCAACACGTTCGGCAATGCGGGCTGCCTGTACGACAACGCGAACACGATGCCCATGTCGACGACGGACCGGAACGCGGTGGCGCAGATCCAGCAGCAGGAGCGCTACCAGGGCTGCCGCTAGGGGCGCCGCTTAAGCGCTTCCCTCCATCAAGACCTCAGCTCTTGCGAGCCGGGCCAATCGGCGGCGGAAATCGCCGTGGCCGTTAGGCCAAATGGCCGGTTTGCGCTGCCAAATCGCCGCACTAGGCACAACTTTCTGCAAAGACTTTTTAAACCGGGATATTGAACAAAGCTTGTGGGTTGCGCGTTATTCCCACCCATATTGGCAAAATCACCCATTGCTAGGAGGCAAGTTTATGAAATTCGCCAAATTCATTCCCGTCGCTGGCGCTGCTCTGCTGATGTCCACCGCCGTCTATGCGGCCGACGCAGAGATCAGCGACACGATGAAACAGGTCGACCCGGACATGGATAATTCCATGACCCTCCAGGAGGCTTATGCCGCCGGCGCCAAGACCTTCAAGGCGCTGAATCCCGATGGCGACGACACGCTTGAGGCCGACGAGCTGAAGGGCCGCGTCAGCAAGGCGCAGCTGAAGAAGGCCGATCCGGACGATGACGGCTCCCTCGACATGGCCGAGTACAAGGCGCTGATCAAGCAGCGCTTCGAAGCCGCCAATCCCGATGGTGACGACACCATCGAGTCGGACGAGCTGGAGACCCGCAAGGGCAAGAAGCTGCTTGAGCTGATCCAGCCGTAAGACGACGAGCCTTTTAGCGATGAGCCTGGCGGTCGTATGGCCGCCGGGCTTTTCGCTTGAATGCTTTGGAATAGCTGCCTTCCGGGCGGCTATTTTTTTGTCTGGTCGCCAGCGTCCGGCTTGGCCGACTTGGCGTCGCCGTTCTTCGCAGGCTTCGTGGCGGGCGCCTGCAAGAAGTGCAGCATCACGTCATCGAAGCGCTCGCGGCTCTCCAGCTGGGGCAGGTGGCCGACGCCTTCGAAGATGACCGCCTCGGCATTCGGCATCTTCTTCGCGATGGCCTTCGCGTTCTCGGCGTTGCGGCCCATCTTATCTTGCATGTCCGCCGGCGCGGCAGCTTTGCCCGGCGCCACGTGATCGTTCTCACCCATCACGATGAGCACGGGCTGCTTCACGAAGGGCATGTCGTAGACGATAGGCTCGCGCAGAACCATCTGGGCCGAGTTGGCGAAGCTCACCAGCCAGCGCGGGAACTCCGCGCTGTCGCGCATGCCGGTGCGCGCCCACACGAACGGATCGAGGTCCTCATCGGGAAGGGTGAGGTTGTAGCGGGTCTTCAGGCTCTCGCGGTACTCCTCAGGCGTGACCTTGGCCTCCATCTCGATCAGCTGGCGGGTGGGGACCGGCGGCACGTAGAGCCCGTAATCCTCCAGGCCGATCGGCCCGGTCATCAGCACCTTTCGGACGCGCTTCGGGAAGTCGCGGGCGAAGCGCATGGAGAGCATGCCGCCCATGGAGTGGGCGACCACGTCGACCTTCTCGATCTCCAGGGCGTTGAGGAGCTCCGCAGTATTGCGGGCGAGCTCATCGAAATGGAGGTCGAAGGTGGGCTTGGAGGATTTGCCGAAGCCGATCTGGTCGGGCGCGACGACGCGGTAGCCTGCCTTGCTCAAGGTGTCGATGACGGGCGCCCAGTAGCTGGAGGGGAAGTTCCGCCCGTGCAGCAGCAGGATCGTCAGGCCGTTGGCCTCGCCTTCGGGCGCCACGTCCATATAGGCCATGTTGAGGGTCTGGCCGTCGCGCTCCAGCGGGAAAAGCTTCACGTCGTAGGGGTAGGGATAACCCTCAAGGGCGATGCCGAGGGGCGGAAAGCCGTTGTCGGCGGGCGCGGGCTTCTCGTCGGCGGCCAATGCGGTCCGCGCCGGGCCGAGCCCGAGCAGCAGACTGGCGAGCAGGCACAGGCATGCGCCTCTCAAACATATTTTCGTCATTGCGGTCCCTTTCCGTGTTTCCTCGAGAAGAGCATTTCGGCAAGCCTGTCCGCTTAAGCTTTCCGAGAGCCCGTCGCTGTAGGGTGCAAGACCGGCCGCGACCCTTGGTTCCAGGGGTGTTGCAAATCGGCCAAAGCCTGCTATCCGGAGGCTCGACTATGCCAGGACGGCTCAATTCCGCCGCCAAGGGCACATACCTATATTGCTATTGGAAGCCCTTCGGCGGGTCCGATTTCCGGTCATGACCAAGCGGTTCGTTATCGTTGCCATCATCATTGCGGTGTTTCTGGGCGGCCTCGCCTGGTTTCAGCTCGTCTTCAAGCCGCAGATGATCGAGCAATTCGTTTCCCAGATGCAAGGCGCCGCGCCCACGGTGACCACCGAGGAGGCGCGCAAGGAGAGCTGGACGCCGCAGCTCCATGCCATCGGCACCGTCACGGCCATTCGCGGCGTGAATTTGGCGCCCGAAATTTCCGGCATCGTGGAGGATTATTTCTTCGAGAGCGGCGACGACGTCGAAGAAGGCAAGCTATTGGTGCAGCTCGACGATTCCGTCCAGCAGGCCGAGCTCGCGGCGAACAAGGCGACCCTGAAGGACGCCGAGATCGATTACGAGCGGCAGAGCAAGCTGGTGGATCGGGGGGCCGTCTCCCAGGCGGCGCTCGATACGGCCACGGCGACCCGCGATTCCGCCCGGGCTGCGGTCGATCAGGTGAGCGCCGTCATCGAGCAGAAGTCGGTGGAGGCGCCGTTCTCCGGCCGGATCGGCCTCAGGACGGTAGAGAAGGGGCAGTACGTGCCGACCGGCGAGGGGATCGTGTGGCTGCAAGCCCTCGACCCGATTTGGATCGACTTCCCCGTGCCGGAGACGGAAGCCGGGCGGATCAAGGTTGGCGACACGGTGAACATCCGCTCCGACAGCTATCCCGACAAGGTCTTCGAGGGGAAGATCGTGGCGCGCGACGTTCGGGTGAGCTCCGATACTCGGACGCTGACCATGCGGGCGGAGCTGCCAAATCCCGACAAGACTCTGCTGCCCGGCATGTTCGGCGACGTCACGGTCGATTCCGGTGCGCCGAAGGAATACGTCACGGTCCCGAAGACGGCCGTGACCTATAGCCTTTACGGCGATGCGGTCTGGGTCGCCGTGCCCCGCGATGCGGAGGATACCGGCGACCAAGAGGCGCCGGCTCCCGAAAGCGGCGGTGCCCAGGCCGCGGAGGCCGATCAGCCCGCTGAAAATGACGAAGACGCCGCGCCTGCGGGCGGCGACGAGGACGCCGCGGCCCAGGACGATCAGGGTGAGGACGAGCAGGCCCAAGAAGAGCAGACCAAAGACGAGCTAGCAAAGGACGGCGAGGACGGCCCCAAGCTGAAGGCGGTGCGCCGCTTCGTGCGGGTGGGGCCGAACCGGGGCGACCGGGTCGCCATTTTGGAAGGCATTAAGGCGGGGGAAGAGGTGGTGACCAGCGGGCAGCTGAAGCTGCAGCCGGACTCGCCCATCGAGGTGGACAATTCGGAGCGCCTGAAGGCGCCGGCCGAGCTACCGAGGCCCTGAGCCCATGAACTTCACCGATCTCTTCATCAAGCGCCCCGTGCTCGCCATGGTGGTGAGCCTGTTGGTGCTGCTGGCCGGTGCTCAGGCCGGCCTCAATCTGCAGATCCGGGAGTACCCGGAGATGTCGAATACGACCATCACGGTCACCACGACCTATCCGGGCGCCAACGCCGATCTCATCCAGGGCTTCATCACGGTGCCGATCCAGCAGGCCGTGGCGAGCACCGAGGGCATCGACACGCTGACGGCCACCTCGAGCCAGAATGTCTCGACGATCACCCTCAATCTGAAGCTCAACGCCGATCCCGACCGGGCGATGACCGACGTGCTGTCGAAGATCGCCCAGGTGCAGTACCTGCTGCCGCGGGAAGCCAACGACTCCGTCGTCACCAAGGAGACGGGCGAGGGCACGGCGCTGATGTACATCTCGTTCTCCAGCGACGTGATGACCTCGTCCCAGATCACCGACTACCTCACCCGCGTGGTGCAGCCGCGGCTGCAGACCATCGGCGGGGTGGCGAGCGCGGAGATCCTGGGCGGCCAGACCTTCGCCATGCGGATCTGGCTGGACCCGGACAAGATGGCGTCCCTGAAGGTGACCCCGCTCGACGTGGCCCAGGCGCTGGACCGCAACAACTACACCTCCGCCGCGGGCCAGGTGAAGGGCCAGTTCACTCAGACCAGCATCGACGCCAAGACCGATGTGAGCGATCCGGAGCAGTTCGGCGAGCTGGTGATCAGAACCGACGGCGACGCCTTGGTGCGCCTCAAGGACGTGGCCGATATCGAGCTCGGCCCGCAGAATGCCGACTCCTCTTCCGTGTTCGACGGGCTGAAAGCCGTCTTCATCGGCGTGGAAGCGACGCCGACGGCGAACCCGCTCACCGTGATCACCGATGTCCGCAACGACATGCCGAATATCCAGCGCGAGCTGCCGGCTGGGCTGAACGCGGCGATCGCCTATGACGCGACGAACTTCATCCGCACCTCCATCTGGGAGGTGGTGACGACGCTCGGCGAGGCAGCGATCATCGTGATCGTGGTGATCTTCCTGTTCCTGGGGAATCTGCGCTCCACCATCATCCCGATCGTCACCATCCCGCTGTCCCTGGTGGGTGTGCTGGCGATGCTCTACGTGCTCGGCTACTCCATCAACCTGATGACCCTACTAGCGCTGGTGCTCGCCATCGGGCTGGTGGTCGACGACGCCATCGTGGTGGTGGAGAACATCTACCGGCATATCGAAGAGGGGATGAAGCCCTACGACGCCGCGCTCAAAGGCGCGCGCGAGATCGTCTATCCCGTCATCGCCATGACCATCACGCTCGCCGCGGTCTATGCGCCGATCGGCTTCGTCTCCGGCGTCACGGGCTCGCTGTTCCGGGAGTTCGCCTTCACGTTGGCGGGCGCCGTGGTGGTGTCCGGCTTCATCGCGCTGACCCTGTCGCCGATGATGTGCTCCAAGCTGCTCCGCCAGCACGACAATGACGGCACGGGCTTCACCGGGTTTCTCGACCGCTTCTTCGACCGGCTGAACGGCTGGTACCGCCGGCGCCTGACCAATTCGCTCAACTACCGTCCGGTCACGGTGCTGGTGATCGTGGGCGTCATCGTCGCCACGGTCTTCATGTACATGACGAGCCAGAAGGAGCTCGCACCCGACGAGGATCAGGGCATCCTCTTCGCCATCGTGAAGACCCCCCAATACGCCAATCTGGACTATCTGGAGCAGGCGACCGAGCAGCTCGGCAAGGTGTTCGACGGGCTGCCGGAGGAGGAGCATGTCTTCACCATCAACGGCATGGGCGATGCCCATCAGGCCTTCGTCGGACTCCTGCTGAAGAACTGGGACGACCGCGAGGGCAGCCAAGCCAGCGTGCTGCAGGAGGTGCAACCGGAGGTGAGCAAGGTGGCGCCGGCCCAGGCACTGATCTTCTCGCCGCCGGCCTTGCCGGGCTCCACGGGCGGCGCCGACGTTCAGTTCGTGATCACGACCACGGAGGATTTCGAACGGCTGGCGGAAGTGACGAACGAGATCGTCAAGGCCGCCAACGAGAGCGGCATGTTCATCTTCACCGATTACGACCTCCGCTTCGAGACCCCGCAGATCTCGTTCGAGATCGACCGGGACAAGGCCAACAGCCTCGGTGTCTCCATGGCCGATATCGGCCAGTCCCTGGCGACGCTGCTCGGCGGCAACTACGTCAACCTGTTCGATCTCTACGGGCGGAGCTACCAGGTGATCCCCCAGGTGCCGCGCAAGTTCCGCCTCGATGAGGACTGGCTGACCCGCTACCAGATCCGCACGGCGTCGGGCGATATGGTGCCGCTGTCGAACGTCGCCCATGTCACCAAGACCGTGCAGCCGAACGCGCTGACCAATTTCCAGCAGCTCAATTCGGCGACGCTCTCCGCCGTGCCGTTCCCTGGCCGGACCGTCGGCGATGCGGTGCAGTTCCTGGAGAACAAGGCGGCGGAGGTGTTTCCGCAGAACTTCTCCTATGACTGGCAGGGGCAGAGCCGGCAGTACATCCAGGAAGGCAACACCCTGGTCTACACCTTCGTATTCGCGCTCATCCTGATCTACCTGGTTCTGGCGGCGCAGTATGAGAGCTTCCGCGACCCGTTCATCATCCTGGTCGCGCTGCCGACCTCCATGTTCGGAGCGCTGCTGCCGATCAATCTCGGGCTGGCCTCCATCAATATCTACACCCAGGTCGGGCTGGTGACGCTGATCGGGCTGATCGCCAAGCACGGCATCCTGATGGTCGATTTCGCCAACCATCTCCAGGAGGAGCAGGGCTATAGCCGGCGCGCCGCCATCGAGGAGGCGGCGGTGATCCGGCTGCGGCCGATCCTGATGACGACGGCCTCCATGGTGGTGGCCATGGTGCCTTTGCTGATCGCCGTCGGGGCGGGCGCGGCCAGCCGTTTCGCCATCGGTCTGGTGATTTTCTCCGGCCTTACGATCGGCACCATGTTCACGCTTTTCGTGACCCCGGCCATCTATACCTTCCTCGCCAAGGACCACGCCCGCATCCGGGGCGACGAGATGCCGGCCATGGAAGCGCCGTGCGATTTCGAGGATGCCGAGGCCGACCGGGCGCGGCGGGAGGAAGAAGAGCGTCACAAACCGTATTCGTCGGCGGCAGAATAGGCCGTATGCGGAGGAACCATCCGGTTTACTCCGCGTCCTCTAACCTCTAGAAAGCAGTGCTCAAAAAGAAGGCCTGGGGGCTCATGTTTTCGAAAATCCTGATAGCGAACCGCGGCGAAATCGCCTGCCGCATCATGCGGACTGCCAAACGTATGGGCATCAAGACGGTGGCGGTCTATTCCGACGCCGACCGTGACGCCGTCCATGTGGATATGGCGGACGAGGCCGTGAACGTGGGCCCGGCGGCCGCAGCCGAATCCTATCTCGTGATCGACAAGATCATCGCAGCCGCCAAGGAGACGGGGGCGGAAGCCATCCATCCCGGCTACGGCTTCCTGTCGGAGAACCCGAAATTCGCGAAGGCCCTGAAGAAGGAAGGCATCGCCTTCATCGGGCCGAACCCGCGCGCCATCGAGGCGATGGGCGACAAGATCGAATCCAAGAAGCTGGCGGCGGAAGCGGGCGTGAACACCGTGCCCGGCTATATGGGCGTGATCGAGGACGCCGAGGAGGCGGTAAAGATCGCCGACGACATCGGCTATCCGGTGATGATCAAGGCCTCCGCCGGCGGCGGCGGCAAGGGCATGCGCATCGCCTATAGCAGCAAGGAAGTCGAGGAAGGCTTCAACGCCTCCAAGTCCGAAGCGAAATCGAGCTTCGGCGACGACCGTGTGTTCATCGAGAAATTCGTCGAAGAACCGCGGCACATCGAGATCCAGGTGCTGGGCGACAAACACGGCAACGTCATCTATCTCGCCGAGCGTGAGTGCTCCATCCAGCGGCGTAACCAGAAGGTGCTGGAAGAGGCGCCGAGCCCGTTCCTGGACGAGAAGACCCGTCAGGCCATGGGCAAGCAGTCGGTCGAGCTCGCCAAGGCCGTGGATTACGATTCCGCCGGCACGGTCGAGTTCATCGTCGACAAGGACAAGAACTTTTACTTCCTGGAGATGAACACCCGCCTCCAGGTGGAGCATCCCGTCACCGAGCTGATCACCGGCATCGACCTCGTCGAGGAAATGATCCGGATCGCCGACGGCGAGAAGCTGAAGATCCAGCAGAAGGACGTGAAGATCGACGGCTCGGCCATCGAGGCCCGCGTCTACGCCGAGGATCCGTCCCGGAACTTCCTGCCGTCCACGGGCCGTCTGGTCCGCTACCGTCCGCCGGAAACCGGCGAGGAGGACGGCATCACCGTCCGCCTCGACACCGGCGTGGAGGAGGGCGGTGAGATCTCGGTCTATTACGATCCGATGATCGCCAAGCTGGTGACCCATGCGCCGACCCGCATCGAGGCGGTGGACGCCATGGGCCGGGCCCTCGACGCCTTCGCCATCGACGGGTTCCGCCACAACATTCCGTTCCTCGCCGCCCTGATGCGCCATCCGCGCTGGCGCGAGGGGGACATCTCGACCAAGTTCATTGCCGAGGAATATCCGGAAGGCTTCGTCGCGCCGCTGCCGGAGGGCGAGACGCGCGACGTGCTGATCTCCGTGGCCGCCGCGATCGATCATCTGAGTAATGCCCGCCGCCGCAACATCACCCAGCAGATGCTGGGCGAGCCGGTCACTTTCGCCGCAGAACGCGTGGTGGAGCTGGGCGGGGCTTCGGAGCGGGTCACGGTGAAGCCGGAGGCCGAGGACGAGGAGGAATCCCTCGTGATCGAGTTCTCCGGCGAAGGGAAGGGCCGCGAGATCGAGCTCCAGTCCGACTGGTGGTTCGGCGATCCGGTGTGGCGGGGCACGATCGACGGCAGGAAGGTGGCCGTCCAGGTGCGGCCCATCCTGAACGGGTTCGAGCTGACTTATCAGGGTGTCGAGGTCTCGGCCCGCGTCTACACGGCCCGGGAAGCGGAGCTGATGGCGCTGATGCCCATCAAGGAGCCGCCGGACACCTCCAAGATGCTGCTCTGCCCCATGCCTGGCATGGTGGTTTCGCTCGCCGTGGAAGAGGGCCAGCAGGTCGCCGCCGGCGATACGCTCTGCGTCGTGGAAGCCATGAAGATGGAGAACGTCCTCAAGGCGGAGCGCGACGCGACGGTCTCCAAAATCCTTGCGGAGCCGGGCGACAGCCTTAATGTCGATGCCGTGATCATGGAGTTCGAGTAGGCGGGAGCCTTCTTCATGAAGGGCAGGAGCCTCGTTTCGTGACAGGCGGAAGCGACGACATCAGGACCGTCACCGTGCGCATCGAAGGCCGGGTCCAGGGCGTCTATTACCGCGCCTGGACCGAGCAGACCGCTAAGGAGCTGGAGCTCGACGGCTGGGTGCGCAATTGCGACGACGGCTCGGTGATGGCGGTGTTTTCCGGCCCGCCCGATGTCGTGGCCGACATGGTGAAGCGTTGCGAGGAGGGCTCCGCGGATGCCCAGGTCTCGAACGTCACCATCGTCGATGAGGGTGGCACGCCGCCCGAGGGCTTCGAGGTCATCGCGTCCGATAACTACAAGTAGGGCTGGGACGACGGCTAGGGCTGTCGCCGCAGGCTTGCGGGCCAGGCTTTCTGAAGCGCCGAATCCACCTGATCCATACTCGCCTCGACCCCCAGCGCCTGCAGGCTCGTGACGGCTGTGTCCTTCAGGCCGCACGGCACGATCCCTGAGAAATGCTCCAGATCCGGCGCGACGTTGAGGCTGATGCCGTGGAAGGCGACGCCGCGGCTCACCCGAACGCCGATGGAGGCGATCTTGGCGCCGCCGACGAAAACGCCGATATCGCTCGCGGCCGGATCGGCGGTCACGTCGAATGACGCGAGGGTGTCGGCGATCCAGGTCTGCAGGCCCTGCACATAGGCCCGCACATCGCCGCCGCGCTCCTTCAGGTTCACCATCACATAGGCCACGCGCTGGCCCGGCCCGTGATAGGTGTAGCGGCCGCCGCGACCCGACTTGAACACCGGGAATCGGTCGGGATCGATCAGCTCGGCCGGGTCCGCCGAAGTGCCCGCCGTGTAGAGGGCCGGGTGCTCCAGCAACCAGACACATTCATCCGCTTCGCCGCTCGCGATCTCGGCGACGCGGCTCTCCATGGCGTTCAGGGCGCGGGGGTAGGGCACCGGCTTCTTGGAGCGGAACCACGCAATGCCGCTCGCCTGGTCCGGCTCCGGGACCGGCTCGGCTCCCAAGAGCCCGCTCGTTCCTACCATTCTTGCGAAATTGGCTGTCGGCATGAGGCCATCATCGCCGAGAAATCCGTTTCCCGCATCCCATATAAAGAGGCGCGTTCGGTCTCTGTCAGCTTGCGCGCGGGGTCCGAGTTTGCTAATGCAGCCCGACCTTCGGGCTTAACCCCGAAGCACGCGCTTTCGTCGAATGCACGAAAGCTTCGCCTTATCCATGCGGTCGTGGCGGAAATGGTAGACGCGCAGCGTTGAGGTCGCTGTGGGCTTAGCCCGTGGAGGTTCGATTCCTCTCGACCGCACCACTCTCTCTCTTCACTCCCCAGGAGTAAGCCTGCCGAGGCTGCGGCTTGCCGTGTGTCCGGTTGTGGCAGCGTGCGGACGCTCCTATCTTCCTACTTGCTGGCGGGTTGGGCCGACCGAGGGCCAGCGCCAGGCCGTGTTCAAGAAGGTTGGCGAGGTCGTGTGCATGGCCGAAGCACGGGAATTCGGTCTTTCCTCTCGATTTCAGTTTCCAACGCTGCGCTCCTATCGGCTCTCACCAACGATTTAGCCAGCGATATAAGAATTGGACGGGATGACGCCATGACCAATTCCCAAGCACAACCCGACGGTTCCGGTGCTGCCGACAATTCCCAGGCTCGTCACCAAGCTATGGACTATCCGTTCGAATGGGCCAGGCGATTTGAGCTTTGGTTGGACAGCGGTCACCGACGGGCGTTTTTTTACGGCGGACTCTTTGGCGCGTTTGTCACTGCAGTGGTAACGGCGGCATTGATCTTCGTCCTCATAGAGTACTAGTCGACCGTCGCGCTTCCCTGTGAGGCTGTTTGTCCGAACCCCCAAGGGCAGGAAATCTTCCAATTTGCGCTGGCGGTTAAGGGCGAAGCAGCGTTTATTGGCGAAAATCGACGTCTGACGGCGCCGGGCGCGGCGAACCGCCGGTTTGGGCGCGTTCGGAGCGTGCGGGCGCGAAATCTTCCGCTTCTTAAGCGTTCACATCTGAGGTTTCGGAAAGGCGATGGATACCGTCCTGGACGAACAAATGCCTGTGCGCGACGAGGAGGGCGATTTTCGCTCCGAGTTCCTGCATGCCGTGGAAGAGGCGCTGGAATCGGAGGATATCGCCCAGGTCCGCGCGCTCACGGGCGACCTCCATGAGGGCGACCTTGCCGACCTTCTCGAGCTTCTGAAGCCGGAAGAGCGCGATCAGCTCATCACCCAGCTGGGGCACGAGTTCAACCCGGCCGCCTTGAGCGAGCTGGACGAGGGGGTGCGCGACCAGTTGCTGGCGACGCTGCCGGCCGAGGTGGTGGCGGACGCGCTGCAGCAGCTCGATACAGACGACGCGGTCTATCTGCTGGAGGATCTGGCGGAAGAGGACCGGAACGCGATCCTCGACCAGCTGCCGCGGCTGGACCAGCTCACCCTCAAGAAGAGCCTGGAATATCCGGAAGACTCAGCCGGCCGCATCATGCGCACGGAGGTCATCTCCGTCCCGCCCTTCTGGTCGGTCGGCCAGACCATCGACTTCATGCGCGAATCGGACGACCTGCCGGAGCGCTTCGACGAGATCTTCGTGGTCGATCCGGCCTTCCACCTGATCGGCTCGGTGGCCCTGAACCGGCTGCTCCGCTCCAAGCGACATGTGAATATAGACGACATCACCGATCACGAACTCCGGCCGATCCAGGCGGAGGCGGACCAGGAGGACGTGGCGCGGGAGTTCGAGCGCTACAATCTGGCCTCGGCGCCCGTGGTGGATCAGGACAACCGGCTGATCGGCGTGATCACCGCCGATGACGTGGTCGAGGTCGTGCAGGAAGAGGCGGAGGAGGACATCCTGCGCCTCGCCGGTGTCGCCAACACCGGCATGTCCAACAGCGTCTGGAGCACCACGCGCCAGCGCTTCGCCTGGCTCCTGGTGAACCTCGTCACCGCGATCCTCGCGTCCATGGTCATCAGCCTGTTCGACGCCACGATCGAGCAGATGGTGGCGCTCGCCGTGCTCATGCCCATCGTCGCCTCCATGGGCGGCAATGCGGGGACCCAGACCATGACAGTCGCGGTGCGGGCGCTGGCGACACGAGATCTGGGCCGGGTGAACGCGCTGCGCGTGATCGGCCGCGAATCGGCCGTCGGCCTTCTGAACGGCCTGCTGTTCGCGGTCCTCATGGGGCTGGTGGCCTATGTCTGGTTCGGCCGGACCGACCTCGGCCTCATCATCGCGCTCGCCATGATCGTCAATCTCGTGGTCGCGGCGCTGGCCGGCATCCTGGTGCCCCTCGGCCTCAACGAACTCGGCGTGGATCCCGCGATCACCTCGGGCGTTTTCGTGACCACGGTCACGGATGTCGTCGGGTTCTTCGCGTTCCTCGGCCTCGCCGCCCTCTGGCTCCTTTAGCAAAGCTCCGGCATCATCCGTGTCCGGACGGATCTGATTCTCCGAACGGATTGGATCCTAAGAGCGACGGAACGGGGAAGCATGGCGATCAATCAGCGAAGCGTTGTCGAGGCGAACGGTGCGGCGATCCCCGTGCTGGGATTCGGAACCTGGCAGCTGGAAGGTGATGTGTGCGCGGAAGCCGTGCAGACGGCGCTGGCTTGCGGGTACCGGCATATCGACACGGCGCAGGTCTACGACAACGAGGAGGCCGTCGGGCAGGGGCTTGCCGGCTCCGGCGTCGCGCGGGACGAGATCTTCGTCACCACCAAGGTCTGGATGGACCAGATGGAGGAGGCGCGGCTGCAGGGCTCCGTCGAGCTCAGTCTGAAGAAGCTTGGCCTGGACCATGTCGATCTCCTGCTCATCCACTGGCCGAACCCGGACGTGCCGCTGAAGGAGACCATGGCGGCGCTGTCGGAAGTGAAGCGCTTCGGCATGGCGCGCCATATCGGCGTCAGCAATTTTCCCGTCGCGACCATGGAAGAGGCGATCGCGCTGGCATCGGAGCCTCTGGTGACCAACCAGGTGGAGTATCATCCGGGCCTCGATCAGACGCCGGTGCTGGAGGCCTGCCGTCGTAACGGCATGGCGCTGACGGCCTATTCGCCGCTCGGGCGGGGCGACCTGCTCTCAGATCCAGTGCTGGTCGAGATCGCCGAGGACCATGGCAAGACCGCCGCCCAGGTGATGCTGCGCTGGCTGATCCAGCAAGAGGGCGTGGCGGCGATTCCCCGTTCCGGGAACCCGGCGCATATCAAAAGCAATTTCGACGTGTTCGACTTCTCCCTCGGCGAGGAGGACATGGACCGCATCTTCGCGCTGGCGGAGCCCGGCGGCCGCATGGTCGATCCCGAATGGGCGCCCCACTGGGACTAGCAACAGGCGAAGAATGCGCCTCACGGGCAAGGCTGCTATGACTGGCGGTCTCGTCCGCTGCGCATCGGTCTGGAATGTTCTTCTATCTCGCGAAGCTTCTGTGGTTCTTCCTGCAGCCCTCCTGCCTGATTGCCTTTCTGCTGCTGCTCGGCACGATCATGGTCTGGACCTACTGGGCCCGCTGGGGACGGCGGATCGTGGCGCTTGCGGCCTTTCTCCTGCTCGTCGTCGGGCTTTCGCCTCTGGGTAACTGGCTGGTGCTGCCCTTGGAGGACCGCTTCCCCCGCACTAATCTTGCGGAGGGGCCGCTGCCCACCGGCTTCATCGTGCTGGGCGGCGCGGAGCAGCGCTATATCGGCGAGGGGCGCAACGCGCCGACCCTGAACGAGGCGGGAGACCGGATCGTCGAGGCGGCGCTGCTGGCGGAGCGTTTCCCGGAGTCTCTCATCGCGATTTCGGGCGGCGACGCCACGCTGTTCTATCCCTCATCCAGTGAGGCGCTGGGCACCGCCACGATCCTGTCGGGCCTCGGGATCGACAAGGACCGGCTGGTGCTGGAAGACCAGTCCCGCGACACCTACGAGAATGCCAAGCTCACAAAGGCGGAGCTTGGCAAGAAAGAGCTGCTGGGGCCGGACAAGCGCTGGGTGCTGATCACCTCCGCCGCCCATATGCCGCGCGCCATGGGCTGCTTCCGGCAGGCGGGCTTCGAGGTGGAGCCCTGGCCGGTGGATTACCGCACGCGGGGGCCGGAGGACGCCTGGCGGCCCTTCGACAAGGTCTCGGAGGGCTTGCGGCGGGTCGATATGGCGACGCGGGAATGGGTCGGGCTGTTCACCTATTGGATCACCGGCCGGACGAACGCGCTGTTTCCTGCGCCCGAAGCGGGCTCGGAGTGGCCCGAACCGCCCGAAGCCGAGCCGGAGGGCGAAGCCGGACTCGACGCGGCCTAAGCTTCGAGAAAATCGGGGAAAACCGCATCCCTGCCTTATTGCCGGGCCGAGCCGCCCGCTAGTGTCGGGGCTTCATGGCGCTCCATCTTCTCAAGCTTTGTGTCGGGATCGACAGCGTGCAGGCCTTGCGCGACTGGCAGGCGAAGCGTCTTGCCCAGCATCGCGCGGCGGGGCGGCCAGAGGAGCTAATCCACCGCACCACCCAGACTCCGCGGCGCCGCGACGAGATCCTCGACGGCGGCTCGATCTACTGGGTCATCAAGGGCGTGGTGCTGGCGCGCCAGCCGATCCTCGATCTCAGGCCTGAGACCCGGGAAGACGGGCGCGCCTGCTGCGGCATCGTCCTCGGCCCGGAACTGGTCCTCACCCGCGGTCAGCCCCGGCGCGCCTTCCAGGGCTGGCGGTATCTCACGGCGGAGGATGCGCCGGCGGATCTGCTGCACGGGGAAGGGATGTCGGATATTCCGCAAGAGATGGTCCGCGACCTTAAGGAACTCTGCCTGATCGGCGGGTAGGAACGGTTAGTTCGTTTCTTCGCCGTTTCCCTTGCGGGACCGGCCCCGCTGCTTCGGCTTCACCGCGATATTGTCGATGAGGCGGGTCTTGCCGAGGAAGGCTGCGACCAGCGCGCGGGCGGGGGCTTTCAGCACCCCGTCGACGGACTGCAAGGTCTCCGGGTCGACGACCTCCAGATAGTCCACCTTGAAGCCGGCGGCCTCGAGCCGGAACGTGCTGGCGGCGATGGCGTCCTCGATCGGGCGGCCTTCGCCGAGATCGTAAGCCATGTCCTGCAGGGTCCGGTGGAGCAGGGGCGCCAGCTCGCGCTGCATGCGTGAGAGATAGGCGTTGCGGGAGGAGCGGGCGAGCCCGTCATCGTCGCGCACGATCGCGCCACCGACGATTTCCACCGGAATATCCAAATCGGCGACCATGCGCTTGATGGAGAGGAGCTGCTGATAGTCCTTCTCGCCGAACACCGCGATGTCGGGAGCGCACTGCAGGAGGAGCTTGGCGACGATGGTGGTGACCCCGTCGAAATGACCGGGGCGCGATTCCCCGCACAGCCCCTCCGTCAGGCCCTTCACATGCACGCGGGTGGCGAAACCGGGCGCGAACATCTGCTTGGCGTCAGGAACGTAGGCCACATCGACGCCCGCCTCGGTCAGCTTTGCCAGGTCGCCCTTCTCGTCGCGCGGATAGGCGTCGAAATCCTCGCCCGCACCGAACTGGGTCGGATTGACGAAGATCGAGACGATGACGCGGTCGGCGCCGTCCTTAGCGCGGGCGACGAGGGAGAGATGGCCGTCATGGAGCGCGCCCATGGTGGGGACGAGGGCCACGCGATGGCCTTCGTTGCGCCACTGGGCGACGCGGCGGCGCATGCCGGTGACGGTCCTGATCGTGCTGATGGCCGGTGCCATGGGCCGAGCTTTCCCCATTGGAATCCGGGCGGACGATAGCGCTTTCCCTTCCGAAGGCAAGCTGGCGGGGAAGAGTTCCTTTGGCGCGGCGGAGACAGGCTGCCGGAAACCGCAAAACGCAGGAGTCGCTTTAGCGTCTGTTGGGACTAAGATCGGCTCATGAGCGGCTTCGGCGAGGCGATATGAGCAGCGTTCGGGCGGAACCGGAGACCAAGGCCAGAATACCGTCGCGGGACGGCATCGCGGCGCTGCTCCTGGCCGACGAAGACCGGCTGGCTCAGGAACTCATCGACCAAGCCCGGTTCAGCGAGCCGGAGCGCCGGCAGATCGAGCGGGTGGCGCGGGAGCTGGTGCAGGCCGCGCGCGCCGGCCGCCAGACCTATGGCGGCGTCGATTCCTTCCTCCACGAATATGGCCTCCTGTCGGAAGAAGGCGTGCTGCTCCTTTGCCTGGCGGAAGCGCTGCTGCGCATTCCCGATAAGGCGACGGCCGACAAGCTCATCGCTGGCACCATCTCGGCCGGCGACTGGGCCAAACATCTGGGCCATTCGCCGTCGCTCTTCGTGAACGCCTCGACCTGGGGTCTGATGCTGACGGGCCGCGTGCTCGACTGGGGCACGAGTGACGGCAACGAGATCTCCAAGCGGCTTCAGCGGCTGGTCTCGCGCACCGGCGAAGGCGTGATCCGCGAATCGCTCCGCCACGCCATGCGGATCCTGGGCGGGCAGTTCGTGCTGGGCGAGACGATCGAAGAGGCGATCGCGAACGGCAAGGACGAGGCGGGCCGCGGCTATCGCTTCTCCTACGACATGCTTGGCGAGGCGGCGCGCAGCGAGGACGACGCTCAACGCTATCTCCAGCGCTATGCCCATGCCATTGAGGCGATTGCCGCCGATGAGGGGGAGCCGGCGCGGCGGGACGGCGCCACGTTGCACGAACGCTCCGGGCTTTCGGTGAAGCTTTCGGCACTGCACCCGCGCTATCGCCCCGCCCAAGAGGCGCGGATGCATGCGGAGCTGCTGCCCCGGCTGAAGCGGCTGGCGCTCGCCATGCGGGAAGCCTATCTGCCGCTCACCATCGATGCGGAGGAGGCGGACCGGCTCGATCTCAGCCTCTCGCTGCTGCAGCCTCTCTTCGAAGATCCGGATCTGGCGGGCTGGGACGGGCTGGGACTTGCCATCCAAGCTTATTCCAAGCGCGTCATGCCGCTCATTGCCTGGCTTGCCGGCGTGGCGCGGGCGACGGGGCGGCGGATTCCGGTGCGGCTGGTGAAGGGCGCCTATTGGGATTCGGAGATCAAATGGGCGCAAGTTGCCGGGCTCGCCAGCTATCCGGTCTTCACGCGAAAGGTGAACACGGACGTCTCCTATCTGGCGGCCGCCCGCGCTCTGCTGGAGCGGCCCGATTGCTTCTATCCGCAGTTCGCCACCCACAACGCTCACACCATCGCGGCGGTGCACAGGTTGGGCGAGGGCGCGGAGTACGAGTTCCAGCGGCTCTACGGCATGGGAGAGGCGCTGCACGAGGCGGTTGTCTCGCCGCAGAAGCTCGGCCGGCCCTGCCGTATCTATGCGCCGGTCGGAGGCCACAGCGATCTCCTCGCCTATCTCGTCCGGCGGCTTCTGGAGAACGGTGCGAACACCTCCTTCGTGAACCGGCTGGCGGATGACGAGGCGCCCATTGCGGCGATCATCGCCGATCCGGTGGAGAAGGCGGAAAGCAACGAGCCGAAGGCCAATCCGCGCATTCCGCTTCCGGGCGAGATATTCGCGCCGCGAAAGAACGCCGAAGGGCTACCGCTCTGGGAGGACACGATCCGCGAGCCGCTGCTCGATGAGATGCGGGATGCGCTGGAGCAGGGCGAGTTCGTGGCGGGGCCGATCGTCTCCGGGGAACTCGTGACGCGAGGAAAGCCGCACGTGGTTACCTCGCCCCACGACCGGCGGATCGAGATCGGCCATTGCTACGACGCCGATTCCGACGCAATCGAAGCGGCGCTCGATGCCGCGACCGCGGCGGCGCCAGGCTGGGATAAGCGGGGCGGGGAGGAACGCGCCGCGATCCTGGAGAAGGCCGCCGATCTCTTCGAGGCTGACCGGCCGGCCCTGATGGCGCTTCTGGTCCGCGAAGCCGGCAAGACGCTGGACAATGCGCAAGGCGATCTGCGCGAAGCGGTGGATCATCTACGCTATGCCGCCGCCCAGGCGCGGGAGAAGTTCTCCGAACCCCAACGCCTGCCGGGGCCGACGGGGGAGGAGAATCTCCTCTCGCTCCATGGGCGCGGCGTGTTCGCCTGCATCTCGCCGTGGAATTTCCCGCTGGCGATCTTCTCAGCCCAGATCGGCGCGGCGCTGGCCGCCGGGAACGCCGTGGTCGCGAAGCCGGCGGAGCAGACGCCGCTGATCGCCGCCCACGCGATCCGCCTGCTGCACGAGGCCGGCGTGCCGCCGGATGTGCTGCATCTCTTGCCCGGACCTGGGGAGGTGGTCGGTCAGGCGCTGGTGACGGATGCCCGCGTGAACGGCGTCGCCTTCACCGGCGGCACGGAGACCGGCATCGCCATCAACCGGGCTCTGGCCGCCCGCGACGGTCCTGTCGTGCCGCTGATCGCGGAGATGGGCGGGCTTAACGCCATGATCGTCGATTCCTCGGCGCTGCCCGAGCAGGTGGTGGACGACGTGATCGCCTCGGCCTTCGACAGCGCCGGCCAGCGCTGCTCCGCGTTACGCGTGCTCTTCCTCCAGGAAGACGTGGCGGACCGCATCCTGGTGATGCTGACGGGCGCGGTGCGCGAGCTCACCATCGGCGATCCGCTCGATTATGCGACCGATGTGGGGCCGGTGATCGATGCGGAAGCGAAGCTGACGCTGCAGGCCCATAAGGTGCGGATGCGGGCGGAAGGGAGGGAGATCCTCGACCTGGAGCTGCCGGACGATCTTGCGCAAGGCACCTTCGTCAGCCCCGCGATCTACGAGATCGGCTCGCTCTCGGAGCTGAAGACGGAAGTATTCGGACCGATCCTCCATGTGGTGCGGTACCCGAGCGATAGCTTGCGCGCTGTCTGCGATCAGATCAATGGGACGGGGTTCGGCCTGACGCTGGGTCTGCATTCCCGGGTGGAGCAGGTGGCCGACTACGTCGCGGCCCATGCCCGGGTGGGCAATTTCTACGTGAATCGCAACCAGATCGGCGCCGTCGTCGGCGCCCAGCCCTTCGGCGGCGAAGGGTTATCGGGCACGGGACCGAAGGCGGGAGGACCGAACTATCTGGAGCGTTTCGCCACGGAGAGGGTTGTCACGGTCAACACGACGGCCTCCGGCGGCAATGCGAAGCTGCTGGCCGCCACGGACGAGGAGTGACCGACGAAATTTCCTCCCATTGCCGTATGGGTAAGGAGTTTCCATCTATATGTGCGGTGTTTCCCGATAAGTCGCCTGGCGGAAGGAGTTTCGATGGCGAAATCGATGCGTCCGACCACGGACGATGCGAAAGAGATTGATACGCAGTCGAGCGATTCGGAGGTTGCCGCCTTCCTGAGGCGCACCCAGTCGCTCGCGCCCCATACGGACGACGGGCGTCTGATCTTCGCCATGGACGCGACCATGAGCCGTCAGCCCACCTGGGATATGGCGCTGCAGCTGCAAGGCGACATGTTCTCCGCCGTGGACGAGATCGGCGGGCTGGATGTGCAGCTCATCTATTTCCGGGGCTTCGGCGAATGCCGGGCCAGCAAGTGGGTGAGCGACGCGAATGCGCTCGCCCGCGTCATGGGTCAGGTCTCCTGTCGGGGCGGCTACACGCAGATCGGCAAGGTGCTGTCTCACGCCAAGCGCGAGACGGCGAAGCAGAAGGTCAATGCCGTGGTCTATGTCGGCGATTGCATGGAGGAGAGCATCGACGCGTTGTGTCAGAAGGCGGGAGAGCTCGGGCTTCTCGGTGTGCCGGTCTTCCTGTTTCAGGAAGGGCGCGAGCCGCGGGCGCAAGTCGCCTTCAAGGAGATCGCGCGCCTGACCAAGGGCGCCTATTGTCCCTTCGACGCGGGCTCGGCGAAGCAGCTGCGGGCGCTTCTGAAGGCGGTGGCCGTTTATGCCAGCGGGGGACGCAAGGCTCTGCAATCGTTCAGCGCGCGCGAAGGCGGTGCGGCGACCCAGCTCCTTGAGCAGATGGGCTGATCGGAAAACATGTACGCGTTTCTCATCGGTCTCGGCCTCTTCTTCGTGGTGATGTTCGGCCTTCGCTATCTGGCGAACGCCGATACGACCAAGCTCGCGCGCACGATCCGCAAATACAGCTGGATCGCGCTCTTCATCGTGGCGGGGCTGTTCATCATCCCCGGCCTGCTGATCCTCGCTGTCCCGCTCGGCATCATCGCCTACACCATGCTGCGCCGGGCCGGCATCAACTTCCGCACCTTCGGCGGCGGGCCGTTCGGGCCCGGCGGCATGGGTGGCCTCGGCGGCGGCTACGACCCGCGCCAGCGCCGCGCCGGCGGCCAGAAATCCTTCGTGCGCACGGCCAATCTGGAGATGGAGCTCGACCACGGCACGGGCCGTGTGGACGGCCGGGTGGTCAGCGGAAAGTTCGCCGGCCGTGCGCTCTCAGATCTCGACATGAACGAGCTGAAGGAGCTTGTCGCGGCGCTGCAGCAGGGCGATCCCCAGGAGGCGGCGCTGATCGAAGCCTATCTCAACCAGCGGTCGCCCGGCTGGCAGGATGGCGCTGGGGCGGGCGCGGGCGGGGCCCGCTACGGCAACGGCGCTGGCGGAGCAGGGCATCGGCGCCGGGGTGGCTCCGGCGGCATGAGCATCGATGAAGCTTATGAGGTGCTGGGTGTGGCGCGTTCGGCGACCGTTGAAGAGATCCGCAAGGCCCACCGCCAACTCATGAAGAAGGTGCACCCTGACCAGGGGGGGTCCACCTATCTGGCGGCGCGGATCAACGAGGCCAAGGAAGTGCTCCTCAGCGTCCGCTGACCCGCGCAGCAGATTTCAGCCTAGACGTTTCGCTTCCACATATTGTCGACGGCCCACGCACCGGCGCCGGCGAAGAACAGATACAGGAAGACGAAGCAGAACAGGATGGCGCCGTCGCCGCCGTTCTGGATCGGGTAGAACGCGTCCGGCTTGAAGTGGAACATCCAGTAGGCGACCGCCATCTGGCCGGAGAGCAGGAAGGCGATGGGACGGGTGAACAGCCCGATCACGAGCGCTAGGCCGCCGAAGACCTCGAGAATGCCGCCGATCAGCATCAGGGGCGGCAGCTCTCCGCCGCCGCCGCGGCCCTCGACTTCCGGAAATCCGAAGAGTTTGACCGTGCCGTGCTCCATGAAAAGGAGCGCGGCCACGATGCGAAGCGCCGCGAGTGCGTACGGCGCATAACGATCCAGTGAGCTCATGATAGGTCCCTCGCCAAGTTGCTTGTGTCCCCCCAAGACGAGGGGAGGTTAGGCCCTCGGCGAGATTCGAACAACCGATATGGCGAGAGACGGCGGAGCGGCGGTGGCCGCTACTCCGCCCGCATGGCGATGCAATCCACCGACATCCGCTTCAGGCTGGAGCAGGTCTGCTCGGCATCGGATTGCGAGAAATTCGCGAACCGCGCCCGGTACCATTGCTGGCTGCCGTTCTGGAAGCTGGTGGTGACGGGCTGGTGGCCCGAGAGCAGGTTGCCCGCCTTGCCCTGGATCGTGTCGAGGCGGCGCGCGGCGTCCTGGGGCGTCGTGTAGGAGCCCACCTGGACGTGATAGGGACCATGGCCTTCCGACCGGCCGACCAGCTGGGGTTGGGGTTGCGGTTGGGGCTGCGGCTGAGGCCGCGGATTGGCTGCGGCCAGAGGATTCGAAACGGACGCCGTCACGAAGCGCTCCGGGCTCGGCTGCGCTTGCGGCTGCGGCTGATAGGCGACCTGCTGCGGTGCGGGCCCCGGATTGGCACCGGAGGACGCGACGGCGAAGACCGGCGGCCGGCGCAGCGGCAGGCTGGGCGATGCCACGAACGGGCTGTGATTGCGGCCCACACTCGCCTTGGCCCAATGCTTGTCGAAGAGGTAGCGGACGGTGGCGTCGCGGCCGCGGCTGGTCGAGCCGCCCAGCACCACGGTCAGGAGGTGCTTACCGTCGCGGCGGCAGGAGGCGGTCAGGTTGAAGCCGCTGGCGCGGATGAAGCCGGTCTTGATGCCGTCGGTGCCGGAGTAGTTGCTCAGAAGGTGATTGTGGTTCCGGTAGCTGCGGCCCTTATAGGTGAAGCTCGTCAGCGAGAAGTAGTGATAGTACTGCGGGAAGTCGCGCATGATGCGCTCGCCCAGGATGGCCATGTCGCGCGCCGTGGTGATCTGCTCGTTGTTGGGCAGACCGGATGCGTTCTTGAAGACCGTGTTCTTCATGCCGATCGCACGCGCCTGCTGGGTCATGATGCGGGCGAAGTTGGCCTCCGTCCCGGCCAGGTTCTCGGCAACCGCGGCAGCCATGTCGTTGGCCGACTTGGTCACCAGCGACTTGATGGCGTCTTCGGTGCGGATCGTCGAGCCCGGCTTCAGGCCAAGCTTCGTCGGCGGCTGAGCGGCGGCATGGGGCGTGATCGTCAGCTCGGAATCCAGCGTGATGCGGCCGTCCCGCAGATAGCCGAACAGCACATAGAGCGTCATGATCTTGGTGAGCGATGCCGGGTAGCGCTTGGTGTCCGCGGAGCGGGCGAACAGCACCTCGCCATTGTTCAGATCGACCACGATGGCCGACCGGAAGTCGGAGGCCGCGTGCGCCGTCTGGAGGGGCGGCAGCACCAAGGCCAAGGCCAAGACGCCGAAGAAGATTTTGAGAGCGGCGCGGCGCAGCCATGCTGATCCGCGGGCCGTATTTCCGAAAGTATCGCGCATAACGCTGAAGAACCCCGTCGACTAACCATCCCTTGTCGCCTGCAGCCGTTCGTCTATTTCTGACGGTCCGGCTCTCCCATTACGCGGTTTGCCGCGCCGGGCGACGCTCTGCGAGCGTAAATTTGGGGAATTGCCAAAGGGTTAAGACGAATTTTCTATATTTTGTGCACTGCAACAAAGCGCTTGACGTTTTTTGTGCAATGCATATATACCTTCGCATACGCAATATTTCTCAACGCTACCTAGAGAGGGCATGATGTTGAAGGGTTTTGAAGAGTTTCAGAAGGCTGGCAAGGACGGTTTCGATGCCAGCGTGCGCGCCATGGGCGAGTGGAGCAAGGGCGTCCAGGCCATTGCGTCGGAAATGACCGACTATTCCAAGAAGGCTTTCGAGGACGGCACGCGTGCTTTCGAGCAGCTGGTCAGCGCCAAGTCCGCCGAGCAGGCCCTCGAGATCCAGTCGCAGTTCGCCAAGAAGGCGTATGACGACTACATGGCCGAGATGTCCAAGCTTGGCGAGATGTATGTCGGCATGGCGCAGGACGCCTATAAGCCGATGGAAGACACCTTCGCCAAGAAGACCTACTAGTCGACTTAATTCGTCCAGACAGTCTGCATATCGGGCGCGCCGGAATGGCGCGCCAAGATGGCGCAGGAGGACAAAGAGCCCGGGCTTCGACCCGGGCTTTTTTTTGTGCGCGGCCGCCGTCCGAAGGATGATGGGTCATTCTACCGGCACGAAATCGCTCCTATGCTGGTTGGCACGTGGTCGGGAGTGCGTCTCGAAGCGTACAAGGAGGGAGGCCCCAGCCAGGGTTGCGCGTGCTCATGGGATTGGCCCAGGATAGGGGCGAGCGATTGTGCATCGGCCTTGCGTCGGCGAGACCTGACGACGGTGGCGGCTTCGCGGTTTGGCTTCTCCGAGAAGCCTGGAAACAACGTGGCCGGTGCAGCGGTTCTATGCTTCTCGGCTTCGTTCCGCACCGCCGGCGCGTGCGGGCAAGCTTCGGAGACGGGCGGAGACTTTAGCGTGTGGAGTTCGGCAAAATCCGAAATTGGAAGAGCCACTTGGAATTCAGCAGAGCCACTTGGAAGATGAATAAAGAGACGCCACATAGAGGCTGACAATGGCGCGGAACGGCGAAAACGGCCGGGGCGACGACGACACCGGCACCAACATCATCACGAAGACTCGTCCGAAGACGAAGCGGCCTAGCTTGTACAAGGTGCTGCTTCTGAACGACGACTACACGCCGATGGATTTCGTCGTTTACGTCCTGGAGCACTTTTTCAACAAAGGCCAGGAAGAGGCGACCCAGATCATGCTGCACGTCCATCAGAAGGGCGTAGGCATCTGTGGGGTCTACACTTACGAGGTGGCCGAGACTAAAGTGGCTCAAGTGACGAGCTTCGCGCGCCAGAACGAGCATCCGCTCCAATGCACCATGGAAAAAGAGTGAGGATCTGACTTGGCTTCTTTTTCGACCAGTCTCGAACAAGCCCTAAGGCGCGCGCTGCAATACGCAAACGAGCGCAATCACGAATATGCGACGCTGGAGCATCTGCTGCTCTCGCTTATCGACGATCGGGATGCCGCGGCCGTTATGCGCGCCTGCGACGTCGATCTCGACCTGCTGCGGGACAAGATCACCGGCTATATCGAGGAAGAGCTCGCCGGGCTCTCCGTGACGCAGCGTAGCGATGCGCAGCCCACGGCCGGGTTCCAGCGCGTGATCCATCGTGCAGTGGCCCATGTCCAGTCATCGGGCCGGGAAGAGGTGACGGGCGCGAATGTGCTGGTCGCCATCTTCGCCGAGCGGGAGAGCCATGCCGCGTTCTTCCTGCAAGAGCAGCACATGACCCGGCTCGATGCGGTCAACTATATCAGCCACGGCATCGCCAAGCGGCCCGGCATGTCCGAGCCCCGGACCGTGCGCGGCGTCGACGACGATGCGGCGACGGTCGAAGGCGGCGAAGACAAGAAGCGCAGCGCCGATGCGCTCGAGGTCTATTGCGTCAATCTCAACGAGAAGGCCGAGGGCGGCAAGATCGACCCGCTGATCGGGCGGGCGAGCGAGATCCAGCGCACCATCCAGGTGCTCTGCCGCCGCCAGAAGAACAACCCGCTCTTCGTGGGCGATCCCGGCGTGGGCAAGACGGCGATCGCCGAAGGTCTGGCCCGGCGCATCGTCATGGGCGACGTTCCGGAAGTGCTGCAGGATGCCACCATCTTCCAGCTCGACATGGGCGCGCTGTTGGCCGGCACGCGGTATCGCGGCGATTTCGAGGAGCGGCTGAAGGCCGTGATGCGGGAGGTCGAGAACTATCCCGGCGCGATCCTCTTCATCGACGAGATCCACACAGTGATCGGCGCCGGCGCGACCTCCGGCGGCGCCATGGATGCCTCCAACCTCCTGAAGCCCGCGCTTCAGAGCGGTGGTCTGCGCTGCATCGGGTCGACGACCTACAAGGAGTATCGCCAGCATTTCGAGAAGGACCGCGCGCTCGTCCGCCGCTTCCAGAAGATCGACGTAAACGAGCCGAGCGTCTCCGATGCCATCGACATCCTCAAAGGCCTGAAGCCTTACTTCGAGGACTTCCACAAGGTGCGCTACACCAACCAGGCGCTGCGCACCGCGGTAGAGCTGTCGGCGAAGTACATCCACGACCGGAAGCTGCCGGATAAGGCGATCGACGTGATCGACGAGACCGGCGCGTCCCTGATGCTGGTGCCGGAGAAGCAGCGGCGGAAGGTGATCGGCGTGAAGGAGGTGGAGCACACCATCGCCACCATGGCCCGGATTCCACCGAAGACGATCTCCAAGACCGACGCGGAGGTCCTCCGGCATATCGACCGCGATCTGAAACGGGTCGTGTTCGGACAGGATACGGCGATCGAGGCGCTGGGCGCGGCGATCAAGCTGTCGCGTGCGGGCCTGCGGGAACCGGGCAAGCCGATCGGCTGCTACATGTTCTCCGGCCCGACCGGCGTCGGCAAGACGGAGGTGTCGCGGCAGCTGGCCGAACTGCTCGGCGTGGAGCTGCTCCGCTTCGACATGTCGGAATATATGGAGCGCCACACGGTGTCCCGCCTGATCGGCGCGCCTCCGGGCTATGTCGGCTTCGACCAGGGCGGTCTCCTGACCGATGGCGTCGATCAGCACCCGCACTGCGTGCTGCTGCTCGACGAGATCGAGAAGGCGCATCCGGATCTGTTCAATATCCTGCTGCAGGTGATGGATCACGGGAAGCTGACCGACCATAACGGCAAGAAGGTCGACTTCCAGAACGTCATCCTGATCATGACGACGAACGCGGGCGCGACCGATCTCGCCAAGGCGGCGATCGGCTTCAACCGCTCCAAGCGGGAAGGGGACGACGAGGAGGCCATCGCACGGATGTTCTCGCCGGAGTTCCGCAACCGTCTGGATGCCGTCATCCCGTTCGCCCCGCTTGGGCCGGAGGTGATCTCCAAGGTTGTCGAGAAGTTCGTCTTCCAGCTGGAGGCGCAGCTCGGCGACCGGAACATCACCATCGAGCTGACGGATGCCGCCAATCAGTGGCTCGCCGAGCGCGGCTACGACGAGAAGTTCGGCGCGCGGCCGCTTGCGCGGGTCATCCAGGAGCACATCAAGAAGCCGCTCGCCGAGGAGATCCTGTTCGGCAAGCTCCAGGGCGGCGGCATCGTCCGGGTGCTCGTGGAGAAGAAGGACGGCGAGGAGACGCTGGGCTTCGAGTTCCTCGACGCCAACGCACCGGCCAAGCCGAAGAGCGAAGGCAAGTCGAAGCCGAAGAAGCGCAAATCGCGCAGCAAGGAAGAGACGGCCTAGCGCCTCGCTTTACAGAAGCTCTGAAAAGGCCCGGCCCGCAGACGCGGCGCCGGGCTTTTTTATGGTTGGGCGGTAGCCAGAAGTGGGGCCGACATCCCGGCGAAAGCCGGGATCCAGTAACCCCTGTGGTCGCGATCCAAGCACGGACCGTGATTACTGGATTGCCCGGTCAAGCCGGGCAATGACAACGAGGTGGGGATGCTGGCTAAAGCGCCGCCCGAATCGTCTCCGCCGTCTTCGCGAGCTCGTCCTGGTCGGCCATGTCGCCGGCATGGGGCTTGAGATCGACGCCTTCTTTCCGCGGCACGATGTGGAAATGGAGGTGGAAGACGGTCTGGCCGGCGGCTGCGCCGTTGAACTGCTGGATCAGTACGCCCTCGGCGCCGACGGCGTCGCGGATCTTGGGCGCCAGCTTTTGGACCACCGCCATGGTGTTGGCCAGCACCTCGGGGGAGACGTCGAACAGGTTCTCCGTCTCCGCCTTCGGGATCACCAGGGTATGGCCTTCGGAGCGCGGCATGATGTCGAGGAAGGCGAGGGTGTTCTCGTCCTCATAGATCTTGTGGCAGGGGATCTCCCCCTTCAGCATCTTGGCGAAGATATTGTCCGGATCGTAAGCCATGCGCTCCCTCCCTCTAGTCTTCGGATGATCGCCC